>Ga0268262_10000881_pt1 | contig 38952 bp, 31 predicted proteins | sample TergutNc150P3_FD_190354 | JGI IMG/M metagenome (GOLD analysis project Ga0268262, IMG submission 190354) | Nasutitermes corniger P3 segment gut microbial community from laboratory colony in Florida, USA - Nc150 P3 (SPAdes) (version 2) | ecosystem: Host-associated > Arthropoda: Insects >...
AAAATCAAGTTGTTTTCTGGGTCAGCGATGTGGATAAAGTCTTTTATACAACGGGAAACGAGCCGTACATTATCAATCCCGATGATCCCGCGTCTTATTGGTACAATTTAACGCTGTACGAAACGGACACGTTTAATTTTAATATTAATTACAATCCCGATTTGGATCAGATCAACCTTTGGGTTAATGTTCCGGTATTTGCCGACAATAACTCTATAAAAATACCGATAGGGATGCTCGGCATAGGTATAAATCTTACCGACTTTTCAAATTTTGTAGCTTCCAGTTATAGGGAGTTTGATAAAAATATCACGCCGTATATGTTCAATAAGTACAATGAAATTACTTCGGCGGTGGATTATAATCTGGTTGAAAACAAAGTCCGCATTGACAATCTGCTCGGCGAAACCGGAAAAGAATTAATCCGTGTAGCGCACGGGCTTTCCGCCGGAGAAAGCCGAAGTTTTATCTACAATAAAAAGATATATCTGGTAAACTCTATCCCGTCCATGGAATGGTATCTGACAGTGAGTTATCCTCTGCCGAGACTTTTGGCTTTGAATCACGCCATGAATACCGTATTTTTCAGTATGCTGTTCCTTATATTTTTCATGTTTATCGTTATTAATGTTTACGTCGCGCGTTCCCAGAGCGCAATGGCAAAACAAAACCTGCAATTAATAGAAGCAAACAAGAAGGCGGAATTCGCTTCTCAGGCAAAAAGCGATTTTCTGGCTAAGATGAGCCACGAAATCCGCACTCCCATGAACGCCATTACCGGCATGGCGGAACTGCTGCTGAGAGGGGAACTTTCAGGCGAAGCCCGCAGTCACGCACAGGATATTAAACAGGCGGGAAATAATCTGGTTTATATAATTAACGATATTCTGGATTTTTCAAAAATAGAAGCGGGCAAACTGGAAATCATTCCTTCTAAATATCTGCTTTCATCTTTGCTAAATGATTCTGTCAATATTATCCGTACGCGGCTTATGGAAAAACCCCTGCGATTTTTTACAAACATCGACGGAAATATTCCCAACAGCCTTATCGGAGACGAAGCGCGCATACGCCAGATTCTCCTAAATCTTCTGTCCAACGCGGTAAAATATTCAGAGAAAGGTCATATTGGTTTAACCATTACCGTTGACAAATGGGAAAGCGGACAGGTTTGGCTGAAGATGACGGTAAAAGATACCGGAAAAGGAATAAAAAAAGAAGACCAGGTAAAACTCTTTGACGAATTTGTCAAAGTGGATACAAAGAAAAACCAAGGCATTGAAGGAACGGGGTTGGGTTTGGCAATTACCAAACGTCTCTGTCTCGCTATGGGCGGAAATATAAGCATGGAGAGCGAATACGGCAAGGGAAGCGAGTTTACGGCGATTATCCCGCAAGGTATTGATTCGCAGGAACCTTTTGCCGTAGTAGAAGAACCCGAGAAAAAGAAAGTGCTGGTTTATGAAGGCAGAGTGAACTACGCCAAATCGGTATGCTGGACTCTGGAAAATATGAGGGTTCCATATGGCATGGTAACGAATCATAATGATTTTGCCGACGCTCTGTACAGGGAAGAATGGTTCTATGTATTTTCAGGATACGGTCTTTATGAAGAAATCAAACCGCTTCTTGAAAAGAATGAATCGGATTTCAGCGGAGGCAAAAAACCGTCTCTGGCTCTGATGATAGAATGGGGAACGGAAGCCTACATACCCGGTGTGCGTTTTGTGTCCGTACCGGTGCAGTCCTTGTCTATTGCCAACGCGCTTAACGGCAAGGCGGACGAAAAAGGTTTTGTTAAAAATACCGGCGCGATTCGATTCACCTTCCCGCGGGCGCGGATTCTTGTGGTAGACGATATCGCGACTAACCTCAAAGTTGTCGAGGGACTTCTTGCTCAATACGGGGCGGCGGTGGACACCTGTCTTAACGGTTTGCAAGCTATAGAAATGGTAAAACGCGCGGTTTCGGAAAAGCGCGATTACGACATTGTATTCATGGATCACATGATGCCGGAAATGGACGGAATAGAAGCAACGGCGGCAATCCGCGCTTGGGAAAAAGAAGAAAAAGAAAAAAGCAGCGACTTGCGCAAGCAAACAACGATAATAGCCTTAACCGCGAACGCGGTTGTGGGAATGCGGGAAATGTTCATCGAAAACGGCTTTAATGATTTTATTTCAAAGCCCATAGATGTTTCCAGATTAGATGAAATACTTGACCGCTGGATCCCCAGAGAAAAAAAGGAAAAAAACTCCGTTCGGCCCATTCGGCAAGATCAGGGGGCGGATGAGAATACGCCCGAGACTGCCTCGTCCCCCGAGCCTGTCAAAGGGGGGGCATTTTCCATTCCGGGCATTGATACGGCAAAAGGTATCGTCATGACAGGCGGAACTTTGGCGGCTTATAAAAACGTATTAAAAATATTCTGCAAAGACGCGGAAGACAGACTGCCGCTTTTACAGAAAAAACCGGAAGCTGATACCCTGCATGCATTGGTAACCCAGTTTCACGCGCTTAAAGCCGCGTCGGCAAGCCTGGGAGCGGGAGAATTTTCCGCTATTGCCGCGGGTCTTGAAGCCACAGGAAAAGCAAAAGATATCGCCTTTGTCCGCGAAAATCTGCCCGATTTTGCGAAACAACTTGCGGAATTGGTACGCGATATAAAGAAATTTTTGGATAACAACGAGAGTGAAAATAATTCCGCTCCATCGTCGCCTATTGAGCATTCCTCGTTATTTGAAGAACTTGCCGAGGCTTTAAAGAAAAAAAATCACGCGGATATTGACCGCATTATCGCCGCATTAGGCGAAAAACCGCTGGATTCAAAAACAAAAGAAGCGCTGGAAAAAATTTCCGATGAAGTGCTTATGAGTGAATTTGATAAAGCCCTTAAAACAGTTAACAACATGATTACGGCGAAAACAAAGTAGGAAAGGAGAAAACATCGTGCTGAAAAACAAAAAATTCGCGAAAATAATATGTTTTCTGTTTTTGGCTGTTATCATAATTACCGTCAATGCCTGCGCCGCAAAATCGTCAGGGCAGGAATATATAACAATAGGAGCGCTTTTACCGCTTACAGGCGAAGATTCGGACGAAGGTTTCCGCGCGCTCAACGGTTTATATCTTGCAAAAAAAGAGATAAATGAAAACGGCGGCGTTCTGGGGAAAAAGCTGGACGTTATTGTTTTAAACGACCGAGGGGACGAAGAATATATCATACAACAATACAACAAATTAAAAGAAAAAGGCGTTGCCGCAATTATCGGCTCAAGTTACAGTAACGTAACAATAGCGCTCGCAAAAGCGGCTGAAAAAGACGGTATACCCGTTATATCGCCTACCGCATCAAACCCCGATGTGACAAAGGGCAGAAAAAACGTCTTTAGGGCGATTTTTATTGACGATTACCAAGCGGAAGTAATGGCTCATTTTGCGCGCAACTCGCTGAACGCGAAAACAGCGATTGTTCTTATTAACAAGACTAACGACGCTTTCAGGCGATTAGTTGAAATTTTTACCAAATCATTTATTAAACGCGGCGGACACATTATGGCGGTAGAGACATATTCAACATGGAACGATTTCTCGGGTATTTTGCGCAAATACGTTAATAATCCTCCCGATGTCATTTTTTGTCCCGAAGATTATATCCCCGCCGCAAAACTTATTGATACCGCATACGAAGCCGGTCTTGTTAAAACGCCCATATTAGGATCGGACGCGTGGGACGGACTTTTATCGTATATATACAATCCTGACACAATGAAAAATGTTTATTATTCAGCGCCTTTTTCATTTGACGATCAGGACGAGAATGTGGTGCAATTTGTCAGAAAATATTTCGACTGCTTCTCTCAAATGCCGTTGTCAGGATCAGCCACAGCTTATACCTGCGTATACATTTTATCGGAAGCGATAAAGAAAGCGGGAAACACCGAGAAGTCCGCTGTTATTTACGCCATTAAAGAAAATGAAATTGATTCAATAACAGGACATATACGATTTGACGAAAACAACAATCCGCACACAAATGTATATATCATTAATATAGAGGGCGGAGAATACTCCACCCATGAAAAATTAAGTTTGTAGTTAGGGGTTAGGGATTACGATGTTAAGAAAATTCCGAATTGGAACACGATTATTACTGTCATTCTTTATTGTAGTTTTTTTTACGTTAATTGTAGGATTGACAGGCTTCGTAGGTCTTACCTCTATCGGAAAATCGTCGGTTAAAACTATACACAATGTTACCATACTAAACGATATTTACGACAGTAATGTTTTTGTTGATTACGGTTTATTTAATATGCTGTATATAAGCGATAGTACGCTTACCGGCTATGTTTTACAGACAACAAAAGAACACGCGGATCATTTGTTAACTCGGCTAAAAGAATATATCGCTATTCAGGATCAATTCAGCGATGTTTTTACGCCGGGTGAAATGCAGGATATGTTAAACTTACTGGAAATATACACAGACGCCTATACTCCCGTGGCTTATGAAATTTTTGATCTGGTAGAGCAAGGGCGCGGAAAAGAAGCGCTTTCTGTGTATATAAACCGGCTTACTCCCATTTTTAATACATTTACTTATTATCTTAACGTAGGTTTTATAAAAAACTTGGAATACTCCGATGAAAAAATGAAAGAGAACAACGATAACGCTTCATTGAACATATATTTAATGCTGACGCTGGTTGTAATGTCGTTGATTGTATCCGTTCTGCTGGCGCTTACCGTTACCAAGTCTATCGCCGTTCCGCTTACAGAACTTGGGTCTGCGGCGGGACAACTGGCAAACGGTAAATTTGACGTTCAATTTGAACAGTCTGAAAGTAACGATGAAATAGCACAGCTTTCACTCAGACTGCGGGAAACACTGTATCATCTGAATCAGATTCAACAATTAAAATTGGAAGCCGTAGAAGCGCTGCATGAAAAAGAAAAAGCCGAAGCCGCCTCAAAGTCCAAAGATGAATTTCTTGCGAAGATGAGCCATGAAATACGCACGCCCATGAACGCGATTACGGGTATGGCGGAACTTGCGTTACGCGAAGACAGACAGGAAGCAATTCATGAACATCTCATTACGATTAAACAGGCTGGCGCGAATCTTTTATCCATCATTAACGACATTCTGGACTTCTCTAAAATTGAAAGCGGTAAATTGGAAATTGTTCCGACCAATTATCGGCTTTCATCTTTGATCAATGATACTATCAACATTATCCGTATGCGGCTTATGGAAAAGCCGATACGTTTTTTTACAAACATCGACGGAAACATTCCCAACAACCTTATCGGAGACGAAGTGCGTCTGCGCCAAATTTTCCTTAACCTTCTTACCAACGCGGTAAAATATTCGGAAAAAGGCCATATCGGTTTGACCATTACCGCCGATAAACAAGACAATAAACAAGTTTGGCTTAGAATATCCGTAGCGGACACGGGAAAAGGAATAAAGAAAGAGGATCAGAAAAAACTTTTCAGAGAATTTGCCCAGATGGACACAAAGAAAAATCAGGGCATTGAGGGAACCGGTCTGGGGCTTGCGATTACCAAACGGCTCTGCGTCGCTATGGGCGGGGATATAAACATGGAGAGCGAATACGGCAAAGGAAGCGTATTCACTGCGGTCATCCCGCAAGGTATTGAATCGAAAGGTCCGTTCGCCGCGGTAGATGAAGCGGATAAAAAGAAAATACTTGTCTATGAAGGCAGATCTGTCTACGCGGGAGCGATATGCTGGACTCTGAGAAATTTGAACGTTCCTCATACCTTGGTAACGAATCAAGAGGATTTTGCCGCGGCTCTGTATCGGGAAGAATGGTTCTATGTGTTTTCCAGTTACGGTCTTTATGAAAAAATAAATCCTATCATGGAACAAAGCGATTCTGTTTTCTACAAAGGGAAAAAACCGCCTATGGCTCTGATGGTAGAATGGGGAACAGAAGCCTACATACCCGGCGTGCGTTTTGTATCGATACCTGTGCAGTCTTTGTCGATTGCCAATGTTCTTAACGGCAAGGCGGACAACAAGGATTATATCAAAACTTCCGACGTTATCCGCTTCAGTTTCCCGACCGCTCGGCTTTTGGTGGTAGATGATATAGCGACTAATCTTAAAGTAGTAGAAGGACTCCTTACCCCTTATCACTCGGCGGTAGATACATGCATGAACGGTTTGCAAGCCATAGAACTGGTAAAACGCTCGATTTCGGAGAACCGCGAATACGATATTGTGTTTATGGATCACATGATGCCCGGAATGGACGGAATAGAAGCTACAGCCGCTATCCGCGAATGGGAAAAAGAACTGCAGGAGAAAAGCAGCGCAAATTTCACAGCAGATGAAAAAAACAGCGCGAGTTTTGCCGAAGGCAAAACTCGAAGCAATAATAGGAATTTGCATACGCAAATTCCTATTATTGCACTAACCGCTAACGCCGTAGTGGGAATGAAAGAAATGTTTATTGAAAACGGCTTTAATGATTTTATCTCCAAGCCCATAGACGTTTCCAAGTTAGATGAAATTCTTAACCACTGGATACCGGAGTATAAAAGAGAACAAAACTCCGCTCGAGGAAATCAGGAAGCTAATCTCCGCCCGTCCACGGAGCCTGTTGAAGAGGTCAAAAGCAACGAAGGAGCATTATACTCTATTCACGGCATTGACGCGGCGAAAGGCATCACCATGACAGGCGGAACCTTGAAATCTTATATTCAAGTATTGGCTCTGTTCTGCAAAGACGCGCAAGACAGAATGTCTTTACTGCAGAAAACGCCGGAAGCGGACAATCTGCTCGCGTTTGTAACCAATATTCACGCGCTGAAAAGCGCATTGGCAAGCATAGGCGCGGCGGATGTTTCTTCACAAGCCGCGGAACTTGAAGCCGCCGGAAAAGCCACGGACATAGCTTTTATCCGCGAAAATCTGCCTTCATTTGCTCAACAACTTTTAGAACTGATAAAAGAAATAGACGCCGCCGTAGCGCCGCTAACCGCAGAAAACAACGCGACGGCAAATATAAACCAAAGCGCGGATATAAGCGCCCATATTCATATCTTCCGCGAGCTTGCCTCCGCGCTTGAAGCGAAAAAATCCGCCGATATTGACAGGCTTTTGGAAGAACTCAATCAAAAACAGCTGGATATAAAAACAAGGGAAACGTTAAATAAAATTTCCGACGACATACTGATAACCGAATTTGACAGCGCCCTAAAAACCATAAATGAATTATTAAAAGGATAAAGAAAAGATGGAAGACGAAAAAAAACTTGTTCTTTTGGTAGACGATAATCCCGCGAATCTGCGAATTGGAAAAAACGTACTTGCGGAAAAATATACCGTCGCCACTTGTCCCTCGGCGGAAAAAATGTTCAGTCTTTTGGAAAACAACAGCCCCGCCGTAATTCTGCTTGATGTCGATATGCCGGAAATGAACGGTTATGAAGCGATAAAAATTTTAAAGTCAAAACCTGAAACGAAAGATATTCCTGTAATTTTTTTAACCGCCCGCACTGAATCGGACGATGAACTTACAGGGCTTTCACTCGGAGCCATTGATTACATCACCAAGCCTTTTCAGCCGCCATTGCTTCTAAAACGTATCGAAGTTCATCTATTGGTAGAAGCCCAGCGGAAAGAGCTTCAATATTTCAACGAAAATCTGCAAAAAATGGTGGAAGAAAAAACTCAAAGCGTAATAGAACTGCAGAACGCTCTTTTAAAAACAATGGCGGAATTGGTTGAATGCAGGGACGATATAACGGGCGGACACATAGAGCGTACACAGCGCGGAATAAAAATCCTGCTGGAAGAAATTGAAAAAAGCGGCGTTTACAAAGAAGAAACAAAAGGCTGGAATGTTGATTTGCTGCTGCAGTCCAGCCAACTTCATGACGTAGGCAAAATATCTATTAACGACAATATACTAAAGAAGCCCTCAAAGCTAAACAGAGAAGAATTTAACGATATGAAAAAACACGCCAGTTTCGGCGAACAAATAATTGAAAAGATTGAAACTCTCGCGAAAGAAAGCGATTTTTTAAATTACGCAAAAATTTTCGCCGCCAGTCATCACGAAAAATGGGACGGTTCAGGTTATCCGCGCGGACTGAAAGGAAACGAAATACCTCTTTTAGGACGCATAATGGCGATTGCCGACGTATACGACGCGCTTACATCTGTACGCCCCTACAAAAAAGCTTTCAGCCACGAGGAAGCGGTGCGGATTATCACCGAGAGCAGCGGCACTCAGTTTGATCCGGCATTGGTAGAAGTATTCAGCCGCACGGCGGAACAATTTAAGGGTTAGTTAGGTTAACTAATTGGGAAGAAATTTATCACGAACCAAGAAAACGGTGAAATTTACTACAAATATGCGTTTTGCAGAAAGAAATACGGAAAAAAAGACGGAAATAAGGGGAATTACCTAGGTTTTATATAGGTAAATTTACCTATATTTCTGCTTGATTTAAAGGTACGTTTAATCTAAACACTTTTAGTTTTTTCTTTATACATTTTTCTTTTGAAATAGTACAAAAAATATTAATTTTTGTCAAGTTATATCCACGTTAAACACAAAATATATTAAAAATAGTCAAAAATTCTTAAAAAAATAACTTTTAACAAATTCAAGCCGGTTTTTAAAAAGTGCTGGATTTAAACGTACGTTTAAATTCAACACTTTTATAGGTAAATTTACCTACGTTTTTCTAGTGGTTTTTACCTATGCGGGTAAACACGAAAATTGACGGCGGGAAAAGACCGCGTGCGGTAATGATTTGGGAATCGTCCGCAGTGCGATTATAATCGCAAGGAATTTTTATGAAACACAAAAAAAACAAACGTGCTAAAAGGCGTAGCCTTTTAACAATTGCCGCAATTTTTGCGGTAATTGGATTTCTCGCCCTGTCTTTAACAGGCTGTCCTGACGGGGGAGATGACGGCGGCAGTGGAACTACAACTGAAACGCAAAAAATCGTCTATTACCCCGGAGACACCGGAGACACCGGAGAAAGCATTACAGAATTTGCAGCATGGTTAGCAGAGCAAGAGGAAGGCGTACTCTGTGACGTCAAACTGACCTTAAGCAATCTTGTTAGCTCTAGTACAGCGGAAAATCTTGGTTCCGTGCTTAAGAATAATCCTAACAAAAAAGTAAAACTTGACCTTTCCGACAGCACCTTTACCAGCATTGGGGACAATGCTTTTAGAGATTGTGCCAGCCTTACCGGCATAACAATACCGGACAGCGTTACCAGCATTGGTACATATGCTTTTTACTACTGTTTCAGCCTTACCGGCATAACAATACCGGACAGCGTTGAAAGCATTGGGAATAACGCTTTTTACGGCTGTACCATACTTACCAGCGTAACCATAGGGAGTGGCGTTACTAGCATTGGTACATATGCTTTTTCCTACTGTTACAGACTTACCAGCATAACAATACCGGACGGCGTTACCAGCATTGGGAATAACGCTTTTTCCGGCTGTACCATACTTACCGGCATAACGGTAGACGAAAACAATACAAGTTATGCAAGCGTAGACGGGATACTGTACGATAAAGACAAAAAGAAATTGATTTTAGTTCCGAGTGGAAAAACCGGAAACGTAACAATACCGGACAGCGTTACCAGCATTGAGGATAACGCTTTTGAAGGCTGTACCAGCCTTACCGGCATAACGGTAGACGAAAACAATCCCAATCTTGCAAGCGTAAACGGGATACTGTACAATAATGACAAAACAAAAATTATTTTAGTTTTGAAGGGAATAACCAACGTAACAATACCGGACAGCGTTACCAGCATTGAGGATAACGCTTTTTCCGGCTGTACCATACTTACCGGCATAACGGTAGACGAAAACAATCCCAATTTTGCAAGCGTAAACGGGATACTGTACGATAAAGACAAAAAGAAATTGATTTTAGTTCCGAGGGGAAAAATCGGAAACGTAACAATACCGGACGGCGTTACCAGCATTGAGAATAACGCTTTTTACCTCTGTACCAGACTTACCAGCGTAACCATAGGGAGTGACGTTACCAGCATTGGGGATCACGCTTTTTTCAACTGTACCAACCTTACCAGCGTAACAATACCCAACAGCGTTGAATACATTGATAATTTATCTTTTTATTATTGTACCAGCCTTACCAGCGTAACAATAGGGAACGGAGTTACCAATATTGGGCATTACGCTTTTTCCAACTGTACCAGCCTTACCAGCGTAACCATAGAGAGTGACGTTACCAGCATTGGGTACCGGACTTTTTACAATTGTACCAGCCTTACCAGCATAACCTTTCAAGGAACGATTGCTTCGAGTTCGTTTGCTGTTAATGGTAATGCGTTCGATGGACTCGGCGATTTGCGTGATAAGTTTTACGCAACAGACACAACCAACGGAACACCGGGAACGTATACCACCACCGCCCCGGTGAGCAGTTCTTCAGTGTGGACGAAACAGAATTAAGTAATTAGCAGAGAATAAAAAGGGAGTAGTTTTCGCTACTCCCTTTTTTTGGCTGGTCACGTTTTAGTGACAGTCACGCAAATTCCGTAGAGTCGTAAAAAAACAGGTTGACAAACAATAAAAAAATATCTACTATTATAGTAGTAAATAGAAGTGATCCTGACACCGAGACTAGTAGTGTTTTATACGCTGTTACTCAAGGTAAAAGGCGCTGTGTCTCATATCATGGGAATAGTGCGCCTTTTGGGGCGCATTTTTTTTACATGGAGGTGAGATGGAAAACAGAGCCGCAATAATAGCAATAATTGTGGAAAACACGGACAGCGTTGAGAAACTCAACGGAATACTGCATGAATATATGCAGTACATAATAGGGCGAATGGGCATTCCCTATAGCAAAAAAAATATATTCATTATAAGCGTCGCCATTGACGCGCCGCATGATACAATCAGCGCGCTTTCGGGGAAAATCGGCAGGCTTGACGGAGTAAACGTACAAGTAGTGTATTCAAAATAGGGGGTGTTATGTATAACGCCGCTTCCATGAAAGCCGATGAATTTATCTCCCATGAAGAAATCATGGCTTCCATTGATTGGGTGCAAGAAAACAAACTCAACAAAAACCTGATTAGTCAGCTAACGCAAAAAGCCTCCGAAAACAAGGGATTAAACCACCGAGAGGCGGCTCTTGTTTTGGCGGCGGGCGATAAAGACGAAATTTTCCGTCTTGCAAGGCGGATAAAAGAAACGTTTTACGGAAACAGAATCGTTCTTTTTGCGCCGTTGTATCTTTCCAATTATTGCGTAAACGGCTGTTTGTATTGCCCCTATCATTCGCAGAATAAAACAATGGCGAGAAAAAAACTTTCACAGGACGAAATCCGCAGGGAAGCAATCGCCTTACAGGATATGGGGCACAAGCGCCTTGCGATAGAAGCGGGCGAAGACCCTGATAACAACCCCATTGAATATATCGTTGAGTCAATGAAAACGATATACAGCATAAAACACAAAAACGGAGCGATACGCCGCTTGAATATAAATATTGCCGCCACAACTGTAGACGATTATAAACTGCTAAAAGACGCGGGCATCGGAACATACATTCTGTTTCAGGAAACATACAACAGGGAAAAATACAAAGAACTGCACCCGTCCGGTCCCAAATCGGACTATGACTGGCACACCGAAGCTATGGACAGAGCCATGCAAGGCGGAATAGACGACGTAGGGTTGGGCGTTTTATTCGGTCTTGGTCAGTATCTTTATGAATTCATAGCGATACTTATGCACGCAGAGCATTTGGAAGCGGCGCATGGTGTAGGTCCCCATACCATAAGCGTTCCGCGCATACGCTCCGCCGAGGGAATAAATCCCGGCTCTTTTAAAAACGGCATAGACGACGATACCTTTGCAAGAATTGTCGCATGTCTGCGAATCAGCGTCCCCTACACGGGAATTATTGTCTCCACAAGGGAAAGCGAAGAATGCAGAAAAAAAGTGTTGGAGATTGGAGTTTCCCAAATCAGCGGAGGTTCCCGCACCAGCGTAGGCGGTTACGAAACAGAGGAAAAGGAAAACACAAAACAATTTAAAATCAACGACAACCGCACTCTTGATGAAATAGTAAACTGGCTTATAAAAGACAAATACATCCCCAGTTTTTGCACCGCATGTTACCGCGAAGGGCGCACGGGCGATCGTTTTATGTCGCTGTGTAAATCGGGACAGATACAAAACTGCTGTCTGCCCAACGCTCTCATGACATTGCAGGAGTACCTGATTGATTACGCGGCAAGCGGCACAAGAAACGCCGGAGAAGATTTGATAAAGAGCGAAATTGAAAACATACCGAATGAAAAAATGCGTTCGCTTGTCATTAAACATTTGGAAGAAATAAAACAGGGAAGCAGAGATTTTAGGGTGTAAGATAAAACTCTACACCCTCTTTACAACAATCTTCTTCCCTTTAACTCGCGTAACCTTTACTCCCCTGCCCGGATCAATACGCTCGCCGTCTGTTACCGCCTCGTAGATTTCATCGTCAATTAACACTGTCCCCTTTGGAGACATTTCCGAGTCGGTAACGGCGATTCTTCCAATCAGGGAAGAAAGGTCTTTCACTTATACGCCCAACAGTTTGCTGTACGCTTCCAAAGCATCGTCGCCGAATTTACCGGAAAGCACTTTTTTGGTCAGGATTTTTCCAAGCTGTACGCCTTCCTGATCAAAACTGTTCAGATTCCAGACAAAACCCTGAAACATTACTTTGTTTTCATAGTGGGCGAGCAAGGCTCCCAACACGGCAGGCGTTAGACGCTTTCCGAAAATTAAACTTGACGGGCGGCCGCCTGTAAACTCTTTGTTTCCGTCTTCGCTGTCCTGTCCCTTTGCGAAAGCCACAATTTGCGCGGCAAGGTTTGCTTTTAATTTTGTATGACTTACAGACCCGTCCACGCTTACATCGTCGCCTCTCTGGCTTTCAAAGAAACCTATAAATTGGAGCGGGACAATTCCCGTTCCCTGATGAAGCAGTTGATAAAACGAATGCTGTCCGTTTGTTCCCGGCTCTCCGAAGATAACGGGACCTGTGCTGTAATTGACGGGCTGCCCGTTGCGGTTCACGCGCTTTCCGTTAGACTCCATGTCCATCTGCTGTAAATGCGCGGGGAATCGCGAGAGCGCCTGACTGTACGGCAGAACCGCGGTATACGGATACTGTAAAAAATTGCGCTCCCATACGCCGATAAGCGCGTCAAGAAGAGCGGCGTTTTTTAAAACGTCGGTTTCAAGCGCCGTTTTGTCGGCTTCGGCGGCTCCGGCAAGGAACTCTTTGAACACATCGGAACCGAAGGCGAGAGAGAGAACACAGCCGCCCACCCCCGATGTCGATGAATAACGACCGCCGATATAGTCGTCAATGTAGAAAGAATCAAGATACGCGCTGTTTCGCGCAAGAGGGCTTGTCTCGCTTGTAACGGCAATCATATGCTTGCTTGGGTCAAGACCGGCTTTTGAAAGTTTGTCTTTTACAAAAAGCTCATTGGCGAGAGTTTCCTGAGTAGTGCCGCTCTTTGAAACCAAAATGAACAGGCACTGTTCAAGGTTGCAAGAGGCTATTACCGCAGAAGCGTCATCAGGGTCTACGTTGGAAATAAATTTGGCGTCAAGTTTCTTTTTGCCTTCCTTGAGCGCCCAGTTATCAAGCGCCAGATACATGGCGCGCGGACCAAGGTCTGAGCCGCCGATACCTATCTGCACTACCGTAGTAAAATTCTTGCCCGTGGAGCCTTTGTATTGAGCGCCATGCACAGCGGAAGCAAAATCGCAGAACCTTGCAAGCTCTTTGCGGTAAAATTCCCCGATATCTTTTCCGTTTTCAATTACAGGCTGTCCCTGCTGTCCGCGTGACAAGTGATGAAGCACCTTCCGTTTCTCGCCCGTGTTCATCATTTCTCCGTTAAGAAGAGCTTTGTATTTCGCTATAAGCTCCTGCTCGTCCGCAAGCTCCTGCAGCAAGTTAACGGTTTGCCCGTCAACGGCTTTTGCCGCCCATGAATATTTAAGCCCCGCCGCCATAGGGACAATGCACTCCCCCACTCTTTTCGAGTCAAGTTTATCCCTAAAAAGAAAAGCCTTTTTAGCCTGCTTTGAAAGTTTCTTGTAAGCGCCTGTTTTATCAAAGTTAATATATTTCATAATATTCTCCTATGAATTCCATTTTATATTATATTTTCGATTTGGACAATAACAAAGAAATTAATATATTTAATTAAAGTAGTTATTACGATTGAGGTACGCGAAAGTGACAATGAGTTCTGTAAAGTCATTAAAAATATTCGCCAACAAAAAATTCCTTATTTTTTCCTGTATCCTTTTCTTTGTTTTTGCTTTGTCGGCTATTACTGCATATACAATTTCCGCACATCAAATTAATAATTCTTTTATTGAACAGCAGCTTTCCATAGCGTCTGAAACAATACGGCTGCGTTTGGCAACCGCGGTAGACAGCGAGATTGCCCTTTTGTTAAAAATGGCAGATACTCCTATAATTCGGCAGTATTTTATGAATCCTTCTAATCCGGCTCTTAAATCTCAGGCGAACGCCGAATTTGCCATTTATAAAGAACATTTCGATAATAAAATTCTTTACTGGGTTAATGACGTGGATAAAATATTTTATTCAACAGGAAACGCCCCGTACGTTGTTAATCCTGATGATCCCGATAACTATTGGTACAATTTAACATTATACGAAACAGAAGAATATATTTTTAACATTAATTATAATCCTGATTTGGAACAAATCTATCTTTGGGTCAATGTCCCGGTATTTACTGAAACGCAGACAGATAAAAAACCTTTAGGAATGCTCGGCACAGGCGTAAACCTAACTGATTTTTCAAATTTTATAGCTTCCAGCTGCAGGAAATTCGATGAAAATATCACAACATATATGTTCAATAAATACGATGAAATTACTTCAGCGGCGGATTACGAACTGGTTCAAAATAAAGTCCGTCTTGATAAACACTTAGGCGAAACGGGAAAAGAATTAATTAAGGCGGCGCATGAGCTTTCCGGAGGCGATAGCAGAAGCTTCGTCTATGATAATAAAATATATCTTATAAACTCCATTCCGGTCATGGAATGGTATTTGATCGTAAGCTATCCGACGCCGAGCTTGCTGTCTCTGAACCATGCCATGAATACCGTATTTTTTTGCATGTTGTCTCTTATCTTGTTTTTGTTCATCATTATTAATGTTTTTATCGCAGGTTCTGAAAACGCTATGGAAAAGCAAAACCTGCAGTTGATTGAGGCAAACCGAAAAGCTCAATACGCTTCCAAGGCAAAAAGCGATTTTCTCGCGAGAATGAGCCACGAAATCCGCACCCCAATGAATGCCATTACAGGCATGGCGGAACTGCTGCTGAGGGGAGAACTTTCAAACGAAGCCCGAGGCTATGCGCATGACATTAAACAAGCCGGAAATAATCTGGTTTCGTTAATTAACGATATTCTGGATCTTTCAAAAATCGAAGCGGGAAAACTGGAAATCGTTCCCGTCAAATATATGCTTTCATCTTTGATCAACGACACAGTAAATATTATCCGCACAAAGCTTAAGGAAAAACCGATACGGTTTTTTACCAACATAGACGGAAATATTCCCAACAATCTTATAGGAGATGAAGTTCGCATTCGCCAGATTCTTATCAACCTTCTGTCTAACGCGGCAAAGTATACGGAAAAAGGATATATCGGTTTAATCATTACCATTGATAAACAAGATGACAAACAGGTCTTGCTCAGAATAGATGTGAAAGATACCGGAAAAGGAATAAAACCGGAACATCAAGCGAACCTATTTGACGAATTTGTCCGATTAGAAAAAAATCAGAACATTGAAGGAACAGGGCTGGGACTTCCCATTACCAGACGGCTCTGCGCGGCTATGGACGGAAAAATAAACATGGAGAGCGAATACGGCAAAGGCAGCGTATTCACAGTGATTATCCCGCAGGGTATTGAATCAAAAGAACCTTTTGCCGTAGTTAATGAGCCTGAAAAAAAGAAAGTTCTTGTTTATGAAAGCAGAATTAATTACGCTAAATCGGTGTGCTGGTCGCTGGAAAACATGAAGGTTCCTTACAGTATGGTAACGAATCAGAATGAGTTTGCCGCTTTACTATACAGCGAAGAATGGTTTTATATATTTTCAGGTTACGGTCTTTATGAAAAAATTAAACCGCTTATGGAGCAAAGCGATTCTGTTTTCTGCGGAGGAAAAAAGCCGCGCCTGGCTCTTATGATGGAATGGGGCGCTGAAGTATCTATCTCTAACGCGCGCTTTGTTTCTATACCGGTACAGTCCCTGTCCATTGCCAATACCTTAAACGGCAGGGCTGACAATAAAAATTACTTTGAAATTTCCGGCGTGATACGCCACACATTCCCCAATGCGCGTTTGTTGATAGTGGACGACATTGCCACTAATCTTAAAGTCGCCGAAGGTCTCATGTCTCCCTATAAAGCAAAAATCGACACCAGCCTAAACGGCGCGGAAGCGATAGAACTTGTAAAACGAAATAATTACGACCTGATTTTTATGGATCACATGATGCCGGAAATGGACGGAATTGAAGCGACGGCTGTTATCCGCACATGGGAAAAAGAGCTCGCCCGTCAGCAAACACCGATAATTGCCTTGACGGCAAATGCCGTTGTGGGAATGCGGGAAATGTTTATCGAGAACGGGTTTAATGATTTCCTTTCAAAGCCCGTAGACGTTTCCAAACTGGACGAAATACTCGACCGCTGGATACCGAAAGAGAAAAAGGCAATGAGCGATAAAAATAACGCTGTTCAGTCCCTTCGGCAAGCTCAAGGTGCGGGCGGAAATACGCAAAATGAACCGTCTTTTTCGTCCCCTGAACCTGCCGAAGGAAGCGAGTTGCTCATTATCCCCAATGTTGATACGGCAAAAGGAATTGCCATGCTAAGAGGAAATTCGGATACTTATAAGAAAGTGTTATCCATGTTCTGCAAAGACGCTGATGAACACCTGCTAAAGCTGCAAATAATACCTGAGGCGGATACCCTGCCGGCGTTTATAATACAGGTTCACTCTCTTAAAAGCGTGTCCGCTTCTATCGGCGCACAAGAAGTATCGTCCAATGCCGCAGAACTTGAAGCCGCCGGAAAAGCCGAGAATATGGCTTTTATCCGAGAACATTTACCTGATTTTACGGTACTGCTTGCGGAACTGGTAAAAAACATACGCGCCGCGCTATCCCGCGCCGAACAGCCAATTTCACCCGGCAGCGCGTAATTTTCATGTAAAATTCAATTAAAATATACAATACTATTAACTATTTTGTAAGTTATCAGTAATTCCGAATTTATTTAATATTTTTAACATATTTTTAGTTGACAACTTACAATAATTAGTATATATTTAACTAAATATTTTATAATATGAAGGGGAAAAAAATGCCGGCGGAAAACACTGAAAGACGTATTCTTTACACAAAAAGAAAGAAAAAGGGCGAATGCCCTAGGTGCGGGAAGAAATTACGAAAAGGCTATAAATATTCGTTTTGCGATGATTGCCGTAAATTTTTCCGCGATTACAACAAAAAATCCGCAAAAGCTATAAATAAAGTACGAAAAGCCCGCTATGAAGAACGAAAAGAGGATAATAGGTGTCCCCGCTGCGGCAAAAAACTCGCTAAAAGCTACAAAAAAATAATTTGTTTAAGCTGTTTGGAAAAACAGTATACATACAATTATGGTAAAAAAAGACCTAAAAAATAAAAATTAGCATGTTAGAGCGTATTTTAGCCCTTTGGCAAACTCATTCGGCCTTTATAATATCGCTCTCTAAAAGTCTGGCGTCAGCGGCGGTTATTATCATACTAGGCATCAGCCTCTCCAAAGGGGCGCGGAAACTGGTACATAAAGCCAATTCAAGCTGGACTCAAAGCGACGGGACGGCGGTTCCCCTCTTACAAGCGGTTATTCACTACGCAATCATCATTATTTGTATCATTATGATACTAAACATTTTCGGGGTAAGCACAGCAAGCCTTATCGCCTTGCTGGGAGCGGCGGGCGTAACTATCGCCCTTGCGCTGAAAGACACCCTGGGAAACATAGCGGCGGGGATAGGGCTTCTTCTTATGGGGACTTTCCGCAAGGGCGAATACATTGAATTCGACGCCTTCAGCGGAACGGTAAAAGAAATAAACTTATTTACCACAATACTTGAAACCCCCGACGGAATTTACATATCCGCCCCCAATTCCTGCATTTGGGGCGCTCCTCTTAAGAATTACACCCGAAACGGCAAGCGCCGCATGGAAATTTCCATCGGAATAGCCTATTCCGACCCCATTGAAACCGCTTTTGAGGTAATGCAAAACATTATCAACGCCGAAACGCGGTTTTTAAAAGACCCCGCCCCTCAAGTTATCCTTCAATCTATAGAAGACAATTCCGTAAAAATAACAATTCGCGCATGGACCGCAATTCAGGATTACTGGAACATCTACTGGGACATAAATAAAATTATCAAGACGAAAATTGAAGAAGCGGGTCTGCACGTTCCGCTGCCGCAGAGAGATGTGCATATTGTGCAGGGGTAGCGGGGGGGATTTCTATGAACATGGCATCTCGCAGACTGGCAAAGCCCGAAGTTCCCAAGAAGCCTCGGAAATAACACCCGTATCTGGGCTTATATTAATAATCCCAATTATCTCCCAAATGGGATTTATTTGTCAACTATTTTAATCACAAAATTATTCTTTTTTAGACGTGTTTTTCCGATAATAATTACATGGGACAAAAAACAAATGAGGGTAAAATACAGAAACCTATAAGGTTTGAGAAATGGATGGCTGAGGCTATTGAAAGTATAGCCAAAGACAGGGGGTTAACTTTTACCTCAGTTGTTGTAGAATTACTGCGTCAGGAAATTGCGTTTATGGGATATACAATGGGGATAGGGCGCGAATCGGTTGAAGGGGAAAAAAGCAAGAAAGCAGGATAATCCGGTTTGACCCTTCCCGGTCAGGACATTGGCGCTGGTCGGGGGAGTGTAAAATTGTTAAATTTAGGTTATGATTAGGTTATGAAATCAAGAAATTCATGTTTTCTTGACTATTCATAGTATCAATATTGGTGTTATAATGTGATATAGTTTAAACTATAAACATAAGGATTTAATATATGAATGATTTTGTAAAAGGTATGTCCTCAATCGGGCAACTTAATCCGGCGCCTTCCTCTTATTCAGGCTATCCACCGCATCATAATGCTTGGAGAGACACGGCAAATTCATTCCGCCAAGCCGGTAATTCCATAAAAGCCGCCTTAAAAGTGTTCTCTAATGCCAAGCGCGAAAGCAAGCAAGCGTATTAGAAGAGAGCTAATTATGGCAAATCAATCCCAACTTGCTAATCAAAGCGGACAACATGTTCTTCATTCCAGAGAAATAAGTGAATATTTTCAAGGTCCCTTGCCTGATCCTCAAATGCTGGAACAGTATAAAAACGCCGATCCCACCTTTCCTGAACGTATAATGCGTATGGCAGAAGCGCACAATACCGCTGATGTCACTACAAAGGGCAGAATTTCGCTTTCCAATCTTATTGTTCCTATAATAGGTCAAGTGTTCACTCTCATTCTTGGCGCTGGCGGCATATTAGCTTGTATTTACCTTGCCAAGGCGGGTTATACAGGTGCTGCTGTAGCTACTATAGTTGGTAGTTTTTCCCCTATTATCATTGGAGCATTCAAAAGCCTTCGGCGTATAAACTAACACGCCTTAATACACCTTAAACTCAATAATATTCTCCTCTGGTTTCTGTTCTGCAGACTGTATTTCTTTTGATATTGTCTTTCCGATGTCGCGGATTATTTTCTCCGGGCTATGTAGGTACCCTTTCGTAGTTTTCAAATCCGAATACCCGAGTAAGTCCTGTATATACCTGAGAGATACACCCTTTGTTTCAAATAATGAAGCCAGAGAATGTCGCGAACTGTGAGGTACGATGTTGCGACCGCCTAATTCAATGCCGGCATGAGGTAAATTGAAATGAGTTGCCTCGGTTAATTACGATATAAGGTTCGCCGATTCTAGCCATAGCGTTTTCTCCATGAGAAAATAATTACTGCACAATTCCTGCACAGTTGCTATGAATCTAGAAATACTGAAAAAAGATACTACTGTAAATCGTTATGTAGTAAAGAAATAGGTATCTCCCCCGCGCGGATTCGGACCACGGACCCAGTGGTTAACAGCCACTTGCTCTGCCAGCTGAGCTACAGGGGATTAAAGGCGTTTTATCTGTAATCCCTTACAGGCATCTCTCCTTTAATTAAACTTGGGTAAACTATAGCATTTTTGGCGAAAAAATGTCAATAGAGGCTAAACCTAAAAATGGGCAAAAAAATCCCCGGAGAAAGGAGTTACTCCGGGGAAAAAGGAAAAAATAGGAGGAACGTGACACAAGGTGAAGCTTGCTGAATATACAACCGTATTAAAGGAAAAAGGTTACATAAAATAAAGATTATTTTGACTTTAATTTTTCAATAAAATGTTCGTAGGCGGCTATCGTCGCGGCTAAAATTGTGTCCTGTAGGGCTCCCCTGCCGCCTTGGTCGGCGCCGTCCATTATGTATAGGTTCCTTAAAATTGCCTCTAAATCTTCCGCTTTGCAGGCAGGATCGGCGGCAAGACGGCGCTCTAATCCCCTCGTTTCTTGCTCAAAAACTTCTTTGTACTTTATTCCCTGCCATTCGTCGCTAAGAGCCACTTTTTTCTCCCGATTTACGGCTTTTTTTCGGGAAATATTTTTCCAGTGTCTCTTTTAAGCCTATGGGTTGTAATGTAAAGGTTAGGGCTATCGGTAAAATCAACATTTGGTCTGTAAGGTTATCTTGATAGAAACCAGGCAGCGCTTTAATCAATATCGATATAATTACACCCAATACCGAAAGCAGCCATATTAACCTTAATAGCTCGCCGTAAATTTGCAGTTTCTTTTGATTTTTGGTTATCGCGTAACATATTCCAACCGGAGCGGCTACCAGTAACAGCGGAGTGCAGAAAATCATGTTTATGTTTTGATAGGTGTAATCGTGGTTTGTAAAAAGATTCATAAAATATAAAAGAACGGCTATTAGACCGAAAAATAATCCGCATAAACTCATGCTTACGCCCGCCAGTACCCTGCCCGCTTTAATGTTCTTCTTCTGTAAAAAGAAAAAGAAGGCGAAAATAACGGATAATATAAGACTGAATAAAAGTTCCCATACCCATTGTTTGTGCGGTTTTACAAGAACAGGGGAACGCCCTGCCGCTTGATTTACAATCTCAACTGAAGATACAAGTTTACGCTTTTTGCCGTTAATATCGGTGTACTGAAAATCTTCTATCCTTTTGCCGACTTCAGAGGGAAGAAACATCTCTTCCCAAATTGTAACGGGGTAATCAATAACTTGTCCCATCAGGAAATTTAAAAACCAGTCGGCTGCGGGCGAAAAGTATGTATGACGCCTCACATGGTTGCGTAATGTAAAACCTGTGGTTTTTGTTTCAAATTCTTCTTTAAATTGCCCGTCCGTCGCAAGATCGATTATATCCCTGATTCTTGTTGAACAATTATCTTTAAAATGATGGTAGTAATAATTACTGTTTTCTGGAAGAACATTACGTTCGGCAAAATCTCTTACTTTCCTTTTTGTTTCGGGCGGAAGGTCTAATGTATAAATCGTTATGTCGCGGTTGGTTCTTTTATAAACATTTAAATTTCTATCGGCATGAGACCTTCCGCAGCTGTACAATAATCTGCCAAAAGCAAAATTATAGAAAAAATTATCGTTATCGAATGAAAATATTCCGTAATCATAAAAATAACCGATATTATTAGAAGAATCTTCTATCATCAGCGCGATATGCCCCCACCAAAAATACATTTGGTCTCCCGGTCCCATAACGGCAATCTTAATCGTAAGATTATCTCCCTGCGCAAAAAGGTTCGCGCTCAAGGCAATAGTTAATAACAACAATAATAAAACAAGTCTTTTAATCATATTATCAGTGTGCATTATCATTAATATTTTTTCAATAGCGTTATCGTTTTGATTTGCGCAAATTTAACGCAAAATTCACCTGCGCCATGCTGATTTCAAGACGCGACGCTATTTGTTCGGGGGAAAATCCTTCATTGACAAGCGAATCAATAGCGTTGCGAATCTGCTTTTTTGAGGGCGGCTTTTGAGCGGGAGCCGCCGCTTTAGCGGTCGGCTTAATTTCCGCTTTAACAGGAATGTTATAAAGCTCTCCGGGCGGAAGATCCAATGATAATTGACGCGAATTTAACGGATGCTCGGTCTGCAACTGCGGCGGCGGCGAAGGCGGCTGTTCCTGAGGAGATTTTAAAGCGGAGCGAACGCCGCGCCCCAAGTTTGTATAAAGCGTATTGGACGATGGTTTAATTTCAATCGCGTTTTTATATTCTTCTATTCGCTTTTCCGCCTCTTCCGATATTTTTTTTAGTTTTGAAATACTGTCTTCCACAAGCTGTATATTTCTATCCGTAACGGAATTAATTTCGGCGATTAATTTGGCAACTTCCGTTCTGTGTTCTCCAAGTCCGTCTATTGCCGCTCTGGTTTTAATATACCACTTTAAATAAAAAAACATTATTAAACAAAAAGCGAAACAAATAATTGATACAACAAAAAAAATATTCATAAATTTTCCGTATTAAAGGCTGATATCGATCTTCTTGCCCAAATATGGATCGCGCAAAACAGGGGCTTGTGTTTCTTCCGTCTTTTCGTCTTTTCGTCTTTCATCGTGCTTACCGCCGGAATTATGTCTTTGCCCATGCTGTTCATGATCGCGATCTTTAACCTTCTCTATTCCTTCTCCCGTATTCTGAGTTTCATTTACCTGCTGAATATGTTCTTCATTTTTGCGTTCAATCTGCGCGCCCTGTATTGCCTGATGAAGCGCCTGCCCCTCTTTTTGAGCGGCTTGGTTTTTCCCAACCTTGTCAACCTGGGAAAAAATGGCTTGCAGATCAATTGGTGCTATAGCCATCGAGTCCCTTCATCGCAAGTTCGTCGGGTTCCTCATACTTAGTCGCCCTGACAAGTCCGCTCTCCAGAATAAAGGTTACCGCGCGATACTCTGTTCGTACGTCTTCTTTAACATCGCGAATCCATATTTTTACGCCCGGCCATACTTTAGTAGACGCGGATACCTTTCCGCGAACTTGCATTTGATTCATGAATTCCTGAACTTTCAAAATATTTTCATTCGTATCTTTTAATTCATCGGTTAATACTTGTTTGCGTTCTATTAATTCCTGCAAGTACGCTTCTTTATCCTCGGGCAGTGTTTTACGCTGCTTTTTTGTATTGGTTAATGTCTGCAAATCCAAACGCATCGTTTCAAGTTCTTCTTCCGCCGTCGTTTTACTCGCCATAAGACGCTCCAATTCCAGCTTGCTGTGAGGATCGAACCCTACTTCGCAGATTGTTTCCGTACCGCTTGTCGAGTTGCCCAGAACTTTGGCGTTTATTTCCTCGCCCGCGCGCAGGCGGCCGCCCATGATATTGGCGCGCTTACCCATACAAACAATGCTCTTTATCGCGTCAACATTTGAATTGATAATTCCGTCCGTAACAACAACCATATTGCCCGCTTCTACATTGGCGTTCTCGAGAAAGCGCGACCAAATTGAACGCCCGGCGCGAATCTTACCGCCGCTCTTGCCGTTGATACCCTGATAAATAATTATATCGCCTTCCGCGTCAAGCTCCGCTTTGGATACTGTTCCTCTTACTTCGATATTACCGGCGGCTTTTACCGAGAAGCCGTCTTCAACATTGCCTGTAATAATAACCGTTCCAAGGAAAATAATATTTCCTGTTTTAAGATTAACGTCGCCTTCAACCGTTAAGACGGGTTCTACGTTAATTTTGCCGTTTGCTACTATAACCTGACCGTTAATGTCGGAAATAATCGTATCATTGGCGTCGTTTACATGCACATTTGTTCCGACAGGCAGCGGAATATCGCTTCCCGATCTTGCCGGAAGAATTTTTCCCGTAACGGTTTTTCCGTCTACGCCGTCTTCGGGCGGCACTTTTTTCGCAAGCGGCTGATTTTGAACAACGTTCTGAATAATATTTAACTCTTTAAAGTTTACTTTACCGTTAGTTCCCTCTTTTAATTTAATTTGAGTTTGATCCGTCTCAAAGAAATAATGAATATAAGCGTCTTTTCCGTTTACCGGTTTTAAGCCTTCCGCTATTTCCACCTTTTCCCTGTAAACAGGTTTGTCTACCAGTTCTTCAATGTATTGTTCTTTTACGCCGTGGTATACCCTATTCTGCACAAGAAGACTCTTGTATACATCAACCGTTAAATCGGCTCCGCCCGCACCCGGAGGAATGATAGTCGCAAGAACTTTCATTTCCGCGTCGTCAACTTCTATGTTAGCCATAGTGTCATTCGCGGGATTATGATCAAAATCGGCAACCTTTACATACATTCCGCCGGCTTCATCTACAAGTTTTTCAACCATACCGTTGTCGTAATTTTCTATATTTCTGCTTTGAAGTTCCTGTACAGCGGAAGCTGTATATACTTTTTTACCTTTGCCGACAGGAGAAGTAACCTTAAGATAGACTCCGTTAGGCCAACATCGCACAAAGGCGTCTCCGTCTTTATCTTGAATAACCTCAACGCTTTCAGCGTCTTCATCAATATGACTCTCTTTAACTTGTTTCGTCTTTTTGGTTTGAGCCCGTTCATAAGCGCGTATTACCCAGTCTTTTTTTCCCGCGCCCATAAATCCCGACGAACCTCTTTCCAGGATTTCATATTCAAGGCGGCGGATAGACGTATCAAGCAAAGTTGCGGCTTCATTTACAGCCGCTTCCAGTGTAGGACCCGACGCGTCTACGGATCTAATAGCTCTGTCGGTTTCCAGATGCTCTTTTACAATTTCCTGCAACTGGATAAAATCGATCATACTATACCTTTTCTGATATTCGTTAACTTGGATCTTAAATGCAGAATCGCTTTTGAATGAAGCTGTGAAACTCTGGATTCTGTTACCTGTAAAACGCGTCCTATATCTTTTAATGTTAAATCTTCGTAATAATACAGTACGAGTATTTTCTTTTCTTTGTCGGGAAGCTCATTTATCGCCTCGACAATAACTCTGCGGATTTCATCGTTAACAACAACAACATCGGGATTCATGCTGGAAGGAGATTCTATGCTGTCGCCGATGGATACTTTGTCGTTATCATCGCCTGAATACCACAAATCATTTAAGGAAATTATTGAAGTGCCTGAAATTTTTTGAATCACTTTCATGTACTCTTGTTCATCTATGCCCATAGCGCCGGCTATTTCCTGTTCCGACGCGGTTCTGCCCAAGTGGGCTTCCAAAGATGAAATTGTCGTTTCTATTTCGCGGGTTTTCTGCCTGACGGAACGCGGAACAAAGTCGATTAATCGCAGCTCGTCAAAAATCGCGCCTCTTATGCGCGTAACGGCGTAAGTTTTAAATTTTACATTTTTATCGGGATCGAATTTGTCAATCGCGTCGATAAGACCAAAGACGCCGTAGCCTACAAGGTCGTCAAACTCAACATTGTTGGGCATTCCAACGGCTACTTTTCCGGCAACATACTTTACCAACGGGGCGTATTGTTTTATAAAAGTTTCTCGTATCGCAGGATCCCGAGTTTTTCGGTACTGCTGCCAGAGTTCCTCTTCTGTCCTTTCTTCCGGCATTCCCAAACCTTTCCCCTTTTTAATCTTTGCTCAACACTGTTCTAATGCCTTGAGCTATAGCTTGCGGCTGAAAATCACCCTGCAACGCTTGAGGCTTATTGCCCTTATATTGACTGCGATCCGGTTCAGATGATTCATCAGCAACAGGAGCTGTCGGTCCCGCCGCCGAAGGCATAGAAGGCATCGCAGAAGCTCCGCCGGGGCTTGAAAAATTGGAAAATGCCATTGCCATCATATCTAAATCAGGCAACCCTCCCAATCCTGAATCATCCCCAATACTCGGAGTAAACTGAGGCTGAAAGACCTGCGGTTTTTCAGCCGCGGCTCCTTCAAAAACAGGCGCTTCATCAAAACCGCCCGCCGGCTTTGCCGCCTCAGGCTCGCTGAATGAAACACCTCCAAAGTCCTCTGTACCATTATAACTAGTTTCTCTGTTTTGGTCTATACCCTCATCGGACATTGAAAAGTTGATATTCGGGTAGGCAGGCTGACTGCTTTCCGCGGGAGCGCGGTTATTCCCGCCGCCGGACTTGAAAACACCGGAAATTAAGTCCTCAATGTTTCCTATTTCATTGGGATCGCCTTGTTTACTGAACAATTCCGGCACGGCATATTCGCCCATGCTGTCCATAGCTATGCTTATATGTCCTTCAGATTCATCGTTTTCCGCGGCAGCGGCAGTTTCTTCATTAAGATATAAAAGCTCGGGAAAATAACTGTTTACAACAAAATTCATACCAAAACCAAGTCCGAAAAAAACAACTGCAAAAACAAGCGCCCTTACAATAACATGAACCGCTCCTACCCCGGAAACCAAGCCAAGAAGAATCGAAACAACCAGAGCGAAGATTGCGGCTGTAAACCCCCATTTAAAATTACTCACCTTTTGCCCCTTTTTCTTTTAACCGTTCATTTCCTGCGGAGACTTAAAAAGTCTTTTAAGCATTCCGCTAAAACCGGCGGAATCCGCGGGTTTGTTCCTGTCCATGCGTTCCACGATATGCTGAACGCATATACTTGCCTTGCATTTTGGATCTACCACCATAAACGGTTTTTGCCTTAAAACCGCGTGAGATACCGATATGTCGTCATAGATAAATCCCAGATAATCCAGTTTTAAGTTTAAAAATTGACCCGCAATATTGATCATTCTATCGGCGACGCCCTTTGCCTGAGCCGCGCCCTTCGCGCGGTTTACAACGAGTTTTAAGCCCATGTTAACGGAGTCATACTCGGTGGCGATAATTTTGATAATGCCGTAAGCGTCCGTAATAGCGGTAGGTTCGGGAGTGGTTATAATTACCGCGTCATCGGCGGCGGCGATAAAGTCCAATACATTGCTGGAAACTCCCGCGCTTGTGTCTATGATGATTATGTCCGCGTTGGACAGCGAATCAAGCTCCGCAATAAAAACTTTTCTGTCTTCTTCGCCCATGTTGGCAATCTGAGAAAAGCCCGAAGCGCCGGCGACTATGGAAATGCCGTATTCGGTCTCCACAAGAATTTCCCTGATTGTTTTTTGCTTTTTAATTACATGGTAAAGGTTGTACTTGGGAATCATGTTGAGCATAACGTTAACGTTGGCAAGCCCAAGGTCGGCGTCCATTACGACAACTTTTTTTCCCAATCTCGCGAAAGCAAGAGCCATGTTGACGGAAAGATTAGTCTTTCCTACGCCGCCCTTACCTGAAGTAACGGTAATAACACGCGCTTTATCAACGGGTTTTACGCTTGCCGTCTTTGAGGACGAAGACGTTCTTGACGCGCCCGCGCCGTCTTTTTTCCGTTTCATAATTTCACGCAATTTCTCAGCTTGATCATCCATGCTTAACCCCTATATCGCGCGGTTGCCTAACCGCGCATTAAAATCGAAAATGAAACGAAGTTTCATATTTATCTCCATTTAAATTGATCCGCTTCACCGGAAGGAAAACGTTCTTCAATTTTTTCTCGGTTTACTTTAAACCCGTCAAGATTAATAAGAAAGTGTACAACTGACGCTCTTCTTATATCCTCAGGAACCCCTTGCCCGTTAGTTAAAAAAGAAATACTTTTTCTTTTTTCCGCAAGCGCGGAAATTATATTTCCGTAACTATCAGTTTCGTCCATCTTTGTAAGTATAATTGATTTATAATTAAAAGGTTCAAACTGCCGCATTATAACTTCTATATCGCTTGCTTTTGTCGCCGCGCTTATAACCAGATGATACTCCGCATTCTTGGGACAGCCGTCAAGAATCTCTTTCATCTCGCCGATCTTCGATGAATCTTTTGGACTGTTGCCGATAGTATCGATTAAAATTAAATCGATGTCTTCGCCGCAAAGCGCGATTTCTTTTTTTATATCCTGTTTGTTCAGCGCGCACGAAACAGGAATGCGCATAATGTCCCCGATTTGTTCAAGCTGCTCTTTGGCGCAAATACGGAAGGTGTCAATTGTTATCATTCTTACGTCAACGGCGGGAATTTCTTCCGTCCCTATACCGTAAATTGCCGCAAGTTTTGACACAGTGGTTGTTTTTCCCACTCCCGTAGGACCCACAAGAACCATGATTCTTGGTTTGCGTGTAACGGCATCTTCCTTAAAAATACTGATGCTATCCCCTATCCATTCAAGAAGACGCTCCTGCACAACGTCAAAATTATCCAGTTGTTCAAGAGACAATTCCTTTCGCAGTCTTTCAATAATTTCGTTGATATATTTTTCCGAGAAATCATTGTTTTTTAATAATTCAACAGTGCGGACAAAAGAGGGGTGATCTTCCTTTTTGCCGGAACCTTCCACTTTTTCTTTTATTTCTTTAAGCGCGTCTAAAATCTGCTGGGACGCTTCCCTGCCGCTTGCCGATATTTCGTCGATATTTTTTCTGGCGGCGGCGATAACTTTTTGCTTTTCTTGTTCAAGATTTCTTTCGGCAAACAAGTCTTCAGGCGAAATACCCAATGCGTTATGTGAAATTGACGGGCGGGCATTAAAATCATGCGCCGCCAAATTATTTTGTCTTTGCGGCGTAAAATAAAATTCAACCTGAACGCCGGGTTTTGAAAACATGCCTAAAAAGCCTCCGAATCTGACTTCCTTTTGACTTAAAATATGGAAAGGACGGTTGTACTTTGAGGCAATTTTTAATTCGCAATCCATTCGGCTGTCGCCCTGTTCGATATACTTCTCCATTTTACTGCTCCGTTGTGGTATCTTCTGCGGTATTATCTATTCTTATCATACCTACAGCTTCAGGAATTACTCCCGTAACAATTTCCGGGACGGAAAGAACCGCCAAATCAGGCAATTCTCGATCTGTTGAATTTTTAACAAGGAAACGAGCCTGCTCAGAACAAAGAATCACAGGCATCCAGCCCTTTTCCTTAACCGCTTTAACCGCTTTCGCAACAGCGGTAATCCAAAGTTTTTGCGTATTTGGATCAAGCGCGCAAACCATGCCGGTTGCGGTCTCGTATTTTGCGTCGATAATTCTCTGCTCAATTGCGGGGTCGATTGTAAGAACGCGCAGTTTCCTGTCTTCATCGGCATATTGATCGCATATCTGGCTTGCGAGAGCCTGACGCGCTTTCTCGGTAAGGAACCAAATGTTTTTGGAAATAGGCGCGTAATCAGCAATCGCTTCAAGAATTGACACAAGGTTGCGGATGGATACCCTTTCCCGCAATAAACCGTGAAGCACTTTCTGCACCTCTGTTACGCGCAATCCTTTGCCTTCCCTAAGCGCCTCGTCAACAACGGCGGGATAATCTTTGCGCAGAGTGTCAAGTATTACTTGAGTGTCCTGCAAGCCTAAAATATCGGCGGCATGGCGGCGGATAATTTCCGTTAAGTGCGTTGCGATTATCGAGGGAGGATCTACAACTGTGTAGCCAGCGCGTTCCGCCTCGTCTCTCCTTTCTTGATCGATCCATATCGCCGGAATTCCAAAAGCGGGGTCTATTGTCTTTTCGCCTTCTATCTCCGACGTAACCGTCCCGGGATTGATACACAGATAATTTCCAAGACGTATTTTGCCGCGCCCCGAATCTACTCCCTTAATCTTAAAGCAGTATTCCGAAGGACCAAGCATTGAGTTGTCAATTATGCGCACCTTTGGAATAACAAGCCCAAGGTCGTAGGCGGACTGGCTTCTTACGCCCATAACTCTTTCCAATAGTTCCGCGCCTTTTTCCTTTTCAACTAACGGCACAAGACCGTAGCCAAGCTCCAGTGAAAGGGCGTCCAGCGGAACAACGGGAGGAAAGTCAGCCGCTTTTTCATCTTTCTGCTCGCGGGCTTTTACGGCTTTTTCGTTAAATATAATAGCCTTTTTCTTATTAACGCCTGTTCTGTACGCGTGGAACGCAAGCAAGCCCGCCATAGGGATAAGCACATGCCACGGGAAACCCGGTAACATGGCGAGAACCACAAGCACCGCGGCGCATATCCAGTAAACAAGCGAGTCGCGTTTTAAAAGCTGGTCTACGATTTGATCCGAGAAAACGCCCGTAGCGGCGGCTCTTGTAACAACAATACCCATAGCGACGGAGATAAGAAGCGCAGGAAGCTGGGTAACAAGTCCGTCGCCTACAGCAAGGCTTATGTAGGTGTTTACTACATTTTGTTCGCCGTACATTGTGGAGCCGATGATGAATCCGCCCAGCATTTCAACAATAATAATAAATATTCCAACTTTAACGTTACCTGAAATAAATTTACTCGCTCCGTCCATCGATCCGTAATAATCGGATTCTCTTTGTATCTGCGCTTTTCTTGCCTGCGCTTCTTCTTCCGTGATTGAACCGGAACTGTATTCGGTGTCTACCGCCATCATTTTTACCGTCATACTGTCCAATGTAAAACGCGCGGCTACTTCCGATACGCGGGTCGCTCCCTTTGTAATAACAATTACCTGCACGGCGATAATTATGATAAAGATGATAAGTCCGACAACGATACCCTGTAAGCCTCCCGATCCGACTACGAAATTGGAAAAAGCCCTTATCATCTGTCCGTTAAATTTTGCTCCCTGTGTAAGAATTAAACGAGTAGACGAAACGTTTAACGCAAGACTGAATACCGTAGAAACAAGCAATAAGGTAGGGAACAAGTTGAAGTCCGTCGGTTTCTGCGTATAAATAACGATAAGCAGTATCATCAGGGAGAAAATTAAATTAATAGCCATAAGCGCGTCAAGAATGACAGTGGGCAGCGGAAGGATAATCGCAAGTACGATGGTGATTACCGCCACGGCGGGAAAGCTATCCTTTAAAAAGCCCAACGCGTCGCGAGTATTGCCTGTATTTAACGCCGAATCAGCCATTTATACCTCTCATGAGAATGAGTTTTTTCATGCGCTCATCCTCCTGCGCCGTTCTTCGTTAAGGCGCCAAACCTTGCTGAAAATTACAGCTACCGTGTTAATGTACGCCGCCGGGACTACGTCGCCCACGTCGGTCTCACGGTACAGAGCCCACGCAAGCGGCTTATTTTCTACAAGCGGAACCTCATGCTCCTTCGCGATCTCCCTGATCTTTGCCGCCATCTCATCAGCGCCCATCGCCACAACGATAGGTCCGTCTCTCATATAACTTTCATCGTACTGCAAAGCAACCGCAAGGTGGGTCGGGTTTGTAATTACAACGTCCGCTTTCGGAACGGCTGTAGTAATATTCTGCCTTAACATTTCGCGGAAGCGGGCGCGAATCCTTGACTGTATCTGCGGATCCGCTTCGTACATTTTCATTTCTTCTTTCATCTCATAACGGGTCATCTTGTGTCTTTCGCGGAAGCGGAACCGCTGGAAAAAATAATCCGCTATGGAAAGAACAAGCATAAGAACAGCGACAACGATTATCATTCTTATCGCGATTGATCCTACCAGCGTAAGACCTTTATAAACATCGCCTTTTTGCAAATTAAGCAATTTATTAATATCAGCCTTTATGAACAAATAAGCGACAATGCCGATAATCGCTATTTTAACAAGCGACATACCAAGTTTAACAAGCCCGTCAATGGAAAAAATACGTTTAAAATATTGTCCGAACCTTGGTATAACTTTGGAAAAGTCCGGCGTAATGGTTTTTGTTGTAAACAGCCAGCCGCCTGTCTGCACCATATTGGAAAAGACCGCCGCTACAACGGCGACTATGAGAATCGGCACAACAAGCCGCGCAAAATATATAAGAAAGTTTCCGGCAATGATGGCGCTTTCCGTCGGATCCAATTCTACCGCGCGCAGAAAAAAGAACCGCACCATTTCAACGCAGGTTTTTAACATGGAAGGAGCCATAAAAAGCAGTAACAGCGCGGGAAGCAGTAAACCGATAGCGCCTACAAGCTCCTGGCTTTTTACAAGCTGTCCTTCTTCTCTTAATCGTTTTAATTTATGCTCTGTCGGCTGTTCTGTTTTACCGGGAGCGTCTTCGTCGTTGCTGTCGGAGAACCACTGCAAGTCGATTATAAGCGGAGAGAAAATTAATTCAGTATTTTCATATTCGTCATTCATTAATAATTCTCCGATCATCAGTACGTCCCTCCCGTAATCTGCCGCCCAATTTGAACGTAGAGGGTTTCGATATTTTGAAAGCCGGAATCAATTACACGGCTGAACGCTTCGATCATAAACGGAAGCGAGGCGAAAATAAGCAGGAAGGCGGCGGTGATGGAAATGGGGAAACCTTCCGAAAGAATATTTACCTGAGGCGCGGCTTTTGATATAAGCCCCGTAGTTAACGATGTTAAAAACAAAGTGCCAAGAATGGGAAGCGAAATAACAAACGCGTCCATGAAAAGACGCGCAAGCCCGGACGCGAACATATTAACAACGTGTTCTCTTCCGTCAATCAATGACATAACATTGATCGTTTGCACGGAACGCCAAAAGCCGTCAAAAAGCTGGTGAAAACCGCCGATTGTTACAAAAATCAGCATAGACACAAGGTTAAAATACTGACCCATAAGAGGGTTTTCAACTTGCGCTACAGGGTCAAAAGTTTCAGAAGCGCCGAACCCCATTTGCAGGGAGAAGAATTGTCCCGCCGTAGCGAACGCGGCAAAAATAACCGTCATATAAAAACCGATAATTATACCGATTATCCCCTCGCCGATAAGAAGCATAAAAAAACGAAGACTGAATGTCTCATAACGCAAATCGCTTAAAGTGCCTCCGGGCAGGGTAACAATGCCGTTAGGTGAATTAACAGCCATAAAAATTTCCGCCGTGGGAATAACCGCAAAGGCGGTAAGCCCGGCAAGAGCTATTTTTGCGACTTGAGGAACAGCCTCTGACGAAAGAAGCGGAGCGGTTTGTATCATGGCAAACGCTCTTACCGCTATTAACAGAAAGACCGGTCCGAATGAGAGGATATTTTGCAGAACCGCGTTCTCTATCACCTGCTACCTCGCCATTTCAGGAATTAACCTGAATAATTCTCTTGTATATTCACCAAGAGACGTAAACATAAGCCCGCCCAGCAGCGCAAGCACTCCAAGAATAACAAACAACTTGGGAACAAACGTAAGCGTCTGTTCCTGAATTGACGTCGCCGCCTGAAGTATCGCGACAATCAAACCAATCGCCAGTGCGGACAGCAAAATAGGAGCCGCAAGAATCAGCGTTTCCCCTATTCCCTGCCGTAAAACGACTGTTATATCACCAATACTCATTTCTCATCATCCCCTAATTACAAATGAATTAATCAGCTGACCCGTCAGCAGTGTCCATCCGTCTACAAGGATAAACAAAACCAACTTAAACGGCATGGAGATCATAACAGGAGGGAGCATGATCATACCCATGGACATAAGCGCGCTTGCGACAACAAAATCTATTACAATGAACGGAATAAAAAGCAGTATTCCTATTTTAAACGCAATGGTAAGCTCGTTAAGAATAAACGTCGGTATTAAAACATATGTCGGAACATCATAAACATCGCGGGGACGCTGGGTATGACCGCTCATTACCATAAATTTTTCTATATTGTCCTTGAACCCCGGGCGGTCTTTCATTTGATTGACCATAAATTCCCTTAAAGGAGCTTCCGCCGCCTTGTACGCGTTTTCAACGGAGAGCTCGCCCGCGGAAAGCGGCTTTACGGAGTTAGTATAAATTTTATTAAACGTAGGCCACATGATAAGCACGGTAAGAAAAAGCGATATGCCTAAAATTACCTGGTTGGGAGGAACCTGCTGTAATGAAAGCGCGCGTTTTATAAAATCCAAAACAATGGAAACCCGTAAAAAACTTGTCATTAATATAATGATACTGGGCGCGAGAGAAAGAACTGTCAACAGAAGCAGTAACTGTAACGAGAACGCCACTTCCTGTCCGCCCTGCGGATTTCTTATGGTTAAGTCGATAAAAGGAATGGCGGGAGGTCCTTGTGGCTGAATTAAATTTGTCGTTCCCTGCACAGACCTCTCGGGAAACTGCTGCGCGTTAGCTGAAGCCGGAAAGAAAATAAAAAATACCGCGAATAAAACAAGCGCCGCCATTTTATAATTAATTGCTCTTGTTACGCGCATCACAGCCCCTTAAGCCTTTCGCGGTTCTTGCGAATTTCATCGACGCTGATAGAACGCGTTTGAGCCGGAGTTCCAAGACGGCGAAGTATAGATAAAAAATCGGATAAACGGCTTTGAGTTTCCGTGCTTTTCTTTGAATCTTCAAGAAGCATTGCGTCTATAATTTCTTTATCATCTATTTCGCTTATAAGATTTACTCCGCCTTCGCTCGCGCCCAAAAGCCACGCTTTAGAGCCGACAGAGGCGATATGCACATAACGGTTAAAACCAAGATGAGAACTTGCCAAAATTTTCAGAAAGGGGTCGTTTGAAGATATTTGCTTGGAAGTTTTCCTGAGAAAAAAAACAATTCCGTAAATTGCCGCCGCCGCAAGCGCGAGGACAAGTATCATTCTTATAAAAATCCAAACTGACGCGCCTGAACTTCGCGCGGGAAGCGCGGTTTGCGCAGCTCCATCGCCGAATTCGTCAAACGTCATATTTCGTTCGGCGGCGCGATACGGATTGTCATCGGCAGAAGGGGTTTCCTGAACAGATTCCTGCGCGGACTCTTGAGAAAAAATCGGTATTTGGACGAATAGCCCCACTGCCAACAGCAAGGCAAATTGCTGACGCTTAGACATTTTCAGTTTTTACCCTCCCAGATCAAACTGATTCTCTTCAATATTACACTTTTTTTTAATAAGTAGCAAGCAAAAATAGAAAAAATTATCAAAAATATTGAAAAAAACGGGGGAAAATGCGGGTTTTTAGCCCTTACAGAGGACACTATCGTAAAACACCGCTTGACGCCAAAGTATAAGAAAAAAATGGAAATTTATTGACATTGTATATAAATATATGTATATTTATATACAAGGAGATGTTTATGGCTCAAACTAATATAAATATTCGCATGGATAAACAATTAAAAGATCAATTTGAAACATTTTGTAATAACGTGGGATTAACTATGAGTACAGCTTTTAATGTTTTTGCCAAAACATCGATAAGAATGCAAAAAATCCCCTTTGAAATTACTGCAGACCCTTTTTACAGTAAAACCAACATGAACGTTTTAGCGAAATCGATTAATCAACTGGAAGAAGGAAAAGGCGTTGAACACGAACTTATTGAGGCTTAAATTTTAAAAAAAATCTGGTCTGATATTTCATGGAACGATTACCTCTACTGGCAAAAGCAAAATAAAAAATTGCTTAAAAAAATAAATGAGCTTTTAAGAGATATAGAAAGAACACCTTTTGAATGTCTTGGAAAACCTGAACCTCTTAAAAATAATTTATCAAGTTGGTGGTCGCGAAGGATTGATGATACACATCGTATTGTATATCGCGTGGAAAATGGAAATCTCGAAATAGCGCAGTGTAAAGAACATTATAATTAATTTTTTACCGATTTCCAGGAAAGGATTCAACCGCGAACAATGAGTATTTGTTATCTTGATAAATTCATCAAAAAAGCTTGTTTTCAATGTATCTGATCAATTCGCATAAAAGCAGAATTTGTAATATATACGAACATTTTGTCCGTATATATTTTTTATTGGGATAAAAAACGACAGGTATCGTTTTTAGTTCATATATATTGCTTGTTTGGGATTGTAGACGAATGAAATGTTCAGATAACGTTCCGGCTGTATATAACGTTTTTTTGCGCCCGATGAGGAAAAACGCGCAGCGTTTTTACGGGCGCAAAAAAATGTGGCGGAGCAAGGCGTGGGAGCGAGCGAAGCGACCGACCTAGCCTTGCGTAGCCCGAACCGCCCGAACAGGGCGGTGAGCAGTTACCGTTTGTTATGTGCCGTAAAATCTGTTACGGATGACTGTAAAATAATATTGCGATTGTTTTTCCGTAACAGTTTATAAAACAATTAATTATTGTTTTATAAATATTATTACGGGTGAATCTTCTTCCATTGCAGCTTTTACTTTTGTACCATTTTGGTTTATCTGAACATCATCCATTTCTGACAAACTTATTGATTGCGAAAGTATTGTATCAGTCATTGTTATACTGTGGATAGCGGAAAATTCAAGCCCAAAAACTACCCTTCAACTTATACGAATTCCAAACTATCTATATGTACAAGTTCAGGAATTTCTTTATTTTGCTGGGATTTTCAACAAGGTAAATTTGCTAAAAAACTCAATCCCACTTCTTAAACACAAAAAAGACGGCTAGCAGAATAAAAACAAAGCCTACTATATAATTCCATTTTAACTGCTCTTTCAAATAAAAAACCGAGAATACCGCAAAGACAATAAGCGTGATTACTTCCTGCGCTACTTTAAGCTGCGCCGCCGAAAAGTAATTATACCCCAAACGATTGGCTGGAACTTGGAGGCAGTATTCAAAAAAAGCAATTCCCCAACTGACGGGAATTACAATCCACAGGGGGCTCTCCCTGAATTTCAAATGTCCGTACCATGCAAACGTCATAAAAATATTTGAAGCGACTAGCATGGCTATCGGAGCCAGCGGAAGTAAATTTTTTATATCCATTATTATCCTCATTGAGAGTTATAATTTGCCGCCTCGGAGAATTGAACTCCAGACACGCAGATTTTCAGTCTGCTGCTCTACCAACTGAGCTAAGGCGGCTAATATAAAGCACCGCGTCAAGCGGTGTTATATCCAAAAAAATCAACCAGCCCAGGCGCCAAAAATGTAATCCCGGACTTAAATGCAAGCCCACCTTTAGGTGGGCGACAGCGCCGCTTCAAAAAAAAGTCAGGTTCAAAGAACCTGAGTTCCTGAAGGGAACTGTCTATAGCCTCGCTATTAATATGCCAAAATCGTCAAAAATAGTCAATAGAGGCATATTTTGGAGATATGGGGATTCGGCTTCCAGTCGCAAACTCCTGTTTGCTCCTTCCAGCCCACCTACGCAATCCCGCCGCCTCCATGCGGCGCATTATTCTAGCAAGGCTTTCGCCTTGAGATTATTACAGGATTGCTTCGGTTCGAATCCCCAAAATTACCGCTTTATGCTAAAACCTTCCGAGTTATCTTACTTATGCGGCAATGTAATTAACTCCAATGGAGATATGGGGATTCGAACCCCAGGCCTATTGATTGCGAACCAATCGCTCTACCAACTGAGCTATATCCCCGGTTACTGATTTTATTTGGCACTAAATTTTGAAAATGGTCAAGGGGTATTTTTTTAATACCCCTAACCCATCTTTCACGCAACTTTTACCATCAGCCCTTACGGTCTGTTGCCGAAAGGAAGTTATTATATAGGTCATCTTTCAGATGACCTGCGTCATCAGACCTTCGGTCTGTTGCCGATAGGAAACTATTATATAGGTCATCTTTCAGATGACCTGCGTCATCCATCCTTTTTTATCAGGCAGAGTGCCGTATTGGATGCCTTTTAGCGTGTCTCGGATGTCGGTGGTAAACTCGCCGTCTTTGCCGTTGTTGAATTGCGCTTTTTTACCTTGGTAGGTAAGAGAGGTAATGGGGGTGGCTCCTGCGGCGGTTCCGCTGACAAAACATTCCTTGGTTTCTTCAAGGACTTCGTCTATCGAGATTTTGCGCTCCGACACTTTTACGCCCTTGTCTTTGGCAAGCTCAATTATGCTGGCTCGTGTTATTCCGGGTAGTATTGTGTCGCCGAGTTCGGGGGTTAGAAGTTCGCCGGATTTTAAGAAAAAGAAAATGTTGCATGACGAGCCTTCTTCTATGTACTTGCGGTGAGTTGCGTCAAGGAACACGCATTCCATGTAGCCGGCTTTTAAGGCTTCTGATTTTGCGAGAGCGGAGATTACATAATTGGAACAGGCTTTTATCCAACCGGTGCCTTTGGGCGTGGCGCGGATTCTTTCCGTAATAACGGCGTCGGAAGTGCCCGACGAAAAATACGCGCTTACGGGAGTATTGATTACCATCACGTAGGGTTCGTGGGAGAGGTTTACGCCGATGCCGCCTTCGGCAATGGTGAAGGGTCTTATGTAGACTGAGTCAGCAGTCATAAATGAGTCTTTTTCCCATTCGCTTTTGTAGGGCGGGTAAAAACCCAGAGCGGCGTTTCTTTTTACTGTTTCTATACAGGAGCTTAAAAATTTCTCTTCGGGGAAGGGCGGCATGCACAACCCTTCCATAGAACGATAAAAACGTTTTGCGTTTTGATCGGGTCTGAAAATGGCGAGTCCGCCGTTTTTTTGAGGAAGAGCTTTTAATCCTTCAAAACACGCTAAGCCGTATTGGCTTGTGTAGTTTACAAGCGGCATATCCTCGTAATGGTTGCGGGAATCTTCCAGCTTGGCGAGGTCGTCGGCGCTCATTGCCGCTTCTTCTTTAGGCGTCTTGTGCGGTTTTTCCAAATACTCATCGCTCCATTTTCCGTTGGAAAATTTAGCGCGGTAAGTGATTGGATATGTGTTTAATGCAAAAGCCATAATTACTCCTTGTGTTTATATTACAATCGATGCGAATGTCTTGCAATAGGGTTATCGTTTCTTTTTTAAGTCACGCAATTTTTTTCGCAGGGCTTCCGCTTTGTTAAAAAGACTGTACGTCAATTTTTTATACCGATAATCCCAGCTTCCCGTGCGGTGTATGATCTGTCCGCCGAACCCTGTCTTAAATCTGTAAAGAC
>Ga0268262_10000882_pt1 | contig 38945 bp, 29 predicted proteins | sample TergutNc150P3_FD_190354 | JGI IMG/M metagenome (GOLD analysis project Ga0268262, IMG submission 190354) | Nasutitermes corniger P3 segment gut microbial community from laboratory colony in Florida, USA - Nc150 P3 (SPAdes) (version 2) | ecosystem: Host-associated > Arthropoda: Insects >...
AGGCGACAGCCTTAGAGGGGCTGCGGTGCATGGATGCACCGCAAGGTACGAAGGCGGGGGTGGAAGGAGTAAACAGGATGTTTACGACTGGAACCCCGAATCCCCCCTGCTCCGAGCTAAAAACAAATTGGGGGATTCGAAGAGTTTTTATTGGAGAGATGACCGAGCGGCCGAAGGTGCACGATTGGAAGTCGTGTGTACCCGGAAGGGTACCGAGGGTTCAAATCCCTCTCTCTCCGGATTATTTCTCTAAAAGCGAGAAAAGCTTACTGAACCAAGAAAAAATTAGAAAGGCAGTAGGTGAGGGATTTGAAGGGTTTTTGTGACCGGTTTGAGGCAAGACATCGTAGCCTCAATCCGGTAAACCGTCATGGATGACGGTTTAACAAAAACCCCGGGCTGAAGCGAATAAACAGGATGTTTATGAGCGGAAGCCAAATCCCTCTCTCTCCGAAATTATTTTCGAAAAGCAGGATGCTGAGGGCGGAACCCCAAATCCCTCTCTCTCCGTTATTTAAGTCGCGGAATGACGTAATTTTCAACCTCATGAAGGACCTTTTCCACATCAATCGTCTTGTATTCGCCATTTTGGTAGAGTACACTGCCCTGTACCATTGTCATGCACACATCACTGCCCCTGGCCGCGTAAGCGACAGCGGCTAATGGGTCGTTTAGCGGGAAAAGATGCGGCGCGTCCAGATCCAGCATGATGATGTCGGCGTCGTAGCCGGGGGCAATCCGGCCGGTTTCGTTTTCGCGACCCTGCCCCGCTGCCCCGTTCACCGTTGCCATTTTTATGGCCTCGTAAGCGGGCAATGCCGACGGATCGCCTGTTAAATACTTTTGTAACAAGGCGGCGGTTTTGATCTCCTCGAACATGTCATGGTTATTGTTGGAGCAAACGCCGTCCGTTCCCAAGGCCACATTCAAACCATGCTCACGCATCTTCATAACAGGCGCTATGCCGGACGATAATTTTAAGTTGCTGACAGGGCAATGGGCTATGGTTGCGCCGTTTGAGGCCAGAATAGCCATGTCGTTTTCGGTCAGCCAGCAGCCGTGGGCGGCGGTGGCTTTCCGGGAAAACACGCCGTGTTCGCTTAGTATTTCCGTTGGTGTTTTTCCGTACCTTTTTATACACCCTTCATGTTCATCTTTTGTCTCGCTCAAATGCAGCTGAAAACGCAAATCGTTCTCTACCGCGAAAGCAACGCTTTTACGCCAAGCCTCAGGGCCGGAGGTGTACTCCGCGTGTATACCGGCGTCCACAATAAGCCGGCCGTCTCCTTTGCCTTTATAATTCGCCAGGACTTCCCGAACCTGCATGGTGCCGCGATCCTTTTCAAAATCGAACTTGTCCATGTCAAGGCACAACAGGGCGTTTGTTATGTTTGCCTTTGTACCTGCTTCCAGCACGGCTTCGGCAATCTGGGAAAGATGAAGGTACATATCCGTACAGCTAACAACGCCGAAGCGGATACATTCCGCCAGACCAAGCCTGACGCCCGCCGAAATGCAGCGCTCATCCATCTTGCCCTCCGCGGGAAAGATGTGATCAAAAAGCCACTCTTTCAGGCGGTAGTCATCGGCGAAACCCCGCAGCAGCGCCATCGGCAGGTGGCTGTGAGAATTTACCAGGCCCGGCATTATAAGGCGTCTTGAGCCATTAACAACGCAAGCGGCTTCGGCCTCTGGCGGTTTTTCACCCACATAAGAGACCTTTTTCCCTTCAATCCCGACAAAACCATGAGACAGCACAGGGCGGGCGTCATCCATAGTAATTACAGTAATATCGCTAAATAATAAATCCATATTAGCTTTTAATTATCGCATAAAAAAACAGATTGAAAAACACCCCTACCTGTGCGACAATTAGATATTAACATATAAAAAGGAGATTACTTTGAGTATTGTTAGGGATAAATCGCTGGCGGGAGCCGGAATCGCGAAGATAAACTGGGTGAAGGATTTCATGCCCGTGCTGAGCCGCCTTGAAAAAAAGATGGTCGCGGAACAGCCATTGAAAGGCCTTAACGTGGCGGTATGCGTACACCTTGAGGCAAAAACCGCCTACCTGGGCATGGTGCTTAATGCGGCAGGCGCGCATGTTACGCTTACGGGTTCCAATCCGCTTTCCACCAAGGACGATGTCTGCGCCGCGCTGGACAGTCTGGGTCTTGAAGTCTACGCCTGGCATGGCGCGACTGCCCAGGAATACCACGACCATCAGGTAAAGGCCCTTGAGTTTTGCCCCCACATCATTATCGATGACGGCGGCGATCTGGTGAACCTGCTTCACGACGAGATACCTCAATGCGCCAAAAATCTGATAGGCGGCTGTGAGGAAACCACAACGGGGATTCACCGCTTACGCGCCCGCAGCGCGGCGGGGAAACTCAAATTCCCAATGATGGCCGTCAACGACGCTAAATGCAAATACCTCTTTGACAATCATCACGGCACGGGCCAATCCACATGGGACGCGATAATGTACGCCACCAACAACATGATCACCGGCCGTACCGTTGTTGTAGCCGGTTATGGCTATTGCGGCTCAGGAATCGCCATGCGCGCCAAGGGCCTTGGCGCAAACGTAATTGTTACCGAGGTAGATCGCTTTAAGGCATTGCAGGCGCTCATGGACGGTTTTAGGGTTATGCCCATGAAAGAGGCGGCCAAAATCGGCGACATATTCGTTACGGCTACAGGATGTAAAAAGGTAATCACAACCGAGCATTTCAAATTGATGAAAAACAATGTCCTGCTTTCCAACGCCGGACACTTTGACGTGGAAGTGGAACGCGCCGCACTGGAAGCCATGTGCGTTAAAAAGGTAACCCGCAAACCGTTTATCGACGGGTACTATTTGCACAATGGCAAAATACTGAACCTGCTGGCGGAAGGCCGCCTGGTCAACATCGTTGCCGGCAACGGGCATCCGGCGGACATCATGGATCTGAGCTTCAGCATTCAACTGCTCAGCGTGCTGTACATTGCTAAAAACGGCAAACAGCTCGAACCGAAGCTTCATAACATCCCACAGGAAATTGACGACGAAGTAAGCCGATTAAAGCTTGCGGCTATGGGTATTGAAATTGACGTCCTTACAGACGAGCAATCAGAATATTTAAGAAGTATGTAATTTAATTTGGAGGAAAAAATGGCAAACTTAAAAGGAACAAAAACCGAGAAGAACTTGATGGAAGCATTTGCCGGAGAAAGCCAGGCAAGGAACAAGTACACTTATTTTGCTTCCAAGGCAAAGAAAGACGGCTACGAGCAAGTTGCCGGTTACTTTGAAGAAAGCGCTAACAACGAAAAAGAACACGCCAAGATTTGGTTCAAGCTGCTTTGCGGGGGCGAGCTCCCCACGACAACCGAGAACCTGAAAGCCGCCGCCGCCGGCGAACACGAAGAATGGACGGCAATGTACAAGCGCATGGCCGAGGAAGCGCGTGGGGAAGGATTCAACGATATCGCCTTACTTTTTGAATCGGTGGGCAAAATCGAAAAAGAGCATGAGGCGCGCTACCTCAAATTGCTTAAGAACATCGAGGATGGCTCTGTCTTTGCCAAAAAGGAAAAGTCTATCTGGATATGCAGAAACTGCGGCTATATTGTTGACAGCGAAAAAGCTCCGCAAAAATGCCCTGTTTGCAGCCATCCGCAGGCTTACTTTGAGCTGAGGGTATTGAATTATTAACAGGCTGTAAAAACCTAATTTATCTGTGTGAACATTAAACATCCCAAGTCAAAGGCGCAGGAGCGGGTGTCTACTCGGCCTAGTCGGTCGTGGCCTTCTTTGACGCACGTTTTGACGTGGCCTTTACTCTCGCACGCCGAACGGCCTCGTAGCCATCCGTCCCTGCGCCTTCAACAAGATATGTGCATATGTACATTCAGAATAATTAAGGTTTTCAAGAAATGGGAAATTCTGTATCTCACCTCACAGAATAATTCTGCCTGCTTTAGCAGGGTGAAATGCAAATCATTACTGAATGTAAAATCCTTTTATTCGAATAACTCTTAACTTGTCCTCAGCCGCCGTGCAAGGCCTTGCCACGGGCGCACGGCGTGTGAAAATGAATGCCAGGCCAGAGCCTGCGTAAGTGGAGGCCACGACCGTCTAGCCCGCGGCAAGGCCTTGCGCGGCGGCTTCGAGCTTAGTTGGGTTTATTCGTACAAATAGATTTTTAAGCACTTCCCTCTTGACAGATCGGTTAGGATACGCTAACCTATAATTAGTTAGTCAATACTAACTCATAAAGGAGAAATCATGACACTAAAAGACCTGGGAATCGGAAAAAGCGGCCTTGTTTTGGAAGTGAACGGCGAAAAAGTATTAAGACGGCGGCTTTTGGAAATGGGTATTACGCCCCGTACAACCGTAACAGTCAAGAAGGCCGCTCCCATGGGCGACCCAATTGAACTGCTTCTTAGGGGCTATGTCTTGTCTTTGCGTCTGGAAGACGCCGAAAAAATCACAATAGAGGAAAAAGCATCATGATTTTCGCACTTGCGGGAAACCAGAACTGCGGCAAAACCACGCTGTTCAACCAGCTTACCGGCTCTAACCAGCACGTAGGTAATTTTCCGGGCGTTACGGTCGATCAAAAAACCGGAAGCATAATCGGGTATAAGGATGTTTCCATCGTGGATTTGCCCGGTATCTATTCCCTTTCTCCTTACACGAGTGAAGAAATTGTGACCCGTGATTTTTTAATCAAGCGCAAGCCGGACGGAATAATCAATATCGTTGACGCTACCAGCATTGAACGCAGTCTGTACCTGACCATGCAGTTAATAGAACTTCAAATTCCCATGGTGCTGACCCTCAACATGATGGATGAAGTACAGGCCAATAACGGGAGCATCGACATACAGCGGATGAGGGAAGTCCTCGGCATACCGGTTGTTCCCATTTCGGCGATAAAAAAGAAGGGGCTGTCGGAGCTGATGGAACAAGCCGTAGAAACAGTACGCAACCACAAAAAGCCTGAGCGCATAGATTTTTGTTCCGGCGCGGTACACAGGGCAATTCACGCGGTAGCCCATCTTATTGAAGACCACTGTCAAAGGCAGGACCTGCCCAGGCGCTTTGCGGCAACGAGGCTGGTCGAAGGCGACGAGCCGATGCTTAAAACCCTGGGTCTGGACGAAAACGAAACCGACATGATTGAACACGCAGTTAAAGAAATGGAAATGGAAATGAAAACCGATCGCGAGGCGGCGTTAGCCGATATGCGTTACCAATTCATTGAGGATGTTTGCAAAAAATGCGTAGTGAAGGCAAAGGAAAGCCGCGAATACCGGCGCAGCGTCAGAATTGATTCCCTCTTGACTCACAAGATATGGGCGTTTCCGACCTTTCTGGGCATCATGCTTTTGGTTTTCTGGCTGACCTTCGGTGTAATTGGGAACAGGCTTAGCGATTTAATGGTATTGGGCTTGGATAATTTGAGCGGCGTCATTGACAGCGCATTGGCGGCTTACGGCATAAACCCCGTTATACATTCGCTGTTGGTTGACGGTATATTTGCGGGTGTGGGAGCGGTTCTAAGTTTTATTCCCATAATCGTTACGTTGTTTTTCTTTCTGTCAATGCTGGAAGACTTGGGATACATGGCGCGGGTGGCGTATGTGATGGACAAGCCCCTGCGAAAAATCGGCCTTTCGGGGCGCAGTTTTGTGCCTATGCTCATGGGCTTTGGCTGCAGCGTTCCGGCGGTTATGGCTACAAGGACATTGGCAAGCGAACGCGACAAAAAAATGACCATCTTCTTAACACCGTTTATGAGCTGCAGCGCGAAAGTCCCGATATACGCCCTGTTTGCCGCCGCCTTTTTCCCAAAAAATTCGGCGCTGGTAATGAGCAGTCTGTATTTGCTGGGGATTGTTTTTGGCGTACTCTCCGCATTTCTAATGAAAAAAATGGTTTTTAAGGGCGCGCCTGTTCCCTTTGTAATGGAACTGCCCAACTACCGCTTCCCGTCCGCAAAAACCGTATTGCTCTTAATGTGGGAAAAAGCAAAAGACTTCTTGCAAAGGGCATTTACAATAATTTTCCTGGCAACTGTCGTAATATGGTTTTTGCAATCCTTTGATATGAGGTTGAACTATGTTGCAGGCGGAGCAGACTCGCTGCTTTCGGCAATCGGGCGCTTAATCAGCGGCATCTTCGTTCCGCTGGGTTTTTCCGACTGGCGTATTTCCACAGCCCTCATAACCGGCTTTATCGCGAAAGAAGCCGTTATAAGCACACTGGCGGTACTAACCGAAGCGAGCGTCTCGGAACTTGGTAACACTTTGCATAACTTATTCTCGCCGTTAAGCGCTTTCAGTTTTTTGGTATTCACGCTTTTGTACACGCCATGCGTGGCGGCAATGGCAACGGTAAGACGCGAACTCGGCAGCGTAAAGGGCGCCGCTTTGGTCATACTGTACCAAACCGTCTTCGCCTGGCTTGCCGCCTTCTGCTTATATCAAATTGTTTCTTTAGTGAGGTGATTGTATGAGCATAGCGGATATCTTCGTTCTGGGAATGGTTCTTTTAGCGGTTATATTGGTCAGCGCGTGGATTGTTCGGCGCAAAAAGCAGGGCAAGGGCGGCTGTGGGTGCGGCTGCTGCCCTGACCGCGAAAACTGCGGGGACAAGCCGTGCGGATAATTAGTTCCTTACAAGGTTTCCAATCGCGTATAGCGGATAGATGTCTATGTCCTCATAGCGGCCGAAGTTTTCAAGCGATGTCCGCACGCCTCGCTTAATATTTTTTTCTTTCATAAAGAGGCGAAGGCTTTGCATACCGCCCTGAGTCCCCGATTTGACCTCTATGGGAATAATACCGCCTTTATGAACAAGAAAATCGACCTGGGCGTTGCCATGCGATAAACCGGAGCCGGCCGATCTCTGCCAGCAGAACAACTCCTGTTTCGTATAACAGGAAGAAGCTTTTAGCAATTCAAGGCCGGAAAAAATTTCAGCCAAAGAACCGCGATTAATGGCGGAAAAATCAGAGGCGGGCAGTATTTCTGAACGGAGGCCAAGGGTATGCAGAAAGATACCTGTATCACAGGGAATAATCCTGCGAAATTTCCGGTTTGCCTCGGCGCCAAGGGGTACGCCGTTAGCGGCGGTATGGGTAACCGGATGTACCAGCCCAGCCATTATAAGGAGATCAAGCGCCTGCTTTACCGCTGTGGTTGAAGTACCGGGAGCGGCGCGTTCACAGACAAACTTTCCTTCGGTCTGGCGCATAACCGACTCAAAAACCTCATTAAGAAGCAAAACAGGAGCACGTTTTTTATATTTGGCGAAATCAGTCTTAAGCACGGTTACAAGATCGTTCAGAATGAGTTCGCCGCTTAACAAATCCCTTTTCCGTACATATTGGGAAACCGCTTCGGGCATCCCCCCGCAGATAAAAAAAATTTTCAGCCTGCCCAGGAGTTGCTGATGAATGGGCTCGGCAAGCGGTTTCTCAGGAGACGCTGTCTTGACAGCTTCCGAGAGCGCTTCCTCGTTCAATGCGGTCAGAAATTCATCGAATCCAAAGGGATACATAAAGAGAGAGCGAATACGGCCCACACCGAAAGACGGTATTTCCTCAAGCGCGAATTCCAGAAGAGAGCCTGCAGCCACCACATGAAGCTCGGCATACTTCTCATAAAAATACCGTATCTTTGCCAAAGCCGGCTGGCAGCTTTGGATCTCATCAAAGAATAGCAGGGTTTCTCCGGGTATTATCGGCGTATGGTAAAAAAGCGCAAGCTGTTCGCAAATCTCCTGAGGGGAAAGAGAGGCTTCAAAAAAACTTCTTATCTCTTTATTTTCATCGAAGTTAATCTCGACAAAGTACTTAAACTGCTTCCCCAATTGCCTGACAGCCGAGGATTTACCTATCTGCCTTGCCCCACGCAAGAGCAACGGTTTCCTGTCAGGGGGGGCGTCCCTACTCCAAGAGAGAAGAATTTTATCGATATTCCGCTTAAAATATTGAATTTCCATATTTCCCTACCCAAAAATAGCATATTTGTAGAGAAAATTCAAGGCAAAAATAAGTAAATTTTATATAAAATTCAAGGCAAAAATAAGCAAATTTTATAGAAAATTAGACCCTAAATGGATCGCACAAATTGTACTCTGTCCATCCTACCTATTCATGCTGATCGCCTGAACGCTCCTGCCGTCTCTTCCGGTAATACCGTGCGCCATGGTCAATGAGTTGTATATCGCCTCACGGACGGTTTCACAGGCGGCCTCAAACAGCGGATTAATACGCTCGTCAGGAAGCACGGTAATCGTTTTAAGCGTTTGATTATCGCGAGGCGTTATATTAGACGGGTAATTTGAGAACGCGATGCAGAAATCCCCGCTGCCGTTCGCCAGATACGAGCCGCACTGGATCATTCCCGCAATTCCCCTCTTCGCGATTCGCTTAAGCTGTCTTGCGTCAAGAGGGGCGTCGGTGGCGACTACGATCATGCAGGAGCCGCCTTGAGGCATCTGGCGCACGCCATTGGGAACAGGAGAGCCATAGATATTCAAATTCCCCGAGAAATTGGTCTGTACAAGGGCGCCTATGGTGTAAGCCTGTTCGCCGTTCAAAAATTTCATGTTGATCTTGCGGGAAGATGTGCCAATTCCCCCCTTGTATCCAAAGCAACAGGTTCCGGCGCCAGCGCCGACCGCGCCCTCCGTTACTTCGGCGGAAAGGTTTTTGATCGCCTCTTTCACATGCTCCGGTCTGATAGTCAGAGCGCCGATGTCATTCAAAAACGAATCGTTTGTTTCACCTACCACAACGTTGATTGAGACAAGCCCCTTGCATGTCTCCAGATAATATTCGATCAAACCCTGCATGAGCATTGGAACAGACAAGGTGTTTGTCAGGCCTATCATTGATTCCAGGACACCCAATTCCTCGACCTGCATACCTCCGGTAAGCTTCCCGAAGCCGTTTCCCGCGTAAACCGCGCAGGGCACAGGGTTTTGAAACGCGTTTAATTCATGCGGCTGAATTAACGTAATGCCGGTATGTATATCGGCGTCGTGAATGGTAAACTGACCAACTTTTACGTTGGGCACGTCTGTTATCGCGTTTTTTGGCCCCGGCTCATAGTTCCCGGGAACGCTAAGCAATGAACGTAACCTTTTACACAAAATGGCAGGCGACCTCCCGCCCCGAAACTTCCCGCATTTCCGGTTCTTCCTGAGAGCATCGCTCTTTGGCGTACGGGCACCGCGTATTGAAGCGGCAGCCCGGTGGCGGGTTTACCGGACTTGGTACCTCGCCCGGAAGCACTTCTTTTTCCTTACGCTTGGTCGGGTCAGGCTTGGGCACGGCTTCCAGGAGAAATTTGGTATACGGGTGGAGAGGGTTGGAATAAATGTCGCCTGTCGCGCCCAGCTCGCACACCTTGCCTAAAAACATAACGCATACCCTGTCGGAAAGGTACCTCACCACTCCGAGATCATGGGAAATAAACAGATATGTCAGGCCCAGCTCCTTTTGCAAATCGCCGAGCAGGTTCAGAATCTGGGACTGAATGGAAACATCCAGAGCCGACACAGGCTCGTCGCAGACTATAAGTTTGGGATGCAAGGCCAGGGCGCGGGCTATACCCACCCGCTGGCGCTGACCGCCTGAAAACTGGTGCGGGAAACGTGACATAAGCTGCGGCCTTAAACCGACTTTCAAAAGGAGTTCCCTCACCCTTAGGTCTGTCTCTTCATTTGTTTTACATACACGGTGGGTTTCAAGCGGCTCCGCCACGATATTGCGAATGTTCATGCGCGGATTTAGGCTGGCATACGGGTCCTGGAAAATAATCTGCATCTTCTCCCGCTTGGCGCCCATACTGTCAGGCGGCAGCCTGGATATCACCTCACCGTCAAATATGACTTCACCTGAAGTCAACGGTATCAGGTTCAGCATCAGCCGCCCCAAAGTTGACTTTCCACAGCCGGATTCGCCGACGAGGGCAAACGTTTCACCTTCGAAAATATTAAAAGACACGCCGGAAACGGCGTGAACAACGGCGCCTCTTTTATAGAAGGCGTTGGAACTCACGGGAAATTCCTTAACGATGTTTTTCATCTGGACAAGCGTTTTCACAGGCCCATCAGCTCCTTGTCGTAAAGGTGGCAGCGAACTTTATGCCCTTCTCCCGTTTCTATAAGTTCCGGCTCTCTCATGGCGCAGATCTTCATCGCCTTGTCGCAGCGCGGGCAGAAGCGGCAGCCTGAGGGCAGCTCAAGCAGGTTAGGCACCATGCCGCGGATTGTGTAAAGCCTGCTCTTTTCTTCCGTAATTTTCGGAATGGAGTTTAAAAGGCCGAAGGTGTAGGGATGAAGAGGACTCGCGAAAATCTCAAATATATTCGCCTGCTCCATTATCTTCCCGGCATACATCACGTAAACGTATTCGCAAAGCTCCGCAACAATGCCCAGGTTGTGGGTGATCATCATGATGGCCGTACCCTGCTTCTGCTGCATCCCCCTCATAAGCCGCAAGATCTGGGCTTCGATTGTGACATCAAGAGCGGTAGTCGGCTCATCGGCAATCATCAAATCCGGCTGGCAAACCATGGCCATGCCTATCATAACACGCTGGCGTAATCCGCCTGAAAGCTGGTGAGGGTAAGCTTTGTAGCGTTTTTCCGGCTCAGGTATTCCGACCTGCCTGAAAATATCCACCACTCTATTTACGGCTTCCGCATTTGAAACATTTTTATGAATTTTCAACGCTTCTTTAACCTGTTTGCCTACGATGGTTACGGGATTCAGGCTGGTCATGGGCTCCTGGAATATCATTGTGATTTTATTGCCCTTGATGCCCAGCATTTCTTTCTTATCTTTTTTCAGTAAATCGTCGCCGTTCAATTCTATGCTGCCTTCCACCACCCTGCCGGGATGCGCGACAAGCTGCATGATGGACATGGCCGTTATGCTCTTTCCACAGCCGGATTCCCCGACTACGCCCACGACCTGACCCTGGCGAATCTCAAGATCAATACCATCCACCGCGGGGACTACCCCGCGCCTGGTGAAAAAATGGGTTTTAAGCCTGCTTATCTTCAGCGTTTTTCTTTTCGCCTGCTCCGCCACCTATTCCTCCATGTACGGATCCATGGCGTCTCTGAGGCCGTCTCCGAGAAAATTGAAAGCCAAAACCACGATGAGTATCGCCACGCCAGGCGCCAAGGCCGCTATGGGTATCTCAAAAATGTAGCGGCGGTAACGGTTTACCAAAAGACCCCAGCTTGACTGCGGTGGCTGGATACCCACGCCCAGGAACGACAGGCTGGATTCCGTCATGATGCTGGCCGGTATATTCAGCGTCAAAAGCACGATAAGAGACGGAACGCAGTTGGGCAGAATATGCTTGAGCATGATCTTCCAGCGCCGCACACCTACAGAGCGGGCCGCTTCCACAAATTCCTTTTCCTTATAAGACAGGGTCTGTGAACGCACCACCCTTGCTGTCCCGGCCCAGCTCACGACGCTTAGCGCAACAAAGAGCAGAAGGAGGCCTGGCTCAAAAGTATACATTATCAATAAGACGAGCAGAAACGAAGGGAAAGCAAGCACAATATCCGCAAGGCGCATTATCACAAAGTCTACAGCGCCGCCCAAAAATCCGCTCAAAAGCCCAAGGACGACGCCGATGGACATGGATATAATCGAAGGCACAAACCCCACGATTAGGGACACACGCGAACCATGTAAAATACGGCTCATGATGCACCTGCCAAATTCATCGGTACCCAGCGGGTACTTAAGCGAAGGCCATTGCAACTCCTGGCCCATGTGTACCTCGTTGGGAGGATTCGGCGATATAAGCGGGGCAAGAACAGCTGCCAGAATAATGATACCCAGGATGATAACCGCGACCAGCCTCAGTCTGTTGTTCCTGAACATACCTAGTATCTTTTCGGGAACGCTGTCTGTTTCGGTGGTTTCCGCAGCGATATTTTCTTCCGGTATTTCAATTCTATCCGTCAGCTTCGCTTCAAAGGGGAATTTATCTTCGTCTTTAACCATAGGCCCGCCCCTTACTTAACGCGGATTCTGGGATCGATTAAGGAATAGCTGATATCGGCGGCTATATTCCCAATTATTACTATGATGGTGCAAAACATCACTGAACCTTGCAGAAGCGGCATATCGCGGCTGTTTATCGCGTCTACGGTAAGCCTCCCCACGCCGGGGATGCCGAAAACCGACTCAGTTATAACAGCGCCTGACAATAGCGACGATATCTGCAAAGCCATAATGGTTACCACAGGCAGCATTGAATTCTTCAGCGCGTGCCGGGCAACAACGAGAAGCTCCCTCAGACCCTTAGCACGCGCCGTGCGTATGAAATCGTTGCGCATAACTTCCAGCAGGTTTGACCGAGTCAGCCGCGCTACGCTCCCCGCCGAAGCCCAACCCAGGGCGATAGCGGGGAGGATCATGTGTCTCCATGTTGCATATCCGTTAATGGGCAGGATTTTTAGATAATAGCCAAACACAAGCTGCAAAAGAAGCGCGGTCCAAAATACCGGGACCGACACGCCCACTAACGAGAAGGTCATAAATATATTGTCGATAGCAGAGTCTTTTCTAACCGCCGAAACTATGCCGGCGGGCAACCCTATAATCCAGGCCACAAGCAGGGCGGCCAAGGCCAGTCTTACGGTGTTTGGGAAGGCGTTCTTTATCATAACCCCTACGTCCCTGTTCAGCTTATAAGACATACCAAAGTCGCCCCTAACGGCGTTCTTAATATAACGGAAGAACCTCACCATCACCGGATCGTTCAGGCCCATTTCCCTGGTTACGCGTTCTACAACGGCTGGCTTTACTTTTTCCTTCATCATAACTTCAATCGGGTTACCCGGCAAAACGTTCATAATGAGGAAAATAATAAATACAACGCTGATCAGCACCGGAACGGCGATAAGCAGGCGTTTCACTATATACGCCAGCATTTTGTCAGCTGCCCTAAGGTCTTAGTGGTCCAATATAGTGATGTCTTTATAGAACATACCGGACCAACCGTTCCAGAGGGGAACGACGTTCTTAATCCAGGGCTGAACAAGCCAGAGGTGCTGGAGGGAAAACAGAGGAACCCAAACAGCGTCGTCCTGGATGATTAGTTTTTCAAGCGCCTGGTATTCCTTGACGCGCTCTTCCTCGTTGGTCATATAACGGGCGTTTATTACACGCTGCATGGCATCCTGGTTTTTGTAGTTAAATGAGCGGCGCACTGTGTTTTGAGGCGTAAAGAACGTATAGAAGAAGTTGTCCGGGTCGTTGAAGTCAGCCGACCAGCTATTCACGTAGGCGTTGAGTTCTCCGTTACCGCGTACCGCGAAGTAGGTTCCCGTATCCAGCTGCCTGATTTCGGCGCGGATTCCAACCTTGGCAAGCATCGACTGAACCAGCTCGTGTACGGCAAGGGTAGTCGGACTATCGGTCGTCTGATTTATAATCATGTCAAAGCCGTTGGGATAACCCGCTTCGGCTATCAGCCGTTTCGCCTCCTCGGGATTGTATTTTATCGCGGGCAAGTTGGGGTTGTAGCCTATAAGGCCGCTGGGCATAATGCCGTTGTGAACCACGCCTAGGCCGCTGTAAAGCGGTGAATCAAGGAGACCCTGACGGTCTATGGCCATCTGGAAAGCTTTCCGTATGCGCACGTCGTTAAAGGGCTTTACGTTCTGGTTCATGCTGTAATAGTAGACGCCTACGCGGTAACTATAAATAATCTGGTCTTTCCACTTAGGGTCGTTAATGAAGGTACGTATGTGCTGACGGCAGGTGTCGAAGTCAATTTCGTCCAGCTCGCCGTTTTCAAACATCATGCGGTACGCTTCGGCGTCAAGCACAACGCGGTAGTCCACGCCGTCGTTCTTGGGCCGGCCGCGCCAGTAATCGTCAAAGGCGAGTATAAGGGAATGGTCGTTAAGAATCCATTCGGCAAGGTAATAGGGGCCCGTTCCTATGGTTTTTGCCGGATCAATGCCGAATTCGACGCCGGCCGCCTCGGTGGCTTTCCGGTTGAACATGGAACCCGCAGGAGTCGCGATATTTGCCAGGAACGGCGCGTATGGCGCTTCAAGGGTTATCTCAATCTCGTAGTCATTGATAATCCTGAATCCTTCAACTTTAGTGGCATTGCCTTCAAGCACATCCATAGCGCCTAAAATCGGCGTGTAAACGTCCGTGTTACGGGCGTTGGTTGCCGGGTTGAGCATACGGTCGATAGTATATAGCACGTCGTCAGCCTTGAATATTTCGCCGTTATGGAACTTGACGCCCTGCCTTAACTTAAAGTTATATACAAGGCCGTCGCTAGAAACAGACCACGATGTCGCAAGCGATGGAACGATGCCGGACAGGCCGTTGCCCTTGTTCTCAATTTCCACGAGGCGATCAAAGATGTTAAGGGGTATAGAATAATCACCTGTCGTTATCTGCGGATCGCAGATTTCCCATTCGCCGTCGATTGCGGTACGGTAAATTTTCTTTGCCGCCGCAGTTTCTGTCTTCTTGGGGCTGCATCCTGACAGCGCCATCAGAGCCGCAAATAGCACCAGCAACATCATTAAGGGATTCGTAAAAAACCTTTTCATTGCCTTCTCCTTATGTATATTGTCCACGATTCGTTTTTTAATGTCACTAATGATAATACACCGCGCCTGTTCTTGCAAGTAGAAACATCGGGAAATTGACGACTGCTCTAATTTACATTTACTCATTACCATGTTACTATATGTAGAATTGTGGTGAATGTGTGAATTTCAGGCATTTTACCACATTAATCATTTGGAGGAGATTAAATGAAGAAACTTTTAACAGCGCTAATAGTGGCGACTCTGCTGGTATCAGCCGTGTGGGCTGGCGGCAACAGGCAGCAAGAGGCGAACCAGGAACTCACCGGCTTGTATGCGGCCGAGATTCCGACTCTTAATTACTTCACTGAAAGCTCGTCGTCAACATTCGCGGTTGCCGCGATGCTGCTCGACGGCCTTGTCGAGAATAACAGGTACGGCGTCCAGATCCCCAATATAGCCGAAAAATGGGAAAGTTCCAGCAATGGGCTTACCTGGACATTCACCCTCAGAAAAGACGTTAAATGGGTGGATTACACAGGAAAAGTCGTCGCAAATGTTACTGCGAACGACTTCGTTTCGGCTGCAAAATACAACCTTACACAAGCGAACACGCCCTACTACGATAATTTTTACACCGACTTCTTTGTCGGCGCGCAGGCCTATTGGGACAGCACAGCCCCGGGAAAAACCCCGCTAAACTTCAGCACTGTCGGCGTAAAGGCGATTAACGACTACACGCTCCAGTACACGCTGATAGAACCCTGCCCGTACTTTATGTCGATGATGGGCTGGGTGGCCTTCTATCCGATATACGAGCCCTTCCTCAACCAGGTAGGCAAGCAGTTTGGTACTTCCAACGACAAATTCCTTTACTGCGGCGCTTACCGGCTTGAGACATGGCAGCCACAGAACCAGCAGGTATTTGTAAAAAACACAAACTATTACCTTGCCAACGAGATTCACGTTACCAAAATAACAAACAGGTACAACGCGGAAGCGTCCACAATAGGGCCGGAAATGTTCAGGCGCGGAGAAATTACAGCAACGGAAATTCCGTCTACAATTCAGGACGAATGGCTTGCCAATCCCGACCTTGCAAAACTTATCCGCCCGGAATTGCCGGAGCCATACTTCTATTTCTACGCGCTAAACTTTGATCCGCAGTTCCCCGCCGAGTATGAGCCTGAGAACTGGAAGATCGCGGTAAACAACCTCAACTTCCGCAAGGCGCTATTTGCCGCCCTGGATCGTGTTGCCGCCATGTCCACAGCTTATCCAAGCAATCCGCAGAGCCTGCTCTATAGGACAATTACTCCTCCAGGCTTCTGCACGGTAAACGGACGCGACTATACCCAGATTGGCGACCTCGCGCGCATTACCAGCACACAACCCTTCGACACCGCGGCTGCGCAAAGGTACCGCGATGCCGCAAGGACCGAGCTCCGTGCCGCCGGAGCTACCTTCCCAATTAAGGTACTTATGCCCTACAACACAAGCAGTACCTCATGGGGGCAGCGCGTACAGGTTGTAAAGCAAAACCTCGAGCGCGTTCTCGGCGCGGACTTCATCCAGATCATGATCTACGACGCCCCGCCCACAAGCTTCCTCGCCAACAACAGGCGCAACGGCAGGTTCGCCCTCATGGAATGTAACTGGGGCCCGGACTATGCGGATCCTGAAACGTTCACCGATCCCTTCATGCTGGGCGGCAGCATCTACAACAAGCCGTGGCTCGCTACCGGAAACACCGGTACAACCTATACGAATCTCGTGAACACCGCAAAGGCCGAGAAGGTTGACATCGCGAAACGCTATGAGCTGTTCGCCCGCGCGGAAGCCTACCTTATCGACAATGCTATCGTTATCCCGTATGCCAGATACGTGCCGGGCTATATAGCAACCTACACGAACCCGTTTGATGGAAACTATTCACCATCTTCCGCTATGTCGGCAAATAAAATGAACAACATACGCAAACTCCCAGCCCCCATTGGCGTGGCCGAGTACCAAACGCTTTATGCGCAATGGGAAAAGGAACGCGAGGCGGCTGTAAGGGCATCGGTACCGCGGTAACTGTGTTATATAAACCTTGGGGCTTTGCCCCAGGGTTATAATTTGTAGTGCCTGACCGCATGCATGTGGTCAGGCGTTATTATACGGGAAAAAATGTTAGCTTATTTTCTTAAACGGTTAGGACAAAGCTTCATTACATTGTTTATCGTCGTAACGATTGTGTTTTGCCTGCTGCGTTTAATGCCCGAAGAAGGGTACCTTGGCGCGGGCACCGACAAGCTCTCGGAATCTGCCAAAGAGGCAATCCTCCGCAACATGGGTCTGCGCGATCCGCTTATAGTGCAGGTAAAGAATTTTTACGTGAACCTTTTTAGGGGCAATCTTGGAAGATCGGCCATCTACAGGCCTCAAACAGAAATAACGGTGATACTTAAGGAAAAAATACCGTATTCGCTGTTTTTCGGGCTTGCCAGCATAACAATTTCCCTTGTTTTTGGAATAATTAGCGGAGCGTTAATGGCAAGGTCAAAGGGTAAAACCTTTGACAAGATCGGTACGGTTTTTATTGTTTTTATGATAGCCGTACCGGCCGTCATTTACCACCTGCTGATCCAGCTTTACGTTACTCAGTGGTCGGGGCTTCCGATGCTGTTCAATGAAAGGCGGCCCGAAACCTGGATACTTCCCACTTTTTCGTTGTCAATCGCGGGCATCGCTTCGTACTCCATGTGGATGCGCCGTTACATGGTAGATGAAATAAACAAAGATTATGTAAAGCTCGCTACCGCCAAGGGGCAGACAAGCCAGAAGATCATGCTCAGGCACGTGTTCAGAAACTCCTTTGTGCCGATAATTCAATATATACCGTCTTCAATATTGTACACCATCGCGGGTTCGATATACGTTGAATCGCTTTACTCCATACCAGGTATGGGCGGGCTTTTGGTACAGGTAATACAAAGGCAGGATAATCCCCTTGTGCAGGTTCTTGTGTTGATATATTCATGCCTGGGGGTATTCGGGCTTATGCTGGGAGACATAGCAATGACAATTGTTGACCCGCGCATTAAATTCGCCAAAAGGAAAGAGGCGCGCTGATGTCATTCTTTCTGGGCAGAAAAAAATTCCGCAATCTGACGGAAAACGTTTCCGAGCATATACAAAAGCTTCCGGATACTGAGCTTTTCGCGCCCGTGGAATATGATCCTACCGGCGCAGAGCGCGGCGGTTACTCCAACTATTCCTACTGGCGTTCCACATTCAGGATGTTTCTAAAAAACCGTATGGCCTTCACCCTCCTCGCCGTAATGGTTATTTTGATTTTCTTTTCTATCGTACAGCCCTACATCCCGAATCAGAAAAACCCTGTTGAGATATTTAACGACCCTGCTACCGGCATTCAGTACAGAAATGTCCCTCCGGGAGATTTGTTCTTCTTCGGATCGAACAACATCGGGCAGGACCTCTGGGCGCGTATCTGGGCGGGAACACGGACATCGCTTTTTATAGCGTTTACCGTCGCTATTTGGGAAACGGTCATCGGCATAATAATCGGCGCGTTATGGGGCTATGTGCGGCAGCTCGATCGTATTATTACGGAGGTATACAACGTTATAGATAATATCCCTACTACGATTGTAATGATCCTGTTCGCGTATGTTTTAAGGCCGGGCATGAGAACGATAATTATCGCCCTCTGCGTTACCGGCTGGGTAGGCATGGCGCTGTTTATAAGGAACCAGATCATAATTATCCGCGACAGGGAGTACAATCTGGCTTCGCGCTGCCTTGGTGTTGGAACGTACAGGATAATAACCAAGAACCTCTTGCCATACCTTGTCTCCGTAATAATGATGAGAGTGGCCCTTTCAATCCCCGGCACTATAAGCAGCGAAGTCTTTTTGACATACATAGGACTCGGCCTGCCGGTAAGCATGCCGTCGCTGGGAAATTTATTGAACGAGGGCCGCTTGAGGATGCTTTCGGCGACTTCGCGGTATCAGTTATGGTTCCCGTTGGTGGTTTTAAGCATTATCAGTATTTCGTTCTATGTAATAGGCAACGCCTTCGCGGACGCTGCCGACCCAAAGAACCACGTATAGCGGAGTGTATTATGTCTGACGAAATAAACGGGAAAGAAGTTATACTCAGCGTAAGGGATCTGGTGGTCAAGTTCAGTCTGCGGGGACGTATCCTGAAAGCAATACGCGAAGTCTCGCTGGACTTGTACAAAGGTGAAAGCCTCGCGATAGTGGGCGAATCCGGCTCGGGTAAATCAGTCTTTGTAAAGACATTCAACGGCATGCTGGATGCAAACGGGTTTATCGATAACGGCTCAATTATCTATAACGGCATGGATTTGGCAAAGTTCAGGAAAGAAAAAGAATGGCTAAAAATCCGCGGCAGTGAAATCGCTATGGTTTTTCAGGATCCCATGACGGCCTTAAATCCTCTAAAAACTATCAGAGAGCAGATTGTCGAGGCGATCACCCTTCATAACAGGGAGATAAGCATCGACCAGGCCAGGGCGCGCGCGATAGAGTACATCCGCGATGTCGGCATAGAAAATCCCGAAAAGCGGGGCGGCCAGTTCCCGCACGAGTTTTCTGGCGGAATGCGCCAGCGGATTGTTATTGCCATAGCCATGGCGTGTAACCCCAAAATACTGATTTGTGACGAACCGACCACCGCCCTTGATGTTACAATTCAGGCGCAGATATTGAGTCTTTTGAAAGACCTTAAAGAAAAATACCATCTGACAATTGTCTACATAACCCACGACCTGGGCGTTGTGGCAGCGGTGGCGGACAGGGTAGCAGTAATGTACGCCGGCGATATAGTGGAGATAGGCGGCGTGTGCGAGGTGTTCTACAACCCGCAGCACCCGTATACCTGGGCGCTTCTTTCTTCGCTCCCGCAGCTGGGCGTAAAAGGGGAGAAGCTGTTTACGATTAAGGGCACTCCCCCGAACCTTTTTTTCGAGGTTTCTGGCGACGCTTTCGCCCCGCGCAATCAAAACGCTTTGCGCATAGATTTCCTGGAACGCCCGCCATATTTCGCGGTAGAAGGTTCAACAACCCACAAAGCCAGAACCTGGCTTTTGGATCCGCGCGCGCCCAGGATTGAACCGCCTCCTGTCATTAAGTCCATAGGAGCCCACCGCCATGCCGTCTAACGAGGTATTGCTCGATGTAAAGAACCTGACCGTAGAATTCGGCACAAGACACAAGCGTTTCCGCGCGGTGGATAATGTGAGCTTCCACATTTTTAAAGGCGAAACCTTTGGGCTCGTAGGTGAGTCCGGCTCCGGCAAAACAACCATCGGGCGTTCCATCATACGCATCAACCCTACCAAAGAAGGGGAAGTCCTGTTCAAAGGCGAGCGTATCAACGGCAAGATCACCAAAGAGCGGGACAGGATGGTCACGCACAGAATACAGATGATCTTTCAGGATCCCATGGCTTCGCTGAACGAGCGCTCAAAGATCGACTATATCGTATCGGAAGGTCTTTACAGCCTGAAAAATTTCAAAACCGAAGCGGAGCGCATGGAAAAGGTTTCCAAGGCCCTGTGCGACGTGGGCCTGCTTCCGGAATTTTCCAGCCGGTTTCCGCACGAATTTTCCGGCGGCCAGCGTCAGCGTATCGGCATCGCCCGCGCCTTAATAATGGAGCCCGAGTTCATTATCGCCGACGAACCCATCTCCGCCCTTGACGTTTCAATCCGCGCCCAGGTTATAAATCTGCTTGCGGAATTGCAGGAAACCAGAGGGCTCACCTACCTTTTTATTGCCCATGACCTTAGCGTCGTCCGCTTTATATCTGACCGCATAGCGATCATCAACAAGGGCAAGTTAGTGGAGCTCGCCGAAACCGAGACCCTTTTCCGGCGTCCTGTGCACCCCTATACCAGGGCGCTTCTGTCGGCAATCCCGACGCCCGACCCTGACCTTGAGCGTCAGAAAACCCGCTTCATTTACAACCCGGCGGAATACTTTGATCCGGACGACCCCTTCGTGTGGACGGAAATAGAGCCGGAACATTACGCGCTGGTGAACGCAAAGATCATGGCGCTTGTGGATCGAGGCCCGCAATGAACGTGAAATTCATAATCAGACGATTACTGTACACCTGTTTCTTGTTCTTTTTCGTGGTAACATTCAATTTCATTCTTTTCCGCCTCATGCCGGGCGACCCGCTTGCGATGGTCTCAAGGGAGTTAAAGGCGTCGCCGGAATCCCGCGCTTCAATCCTGCAGCTATACGGCCTGGATAAACCAATCGAAGTGCAATACCTGAACTATATCAAATCCATGCTGACTTTTGATTTTGGGACGTCTTTCAATTACCGGATGCCCGTAAAGGACGTTCTGTTTCCGAAAATAAAGGCGTCGCTAATCCTCGCTGTATGGTCACTGCCATTCGGGATACTCATCGGTATTGTAATGGGAATAGTGGCTTCCGCTTTCAGAGGGAAAAAAACAGACACGGTTATTACCACCACATCCATGCTGATTTACGCGCTTCCTTCGTTCTGGTTGGGCATGATTCTGCTGTCATTATTCGCTGTAAAACTGAAGCTTGTTCCTGTAAACGGAATGATAACACCAGGAATGAATTACGGGACATATTTTTCATATGTAGCGGATTTGGCTCGGCACATTATCATACCTTTGCTTTCCTATTCCCTTGCCATTTTCGGAAGCTACTTCCTCATAATGCGCAGCTCCATGATCGATGTTTTCTCGGAAGATTTTGTGTTGACCGCCCGCGCCAAGGGACTCCCGCGAAGAAAGGTCATTACCCGGCACGTGGTTCCCAACGCCCTTCTGCCGATTACCACCATCGTTGTAACCAGCATAGCGCTGATGTTTACCGGCGCTTTTTCGATTGAAATACTTTTTTCCTGGCCCGGCGTCGGCAGGCTTATGGTCGAAGCGGTAACCAGGCAGGACTACCCCATAATGCAGGCAATCAATTACCTGATTGCCATCGTCGTTGTAGCCGCAAACTTCATTGTCGACATACTGTACAGTTATCTGGATCCGCGTGTAAGGGTAGAATAGATGAGAAGGTGGAACGTATGAACGGGAACGGCCCTGAAGATTCCGGAAAACAAATGCCGGAGCTTAAGCAACTAAAAATTGAGGAACGCGCCAAAAAAATAAAAAAGCTGGTTACCAATTTAAAGCTCTTTTTCGGCAACGGCAAAGCTATTTTCGGAGTTGTCCTTCTTTTGGTTTTTATTGCTTTCGCGGCCATTGGACCGGTGGTTTACGAATACCACCATGACGGATACGCGCTGGGCAAACGCTTACAGGCCCCGAACGAGAAGTACGCACTTGGCCTTGACGAACTTGGACGCGATGTAATGGGCGCGGTTATTTACGGCGCACGCGCGTCACTGGCGATAGGTTTTTTTGTTACGCTGCTCATTGTCATAGTGGGATCGTTCATAGGTATACTAACCGGGTATTTCGGCGGCTTAATCGACATAATACTAATGCGCGTAACGGAAGCTTTCATGCTTGTCCCGTTTATGCCGCTCGTGTTAACCCTTTCCGCGATAATCGGGCAGAGGTTTTCCAATATCATTATTATTCTCGGTCTGACATCCTGGCCGGGGACCGCGCGGCTTGTAAGATCGCAGACGCTTACCATAAAGCAGCGCAACTACGTTGAACGCGCCCGTTCGCTTGGGGCGTCAAGCGCGTATATCATGTTCCGGCACATACTGCCAAACATTTTCCCGCTGATATTTTCCGAAATCATTTTGCTCGTTCAAAGCGCCATAATCGCGGAATCAACGCTTGCGTTCCTGGGGATCGGCGATCCGTCCATACCCACCTGGGGCCAGCTCCTCCGCAGCGCGCGTGAACAAGGCTCCATTTTGGTCGGTTCCTGGTGGCTATTTGTTCCGGCGGGTATCTGTATATTCCTTTTGGCTTCATCATTTGTTTTTATAAGCTACGGGTTTGATGAAATCCTCAACCCCAAATTAAGGAAGAGGTGATTTCAATGCCCGACAAATTGCTTGAAGTCAGCGATCTGAAAACCTATTTTAAAATTCAGCAGGGCGAAGTCAAGGCCGTGGACGGCGTAAGTTTTACGCTTTACAAAGGTGAATCACTCGGGCTGGTCGGCGAATCTGGCTGCGGTAAAACGACTACCGCGCTGTCGGTTATCAAACTGCTGCCTGATAACGGATACATTGCCGGTGGCAAGGTCGTTTTTCTTGGGCGGGATATTACAAACCTGGATGACGAGCACCTTTACCAGTTCCGCTGGAAAGAAGCGTCAATGATCTTCCAGGGTGCGATGAACGCCTTGAACCCGGTCAAGCGGATTTCCGATCAGATAACGGAAGCCATTTTTCTGCACGAAAAAAAAACCACAAGAGCCCAGGCGCTTGACCGCGTAAAGGAAGTGTTTGAGCTTGTAGAGCTTAATCCGAACCTGGTGCACTGTTACCCCCATGAGTTTTCCGGCGGAATGAGACAACGCGCCATTATCGCCATGGCGCTCGTGCTGAACCCTTCGCTTGTTATCGGGGACGAGCCAACGACCGCCCTGGACGTTATGGTTCAGGCGCAGATTATCGATCTTATCAATTCACTGCGAAATAAACTTGGCATGAGCCTTTTAATGATAACGCATGACCTGTCCATTATCACCGAGGTTTGCGATCGCATCGCCGTCATGTACGCGGGCAAAATTGTTGAAATGGGCAGTACCGGGGAAATTGTCACAAATTTCAGGCATCCTTATACCGAAAAACTCATTACGGCTTTCCCCAACATATATAAAGAACGGACAATGGTCGATTCGATTCCCGGAGATCCGCCCGATTTGTTTAACCCTCCTCCCGGCTGCCGCTTCGCGCCGCGCTGCCATTTACGGGCCGGAGAGCATTGCGACAAAGATGAGCCGCCTCTCGTTGATATAGACGGAAAAGGTCATTTTACCGCCTGCCATTTAAGGAGAGCCGGGAATGGATGATAAGAAAGAAAACGTCATCAGCTTTAAAAACGTCAAAGTCGATTTCCGGATTCGCCAAAGTTTTTTTAAGGAGTACATCAAGGGCGAAAAGAAAATTGTCCATGCCCTGGATGATGTTTCGTTCGACATCGCGCGGGGTGAAATTTTCTCGCTCGTAGGCGAATCGGGCAGCGGAAAAACGACAACGGGGCGTTCCCTTCTGCGGCTCGTCCATACTTCTGACGGCGATATTTTTTTTGACGGTGTAAACATCGCGCACGCCGGAAAAGACAAACAGTTCATGAAAGACTTCAGGCAAAAGGCCCAGATGATATTTCAGGATCCCTACCAGTCACTAAACCCGCGTTTCAATGTCTACGAAATAGTTACCGAACCCCTGCTGTTCGGCCCCAATAGAAAGCTTTCCATAACCGAGAAAGAAAAGCTTGCAATACAGGCGCTTGAGTTTGCGGGTTTAAGACCGGCTGTAGATTACCTTTACCGTTATCCGCATGAATTGTCAGGCGGTCAGCGTCAGAGGGTTTCGATTGCGACCTGTTTCGTCATGTCGCCGGAATTGATTGTCGCAGATGAACCGGTTTCGATGCTTGACGCTTCGGTACGCGCCGATATTTTAAAATTATTCGTAAGGCTAAAAGAACAAAAAGACGCTTCTATCCTGTTTATCACCCATGATCTATCCCTGGCATGGCTTATTTCCGACAGAATCGCGATAATGTATCTGGGTAAAATCATGGAACTGGGCCCCTCCGATCTAATCGCGGGTTCGTGCCTTCACCCTTATTCGCAGGCTCTGACAAGCGTTTTGGCGATGGTGGGCGAAAAGCGCAGGCGGGAGCGAATCGTTCTCAAAGGAGAAACGCCGTCGCCCATTGTCATTCCGCCGGGCTGTCGGTTCCACCCCCGCTGCCCGGTCGCGACGGAAAAATGCAGGAACGAAACGCCCGAATACAGGGAAATTCATCCGGGCCATTTTGTTTACTGCCATACGCCGGGAATAATTACCGGTTGACAGACTTACATTCTGTCGTTGTTGTGTAAATAGCGAGGCTTTTATTTAAGAGGGACTCGTTAAATTTTTGAAGGAGAGAATATGAAAAGAGTTATCACAGTATTGGTTGCGTTGCTCATGCTGACCGTGGTGTTTGTTGGCTGCAAACCCGCCGGCGGTACAACAACGCAAAATGCCCCGGTTGTATTCAAGTTTGGAGTGCGAAACTCATGGCCCGATTCAAGAAATCCGTACACTTCCAGCTGGGCGATTTCAACATCAACCTTTCACTCAATTCACTATGAAGGGCTTATGTGGTTAACCCCAAGCCTCGACATTCAGGGCCGTCTTGCGGAAAGCTGGACAATGAGCCCTGACGGCCTTAAATGGACATTCAACCTGCGTAAGGGCGTTAAGTGGTCGGACGGAGTTGATTTCACGGCGGATGACGTAGTGTTTTCCTACAGGGCGATTATAGACAATCAGCTTCCGAGGCTTTACGGCGAAGTTAATTCCATTATCGACATAAAAAAGATTGACAGCCATACCGTCGAGTTTACATTGGACAAGCCCAGAGCCGATTATCTTTTGATGTTTGTTGCCGAGATTGTGGCTGAGCATCAATGGAACGTGAACAAGACCAAGGACGACTTCCTTAAATATGATAACCCCAATCCGGTAGGAACAGGGGCTTTCGTTCTCGTCGAAGAGGTTGTTGACGAGTTTGCCAGATACAAGGCCAACGACAATTACTGGGGCGGCCGCCCGAATGTTGACGAACTGATTTTTGTATTCTTCGCCAACGATGACACCAAACTGCAGGCTCTTGAAGCGGGCGAGATCGATATGACTTCCCTGACCGCCGCCCAGCTCAATTATGCCAGCAGCCTGAGTAATGTATCGCTTGTCAAGTTCGGTACGATTAGACTTACGGAGCTCGGCTTTAACATGTGGAATGACAAGGCATCCAAGGGTAACCCGATCATTCGTGATGTCAAGGAAATTCGTCTGGCGATAGATCACGCGATAAATTATGACGAGCTGATTGAATTTTCCAAAGGCGGCCTTGCGAATCCCGAGAAGGGACTTATCCCGCATCTTTCCACTCCCTGGTCATATTGGCCTGACGCAGGCAAATTGAGGGAGTTTTCACCCCAAAAGGCCGTCCAGCTGCTTGAAAAGGCCGGCTTTGACAGAGTTGGCGCAGACGGTATCCGCTCAAACGCCAGAGGGCAAAAGCTGTCGTTCCGCGCCAGCATAATTGAGAGCTCATATAAAGATCAGGGCCTTCTAGTCCAAAAGTACCTGAAAGATATCGGAATTGAAATGGTGATTACCTTCGTTGACACAGGACGACAGTCCGCCATCATTGAGGAACAGGACTTCGATACGGACATGTACATTTGGGGCTGGACTGCCGATTATGAAGACCCCGGTTTTATGCTTTCGGTTATGACAACCGAACAGGTTGGCGGAAGAAGCGATTGTTACTTTTCCAACGCGGAATATGACAGGCTCTACGTTGAGCAGCGCAGTATGATGGACAGGGACAAGCGGGTCCAGGCCGTTCACAGAATGCAGGAGATTATATACGAAAACGCGCCGTACCTTATTTTGTATTCTGATATTAACGTGATGGCTGTCAATAACAGGTGCACCGGATATGTCCAGATGCCTGCCGGTTTTGGCGGAATTCAGAATATCCATACGTACAAGAATATAAAGAAGAACTAACGTAAACTGTCAATCGTATAAGCGCCATAGGGATATGGCGCTTTTTTATGAATAAAAAACCCGGAGTTTGAATTCCGGGTTCTTCTTTTTATTTGGCAGAAATGGGTTTACGAGTAGTTAATCATCATCGCAATGGCTAACATTACGGCCTGGGTCAAAAACAGCAAGCCGCAGAGCGGTAAAAACCACTTGAGCCATTTATCAACCTTAATTTTTGCAATTCCGCAAACTACAGCCATGAAGGCAGTAGGCCAAAGGATATTGGTGAGCGCGTCCCCGAACTGGAAAGCGAGAACGGCAATTTGCCGATGTATGCCCAAAATATCTGACAGCGGAGCCATAAGCGGCATACTGGTTGAGGCCTGGCCTGAACCTGACGGGATAAGGAAGTTGAGCAGGGTCTGGAAAACAAGCATCGCCTCAACTACAAGCCAGCGGGGCAGATAATTGAGAGGCAATGACATGTAATAGACCACAGTGTCGATAATGTTCCCCTGGCGCATAACAACAAGTATGGCGCGGGCGAAACCTACCATCATCGCGGCTGTGGCAATATCGCCGAAGGAAGCCGAAGCCCGCCTTGCTATATTGCTGGGGCCCCAGCCCATGATAAATCCGGAAATAACGCCCATGAGAATGAATACCGCCGCAAGCTCTTCAAAATACCAGCCTTTAAGGAAACTCCCCAGCACGACGGCCACAATGCCGCCTATAAACGTGAGTAAAACCAGCTTTTCACGGACGCCAAACGGCTGCTTGGCAAGCGCGGCAGGATCAAACGTAAACTCTTTGAAATCATCGCCGTAAACAACGCTCTTTTCAGGGTTTTTCTGAATAATTAGCGCGTACCTGATCATATAGATCGACGCGACGGTAATAAAAACGGCATGACAGATAACCCTGTACCACGCGCCCGAAAGCGGCGGAAGTTCAGCAATGCCCTGTGCAACTCCGACCGTAAAGGGGTTAATTGCCGCGCCGCTGTAGCCAAGGGCGGGACCAATGGCAACGATTCCCATACCTATTATCGCGTCGTAACCCATAGCGATGGCGAAGCCGACGAAAATAGGTATAAACGGCAAAGTCTCCTCAAACATACCTATAGTTGAAGCGGCGATGCCGAGCAGGGTTATGAATAAAGGTATGATAATAACCCGGCTGTTGCCTTTAAGTATACGCAATAAACTCGCAATCAAGCCGTTGAACGCGCCTGTCTGAATCATGATAGAAATACCGGCGAAAGCCAGAAAGATAAACACCACTATTCCGGCGGCATCCGTAATGCCTGAGTACAACGCGACTACAATCTCAAACGGCCCTACAGGGCTTGAGTCAACCTTGTGATATGAACCCGGTACAACCAACATTCGCCCCGCCTCATTGGGGGCGCGATCAAACGCGCCGGTAGGCAGTATCCACGTCAGGATACCGCAACATATCACTATTGTGATAAGCAATACAAAAACGTGGGGGATACGGCTCTTTTTTTCAACCGTTTTCTCTAAATCAGACATAACAACCTCTTTTTTAAGCCGCTTCGTTGCATAGCAACGAAGCGGCTGGTTATATTGAAGTCTCCGCACCGCAGAGACAAAACATCCTTAATTTTGCGCAAGGTTTGCCTTGCGGTTCTCAAATTCGCTTCTCATGGCGTTTCGGAAATCCGCCTCATTCCATGTACGCAACGCCAGATGCGCCAAAGCCCTGGCTCCTGTCGCGAGCCGTTCATACGCAAGCGGCTTTTGAGTAGCGGCGGCGAATTCAACAGTGTGACCAATTACAGGTTCATCGACAATAGCCAACGACGGGTGCGATGCGGGACAACAATAGCTTACATTTCCCACGTCCGAAGAACCCGTGGCTGGCCGACCTGTCTTGTAACTTATGCCGAGATCGTCAAATATCCCGCTCACGGCATTTTCAATCGTATCGTTTGGCATAAAATCAAAAAAACCAATTGGAAAATCATATTCATAACTCATATCGCATTCAAGCGCAATTGACGCGCCTTTAGCGCACTTAAACACAATATCCTCGATTTTTTTCAACTCTGCCGCCTTTTGTGCGCGAAACTCGACTTTTACCACCGCTTTGTCGGGAATCACATTTGGCGCTTTTCCGCCTTCTTCGATGATAGCGCTTACCCGCATATCGAGCGTATAACTTTCGCGCCGCGCATCAAGCAGGTCGAGGAATTTTCTTGCCGCCGTCAAAGCGTTTCGGCCATTCCAGGGGCAGGCGGCGGCATGAGCGGTTTGCCCGGTAAATGTAAAATTGCAGCCCTTTAGTGATAAAAAATTCCCAGCCGGCGCAGATGTCCCGCCGGAACAGTGTATCATCATGGCGATGTCCATGCCATCGAAAACGCCGTCAGACGCCATCTTGATTTTAGAGCCCTTTTTCTCCTCGTCAGGAGTGCCGATAACGTACAGCTTACCCGTGAATAATTCTTTTAGATCAGCCAACGCCAAGGCGGCCAAAACCGACATCGCCCCGTGCAGATTATGCCCGCAGCCGTGACCGATTCCGGGCAGCGCGTCGTACTCGACCATAAGCGCCACGGATGCGCCAACGCCGTTGTCAAGCGTGGCCTTGAACGCTGTTTCCAGGCCGTCGAACGGATATTCAACCGCAAAGCCGGCCTTTTCCAAAATTCCGACAATTTTCCTGCTTGCCTCATACTCCTCACCCGAAAGCTCAGGAGCCGCCGCAAGCTCGTCGCTCAATTTAACAGCCAGGGGTTTGAACCTCTCAACCGTCTGCCGTACAAGATCTATATTTTCCAATCTGATGCCTTCCCAAAAATCAATATCGGTTTACCATAATTATCGTTTCACATTATGGAAGGTAGATAAGGGAATTTTACCCTATCTAATAGAAATCTGTCAATTTAAAAATGAAGGTCTAAATTAAGTCTAACCAACTCACTTTTCCATGGTAGTCCTTAAGCCTATTCGGCTATGCCTATTGAATCTAACCTTAACAGGGTATAATAAACTCATAGTAGCCATAATTATGGTACTATGCCTTATAAGGAGAAACCGGAAAAATGATAAACAGCCAAAAAATTGTTAAATACATAATACTTTCCGTTATTTTTCTTACAATGATAATGATGGTTTCAGGCTGCCGGAAACCTGCCGCAAATCAAACCGGCAAAGGTACGGAACCGGCCCTGTTCGCATCGTTTCGGGACGTTCCGGGCATAACGGAAGATGAAATCAAAGCGATTGAAATAATACAGAAGCGCGTTGATCAACTTGTTTACGGGTCAACTCCAAGTACTGAGGCCTTTATAACGGAAGATGGTGAAATTGGCGGATTTGCCGCCCTGTTTTGCGATTGGCTGACAGCGCTGTTCGGGATTCGGTTTCAGCCCGATATTCTTGAATGGGGTGATATACTTGAAAAGTTCAACACCGGCGAGGTTGATTTTGGAAATATGATGGCAACCGGTGAACGTCTTAAGACATATTTTATGACCGACCCCATTGCCGGTCGCTCACTGAAGATAATGCGCATTGAAAACAGTTTGCCTCGTGATAAAACTGCCCTAACGCGTCTCCCGCGTTATGTGTTTTTGGAAAATTCTGTCACGATAGAAATAGCAGCCGCCACACTTTTACCCGGAACTTACGAAATTATTCTGGCCAGAGACTATGACAGCGTATATCAGTTGATAAAGAGCGGTGACGCGGACGCGTTCATTGATTATAACGTCGGGGAAGCCGCATTTGACGCTTACGGCGATGTGGCTGTTGAAGACTTCCTTCCGCTGGTTTTTAGCCCGATTTCCATGGCGGCGGAAAATGAAGAGCTTGCCCCTGTTATTTCGGTTGTAACAAAGGCTCTGAGAAACGGCGGCATTCAGTATGTCAACAAGCTATACAATGAAGGCCAGCATAATTACATAAGAAACAAATTACTGAAAAGTTTAGATGCCGAAGAAAAAGCGTATTTGCAGAACACCTCCGTTGTGTCGGTGACTGCCGCGCCGTGGTTTTACCCGCTTGACTATTACAACAAATTCGAAAAGCGATGGGAGGGTATTGCCTTCGACGTACTTGACGAAGTAACAGAACTTACCGGACTTTCTTTTGAGGTCGTCAATTCCCCGGACGCGTCCTGGGCGGAGGTATTTCAAATATTCAATGACGGGGCTGCCATATGTCTCGATTTGATTGCTTCCCCGGAACGGCTCAGCCGTTATTTATGGTCGAAGTACATATACCTGTCGGAAAATTATGCGCTCGTGTCCAGATATAATTTTCCGAATATCGGCATCAGCGAGATACAATACTCGAAAATCGGTCTGATAAAAAGTACCGCCTGGGCTAATATGTTTCGGGACTGGTTTCCCGAAGCCGCGAATGCAACTATGTATGATTCCCAGGACGAAGCTTTCCTGGCCCTGGACCGCGGCGAAGTAGACCTTGTCATGGCCGGCACTAACGCCCTTTTCGCCCTGACTCATTATTATGAATTTTCAAATTATAAAGCAAATTACGTATTTAACAGTACCATTGATTATGTTATCGCCTACAATAAAAGCGAACAGGTTCTTTTGTCTGTTATTGACAAGGCGCTTGCATACATCGATATAAAAACCATTTCGAAACGGTGGGAAAGTAAAACTTTTGATTATCGGTCAAAAGCAATGCGGGAACAGCGTCCGTGGCTGATCGGGGCAATATGCCTGTCTTTGGGCGCACTTATCCTGATTCTCGTTTTTTACCGGAAAAACCACCTGATGAAAAACCAGCTTGAAATAATATTGAACAATGTTGAAAGCGGTATTGTCATCATCGACATTGAAACCCGTGAAATTATGGACATAAACCCGGTTGTTACCCGCATGTACGGCAACGACAGAGATAAAATTGTCGGACAAAGCTGCAAAATACTTTTTTGCCAGGATAAAGGCTGTCCTATACTGGATTATCACCAGTCCCTGGATCATTCCGAGCGGCAATTTAAAACTTCCGGCGGCGAAATTATTCCGGTCATACAATCCGTGTCAAAAATCAAATACAACGGACGCTCGGCATTTCTGGAAAATTTTGCGGATATATCGTATTTGAAAAAGGCTGAAGAAGCAAAAAGCGCGTCAGAGGCAAAGAGCCGCTTTATAGCAAACATGAGCCACGAAATGCGCACGCCGCTTAACGCGATAACCGGCATGACGGCAATCGGCAAAAACGCGAAGGATGTGGAACGCAAAGATTACGCGCTGGACAAGATTAAAGACGCCTCGGCACACCTGCTCGGCGTTATAAACGATGTACTGGATATATCAAAAATCGAAGCAAATATGCTGGAACTGTCTCCCGCTGAATTCAACTTTGAAAAGATGCTGCAAAACACAACCGCGGTTATCAATTTCCGCGTGGATGAAAAACAGCAAAAACTTTCGGTTCATATTGACGATAAAATTCCCAAAACCTTGATAGCCGATGATCAGCGGTTGGCCCAGGTTGTTACCAATCTTTTGAGTAACGCTGTCAAATTCACGCCGGAAAAAGGATCGATTACTCTTGAAGCGCACTGTATTGGGGAAGAAAATGATATTTACACAATACAAATCTCGGTAACAGATAACGGAATTGGCATAAGCAGCGAACAGCAAAAACGCTTGTTCAGGTCCTTTCAGCAGGCCGAAAGCAGTACGACGCGCAAATTCGGCGGCACAGGGCTGGGGCTCGCGATTTCCAAAAGCATTGTGGAATTGATGGGCGGCAAAATATGGGTCGTATCCGAGCCGGAGAAGGGCTCTACTTTTAGCTTTACGATCATGGCGAAGAAAGGCAAAACCGCAGAAATAGTCAATGATCATAACGCCAGGGACAGTGGGCAAGCGGAGAAAACGCAGACGGATATTAACGGTCTTTTTGCGGGGCGGCGCGTTCTGCTGGTAGAAGATGTGGAAATTAACCGCGAAATCGTACTTTCTCTGCTTGAACCTACGCAATTGGAGATAGATTGCGCGGAAAACGGCGTCGAAGCCGTACGCATGTTCAGTGAAGCCCCGGACAAGTACGAGTTGATTTTTATGGATGTGCAGATGCCCGAGATGGACGGCTACGAGGCGACGCGGCGTATACGGTCGCTGGATAACCCGAAGGGGAAAACCGTCCCGATCGTAGCCATGACCGCGAATGCATTCCGTGAAGACATAGAAGAATGTCTCGCTGCCGGCATGGACGATCATATAGGGAAGCCGATTGATTTCGAGAAGGTCATAGAAAAGTTGTGTGCGTATTTAGTAAAGTAATCGGGGAATAAAGGATTATTCAGTCTTATACAAATTTCTGGAGGTGAGGGGAATTGCCTTCCAGTCGCAAACATCCTGTTTGCTCCTTCCAGGCCGCCTTCGTGCCTTGCGGTGCATCCATGCACCGCAACCCCTCAAGGCTCTCGCCTTTTCGGGGTACGGCACTTCGTTTCAATTCCCCTCACCTCATTCATATTGCTGAGTTTCTTTTAAATTAATGTAAGTGGAAATTTTATCGTCTTAAAAAAGATTTCTGGAGGTGAGGGGAATTGAACCCCTGACCTCTTGAATGCCATTCAAACGCTCTAGCCAACTGAGCTACACCCCCAGAATGTGTAACTTATATTTGCCTGTATGAGGCTGGTTTGTCAATGGCTCCGCCATTGGCTTTTTGCGAGCTACAGGTCAAGCGCTAAACAGCTTTTCTTTTCGCCAGGCGGACGGATTGCCGGGGCCAACCCACTTGTTAAGGGCAAAACCGGCCTTCAGGCTTGCGGTGATGAACTTTTTTGCGAGAATAACAGCGTCCCTGACGGAAAGGCCCCGTGCCAGACCTGCGGCAATTGCCGCCGAAGTGGTACAGCCGGCGCCGTGCGTCCAGGCGGTTTTTATCAAGTCCTCTTCAAAAATCTCGAAATTCTTGCCGTCGTAAAAGAGGTCAATCGCCTTAGGTTGTGCGGCCGCCAAAGTTTCTTTCAGTTTGGCGCCCCCCTTAATAAAAACGTGCCTGGCGCCTTTTTCGTGGATAATCTTTGCGGCTTCTTTCATCTGCTCTATACTACTTATCTCTTTTACGCGCGAAAGCTGCTCCGCCTCAAAAATGTTCGGCGTGACGACTTCCGCCAGGGGCAGCAACTTTTCGGCAACAGCGTCGTTGAGTTCCGGATTCAGGGCTTCGCCTGCGCCTTTACAGACCATCACAGGGTCAAGAACGTAATTTTTTATTTTGAGTTTATCAAGGTATTCCCTGCACAAATCAACCGCGTAAAAAGTACCCAGCATCCCCGACTTGGCGGCTGTTACGCCGACGCCCCTAAAAACAGTCTCAAGCTGCGCGCGGAGGGCGTTCTCATCCAGAGGGAAAACCTTGTGCGCCCAATTGTTGTCGGGATCCATCGTGGCAATCAGCGTAACGGCCGCCATGCCGTAAAGGCCGTATTCTTCAAAGGTTTTTAAATCCGCTTCAAGGCCCGCCCCGCCTGAAGCATCCGAGCCCGCTATGGTTGCGATTTTTATCATAGTAATCTCCTAAGAGGTGCCTACAGAACCGAAGGTAGGCACCTTAATATCCTACAAACCCGTAGGTAAACATCTTTTTACTGTATATATGCACTTTTTTCAAGGCATGACAAATCCGGATATTTGGGATATACTTTAAAAATGTCGAAACAATTCATCGTTCTTTCAAAATTTGAAAATCTTAAGCCAAAAAAAACAGCCATTAGGGCGGCGGACAGAAAAGCCCTGATGGAATTTCACATCCGAAGCGAGATTAGAAAAGAATATGGCCTTGAGGGGAGCCTTTTTTCCCTTACGGGGAACGTGGTACTGGCGGACATACGCCAGGTCAGGACGCTTGCCCAGAAGCTGAACTCAAAGGTAGACACGGTAAAAAATCCGGAGAAGTTTATCCAGGCGGGACAACTCAACGCCATGGGTCTGATTGACGAGATCCTTCATTACATGGTGGCCCTTTACCGCGAACAGATACAGCCGGATGCTTTTGAAACCGCCATGAATCGGCTGGAGGGGAGACTTAGCGCCGGAAAGACCCGCGATCTATTGGAAAATTTCTGCGGAAAGTTTCCGCCAAGGGATGTTTACGAAGGCAAAACCAACATTTCAGGATATCTTGTGGGAAGCGACGGCGGGGAAAGCTGCCGGAACCTTTCTCTTGAAGAATTGCTCCTTTTGGCTATTGCCAATCTAAATCCGGCCTTCAGGCAGTTTCTCTTCCTTTTTGACGATTCACCGCTTGCAAAAGAAACGGTTTACCCCGTGGCAATTGACGAGTTAAAAGCGCATTTTGCTGAACTTCCGGTCTTTGGCCCCGACGGCATGAACCTTTGGGATTTGCTCCGATCTCCGGCCCTTGCTTCCCCAGATTCGCTTTTTGGGCAGCTTGAATACATGCGAAGGCGCTGGGGCCTGCTTTTGGGTAAATACTCAGGCAGGCTTCTTACAAGCCTGGATATAATAAATGAGGAAGAAAAACCTTCTTTCTTTGGCCCCGGTCCGACGCAGGTTTTGGATTTCAGCGCCTTTGAAAACGAGTATGAAAAATTTACGCCGGATCAGGAGTGGATGCCGCGTACGGTTCTTATGGCGAAAAGCACGCTGGTCTGGCTTTTCCAGCTTTCACAAAAATACGGACAAACATTTACGCGGCTGGATCAAATCCCCGACGAAGAGCTGGATGAGCTTGCCCGCCGGGGCTTTACCGGCCTCTGGCTAATCGGCCTTTGGGAGCGCAGTCAGGCAAGCAAGACCATAAAGCAGTGGACAGGCAACCCCGAAGCGGCGGCATCGGCCTATAGCCTCTACGATTACGACATAGCCTCGGAGCTGGGCGGGTGGGGGGCGCTGGCAAATCTGCGTTCTCGTTGTATGCAACGCGGCATACGCCTTGGTTCCGACATGGTGCCCAACCACACGGGCATTGACAGCCGTTGGGTTAAAGAACATTCCAGCCGCTTTTTACAGCTCCCCTATCCGCCGTTCCCGACTTACACCTATTCCTGCGAAAATCTTTCGGGCCGCGGCGACGTTACAGTCCAGATCGAAGATCATTACTTTAGCCGCAGCGACGCGGCGGTGGTCTTTAAGCGCATAGACAACAATACAGGCGAAGTCCGCTATATCTACCACGGTAACGACGGGACATCCATGCCCTGGAACGATACAGCCCAGATCGACTTCCTCAACCCGGAAGCAAGGGAAGCTGTGATCCGCACGATAATCGGCGTGTGCCAGCAGTTTTCCATTGTGCGTTTCGACGCGGCAATGACGCTGGCGAAGCGGCACATCCAGCGGCTTTGGTACCCCGCGCCCGGCCACGGCGGCGCTATAGCAAGCCGCGCCGAAAACGCCATCACCACCGATGAATTCAACCGCCGCATACCAAACGAGTTTTGGCGCGAAGTTGTGGATCGCTGCGCCGCCGAAGCGCCGCATACCCTTCTTCTTGCGGAAGCTTTCTGGATGATGGAAGGTTACTTCGTCCGCACCCTTGGGATGCACCGCGTTTACAACTCGGCCTTTATGAATATGCTCAAAAACGAGGAGAACGAAAAATACCGCTCTACGATAAAGAACACCCTGGAATTTGATCCTGAGGTCTTAAAGCGCTTTGTCAACTTCATGAACAACCCGGACGAAGAAACCGCGGTTGCCCAGTTTGGCAAGGGCGATAAGTATTTCGGAATCTGTACGCTTCTTGTAACCATGCCCGGGCTCCCGATGTTCGGCCACGGTCAAATCGAGGGCTTTGAAGAAAAGTACGGCATGGAGTACCGCCGTTCATACAGGGACGAGACGCCGGATTGGAACCTTGTGAACCGCCACGAATGGGAAATCTTCCCCCTGATGAAAAAGCGGCACATCTTTTCCGGCAGCGCAAATTTTTGCCTTTATGATTTTTTCGATCCGAATGGCTATGTAAATGAAAATGTTTTTTCCTATTCCAACAGCGTAGATGATGAGAAGGCTCTGATTTTCTACAACAATTGCTATTACCAGACATCAGGCTGGATACGCCGGGGAGCGGTGGCAATTCCTCAAAAGGACGGAACTTTCAGGCAGGATACCCTTAGCGAAGCTTTCGGCCTGAACGGAGAAAACAGGTTCTTTACGATCCTTAGGGAACAGCGCAGCAATCTCTGGTACGTGCGTTCTTCCAAGGACATAGCGGAACGCGGGTTTTTTGCCGCCCTTAACGGCTACGAAACCCAGGTTTTCTTGGACATCCAGGAGAAAGAAGACGTATCCGATGCTCAGCCTGGAAGCTGGAAAACCCGCTGGGCAGTGCTGAACTACGAACTTAACGGCCGGGGTGTCAGAAACCTTGATGAGACCCTGCTGGACATTTTCCTGAAAGAAATTTACTCCCCAGTCAGGGAAATACTATCAAAAAGCCGTTTTGAATCGCTTAACGAAATTTTCACCGCAAAGCCTAAAAAACCTCAGGAAGCATGTCTTGAATTTGTCGAATCGTTGAGGGAGCCGCTTAAAAACTTCGAGGCGGCGGCAAAAAAATATCTGGACGGAGCGGACGGAAAATTCGAGCCCTGGGGCAAAATCGGATTAAAATCCGGTAGCGGATTAAAATCCGGCGAGAAAAAATCCGGCGGAAAAACAAAGCGGAAAGTTAATTCAAGCAAAGACGCCTTTAGTGAGTGGTCTTTGTTCTTCGAAAACCTTCTGGTTTTGACGAAAAACCAGACCGGGAAAGAACACGTGTTTGCGCGGGGATTGAAAAAGAAAATTACAGGTCAGCCGAGTCTGCTTCTAATGGCATTGGGCTACAAAACTCTGTCCTTGTTGAGGTTTATAGTAGATGACAATTCGGGTAAGGCGGCGGCATCTCTGGTGCTTCACTGGCAGCTCGACCGCATCCTTGCGGAGAGTTGGGAAAGCGCCGGCGTTCCTTTCGCCGAAGCCAGGCGGGCGGCGGAGATTGCCGTAGCGCTTCTGGCCCGCACGGGCTCGTCCATTCCGGAATCATACAAAAAGGCAAAACCGCCGTCCGCTATTGCCGCCGCACTGATCCTGGAAAATTACAATGAAGGCGATTTCAGAAAAATTTTGGCGGTAAACCGCTTTGATGGCATTACCTGGTTTAACAAAGAAGCCTTTGAAGAAGCGCTGTTTTTGGCCTCTTTCTTCCTTTATCTGGAAACGCCCATTGCTTTCGGCAAGGAACCGGAAAGCGCCGCCGCAAGGCAAGAGCGCGTTGAAACAATAGCGGAAGCAGTCAAAGCCCTCAGTCGGGCGAAAGAAAAGTCGGCCTATAAGCTGGAAGAACTTTTGGGGGCGTTAGCCGAAAAATGAATGAAAACGGCTCCGGAAGTGAAAGTTCAGGTAAAAGCTCAAGTGAAGATTCGATAGAAGAAATATGTTCTTCCCTTGCCGCATCTGGATATTCAGTTAAGTTCCGCGGATTTAGCGCCCTTGATTTGTACTTCCGGCTGCCGACCCTGCCTTTTTTTTGGATCGAAACCAACGCGGATATTGCTGTCCTTGCCCGTTACATCGACAACCTGCGTTTTCCCGGCGTAGACATTGCCGACGCGGCTGTGGAAATAGCCGGAAGAACCTGCTACTTTGGCTGTATTGAAAACGATGAGAGAAGCGAAGCTTCCTTTCCAATGCTTTCACTAACTTATGATTGGCGGACAAAACGTTTCCAGGATCCTCTTGGGGTATATCCTTTAGTGAGGGATCTTCGCGATCACAAGTTTGAAACCGCCCCTAAATTTAATGTCCAATCACAGATTGGAAACAGCCGCGTCGTTATGGAAGCGGCTTTGCTTCTTGCCCGTTACTGTTTTTCCGCGGAAACGTTTGCTTTCGCCAAAGAGCAAAACCCGCCCAGGCCGGAAATGCAGAAGATGTTTCTCATCTGCCTTATACTTTCAGCCAGACCGGAGCTCGGGCTGGAATTGCTTAAGAGATCGGGTTTTCTAAGAGAGTTCTGGCCGGAGCTTGCCTCTTTAAATGATGTGGATCACTCAAAGGAATTCCACCCGGAGGGGAATGTATGGAACCACACCCTGGAAACATTCCGGTACAGAAAACCAGCCGCATCCGGCGCTTTTGATCTGCGCCTGTCCCTGGCCCTTCTGCTGCATGACTCGGGAAAGCCCATTTCCGCTTCTTTCGCCAACCGCCGCTTTGACGGCCATGCGGAGCTGGGAGCTCAGGCGGCGGCGCGCTTTCTGGAACGCCTCGAATTCGAGCCTTCACTTATCCAGGATATTTTTTACCTTGTAAAAAACCACATGCTCCCCGCCGCCCTGAAACGGCTGCCCCTTGCAAAAACAGCCGAGATCATGGCCTCTCCGCTTTTCCCCACGCTTATGGAACTTTACCGCTGCGATGAATCGTCTTCATTCAAAGGCTTAAACGACTTTTATGAAAACACCGCCGCTTATCAGGCTTATCTTAAAAACATAAAGAACCCATACCGAGCTAATGATGGAAAGAAGACAGCAATTTAAAGTTTATCTCTCATCACCTCAATTAGTGTTCAATCGGGAATACTAATCGATATTGTACCCGATTTTACCTCTATAAATGCTTAGCTTACCTTCAAGAATTCTCACGCAGAGCACGC
>Ga0268262_10000883_pt1 | contig 38903 bp, 32 predicted proteins | sample TergutNc150P3_FD_190354 | JGI IMG/M metagenome (GOLD analysis project Ga0268262, IMG submission 190354) | Nasutitermes corniger P3 segment gut microbial community from laboratory colony in Florida, USA - Nc150 P3 (SPAdes) (version 2) | ecosystem: Host-associated > Arthropoda: Insects >...
ATATCTATAAAAAGTGGAAAAAATGTTTTCACGCAGCATTTTCTCTCTTAAACTCAAACCAGTGATAATATTTTTTGATATGCTCCCCGATAATATCGTCTATCATCAAAATGCTTTCAGCAGGGAGAACTTGGCTTTCGCCCGATATATCATCTATGGTCAATAGTGAAAGACCTGGAATTTCCTTGATAGAAGGCTGGGCATCTCTTGGAACCGCCAAATCCACAATGATACTCGGCAGTTGTGTTAAGCTGGTGAGTTCTTTATGGCAAAGCGTGAAATGAGGGCTTGTCGTAGCACTGATTGCAATATCCGCCTGTTCAATCGCTTTGTATCTCTCGTTATAGCTTATCGTATTTGCTCCATTTGGAATTTGCATAAATGCTTTTTTGTTTTCTCGCAAGGTGACCGTCACGTTTGCATTTTCAGCAATTAGCAATTCCGCCACGAGCCTTCCCATGCACCCGTTGCCTATAACAACAGCGTTTTTGCCCGTGAGCGACTCGCAAAGCATTTTCAGTTTATCCACGGCTTTGCCGGGCACGGAATCTGCATCTTGTGATTTAAGCACAACGTTTGTTCTTATAGCTTTCGCCGCCTGAATAGCCAGCCTGAACATAGTTTCTGTGTAACTATCCGTGCAGTTTTGCTCACGGGATAACTCCAAGGCTTCCCGCACTTGAGTAATTATCTGTGCATCTCCCATAATCTGCGAGTCAAGTCCGGCAGCCACGCGGCATAGATGTTGCATAGCCAACTCGCCAGTTCTTTCGGTAAAAAAATGTTTGAAATCAGAAAATTTTTTGCCAAGAACATCGCACAATATTTTAGTAGGCTCAAAAACATCGCAGTCCAAAATGGAAGCGTACAATTCCGTTCTGTTGCAGGTTGATACAATTACACAACCACCGACAATTTCGCTTTCTTTAATAGCGGTTAGAATTTGCCGCGTTTTTTCTTTTGTAAGTGCGAATTGCTCCCTAACTTCAAGACTTGCGCCTTTATGGTCAAGCCCTGTCATTATCATACAACCTCCAACTCCTGCGGACTAACCTCGCCGCCCACAACGCTAAATGCTTTTATCGCAGGCGGCTCGTCTGCAAGCGTTAAAATTAGATAACTCGCTTTGCTATCGTAAGCGAGCCGTATATCTTCTTCGGAAAGCCTTGCCGGAGTTGCGGGGTGCGAATGAAAATTGCCCAGCGGCACAAAACCGTTCGCTCTCATATCCTTAACCGCCGTCAACTGCTCTCTTGGATCTATGGAGAAATGTTCGGGGCTTTTGTCTGGGTTAGAGAGGAGATAAACCTTTTCCACGGTTTTAATTTCGCCTTCCAATTTTCCGGCTATCAATCCACACGCTTCGTTGGGCAAGCCGTTTTTGGCGTGGGCTACTATCGCTTCAAAATCAATTTTTTTCAAACGGACTGTTATCATACTTTGCACACCGCCTGTTCATAGTCAAAGGGTTTCAGTATAGAGGGATTGTCCCCGCATACGGCACAGTTTGGAACTTTTGGAAGTTTGACTTTGCGGAAATCCATTTTTAGAGCATCGTAGGTTAAGAGATATCCTGTTAGCAAATCCCCTTTGCCAATGATGTACTTTATAGCTTCCATCGCCTGCAAAGAGCCTATCACACCTCCCATTGCTCCAATTACCCCAGCCTGCCTACAAGTGGGAACAGCATCTGGCGGAGGCGGCTGTCGAAAAACGCAGCGATAGCACGGACCTTTGCCCGGCACATAAGTCATCAGTTGCCCTTTGAACCGAATTATCCCAGCGTGGGAAAAAGGCTTTTTTGCCAAAACACAGGCATCGTTGATTAGAAATTTAGCTGGGAAGTTATCGGTTCCGTCAAGGATAAAATCGTAATCTGCGATTAAATCCATTATATTGCTCGCATCCACATATTGACGATATGTATTAACCGTTATGTCTGGATTTATGGCTTTCATTGTCTCCTGAGCGGAAAGTACCTTTGCCTTGCCAACATCCGGCGTGGTGTGGATAACCTGCCGCTGAAGATTTGAAAGATCCACCTCGTCTGCATCCGCAATTCCAATGGTGCCAACCCCTGCGGCGGCTAAATACAGGGCAGCAGGTGCACCGAGACCGCCCGCGCCTATGATCAGCACCTTGGAATCCAAAATTTTTTTCTGACCTTTTGCGCCTACCTCGGAGAGTATTATGTGGCGCGAGTATCGCTCCAGTTGCTCGTTTGAAAGTGCCATTATCGCCCTCCACCCATAAAGTATAAAAACTCAACGCTATCGCCTTCGTGCAGCTCTGTTTTTTCAAAAGAGTTGCTGGCTATGAATTCATCGTTGATGGATACGGTGACATATAGCGGCATTTCCACCTTCTCCAATTCTATGAGTTTTGCCACAGTTAAACCCTCAGCATACTCTTTGGCATTTCCTGTTACAGTCAGTTTCATATTCAATCCTCCAAAGTTGTTTTTTTCACAATCAGGTTATAAGTGCCGTCTCCGTTATCAACCAACTTGATAATTTGGTGCCCTTCTTCCTTTATGCTGCGTGGAACATTCTGCACTGGTTCGCCATCATTCAAGCGAATGGATAAAACCTGCCCATCTTCAAGTTCTTCCAACGCGACTTTGGCTTTCACAAAAGTCACAGGGCAAACCACATCGGTGATATCCACTGTTTCATCAATAGTATAATCAGCCATTGCAAATATCCTCCATTTCCTTTTTGAAATTGTCCCAGCCAGCACGGTCTATGCACACGCGGAATCGCTCGCTTGGCTTTGCATACTTGGCGAAAAATTTCAACGCAGCATCGGTAATTTTGAATAGAATTTCCTTGTTGCGGATAATGGGCAAAAACTGCTCGCCCTTCGCTATCAAATTGCCAAATGTTCCGCCAAATGAGAGTAAGTATCCGGATTCTCCTTTCCACGCATCAAAGGGGCAGGATTTGGCACAACGCCCGCAGTAATTGCATTTGGATTTATCAATTTCAAGCCCTTCGTCTGTTTTGGTAATTGCGCCCTCACGGCAAGCCTTTACACACACGCCGCATAAGGTGCAGTTTTCCTTAACCAGCTCAACGCTATAACCGCCTTTTATGCCGAGGTCGTTTTCCTCCGCTTTGAGGCAGTTGTTCATGCAGCCTGTAATCCCGAATTTGAATTTATGAGGCAGCTCCTGCCCAAAATAACGGTTGGAAATTTCCACCGCCAATGGATATGTATCTATGCAGCCGGATGGGCATATCGCGCTGCCCTGACAAGCGGTCACAGTACGCACCCTCGGACCGCAAACTCCGGTATTAACGCCGCCCGCTTCCAGTTCGGTTTTTACCGCTTCAACATCTGCCAATTTTATGAACGGAATCTCCACCCCTTGCCGCGAAGTTAGGTGAACATACCCGTCTCCGTACTTTTTGCTGATTTCAGCAATAGCGACCAATTGCTCTGCGGTTAAGTTTCCGCCCACCACCTTTAGCCGCAGGGAAAAATTATTCTTCTGCGTTTGCCGCATGAATCCGCCATTTTTCAGTGCTTTGTAATCTGTAGCCATATTGATTCGCTCCTAAATCTCAAAATCCTTTTCCCACAACAAAACTTTGCGATATTTTCCAAAATCACGCGGAGGTTTTTTATCCAACTCCAATCCATTTGCATTCAACAACGCAAATTTTGAATCCCGTTCACCAAAACCTATAAAAATTCCACCTCTGATATTGGCGTAACTATCAGCCTCGGCAGGAATGTCAAAATCCGGTGGATAATTATATCCGGTGCCTTGCAGCGGCAAAGCATCTCCGCTTTTGTATTCCTTTGGAGGCGGGCTGTGCCTCAGCACGGTGTGAATCTCGGGATGATAGTAAAAAATGTCAAACAGTCCAATAACAAGCTGGTTTTTGCCGTCTTTTAGCAGAACCCCGTTTTCCATCGTTTTTCCAGCTGCCTCTATTACTCCGCAGGCAGCGGTGGCGTGGCTAATCCTATCTATTAGTATCAGTTCGCCCAAAGTTTTGTGCAAACGGAATTCGTCTAGGACAATCGGTTCAGATAGCACAATTTCGCAGCGGATAATTTCGTTCTTGCCAACAGAAGTCGCTGGAAGATGCTCTCCCGTGTTGATATCCACTTTATGCTGTATTCCGGTGACAATGGCTGGCAGCAGCTTTGTTCCAATTTTTATCCAGTAATCATTGCCAGGAATCAGTTTATCATCGTCCATCCACAGCAATGTAGCTTCAAATTCCTTGGCGATTTTCAGCTCCGCTTTTCTCATCAGCACGCAGCCTCTAGACGCATCCACTTCTCGGTCAAATTGAATGGTCACCGGATCGCCTGCGGTAGCGGATTCAACCGAAACATCTGCTAAATAAATGGATTTTACAATTACCATTTCTCCGCTTGGCAAGGCGGTTAGAGTGTCGTTTAACGCCACAGTTCCAGATTCTATCTGCCCTTGAAAACCGCGAAAAGTGTGGTCTGGACGGCAAACCCTTTGTATGGGCATATAAAAACCTTGCTCCGGTTCGCTTCCGCTTATATTCACACTTTCCAAATAGGAAAGCAGGGTGGGACCGCTATACCAAGGCATATTTTTGCTGGGGCTGGTTACATTATCTCCCTCAGTGGCTGAAACCGGAATTATAATGATATTTCCCAATTTCAACTCATCTGCCAATTTTTCTATTTCTTTTGCTATACTCTCAAAACGTTCTTTGTCGTGAGCAACCAAATCCATTTTATTGACGGCGAACACAAAATAACGGATGCCCATCAGGGAGCAAATCCGCGCATGGCGGCGTGTTTGAGACAAAACCCCTTGTTTGGCATCCACCAAAATGATAGCCAAGTCAGCAAAAGAAGCACCCACCGCCATATTGCGGGTGTATTCCTCGTGACCTGGAGTGTCTGCCACTATAAAACTGCGCTTTTCTGTGGTAAAATAGCGGTAGGCAACATCTATGGTTATACCCTGCTCCCTCTCCGCCATCAACCCATCCAAAAGAAGCGAATAGTCAATTTTTCCGCTGCGGGAACCAACCTGACTGTCCAAAATCAATGCCTGTTCTTGGTCGGCATATAGCAGTTTGGAACTGTACAGAATATGCCCGATTAAGGTTGATTTGCCATCGTCAACGCTGCCGCAGGCGATGAATTTCAAAAGCCCGTTTTTTGCATTGTCCATCAGAAATACCCCTCTCTCTTGCGGCGTTCCATGCTACCTGCAGCCTCTTTGTCTATTATTCGGCTTGTGCGCTCGGATGTGGCGGCTCCCAAAATTTCATTTATCACTGTTTCTAGCGTGTCTGCTTCCGATTCCACACCGCCTGTTAAAGGATAACAGCCAAGGGTACGGAAGCGTACTTTTCTGATTTCCGGTTTTTCATCTGGCAAAAGGCGCATACGCTCATCGTCAACCATAATGATATTGCCACTGCGAAATACCACCGGACGCGGAGCCGCAAAATAGAGCGGCACAATGGGAATATTCTCGCTGCTGATATACTGCCAAATATCTTTTTCTGTCCAGTTGGAAATTGGAAAAACCCTAATGCTCTCGCCTTTGTTGATTTTGGTGTTGTAGAGTTTCCACATTTCCGGTCGCTGATTTTTTGGGTCCCATGCGTGATGGGCGTTGCGGAAAGAAAAAATCCTCTCTTTGGCGCGGGATTTTTCCTCGTCTCTGCGACCGCCGCCAAAAGCCGCTGTGAAACCGTATTTTGTGAGCGCATCTTTGAGCGCTTGTGTTTTCATAATATCCGTATAAGCCGCATCGTGGTCAAAGGGATTTATTCCCTGCGCTATTGCATCCTCATTGCGGTGAACCAGCATGGTAATGCCGAGTTCCTGCGCCCGCCTGTCACGGAAGGCAATCATATCACGAAATTTCCAACTGGTGTCTATATGCAAAAAAGGGAAAGGAGGTTTTTCTGGATAAAAAGCTTTCATAGCTATATGAAGCATAACCGAACTGTCTTTGCCTATGGAATAGAGCATAACAGGTTTTTCACACTCGGCGGCTACCTCTCTAAAGATATAAATCGCTTCGGCTTCCAATTCTTTTAAATGAGTGAGTGACATTATTTTTCTCCTAATATTTATTGGAATCCAGGCTGTTCACCGTGATGGTTTGAGCGGTTCCGTTCGCTTTTGCAACTGTCCAGTGCAACAGGGAATCTTCTCGCCGCACGGTCATTTTGCCGCCAAGTCCGCCCATATCCTCGCCCAAAAACAAAGCTATCGCTTCTGCCGTACATTCCTTTACGCAAGAGGTGCAGCCCCAGCAGCGTTCCGGCTTTGGTATAGTTGCCGTTTTGTTTTTCACTTTAATTAAACTGCCTGGGCAAACTTTGGCACATCTGCCGCAGCCAATGCAGAGGTTTTGCCTAATTTCAATGCTCATAGACCTCTCCCTCCCGCACCAATGGCCTATGGATAATATTGACACTGCCGTATTTCAGCCTAGAATTTATATAGCCTTGCCCACGATTTTCTTTTTGGGCGGCAAGATGGGCAATAACCGAGCGGCAGAGAACTAGGCGTTCTTGGAGTTCCATTATATATACCAATTCCTGCATATTGGATGCGGAAAGCTGCTCCGACTTCTCTCCCAGTTCCAAGATTTTTTCATCAGCAATTTTAAGCGATTTTTCCGTGAAGCTATAATAGGTACTTATTCCGCCCGCGTATTCATCCATTATTGTCTGCATGGCTTCTTCCAAACTATCGCTCTGATTTTCGGTGCGGAATAAATATCCTTCCAGTTTCCGTTTAACCGCTTCTGTTTTATCTGCACTAGGCGGAGATATTTCTTTGCTCATATAACTAAGTGCCGCTTTTGCCGCGATTTCACCTTCCACCAAAGCCCCTGTCACATATTTTTGCGGACAGCCTCCAGCCACATCTCCAGCCGCGAAAAGTCCCCGAATGGTGGTTTCACGGTTGGTGCTCACCCAATAACCGCTGGCGGTGTGCCCTCCTGTGATATACGGCTCGGTGCCTTCAATCTCCACATTTTGAACGCTTGGCCCTTTGCCGCTCTCAATCCATCGCAAGGTTTGGCTCGGTGCCATATTCAAATAGGCTTTGATTAAATCTTCTTCTTGTTCTTTTGTAATGCCCACAGTGCGCAAGGCACAAGGTCCGCGTTTCTCGCGGTTTTCTGTAACTGTTCCATATACACGCTGGGAAGTGGAAACGCCATATTTATCCTCATAAACCTCGCCCAAGGCGTTGATTTGTTTTGCACCCACTCCCTGCGCAAGCGTTCCGGTGGGAGCGATGGTGTCTTTGCAACGCAGAGCGATGAATCGCATTTCAAGGGTGGTCATCTCGGCTCCAGCCTTAATGCCCATGGCTAGCCCCGCGCCGGTATTGAATGGGGGGTACCACATTTTGTGCCGAGAAAAACCGGTGTGGTTAGGTCTATACAACCCTGCCGCCCCCCCTGCGGCGCATAACACTGTCTTTGCCAAAATCGTGTATAGTATTGGCTCCTCAACACTCACAGCATAAACTCCCAAAATCTGGTTTTCCTGTATTATATATTCAAACACATTTACTTGGTTCAGAACTGTAATGCGTTCCTGTTTCTTAACGGCATCGGCTAAAATGGGCTTGATATTTTCCCCGTTTATTTTGATATTGCGCCAGCCCCGCGTTGCATACTGCCCATTGCTATCTTTTAAAATTGTAAGACCAAGGCTTTCCAGTTTCTCGGCTGCACGGTTCAAGCCCTCTGCCATGGTGAGCAAGAGATCTCCGCGCACAATACCTTCCGCATCGTTGCGAGCATAATCCACATAATCCTGCGGTGTTTTGCCGGGTCCAATATAGGCGTTGAGGGCATTAACTCCGGCGGCTAGGCATCCGCTGCGCCGAATATCCGCCTTTTCTGCAATCAGCACGCGAGCATCGCTATGCTGGCAAAAAGCAAGTGCCGCGTAGCAACCAGCCGTGCCACCGCCTATAATCAGAAAATCTGTATCCATAAGCCGAACTTCTAAACTCATGCTCAAATCCCTTGCTGCCCGTCATTCATCACGTCAAATAATCCTTTCTTCCTTTTTAATAAAGGTCTGTTCACATCGCTCAAAAAATCGGCAACAAAGGGATTTGCCGGACAGTCGCATACCGCTACCGGACTTCCTATCTGCTCAATTTTCCCTTTGTTCACAATGACTATTGAGTCCGAAACTTCAAGAGCCTCGTCTTGGTCGTGAGTTACGAAAATACTTGTGATGTGAATTTCATCGTGCAAGCGGCGAAGCCAAGTTCTGAGTTCCTTGCGGACTTTGGCATCAAGTGCGCCAAATGGTTCGTCTAGCAGCAACACGGTAGGCTCCACGGCAAGTGCTCTCGCAAGCGCAACGCGCTGCCTTTGCCCACCGGAAAGCTCCGAAGGAAAGCGGTTCACAAAACTCTCAAGTTGAACAAGGGAAACAAGTCGCATAACATTTTCATGTATGGTTTTTTTATCTGGGCGCAATTTTCTAGGACGTACGCGAAGCCCAAAAGCTATGTTCTCAAATACGTTCATGTGCTTGAAAAGAGCATAATGCTGAAACACAAATCCCACTTTCCTGTCTTTTACTTTTTTATGGGTGAAATCTTCGCCAAAGAATTTTATTGTGCCGGAATCCGGAGTTTCCAAACCTGCTATAATCCTGAGCAGCGTGGTTTTGCCGCAACCGGAAGGCCCGAGCAAAGCTATTATTTCCCCTTTGGGAATATTCAAGCTTATGTCGTTCAGGGCAACAAAATTTCCGAATTTTTTACTGACATTCGTAACTTCAATATTCATGATTGTATTTTCACCTCCATGGATTTTCTTTGAGCTGCTATGTAATACTCCAAAACGGCTTTTACGACTATTGTCACAAGTGCCAAAAAGGTCAAAAGAGAGGCGAGCGCAAAAGCTGCTCTGAACATATATTCGCCATAGAGAATATCTATATAAAGCGGCATGGTAGTAGTCACTCCTCTAACAAACCCAGACACAACGGACACCGCTCCGAACTCTCCCATGGCTCTCGCGTTTGTGAGTATAATTCCATACAATAAACCCCATTTTATATTCGGAAGGGTCACTTTCCAAAAAATTTTGAACCCCGAAGCACCCAAGGTGAGGGCAGCTTCCTCATCGTCTTTCCCCAGTTCGCGCATAAGCGGCGTGAGTTCGCGGGCCACAAACGGAAAAGAGACAAAAAGAGTAGCGAGAACTATTCCCGGAACAGCGAAAACAATTCTTATATCGTGGTCCATAAGCCAAGTTCCAAACCACCCGAATGAACCGAACATGAAAATAAAGAGAAGCCCCGCTATCACAGGAGAAATGCTAAACGGCATATCAATGACCGTAATCAGAATTTTCTTGCCTGTGAACTCGTATTTAGTTATCAGCCAAGCTATGAAAACTCCGAAAAAAGTATTGATCGGAACGCATATCAGCACAGTGAATAGGGAAAGGCGTATTGCAGCCGTTATACCCGGATCTGTGAAAGTTTGCAGATAAACAGAAATGCCGGATTTCAAAGCCTCCCCAAAAATCGTCACCAGTGGCAAAACTATGAACACAGATAAAAATATGCCGGAGATAAAGAACAATAAAATCTTTACCCACAGCGGTTCGTGAATAGTTCTTGTTTTAATCATGAGGAACGCTCCTTTATCATATAGTTTTGAAGAATATTGGTTATGAACAGCATGATAAAGGCTATTACGAGCATGGTTGCGCCAATGGCGCTCGCACCCACATAATCAAACTGCATAAGTTTTTTTATTATCAGCAGCGGAACTATCTCGCTCTCATAAGGCATATTGCTGGATATAAAGATAACAGAGCCGTATTCACCCAGCCCGCGAGCGAAAGCCATTGCCGCTCCGGTGATAAGAGCTGGCAGCACCGAGGGAAAAATAACCTTGAAAAAAATCTGGAAAAAATTAGCCCCAAGACTTGCCGCAGCTTCTTCCACGCCGCTGTCCAACTCCTCTATAATGGGTTGCACGGTGCGCACAACAAAGGGCAAGCCTATAAATACAAGCGCAATAACAATGCCCGCCCTGGAATACTCTAGCGATATATTGAACAATGAGAGAAATTTCCCCATAAACCCATTTTGCGAGAATACCGTTGCAAGCGAAATACCTGCTACGGCGGTTGGGATTGCAAAAGGCAAGTCTATGCAGGCATCAACTATTTTCTTTCCGAAAAAATTATGCCGCGCCAAAACCCACGCAATGATAAAGCCGAATACGAAATTCAGCAGCGCGGCGGTTATAGCCGAGAAAAATGAAACTTTGAACGCGGCAATAACCCGCTCGTCAGAGATAATTTTGAAGTATTCCGCGGGCGGAATTTTAGCTGCGTGAATGATAAGGGCAGATATCGGTATGAGTATAAGGAAAGACATATAGCTTAGGCTCAGTCCTAAACTCAAGCCAAAGCCGGGTATTTTTCCTCTACCCTTTTTCGTTTTCGCCAAAAATCTCATTTCTTTTTCAATTCTGCCATTATCTGATCAAATATCCCATTATCTGAAAAATGCAATTTATGCGCCGCCTGCCACCCACCGAAATCCTTATCAATGGTCACCAATTTAAGATTCACAAAGTGTGAAAATTCTTTGGCGATTGCCGGATTGGAAGGGCGGTAATAATGCTTGCCTATAATCCTCTGCGCAGCATCCGAATACAGGTATTCCAAATAGGCAGTGGCCTCGGTTTTTGTACCGCGCTTGTTCACTATGCCGTCAACATAAGTGACGGAGGGTTCTGCGAGTATGCTTAGGCTTGGAACAACTATCTCAAACTTGCCCTCGCCAACTTCCTTGTTCATCAAAAATGCCTCGTTCTCCCACGCGAGCAGCACATCGCCCAAGCCGCGCTGCGCAAATGTATTGGTGGAGCCACGCGCCCCAGGATCCAAAACAGACACGTTGCCAAATATCTTCTTCACAAAATCGCGGGCTTTATCTTCGCTGCCGTATTTGGCACGAGCGTAGGCCCAGGCCGCCAAGTAGTTCCAGCGCGCACCGCCGGATGTTTTTGGGTCTGGGGTTATTATGTTAATGCCTGGTTTCACAAGATCGTCCCAGTCTTTTATGCCCTTGGGGTTGCCTTTGCGAACAAGAAAAACAATGGTAGAAGTATAAGGCGAGCTGTTTTGCTTAAAGCGCGTTATCCAATTCTCGGCTATAAGACCAGGCCGCTTCGCGCCAATCTCGTCTATATCATAAGCCATAGCGAGGGTCACAACATCGGCTTGATTCCCCTCAATAACGCTTCTCGCCTGCCCGCCGGAACCGCCGTGAGACTGGTTCACGGTCACCTCAACTCCGGTCTTTCCCTTGTAATACTCGGTGAAAACCTTGTTGTAGTCTTGGTAAAGCTCCCTAGTGGGGTCGTAAGAAACATTGAGGAGCGTGACTTTTTTCTGCGCATAAACAGAAGAAACTAGAACGAATGCCAAAAACAGAGCCATTAACTTTATTAACGGGGCTGTTGACTTTATCTTATCCATTTTTACCTCGCTTGGATTGATATGTTTAAGTTTAATACACCATAAACATATATGTTTACTATGTGATAAATATAGAAATTTTTTAACCCTTTGTCAAGGGTATTTTTACAATTTTATCCTATTTTATGCATTATACTCCCCAACAACTCTCTCCGCTTCCTTCAAAGCGGCTTCAATCTTCTCAGGATTCTTTGTTCCGGCTTGAGCGAGGTTCGGTCTGCCTCCGCCTTTGCCTCCGGCAATCTCGGCTAATTTTTTCACAATATCGCCCGCGCTGATTTTTTTCTTCACCAAATCCGCATGGACAAGCACCGCTATTGTGCCAGAGCCTCTCTGCATATTTACCACAACCGCAATCCCGGCGTTCGGCATTGTTTTTTGCGCGCCTTCCAAAAGCGCGTTGAATTCGCTGGGTTCCATGCTCACTTTTGAAACCCAAAGTGGAATGTTTTTTGCCTGAATTGGATTTTTGAACAGATCCGCGCTCTTTCCCTCCGCGATTTTCGCCTGCAAATCCGCCGCGAGCTTTTCGCTCGCCTTTAATTGCTCAGAGAGCAGAGATACCCGCTCCAGAACATTTTCCGTTTTTGCGTTGAACTGCCTTTTCAGCGAAGATACTATAGCCGACTCTTCCCTAAAGCTGTTCAATGCGCCGAATGCCGTTGTTGCCTCAATTCTGCGAACACCCGCGCTCACGCTGTTCTCGCTCAGAATGCGGAGCACTCCTATTTCTCCGGTGTTTTTCGCGTGCAAGCCACCGCAGAACTCCTTGGAAAAATTCTCCACCGAAACAACCCTAACCTCTGCCCCGTATTTCTCGCCAAAGAGCGCCATAGCCCCGCTCTCTTTTGCTTTTTCAACAGGCATAACCTCGGTGTTTATGGGCAGGCACATCTGAATTTTCTCGTTCACGAGGTTCTCTATCGCTTTTAATTGCTCTGCGGTGAGTGCGGAAAAGGCGGTGAAGTCAAAACGCAAATTTTCGGGGGCAACCCTTGAGCCTTGCTGGGTAACGTGCTCGCCAACAACTTGGCGGAGTGCCGCCTGCAACAGATGCGTAGCGGAGTGGTTTTTGCGCGTTGCCGCCCTCTCTTCCAAATTCACGCTTGCCGTGAACTCCAAAGACATATTCTTTTCGTTCACATCTCCGCTCAAAAGCTTTGCGCGGTGAATCCAAATATCGTTCACTTTCAAGGTATCAAAAACTTTTAGCGTTGCTCCGGCATTTTCCAGCGTTCCCCTTTCGCCTATTTCGCCGCCCATCTCCGCATAAAAGGGAGTGCGGTCCAAAACTATTGAATATGAGCCTTTGTCCTCTTTGTAGCGCAGAATTTTCACCTGCGCGGTGCTCGCCTCATAGCCCAAAAATTCGGTTGAGCCTTCCGCGAAAATTGTCCAGCCTTCGGAACCTATTGCAGAAAGCCCCTGTTTTTGTGCAGCCCTTGCGCGCTCTTTTTGCTTTTCCATCTCCGTTTCAAAACCCGCCTCGTCTATTTGCAAATTTTTTTCCTCTGCCAACAGACGTGTTAAGTCCGGTGGGAATCCGTAGGTATCGTAGAGCAAAAATACTTGTGCGCCCGCGATTGTTTTGGAGCTGAGTTCGCGGGTTATTTTCTCAAATCTCTCCAAGCCAGCATCTAAGGTTCTTATGAATCTCTCCTCCTCGGAGCGGATCACCTCTGTCACAAAATCTGCGCGCTCGCGGATTTCGGGGAAGGCTTCTCCCATCGTTTGAACCAGTGTTTGCACAAGGCGGCAAATGAAAGGTTCTTTTTGGTTTAAAAGGCGGGCGTAGCGGCTCGCTCTGCGCAAAATTCTACGGAGCACATAGCCGCGGCCATCGTTGCTAGGGAGCGCGCCGTCTGCTATTGCAAAGCTGAGTGCGCGAAGGTGGTCTGCAACAACCCTGTGCGGCATTCCGCTTTGGTCTGCATTGTATGGCACGCCGGAGAGCTCTGCGATTTTGTTTATTATTGGAGAGAACACATCGGTTTCGTAGTTGGAATCCTTGCCTTGCAAAATTGCGCACACGCGCTCAAAGCCCATTCCCGTGTCCACGTTTTTGTTTTTGAGCGGGAGCAGCTTGCCGCTTTTTACGCGCTCAAACTGCATGAATACATTGTTCCATATTTCTATGTAGCGCGCATTTGCACCGTTCACGCCTTGCACAGGGTCTGCGAAAGTTTCTTCTTGGGTTGCAAGGTCTCCTTTGTCGTAGTGTATTTCGGAGCAGGGACCGCAGGGACCCGTGTCTCCCATTTCCCAAAAATTTGACTTTTCCCCAAAGCGCATTATTCGGGCATCGGGCAAACCGCTTACACTTTTCCAAATTTGCCAAGCCTCGTCATCGTCATTATAAACTGTTACGAATAATCTCTCTTTTGGAAGTTTCCAAACCTCGGTCAAAAGTTCCCAAGCCCACGCGATGGCTTCTTTTTTGTAGTAATCTCCAAAGCTCCAGTTTCCGAGCATTTCAAAAAATGTGTGGTGGTAGGTATCGTGCCCCACTTCGTCTAAATCGTTGTGCTTGCCAGAAACGCGAATGCACTTTTGCGAATTTGCCACCCTTTTGTAATTGTTCGGGTTGTCTCCCAAAAAGCAGGCTTTGAACTGGTTCATTCCGGCATTTATGAACATCAAGGTAGGGTCGTCTTGGGGAACAACGGGCGAGGAGCGAACAAAGAGATGCTCCTTGCTTTCAAAGAATTTTATAAATGATGCGCGGATTTCCGCAGAGGTTTTTGGTGTATTGGACATGGTTGTAAGGTAGAAAAATTCTACATCTTACCAAATCTACGCCTCAAATATGCGGCGAGCAAATTTATGAACAGAACCAAAGTGATAAGCACAAGCGCGGTGCCATACGCCATTGGGCGCGTTGCCTCCAAATTCGTGCCGCTGGTGGAAATAACATAAAGGTGATATGGGAGCGCCATCACTTGGTCAAAAATGCTCGTTGGAAGCTTGGGCAAAAAGTAAGCGGCAACTGTGAACAAAATGGGCGCGGTTTCGCCAGAAACTCTACCTACAGCGAGAATCAAACCCGTTAAGATATTCGGGAATGCCGTTGGCAGCACAACACGCCTAATGGTTTGCAACTTGTTCGCGCCCAAAGCATAACTCCCCGTGCGGAACGAATCCGGCACCATCTTGAGTGCCTCTTCCGTGGTGCGGATAACCAAAGGCAGCACCAAAAGCCCAAGCGTGAACGAACCCGCGATAATGGAATCTCCCCACTTCATCGCATTCACGAACAGAGCCATTCCGAACAATCCAAAAATAACGGAGGGAACGCCTCCCAAATTATTCGTCATTGTACGAATGAATTTTTGGGTTTTGCCGTTTGTTGTGTACTCGTTCAGATATATGGCAGACATAACCCCAATCGGAAAAGCCACCAGCATGCTGCCTGCTATAAGACAGCACGTTCCAACTATGGCGGGAAAAATACCACCCTTGGTCATGCCCTCTTTGGGCTCGGAAAAAAGAAACTCAAAACTAATCGCGCTTATGCCGTTGTAAATTATGAAACCTAAAATCCACAGCAGAATCCCAACCACCAAAACCCCGAGAATGCGGAAAATCCAAAACGCGATGCTCTGCGATAATTTCTTGCTCATTTACACCCCCTTCCCAGGCTGCCGCTTGGAGATAAGTTCAGACGCAATGCTCATAACTAGTGTTATCATAAACAGAATGCAACCCAGCATGAACAAAGCCTGATAGTGCGCACCGCCTGCGGGTGCCTCGCCAAGCTCGGCGGCAATGGCAGCAGGGATTGTGCGAATCGGCGCGAACAGGGATGTTGGAATAACGGCAGCGTTTCCGGTCACCATTAGCACCGCCATCGTTTCGCCGACTGCCCTGCCTATTCCCAAAATCACCGCGGCAGAAATTCCAGACGAAGCATAAGGGATAATAACCCTGTATATGGTTTGCCAATGAGTTGCGCCCAAAGCGAGGCTTGCCTCGCGCATTGCGCTCGGCGTGCTGCGCATGGCATCTTCTGCAACAGTTATGATTGTGGGCAGTGCCATGATAGCGAGCACCAAGCTGCCCGTGAATGCGGTTTCGCCAACCGGCAAATTGAGCGCCTTTTGCACAAGAGGAACCAAAACCACCAAACCGAAAAATCCATAGACAACGGAGGGTATTCCAGCGAGCAACTCCACCGCTGGTTTCAAAATTTTGCGCGTTCCATCGTTTGCAAGCTCAGAGATATAAACGGCAACGCCAAGGCCCAGCGGCAAAGCAATTAAAATAGCGATGAGGCTAACCAAGAGCGTTCCGAGCACCAAAGGCAGCACTCCGAACTGAGGAGAGGGCACAGCGGTTGGAATCCACTCCACTCCGCCAAAAAAATCCGCGCCGCCAATTTTTTCCTCCGCGAGCGTTTTCACCTGCGGCATGGAAGGCGCATATTGCGTGGGCAAAAAAGCTATTATCCCCGGACTTGAAGATATAACCTCCCCCAATTTCTCCGGCAGTTTTTTGTAATCCTCCCCGAATTCCTCTTCTGAATAACGGCTGAAAATTTCATTGAATCTAAATACCTCTATGGGCAAATTTTCGCCGCCGAGTTTATTCCAGTTCTCTATCTCTCCGTCAAATATGAGTTTTATCTCTCTGCTGTTCAAATATTCAATTTTGTTGGAGGCATTGACGCACAAAACGTGCCCCCTTTCTACAACGGGGTTCTTGAAAAGCCCAAAACCCTCTTTGAAAAGAAAAACCACCATCAGCAAAATGATGATAGTGGTGGTTAAACCGCTGAGCCGCAGTATATTTTCTATGATTTTCTCAATTACCCGTCTCATATTTATTTGCTTTTGCTGATTGGAATAAATCCAATGTCCCTCACAATTTTTTGCCCAGCAGCAGAAAGCACATAGTCAACATAGGGCTTAACTGCGGCTTCGGATTTCTCTGTGTAATAGTAAATCAGCGGGCGAACAATGGGATAAGTCTCGTCCATAGCGCTTTTCACAGAAGGTGCTGTGTAGGTTTTTCCTTCGTCAAAGGAAACCTCAACGGCTTTTATTTTTTTGTCCAGATATGCGAGACCTATGTAGCCAATGGCGCCTTTTGTTTGGCTTATGGATTGGACTATGGCGCCAGTGGCTGGCATGCTCATTATGCCATTGACATAGTTCTTGTTTTTCAAAACGTGCTCTTTGAAGAACTCGTAGGTTCCCGAAGATGTTTCGCGGGAATACGGGATTATTTTCAAGTCCGGACCGCCCACTTCTTTCCAATTCGTGGTTTTGCCTGTGAAAATATCTTCCATCTGTTCGCGGGTGAGTTTTTTAACCGGATTTGAAGGATGCACAATAACAGCGAGCGCATCGTAGGCTATTATTTTTTCAACTACTTTTTCCCCTTTTTCTTGAAGTTTTTGTTTTTCCTCGAATTTTATTTTGCGAGAAGACTGCGCAATATCTGTGGTGCCTTCTAGCAAAGCAGAAATGCCAACGCCACTACCCCCCCCTGTTACCGTGACGTTAGCACTCTTGTTTGCCTTTGTAAAACTCTCAGCCTCTTGTTGCGAAAGAGGAAGCACGGTGTCTGAACCTTTTACTTTCTGTGCATAAAGCGCAGAAACAGCTATCATTGTGGTAAGCGTGGCGAGCAAAAATTTTCTCATACTCTAATCTCCTTGTTAAACACTAATAATTTAAATTCTGAAGGTTACGAAGGAAATGAGTTCATATTAAGATTTGGTTAAGAAAACGCCAATTTATGTCCCTTATCCCATATCCCTTGTCCCAGAGCACTTGAATATGAATTAATTATTATTCAATTAAGACTTCTTGAGCGAGAATAAAAATTCAAGACCTGTGTTTTCGCCTCCGGTGCGCACGGTTATGGTGCCCCCGTGAAAGAGAACCGCGTTTTTCACAATGGAAAGCCCAAGCCCCGACCCGCCCGTATCGCGGGAACGCCCCTCCTCAACGCGGTAAAAACGCTCAAACAAACGCTCCAGAACAACATTCTCCCCCACTCCCTTTCCCGTGTCGGAAAAAACAAAATAAACCTTTCCGTCTCCGAGTTCGGGCAGAGTCCTTATATTTATGCTGATATTCTCGCCCGCGTGGCGTATAACGTTGTCGGTAAGGTTTCTGAAAATGGAGTAAAGCAGGCTCTCGTTTCCGAATATGCACAGATTCTCCGGCATGTTCGCATTGAACTGGATGTTTTTCTCCTCAAGGGCTTTGTCGGAGGCGGTTTTTATGTTTTGGAGCAATTCGTTTATATTCACCTTGCTCTTTTTAAGGCTCTCCGCGTGTTCGTCGATTTTGGTCAAAAGGCTCATATCCGCGATGAGCTCGGAGAGCACTTGAGTTTGGTTGTAGGCGCGTTTCAAGTATTCCTGTTTTTTTTCCTCTTCAAGGCTGTTGCTCAGAATTATTTCCAAAAAACCCCGTATGCTGGTCACGGGTGTTCGCAGCTCGTGCGCTATGTTTCCGGTCATCTCCTGTTTCAAACGCCTTGTTTTTTCGCGGCTGGTTATGTCTGTCAAAATGATTTCAAAGCTTTTGTCTGCAAAGGTGTTCACAAGCAGAGAAAATTCGTTGCCCTGCCTGCTGATGCGAGTCTCAAAACAACCTTCATTCGCGTGGCTGTCCAAAAAATTCACCACAGGGATAAACACATCATCGCGCAGCATATCGCGCTCTATGTTCATTGAATCGCAAGCTATCATATTGAAGTATTGCAAAAAAAGCCCGTTGTGAAAATCCACCGTGCGGTCTGGCTTGAAAAAGCATATACCCTCGGCAGAAACCTGCGTGTGCATCAAAAGTTTTTCCTTTTCCCCCTCCATTCGCCACTCATCGTCTTTTATCCTCTGAATGATTTTCGCGTGGCGGTTTTTGATGTCCCCGAGTTCCTCTTTCAACCCTTTCAGTTGCTTGGAATTATAGATATAGCGAACGAGAAGCCCAACAAAAGCGAGCATTATCGCAGATAGCACAGAAATAAAAACGCTGTAGTCTTCAAAGTTCATTGAACTTGTATCCGAATCCGGCACGGCTGGAAATCAGCGAACCTTTTGCGCCGAGTTTTTTGCGCAAGCGAGTGATGTGAACATCTACCGTTCTCTCTGTTATGTAAATGGTATCTTTCCAAACCTGGCTTATTATATTTTGGCGGGAATACACCCGCGTTGGATTCTGCGCAAGGAGCGCGAGAATTTCGAATTCCGTTTTTGTGAGCGGAAGAACCTCATCTTTGATTTTCGCCTCTTTGGACTGAAAATTTATCTGCAAATCGTCAATGGTTAGTGAAGTGAGTTCCGGCTCTTTTGCATTTTCCACTTGCCGTTTTAAAACCGCTTTAACGCGGGCAGAAACCTCTTTCAGCGAAAATGGCTTGGAGATATAATCGTCTGCGCCAACCGAGAATCCCGTGAGCATATCGTTCTCGGTATCTTTCGCGGTTAAAAATATTATGTTTATATCGTTGCCATCTTTGCGCAGCTTCTCTGCCATTTGATAACCGGACATGCCGCCCATCATAACGTCCAATAAAATCAGGCAGTGCTCAGGAGATAATTTTTTGAGGGCTTCTTCGGCAGAATGAACTGCGTCAACTTCGTAGCCCTCGTGCTTTAGGTTGAAGGATAGTATTTCGCATATATCGCGGTCATCATCCACAACCAAAATTCTCTTTTTCTGAGCTTGTGCCATTGGGATATAATCTAGATTTTTATTATAGCAGGGGTATAGATGATAGTAGCAATATACCCCTGCTATTGAATTACTTGAAATCGTATCTGAAGTTCAATTCAAAACGATTTAGAGACCTGTTGTCGCTGGAATCGTATTCACCGTTCTTGAAAACGCTGTAGTCTGTTGAAAAATTCACATATTCAAAAGTGACTTTTGCAGCAGAAGTGAAGTTGTAAGCTAGGTTTGCGAATATGAACATATTGCTTTCCGCTTTACCATTGCTTTTGCTTTTATCGTCAAGGCTTTCTGCCCCAACGCCAGCTCCGGCAGAGACGCTTGCGGGCAATTTAGCTGCCAGACCGCCCCACCAACCGATGGACTTTATGCCGCCGTCATCGCTGTAAGCACGGGACTGACCGAGGCTTCCGTCTCCATAGCGGCTGAGGTTCTGACCTGTGAAGAATTCACCGGTAAGGGTTAAAATATCTATTATGGGAAGCGACAAATCTGCGCCGAACATATAAGAAGGTTCTGGCTTGGCATAATGATGTTTATCATCTGCATTCGCTGCTTCGTTTTTGGCAAAAAGACCGCCAAGTCCAAGTGCTAGGTTTGCTTTTTCGCCTGCCCAAGATGCTGGCAATTTCACTCCCAAGCGACCTTGAAATGCCGGAATAGAAGGAGCATCGGCATCAGTGATGGCTTTATCTGTGCCGGTATGAGGGGCAATATAATCAGGATCGCCAGGATTGCCTACGGCGGGAGTGCTAGGATCGGCTTTATCTTTATCTATGCGGGCTGTGTAGCCATAGGTGCGGTCGTGTGTTGCCGCAACGGCTACTTCAACTGGGCCAATGGCTTCGGTTACGCGAATCTGCGGGCGACGGTTGCCAATGTTGCCGGCACCGTTATAGCTGCTCGCATTCACCGAAGGCGGGTCTAACGGATTCACAACATCATCTGTCTGTCCGAACAAAAGCGTTAAGCCTAAATCTTTGAAAGTTACCGAACCCCAAGACTGACGCACGCGGAACCCGCCGTTAGAACCGGAAGTGCCGTTGAAATTGCTGTAAGAGCTATTGCCAGCAAAATCAGCTTCAAATTTTCCTTTCAAACTCGGTTCGTCGTCTTTTGAAGGACCTTCCAAATTCAAACCGAGCCTGGTGCGAGCTATGCTGAGTGATGTTCTGCTTTGCGCATCGCCTTTGGCACCTGCTGGAGCATTTGCCGACCACAAACCATTTGTCACATCTGTTTCATAAGCGGTATTCAATTCCAAACGCCCATACAGAGAAATTTTTGTTCCAGCTACGGTAGCAGAGGCTGTCTCTGCTGGCTTTGCAGGTGCAGGCGCGACTTCTGCCATTGCCACAGCCACTGGGGCTGGTGCAGGTGCAGGTACAAACACTTGTGCTGGTGCTGGCGGTGCTATTTCCGTGGCGCTCGCAGGAGCCTCCTGTGCAGCCACGATTGAAGTGCTTAACAACAAAGCAGCAACGGATAGCTTTGCAGACTTTGAAGCTTTCTTGATTTTCATCATAAGAATCCCCTATTAAATATACTTGAGTACAAATTAGAACTCTGGTGTTAAATTTTCATTGGTTGTTGGTAAAAATTTGGTTAAACATTTATTACGAAAATATTTCGTAGGGGCGTATGATTACGCCCCTACAATTATTCCAAAAACCGCAGCATCCTGCTCTTCTCGCTAATCTCCGGCAGGGAATCTATTTTTGCCAGCGCGAGAGCTACGCTGCTCTCCTTCGCTTTCTCCGTTGTCACAACTATGTCAACTTTTTCTTTGTTCTTTATGTTTTTCTGCAAAATGGATTCTATTGATATTTTGTTCTCGCCAAGAATGCCCGCGATTTTTGAGAGAACGCCATAATCGTCTTTTGTCACGAAACGGAAATAGTAACGGGTTGATGTTTCGCCAATGGGAACAAGACCAGCGGAATTCTCTTTCTGGAACCAACCCATGGGCAGAGGCTCTATGTGCCCCGCTTCCGTGGAGCGAGCCAGCGACACAAGGTCTGCCACCACCGCGCTCGCCGTTGGCAGCTTGCCCGCGCCCGCGCCCGTTTGCAGAGTTGGACCCAGATTATCGCACTGCAGATAAACCGCGTTCAGCACATACTTGACGCTTGCGAGCAAATGCTCCTGCGGAACAATGCACGGATGAACGCGCACGTCAACGCTGTCGCCAATCCTGTTGTACAAGCCCAGCAGCCGCACAACGCCCCCGAGCTCGTCAACGAATTTGATGTCTTGGGCGGTTATGCCGCTTATTCCGGTTATGTGTATTTTCTCGAAGTCTATGAAACGCCCGCTGCACAGGCTCGCGAGAATCGCGGTTTTGTGCGCGGCATCAATGCCGTCAACGTCAAAAGAGGGGTTCGCCTCCGCGAAGCCGAGTTTCTGCGCATCTTTCAGAACCTCCTCAAAAGAGAGACCCTCGGCCGCCATCCTTGTTAAGATATAGTTGCAGGTTCCGTTTATTATGCAGCTGAGCGAGTTTATTTTGTTGCCAACCAGAGCCTCTTGCAGGGTGCGGATAATGGGAATGCCGCCGCCCACGGCTGCCTCGAAGAGAACGTGGCATTTCTTTTGCCCGGCGAGCGGGAAAATCTCGCTGCCGTGCTTCGCGAGCAGTGCCTTGTTAGCGGTCACCACATTTTTGCCGTGCTCAATCGCCTTGGTTATCCATTTGAAGGGCAGCTCGTAGCCGCCCGCGAGCTCGCAGATGACGGATATGGAATCGTCTTCCAAAAGCTCGTTCGCGTCAGTGAAGCCCTTGTAGCCCTTTGCCTTGAAGGGCGCGAGCTCCTCTTCTGTTTTGGCCGCGACTCCGGCGATTTCCAAAAGAACGCCGAGCTTCGCGTGGAACTCGTCTCTTTTCTGCTCTATGATCTCAATAACGCCGCTGCCAACAGTCCCAACGCCTATTATTCCTATACGCAAGATATTATTCCTCTTCTTCCTGTTCTTCTAGAGTTTTGCTTTTGATCAGCCTGCCGCCGCCGCCACTCTTCGTGTTGCCGTAATAAACGTCTAGCCAAGCGCCTTTTTCATCTTTGACAGGCTCCAGAGCGGCTTTGCGCGCGGCCTCTTCTTCTCGTTTTTGGCGGAGCGCGCCGCGGTCTTCCAGTTTGCTGGGGTCAATAATCACTTTTTCCTCGGAGGCTATGTAGCGCTCATTGGATTCGTCTAGAACGTCTTTGAGGCCCACCAGGCGGCCGTTCCTGTCCAAGCCGAGGTCCATGTGCTTTATGGTGCTCAGGCGGATGCGCCTAACTGCGTCTTTGTATTCCTGCATAACGTTGGTGCCTTCCATCATCTCCGCTCTTTCTTCCAATGAAACGTTTTCCATGGCTTCTTTCCAAAATCCGGCCTGCGCCCTCTGAACGAATGTTATCATTACGTCATTTACTTTATCCGGATCGGAGCTATACCTGCCAGCTCTCTTGCCGCCAGCGCAGGCAATGACAGAAAAAACCACAAATAATATAAGCAATCGAAACATATTTTATCCTCTAATGGTAGGCTTTATGTAGATAATATAGAAAATTTCTGCAAACAAAAAGCCCCCTTCGGGACTACAAACAAAAAGCCCCCTTCGGGGAGATCGAAGGGGGGCTGGGGAACAATCTGATTTTTTTTCGCTAGCTTATTTCTTGGCTAGCTTTTTGAGAGCTCTTTTAGCTTTCGGTTCTGCTTTGGCATCTACGCACTCGTTGTTAGCAGAATCCCAGGCATAGCCGACGCCAAGAGCATCGCAGTTGTCTTTATCGCAAGCAACCAAATTGCTGGTGGAGCAAGTGAAGTTGTTGGTGAACACGCACCTTACGGTGAGCGGGTCTGTGGAGTTCTTGGTCACATCGGCTTTGTAGCCACCCGTGCAAGTACCGACCTGCTTGTCCGCGAAGCAGTATTCGCCTTTCCATGAGCCATCGTTCGGTTTGCCGCTTTCGCCGCAGAAGTCAGATGTGTACACTGTCTTTTTGTAGCGGTCGGCCTCTGACTTTTTGCTTGGGTCTATGCCGGCGCAGTAGCCGGAGCCGAAGCCGCTCGAGTTGGGGCCTATGCCATCGTCGCAGACACCGGTCTGCACTGTTTGCGAACCGCTCGCGTCAATGCCGCAGTACTCGCTTTTCCATGCGCCATCGTTGGGTTTGCCGCTTTCGCCGCAGAAGTCCACGGTGTATTCGGTGAGGCTAACGCCAGCATATATGCCGGAGGCAACGGGCTGCTTTGCGCGGCAGTAGCCGCTAGCGAAGGAACCCGAGTTGGGGCCTTGGCCAAGGTCGCAGCCGCCCTGCTGAACGGTGGTCAAAGTCTGGTCTGCCGCGGGAATGCCGCAGTATTCGCCTTTCCATGCGCCTTCGTTGTACTTTTTGCCGTCATCGCAGGTGTCTGCTCTGAGGACAAGCGCTGTTTTGACTTTGCCTGTCTCGTCGTTTTTGTATGCCTGGCAGTAGCCGTAGTTGTAGCCGTAGCCTTCTTGGTGAGGGCCGCTCTCGTCATCGCAGATGCCGTCCCATACCTTGAGATCGTTGGTGGTCGCGTTTGCGTAGCCGCAATACTGGCCCTGCCATGTTTTCTCGTTGGTGGCGGTTGCCTTGGGTGTTTTGCCAACCATGCAGCGTTTCACGGCAGCCCTTGTGAAGCCTGTGGGATAAGCGGCGGTTGGGCGGTCTGCCTCGCAGTAGCCGTTCTGGAAATTGTTCTCGTTAGCCTTGGGGCCTCTGCCATCGTTGCAGATGTCGTTGAACACGGTCTGGGTCACGTTGCCTTTTGAATCGGAGCTGTATCCGCAGTATTCGTGCTTCCAGGTGTTTTCGTTGACTTTGTTGTTCTTGCTGGTGCCGCAGAGCTTGCTGGTGTATGTCGTTTTGGCGGCATCGCCCAAACGCGAGTAGTCTTTCTCAAGAATGGTGCAGTATCCGTAGCCGAAAGCCAATTCGTTGGGACCGACGTCCTGTTCCACGAGGGTGGCGGTCGCAACGTATGGTCTTGGACCAAGGCCGGGGACTATGGTGCTGCCGCCGCCGTTCTGTTGCCAATCAGCGCTGACAGAACCGTAATGTCCGTATTTCGTGAACTTGCCGTAGTCATCGCAGACTCCTTTCACGACGCTCTTGGTCAGAACGTCTGATTTGGCAAAGCCGCAGTATTCGCTTTTCCAGCCGTCTTTGTTGATTGTGTTGGCAGCAACGGCAAGCTGTGAATTGGAGGCGCCGACGACTATCTCTGCTTCGCCGGACGGTGTGCAGTATTTATTGCTGGCTATGGAAGCGCTCAGCCTTGTGGTGTAGTCATTGGAGGCGAAATAGACGAAGTGCCTGCAGTATTCGTTGTTCCATTTGGCGGGGCTGGTGGCGCAGGCTCCGTGCCTGTCTTGGTTTGCGCCGCTGCTGGGGGCGCCGGGTATGAAGATGCCGTAAGAACCGCCTCTATAGCCGCTGGCCTGGCTCGCTATCCAGTAGGAATTTTTTTGCGACCTGCATACGTCAAGGGATGCCACGCAGTGGCTGGTGCCGGTTCCGTTGCCGTTGCTCCAATCGTCCAGCCTGCCGCCGAGCTCTTTGCAATTGTCAGTACTAAGACTTGCGTATGCTACGGACGTGCCGCCTAAGGTGTAGGATCTGCTGCTGTTCTCTGCCTCGCGCTCGCTGATTACGCGTATGTCTGTGTTCGGCATTATCACGGTGAAGTTGCTGGTTTTGGGCAAGTCCAGGCCGCAGAGAGGAATGACGCTCTCAATGCCTTTTTCTGAGTCCGCTTTGGTAGCGAAGCCGCAGTAGTGGGTGTTCTTGTTGTATGTGGTCAATTTGGGGCCGCAGATGCCCTGGCTCTTGGCTGTTTCCAGCGTCTCGCCGTTGTTTTCATCGCAGAAGGATTTGGCTGGGTCGAATATCTTTCCGTTGCACAAATTGATAGGTTTGGTTCCCTTGCCGCAAGCTAGGGCGGACTGGAACTGGTTTCTGGGATAGGAAGTTACCGTGCAGCCGTCAAGGAAGCCTTTTGACTCGCCGCCGCAGAGGATCTCATAGCCATTGGCGGTGCTGTTGCCGAGAAGGCAGTAGTCGCCCTGCTTGCCTTGCGCGCCTGGGTCTCCGGGTTCGCCGCGGTCGCCGCTATCGTTGTTTTTCAATCCGCCGATTGGTTTGTCCGAGCTGCCGCAGAAAACGTCCCAGCCGTTACCATCGCTGCTGTCTTCAACCCAACAGTTTCCGCCATCTTTGCCGCGTGCGCCATCATCGCCGGAACACGAAATGAAAACCAAGGCAAATACCAATATGTTGATGGTTGCCGCCAATAGAAGAACTCTGTTTAACCTCATATCTCTCTCCCTTCTTCTTATGCCTACTCTTTGCTTTTTGCGCGATTTTCGGCTTGTTCGCTCGCAGGAAAGAATAATCACCTTTGCATAAAAAAAAGGTTATTTTTTTCCGACTAGCATAAATATAGAAAAATGTCGGGAATTTGTCAAGGGTAAAGCCCAAAAAAAAAAGCCCCCCCCCGATGAGGAAACGGGGGGGAGGCAGGGAGGTTGTCTATCTATCGTAAGCCGGTGTTATTTTTTGCGTGCTATCTTGCGCGGGTTCTGAAGTTTCAGCTCGCAGGTTCCTTTAACATAGTAAACATCCGTGGTGGAGGCAGTGGCCGTTGGCCATGTGCCTGAGCCTTGCGTAACCCAGCCGATGCTGCTGCCGCCGCTTGGGAGCCATGCGCCTGCGGTTGGGCCGGAGCTTGCGTAGCTTATCTGGCAGTTGTTGGGGTTGCTGGTCACCACAGGGCCGCATACTTTGTAATCGTCCTCGTTGCTGCCAATGGAGCTACCCTGGCCGTTTTCACCCTCGCCTTTTAGGGCAATGGAAGTGATGTCGTGCTTGCCTGTTGGGCTGCCTGCTAATTTGCCTGCTGTCGGCGTCAGGGTGCCTTTGCCGTTCTCTTTGCAGATTTCAACGGATTTGTAAACCGAGGATTGCCCGCGGTAGCACAAGCCTTCGGAGATAACGAAGTTGCCTCCGTTGCCGCCGACGCCATTGCCGCATATATCGCGTCCTTTTTTGTAGTCAATGATATAGTCTGTGGATATGGCTGTCTTGGTGCTGCCATCGCCGAATGATGCCGTGTTCCAGATGCACTTGTGGCTTCTGTCGTTCCAGTACACTGCGCCGCTGGAGGGAAGGTCGGTGCCTTTCCAGTTCAGCTCCTCGCAGATGATTTTCTGCTCGGGTGTCGGGACTACGCAGGATGTGGCCTTGTCGTCCAGGTCTTTGGGTTCCCAGCCAGCTTTGCAGGGGAGGACTTTCTGGTCAGGCTCAATGTAGCCAGTAGCTCCGGCGGCTAGGCTGGGTGTTCCCTTTATGCCAACGCAGTACTCGCCTTTCCAGCTGCCGACGTTGATGGGGGTTGTTTTGCCGCCCACGTAGCATACGTCGGTGGCAGGCACCAGAACGCTGTAGCCGGAAGCCACGTCTATCTGGGTGCAGTAGCCGCCCAGCTTGCCGGTTTCCATGGTTCTCTTGTAGCCAGAAAGCTTGACTGGGTTTGTGCTGGTGGAATCGAATGGGCCAAGACCATCGCCGCAGAGGGATTTCTGATACAGCTTATCAGGGTATGTAGCGCTGTTTTTATCGTTAAAGGGCTTGAGCGGGGTGGAGCCGTCTGTTTTGTAGTTCTCGCCGTAGTCGTAGCCGCAGTAGTCGCCAACCCAGCTGTTCACGTTGTACCTTGAGCCGCTGGTGCCGCATAGGATAAGGGCGGATGTTGTTTTGTCGTCCTTGAATTTGTATCCGCAGAACCTGGTGTTGAACTTGAAGGAGTTGGGGCCATAGCCGTCTCCGCAAACGCCGGTGTACACGGAATCGTTCGAGTAGCCGGAGACTTTGTCTGTGGGGGCGCCGCAGTAGGAGCCTTTCGGAACGGGCTTCTTGTTGCAGAAAGCCACGGACAGCTCGGTTTGCTCAGTGTTTTTGTTCCATTTGCAGAAGCCTTCCCATAAACCCGGGGCGGTGCCGTTTTCTTCTCCGTTTCTATCCACCGAGACTCCTGCTCCTGTGTTGTTGGAGGTGTTGTATGCGCGGCCATAGGCGCCTTTTCCGTCATCGCAGAGGCCTGCCAGGTAGAGGGTGTCTCTTTTGGTTATGTCGGTGAAGGAGGAAGTGTTGCTGGTCTTGGATTTGCTGAAGCCGCAGTAGTCTCCGTTCCATTTGGTTTTGTTGAAATGGGTGTAAATGACCCTGTCTATGCTTCTGTTCTGCACGGGGCATGCCTCTATGAGGGTTGTGCCTATCACGTTGCCGCCCGGGGTTGTGCCGTTCTTGTTTGCCCAGCCACAGAAATACTTGGTGCCGCCCTTGACTTCGTTGAAGCCGGCGCTTGCCGCCCCATACTGCGATTCTCGTGAGTACATCAATGAGCCATATTTGAAATTGTCATGGTTGGTGGTGACTTCGAACAGGGCATTGCCGGCGGAAGCGATTAGTATCTTTCCGGAGCTGATGGCTTCGGAGACGTACTGGTAATAGTAATCGCCCTTTGTGCCATCGAAGTTGCCGCCGCTGGGCCTTGAGCCGTCATCGCACATATCGTTGAATATCTTGCTTGGGATTTTGTCGTCTTTCGAGGCGTAGCCGCAGTATTCGTTGTTCCACTTGCCGTTGTTGGGCTTGTTGCTGGTGGAGGTACCGCAGAGTTGCTCGGAGTAGGTTGTCTTGAGGTCTTTCTTGTTGGCGAATTTCACTTCGCAGTAGCCTTGGCCGAAGGCTACCTGGTTGGGGCCGTAAGCGCCGCCGTTGGGGACAAGAGCCCAGTTGTCGCTGGAGGCCTCGGATACTTTCTTGTAGCTGTACACGGCGGGGCCTTGGTTGTCGCAGGCGCCGGTGAGCAATGTTCTTTTGGTGGCGTTTCTGTCTTTGAAGCCGCAGTACTCGCCTTTCCAGGAGTCTTTGTTGATGGGGTTGCCGTCTTCGCACCAGCCGGTTGTGTATGGGTCGGCGGTGACTTCGCCTTTCTTAGGCGTTTTCTCGTTTATGTATTGGCAGAATTCCTTTTTCCAAGAAAGCTCGTTGGGCTTTATGTTGATGCCGCAGATGTCGTACACGGTGGATGCCTCGGCGCCCTCGCCCACGTCTTTCTCTGTAAATCCGCAATACTGCCTCTTGATGTTGTATTTTTGTTTGCCGCAGTAGGCGAAATCGTTCTGGAAATCCAGCTGTTTCACATCGCCGAATCTGTTGTTGCTTTGGTCGCAGTAAGCGCTATCGGGGTTGAAGCCTTTTCCGGAGCACAAGCCGAGGCTGGTAGGGCCGCAGGTGATGTCGACTTCGTAGTCGCCTTTGAAGCCTATGACGCAGCCGTCAAGGGTACCTTTGACTTCGCCAGCGCCTGAAGGGCCGCAGAGAACTTGGTAGCCAGAGCCTACTTTATCGCCAAGCCAGCAGCCATCGCCTTTTTTGCCTGTCTGTCCGGTGGGGCCTTTGGGGCCGTTGCCGCCTTCTAGTTGACCTGGGTAGGTTTTGTTGCCCGCGTTGTCAGTACAAACAATATCCCAATCGTCGTTAACTACGCAGTGGTCAGCGTCTCTACCTTTTGGGCCATCTTCGCCGCTAGAGCAAGAAATTGTGAATGCTAAGGCAAATATCAGTATGTTGATGGTTGCCGCCAATAGAAGAACTCTGTTTAACCTCATATAACTCTCCCTTCTTCTTATGCCTACTCTTTGCTTTTTGCGCGATTTTCGGCTTATTCGCTCGCAGGAAAGAACCATCACCTTTGCATAAAAAAAAGGTTATTTTTTTCCGACTAGCATAAATATAGAAAAATGTTCGGATTTTGTCAAGGGGGAAGGGGAAATTTTTATTGCCCCAAAAAAAAGCCTCCCCAGCCGGCGGGGGCTGGGGAGGGCAGGGAGGCTTTTGTTTTTTATTTCTTTGCTTTGATAGCGCGCTTGGATGTGGGTGCGCCGGTGAGGGTGCCACCATTTGGATAGGTAGAACCGCCGGGGATTACGGGTGTGAATTCGCACCTGCCGTAGGTCTCGCCCGAAACGATTTTGTCGTCAGTGGATCCAGTGCCTTGGTAGGTGCTGAAAGCGATAACCTGTTTAGGAGACGTGACTCCGCTCTTGGTTTCGGTTATCACGACTTTGCCGCCAAGCAAGCAGTTCGCAAGGGTGTTTCTAGCGAGGCACAGGCCGTTGTTCTCAAGACCTGCCACCTGCGGGGTGGTGGTGCTTCTGCCGTAGTAAACGCCAGCGAGTGGAAGAGCGCCTTTGCCGGTTTTGACCTGGTACAATTTCTCGCACTGTCCCTTGGTTATGAGATTGTTGTCATTCTGCACCTTGCCCTGGTTATCGGTATAGTAGTTGCCCACTTTGTCGAATGCGCAGTCAACGTAGAAATCAATGTCCGGTTTTTCTGACCTTTTGACCCTATCGCCTTGCTTGAGGAGAGGGAAGTTGGGGTCAGAAGTGAAGGAGCCGCCGGTGCCACCCCAAATGCTATCTACGCCATTCTGCCTCAAGCAAGCTGCTTTAGGAGCAGCGAAACCAACGGCAGCGCTAGGCGTGGAATAGTTGACTATGTCGTAGCCGCATTTTTTGTTGAAATAAGCGGTTTTCAATGGGGCCTGGTTGCTGGCTATCTGAATTTCCCTGTAGCAGGATGCGATTATGTTGGGGTTAGCGCAACGGCCATCGTCCGTGCTCTTCATGGTCTCTATGGCTGTTTGGCCAGCGGTGCATGTTCCAACTGCATTGTTGCCTTTGAAGCAGAACTTGCCTTCCCATCTGTTTTCGTTGAACTTGATGTTGCCTTTATCGCCGCAGAAAATGCCGCTGAGCGTGGTTCCTTTGTCTATCTCTTTCTGCCACTGGCAATATTGCTCGGCAGGGTAAGTGCCTTCGTAGGGCTTTCCGCCATCATCGCACATATCCTTGTAAACCTTGTCGTTGTCGTCTCCGTCTTTCTTGGACATTCCGCAGTACTCTTTTTTCCAAGAGCCTTCGTTCATCTTGACGCCTTTGCAGTATTCTTCCGAGTACTCTGTTTCGGCTTTGGGATTGTCGGCTGTGGGTCTTTTTTCGTAGGTCACGGTGCAGTAGCCGGCTTCAAAGTCTTCGGCGTTGGGGCCGCTGCCATCGTCGCAAGCGCCTGTTTGCCTGGAGTTTTTGACGCTAGGGGCTTTTTTGGCGGAATATCCGCAATACTCGCCTTTCCAAGAGCCTTCGTTTATTTTGTCGCCATTCTCGCAAACCAAGTCTGTTTTGACTGTGGCTGTTTTTTTGTCGTAAGAAACGCCGCAATACTCGTTGGGGGAGAATCTGTCTGTGTTGGGTGCTTCGCCGTCATCGCACCAGCCGGTGAGAACCTGGTCTGCTATTTTGGATTCTTCGCCGAATCCGCAGTATTCGTCTTTCCAAGAGTCTTCGTTGGGCCTTTTGGTTGGGTCTTCAGCGCAGAAATCCTGTGTGAACTTAGTGACTTCTTTTGGGTCTTTGAGCCTGTCTGCCCATTCGACTGTGCAGTAGCCATCGTTGAATTTGTCTTGGTTGGGACCTTTGCCGTCTGCGCAGATGCCTTTCCATACTTTGGTGGGGCTTCCGTCCACGGAGGTGGAGGCAGCGTAGCCGCAGTATTCGCCCTTCCAGGAGCCGTTGTTCGGTTTGTTGTTGGTGGAAGTGCCGCAGAGGTCTTCTGAGTATATTGTTTTGGCGTAGGGCTTCGGGTTGCCGGAGCCGCTTTTGTCTAGGCGCACTTCGCAGTAGCCTTGTCCGAAAGCAATTTCGTTTGGTCCTTGGGCACCGCTCAGTTCGCTGTTGGCTTGGTCGCATGCACCGGAGAGCACGGTTTTTGTTGCGGCGGTTGCGCTTGCGAATCCGCAGTATTGGGCTTTCCAGCTATTCTCGTTGATTCTCTGCCCGTTGCAGAAATCGGTCACTGCTTCGCCAGCTATGACCGCGTCTTCTTTGTCTGTGTATCTGCAATAAATTTCATCGTCCCAAGCATATTCGTAGGGTTTGTAGCCATATTTTCCGCAGAGGTCGTATACAGTTGTTCCCTCGGTTAGCTCTTCTAGCTTGTCTTCTTTAGCGTAGCCGCAGTATTGCTTGTTTTTGTTGTATTCAATTTTGTCTTTGCCGCAATAGCCGGGGTCATAGCGCACGGTCAAAAGGCCGTTGGGGTTGTTGTTGCTGCGGGAAACGCATTTTTGTTCTTTTGAGTCGTAAGCTACGCCGTAGCACAAATTCATCTCGGTTTTGCCGCAGGCGATTGTGACGTCGTAGTCGTTGATATCGGAGCGTTTCGCGTTGCAGCCGTTCATATAGCCTTTGGAAGTGCCTGCGCCTGTGCCGCAGAGAATTTCGTAGCCATTTGCTGTGAGAGGGCCGAGCCAGCAGCTTTCGCCAGCAGCGCCGGGAGCGCCGGGAGCGCCGGGTACGCCGCCTTTGTACAGCGTGCCTTTGATTTCTTCTTCGCCGTCTTCTATGCAAATTACAGTGAAGTTGCCATTGCTATCTTCTTTAACAGTGCAACCTTCTGTGCCTGCTTTGCCGCGTGGGCCATTGTCGCCGGAACAAGAAATTGTTAATACCAAGGCAAATATCAGTATGTTGATGGTTGCCGCCAATAGAAGAACTCTGTTTAACCTCATATAACTCTCCCTTCTTCTTATGCCTACTCTTTGCTTTTTGCGCGATTTTCGGCTTATTCGCTCGCAGGAAAGAACCATCACCTTTGCATAAAAAAAAGGTTATTTTTTTCCGACTAGCATAAATATAGAAAAATGTTCGGATTTTGTCAAGGGGGGAAGGGATTTTTTTCAGATATGGGGGATATGGGACAGGGGATATGGGACAGGGGATAAGGGATATGGGATAAGGGGGCAGCTACTGTACTGTATATATGGGTATTTTATTGGGCGGGGGCAGGGGGGCAGCCACGGGGAGCTGCCCTTACAGGGGGGTGCGGAGTAGGGGGATTTGGGCGGCAGCCCATTGCTCAAAACAGCCTTCGGCGATTTTTTGGCGGGACTCTCGCATTAGGTGCAGGTAAAAATGGAGGTTGTGGATGCTGGAGAGCTGGAGGGCGAGCAGCTCGCCAGAGTGGATTAGGTGACGCAGGTAGGCACGGGAGAAGTTCCGGCAGGCGTAGCAGGCGCAGGCATCGTCTATGGGGGATTCTTCTTCTTTGTGGGTGGCGGATTTGTAGTGCAGCACCCCGCGGCTGGTGAATAGCATGCCGTTGCGGGCGTTTCTCGTTGGCATTACGCAGTCGAACATGTCCACCCCGCGCAGAATCAGCTCCAGCATGTTCCAAGGGGTGCCCACGCCCATTATGTAACGGGGGTGGTTTTGCGGTATGTGCCGCGCGCAGAATGATGCCATTTCGTACATGGTCTCCTCGCTCTCGCCCACGGAAAGCCCGCCGATTGCGTAGCCGTCAGGGTCTATCCGTTTTAGCTCCTCTATGGATTGCAGGCGGAGCTGCTCGTGCATTCCGCCCTGGATTATGCCGAAGAATTGCTGGTCCCAGCCGTGGAGGGGAGGGTTCTGCGCGAGCCATTCTTTTGCCGCCCTTGTCCAGCGTTTCGTGTAGTCAAGGGATTTCTGCGCCTCCGCTTCGGTGCTGGGGTAAGGGGTGCATTCGTCGAATGCCATTATTATGTCCGCGCCTATTTCCCTCTGCGCCTGCATCACGCTCTGCGGCGAGAAGAAATGCTTGCTGCCGTCAAGGTGGCTGCGGAACTCCACGCCGTTCTCCCTTATTTTGCGTAGCTCCTTGAGGCTCCAGACCTGAAAGCCGCCGCTGTCGGTGAGCACGGGGCCGCTCCAGCCGCAGAATCTGTGGATGCCGCCCATCTTCGCGATGAGGGGCGTGCCGGGGCGGAGGTGAAGGTGGTAGGTGTTGGCTAGGATTATTCTCGCTTCCATCTCGTGCAGGTCGCGCGGCGAGACGGCTTTGACGCTGGCGGTGGTGCCCACGGGCATGAAGATGGGGGTTGGCACCTCGCCGTGCGCGGTTTTAAGCAGCCCGAGGCGGGCTGCGGAGTTTGGCGAGGTTTTCAGGAGGGTGAAGGGCATGTTATAAGGGGGCAGCCACGGGGAGCTGCCCGTACAAATGACCGTCCACGTATTCTTTGTCTTCTTTTGACAAGGTGTCGTTTTTCTCCAGAACGTAGGTTAATGCTTTGAAGGAGCCGTCCATACGGGTAGTAAGGGCTTCCATTTTGTATTCTAGCTCTTTTATGGAAAGCTCGGTTTTGTGCTCTAAATTCTTCATAGAGATTTTTACCCACACAGCACCGCAAAAAACGGATACTATTATGACCAGCGTTCTCACGTTCTCTGTGCTGAATATTATGTTTAAAATACTTTCCATAGCTGTGCCTGCTTTAAATATAGTAAAAAGGTGGCAAAAAAGGGGAAAAAAATGCAGCATACTCATTTGGCTACAATTAGTTGCAAAATGAGGGTAAGTATATTTTTTAATACCCCAAAATATGCAATATATCCACTTTTTTTTCTAAATTTTAGGTTTTTGGGGGGGAAAATTTTAATTTATTGGCAAATGGTCGCCCCTACGGAGGTAAAATGATTTTTGACCCAATTTACATGATTCTTATTGCTGCGGGGCTTGCGCTTTCCGGCGGGGCGGCGTTTTTGGTGAAGATGAAATTCAAGAGCGGCGACAAAATCGCTATCTCAAGCGGCTATACGGGGGCGCAGGTGGCGAAGGCCATTTTGCAGAGCTGCGGAATCAGCGATGTGAGCGTTCACGAGCACAAAGGCTTTCTCTCGGACCACTACAATCCGCTCAACAAAACGCTTAATCTTAGCCCCGAAGTTTACAATGGAAGGTCGGCGGCGGCGGCAGGGGTGGCGGCGCACGAGGTTGGACACGCTATCCAGCACAGCCAGAACTATTTTCCGATGTGGATTCGCTCAACCATCGTTCCGGTGGCAAATATAGGGAGCAGTCTGGGACCTATGATTATTTTTGTGGGCATTTTGCTGGGGGCAGGCGCGGAGATGAACTCCGGAATCGGGCATTTTGTCGCCGCTCTTGGCGTTGCGCTGTTCGCTATGGCTACGGCGTTCACTCTGGTGACGGTTCCCGTTGAGTTCGATGCCTCCGCTCGCGCAAAGAGGCAGCTGGAGAGCCTTAGCATTGTGAGGCCGGGCACGGAGGCAAATACGGTTTCTTCCGTTCTCACCGCCGCGGGGCTCACTTATGTGGCGGCGGCCATCAATTCCGTTATGATGCTTTTGTACTGGGCTTACAAAGCCGGTTTGATAGGTGGCAGGAGAAATGAATAAACCCCCCTTGAATGGAGATTTTTTTAACAAAAATCACCATTCGTCCCCCCGTTTTTTCCGCTCGGAGAGCTAACGGGGGGAATAACAATGATTAGCGGAGACGCAACAGGGCAGATTAAACTATACAAGGATTTTTTGAGGGAGGTGTTTCCGCAGAGCGAGAGGGTGCGGAAGGTTTCGCTGAATGCGGAGTTCAGCTGCCCGAATCTTGACGGGACGGTGGGGAAAGGGGGCTGCGCTTATTGCGACAACAAATCGTTCAGCGCGGTGGCTGCCTCCGAGCTTTCGGTGATGGAGCAGCTGGAAGAGGGGATTAAGAAAAACAAGAACTGCGGAATACTCGCTTATTTCCAGAGCTACACGAATACGCACGCACCTGTGGAGAAACTCCGCGAGGTTTTCACGCCCGTTATTCAGCACAGCAAGGTTGTGGGTATTTCGGTGGGAACACGCCCGGACTGTCTGAACCCCGAGGTTGTAAGTTTGCTTGCTTATTTTAATAAAATAAAAAAAGTGATTGTGGAGATAGGCGTTCAGAGCGCAAACGACAAAACGCTTAAAAGCATAAACAGGAACCACACCGTAGCGCAAGTACGCGAGGCGGCGGCGCGCTGCAAAAACGCGGGGCTTTTGATTACATCGCATATCATAATAGGGCTGCCGCGCGAGGATATGAGCGATTTTGCGAAGACCGCCGAGCTGATCGCGGAGTGCGGATTTTCCGCGGTTAAAATCCACCCTTTGCATATCGTTAAGGGAACAAAGTTCGCGGAGGATTACGCGCGGGGGAAAATCGGGCTTTTGAGCATGGAGGATTATTGCAGGGCGGCGGCGGAGGTTATCCGCATTGTGCAGCCAAATGTGGCTATTGAGAGGGTGAGCGCGGAAGTAAGGGGCAGCAACGGGGAGCTGCCCATACTAATTGCGCCCGACTGGTGCGGGCAGAGGGAACAGATATGGAAATGTATTGAGGGATATGGGACAAGGGATACGCTTAGTGCCACTCTGGGGGAGGCTGCGGAGGCTCGGTAGCTACCGGAGTGTCTGGCTCTGCCGGAACTACTGGAGCGGCGGCGGCTGGCTCGGCGACTGGTTGCGCGGCGGCTGGCTCGGCGGCTGGCTGTGCGGCAGGTTGCGCGGCGGCGGCAGGCGCGATGGCTTGAGCTGCTAGCTGCAGCTTGTGGCGGTAGTATTCCCAAGGGCTCATGTTGGTGCCTTCCACGGCAGGCTGCGGATTAGCGATGGGTTCTTTGCCATATACCTTGGTGTAGGCATTTTTGAATTGGTCTGAGCTCTTGTCTATTTTCATCTCTTCGGAGACGTTGGAGTTGTAGCCAGAGGCCGGGTCTATGATCAGGTCGCCGTTGAGGTCGCGTATAAGGGTTTTTCTGTCTGGGCCAGCGGTGATTATCGCAGAAACGGCTATGTCTCTTACCACTTTTATTTGCATGGTGTTTTTTCTGCTGCCCCAAATCTCGGTTGCGTTCTCGCCACTGGGCTTTACCTCTTTAGCGGTTCCCCAAGATTTGACAACCTTGGTGCTGTCGTAAATAGAGGTTGCGTACATGGTAGGCCTGTAGTTGTAGTAATATATGCTGGTGTCGCCGTTTATCTCCACGAGGGTTGGCCTGCCTGCTTTGACCATCCACTCGCTAACGGAGCTGCTCGCCAAGGCTATCACGTCTCGCTCGTCTATCCAGTTCTCTTTTACGCCTACTTGCGTTGTGGCACAGGAGATAAGTAGCAATGCTGCTAGTGCTAGGGTGTAAATTTTATTCATATTTAGGAATATAGAAAACGTCTGAACCCCGATTCCCCCGATTAGAGGATTTTCAGGATTGTAAATATAAATGCACCAAAATCCGCAATCCTGTTAATCTTTTAATCCTGCCCAATCGGGGTTCAGACAATTTTCTATTTTACACTCCAAAGAAAACGTGTTATAAGAGGTAACCGGTTAACTTATGAACAACATCAAGATTGGCGTTAAGCTAATTGCATCTTTTCTGCTAGTTGCTCTGCTTTCGGCAGCTATGGGAATTTATATGATGCGTGGCTTGGACTTTCTCAACGACCAATCCGATTTTATGTACAAGAAGGGAGCCGTGCCCCTAGGGCTTCTGACCGAGGCTCTAAAGCAAACCCAGGAGATGAGGGTGCAGATACGCAACTGGATCTCTGCCAAGAACAAGGAGCAGAGGAACGAGATTCTCAAAAAAATAGACGATGCGCGCGATGCAGCCATAGACGCCTTCAACAAGCAGCTAGACCTCGCCATCAAGGAAGAGTCCAAAGCCACTTTGCACTCTTTGATAGATGCCTGCAACAGGTATGCGGCGGCGGCGCGCAAATTCTCAAATACAGCCACGGAGTTCGACCCTGCAACCGGAGCTTACACAAAAGGCACCCCTCCTGAGGTGGTTGCTATTGGCAACGAGATTTTGGATTTGACCAAGAGAGCCTCCGAGGTAAGGATCGGGGCGGTTAAAGAGTCTTGGGAAAACGGGGATAAAACTGCGCAACACACAAAAAGCGTTGCTTTTGCTCTTTTGGCTGTGGTTCTGATATTTTCAATTGCTGTGGGAGTTTATTTGACGCTTTCCATTACGGGCGTTCTGAAGAACGTGGTGGGCACGGTTGCCAAAATCGAGAAAGGAGATATGACTGCCCGCTCCGGTCTTGAGCGCGGCGATGAGTTCGGAATGCTCTCCAAGTCCATAGATTCCCTCGCCTCCAGGCTCCAGACCATTATGAAGGATCTGTATGAGGATTCGGAGAGCCTCGCTGGTTCTGCCGAAGAACTCTCCAGCATAAGCAGGCAGCTCGCGAGCAGCGCAGACGAGGTTGCATCCAAGGCCATTGTGGTTGCAAACGCAACCGAGGAGGTTTCGCACAACATAAGCTCCATAGCCAGGACTGCTAATGTATCTTCGCAGAATGCGAGCGAGGTTGCGGAGTCGGTTGAGAAAATGGCAGGGAACATAAACTCCATGGCAAACACAGCCGAAGAAGCCTCCTCCAGCGTGAACTCGGTTGTGAACTCGGTTGAGCAGGTGGCAGGCAACATAAATGCGATAGCGAGCGCAGCCGAAGAAGCCTCCGTGAACGCGGGCGATGTGGCAGGCGCGGCAGAGAAAATGTCTGCGAACATGAACAACATAGCCGATGCCATAAAAGGCATAAGCGCGAGCATAAGCGAAATTTCCACACACGCCTACGATACACGCAGCATTGCGGGAGAGGCCACCATTAAGTCCGGCGAGGCAACGGAGACCATGAACAAGCTGGGGATTGCGGCAAAAGAGATTGGAACTGTTACAGATGTCATAAAAAGGATTTCCGAGAAAACAAATTTGCTTGCGCTCAATGCAACCATAGAGGCATCTTCCGCTGGCGAGGCGGGCAAGGGTTTTGCCGTTGTTGCCAGTGAAATAAAAGAGCTTGCAAACCAAAGCGCAAAAAACGCAGACGATATAACCCTGCGCATAGAGGGCATACAAAAAAGCACTGGCGAGGCTATTGTCGCTATAGACAATATTTCGCAGATAATAACGAAAATCAACAAAGGGGTCGAGTCCATTTCTACCCACGTTGGGCAGCAAACAAAGACGAGCCACGAAATCGCAGAACACGTGTCCCAAGCCAATGTGAGCTCCAAAAGAGTTGCAGACTCGGTGGAAGAGGTTGCCAAAGGCAGCAAAGAGATTGCCAAGAATGCAGGGCAGGCAAACACAAGCGCGGTGCACGTATCCAGCTCTGTGAACGAGATGGCAGACGGCAGCAAAAATATAGCGCACAATGCCGCCATAGCAAACACAAACGTGAAGCACGTGTCCAAGGCCATAGGAGACGTGGCAAGCGGAAGCAAAGATATTGCGCGCAGCGCGGGCGAGGCAGCCAAGGGCGCGAGCGAAGTGAGCAAGAATGTGTCTAATATGAATGCAGCGGCCAAGGAGAGCGCGCAAGGGGCAAGCCAAGTGAACCAAAGCGCGAACGAACTGGCAAAGGTGGCGAGCAAGCTGAAAAGCGTTGTGAGTCAGTTTAGGGTTTAAACCAACCAAGAGGTAGTGTATGAGCAACATCAAAATCGGCGCAAAACTAATATCGGCTTTCGTATTCCTAGCCGCTTTAACGGCATTCATGGGAATACGCGCCATAAACAGCTTGAAAACTGTTTCGGATGCAACAGACATAATGTACGACACAGGAGCTGTCCCTTTGGGCGTTTTTGTGGAGATGTCCAACAATATACAAGAGATGAGGGTTGAGGCTCAACATTGGCGTCTTGCCAAGACACAAGAAAGACGTACTCAGCTTTTTAAAAAAATGGACAGCCTCAACAATGAAGTAAATAAGAACGTAGAAGCGCAGATGAAAACTGCGAATGAAAAGG
>Ga0268262_10000884_pt1 | contig 38835 bp, 38 predicted proteins | sample TergutNc150P3_FD_190354 | JGI IMG/M metagenome (GOLD analysis project Ga0268262, IMG submission 190354) | Nasutitermes corniger P3 segment gut microbial community from laboratory colony in Florida, USA - Nc150 P3 (SPAdes) (version 2) | ecosystem: Host-associated > Arthropoda: Insects >...
AGTAAAACCGCTGACGGGCAGGGTGTAGGGGTTGGAGCCGCTTAGCGTCCCTTTGCTCACGCCGGACACGCCGCTTAATGTGATGTCTGTAGCGGAAAGCCCCTCAATCGTCTTGTCAAAGCTCAGCGTCAACTCCGTGGTGGTCTGAGTTGAAGAACCATTGGCCGTTACGCTAATTATGGTTGCAACTTTGCCGCCATCGTCAGCTTTGTCATCGCAAGCCGCCATTGAAAACCCGGTTATCACCGCCAGGGCGATAATCACCATCCTTTTGATAAATTGCCATTTAATTTCCTTTTTCATAGTGAAAATTCCTCCTTTAAAAATTCTCTTTCGTTTTATTTGTAGAAAAATCAGTGTTAATTTTTGATAAATTATTTTTGCATCTGGCAACTAGAGATTCAGACATTGAAATCACAATATCTTTGTCCCCTTCTTCCAATGTGTTGAAAAGAGCCAATAATTTTAAATTCTTTACGTTTTCAGCCATTACACACATATTTTTATTCATACAATATAGGCATTATATTCTTACATAATAAGCATTGTCAATATCAAAATTGTATAAACTAAATCAAAATCCAATTATTAGGCAATATTTGCTTGCATAATAGCTTGTAATTGGCTATCCTAATGATATGGACTATTCCATTAACCAGCGAATAAAAGAATTAAGAGAAAAAATCGGACTAAACCAGAGAGAATTTTCCAATCTTCTTTCATTATCCGGAGGTTATATTGCGGGAATTGAAGTCAATTTACGGAAAGTTAACGATAGATTAATTAAACTGATAATATCTCAATTTGGAGTTAATGAAGAATGGCTAAGGTTTGGAAATGGTGAAATATTTATTAAAAAAAAGACCGATGAAAAGGCTGTTCGTATTTTATCATTATTCAATGATTTACCGCCTCATTTTCAAGACGTTGTTTTAGGTACTATTGATTTATTACGAAAGGCAAAAGAATCAGAAAGCAAACATAGAAAGAATATTCATTCAAGAAAGAAACCGAGAAACAACAAATAAAATACACACAATAGTACCCCTTCGACAAATTCAGGGAGCGCCTTCTCTCCCTCTTCTTTGTGTTCTTTGTCTCCTCTGTGCTCTTTGTGTGAAATTCTTCCCTTTGACTGCTACCGAATTTTGGTGTGATACCGTACTCACCCGATGCAGGGTTTGAATCGTTTCCTGTGAAATAGATTTAACAGGATTTACTACCACAGATATAATTCTCTTGACATTTAGCCCAGTCTGGGCTAAGTTTATAGTATGAACAATACTATGACTGAGATAAAAACAATCCCTATTCATGAAGCAAAATCAAATCTATCTAAACTGGTCAAACGGGCGGCAGCGGGAGAAACCATCTATATTGGAGCATATGGTAAACCGGAAGCTATTATTACATCAGCCAATTCCGCAAAAATACGAGCGGAACTGCGGAAACAGGCTTTTGGCTGTATGAAAGGAAAAATGGAACTCCCTGACGGTTGGGATAATCCACTGCCGGATGACATTATCGAGTTATTTTACAGCATGAAAGGTTTTGAAGAGTTTGAAAAAAAATGAACAGATTTTTAATGGATACCAATATTTTATTATGGTATTTTTGGGGTTCCAATCGAATTGATTCAATAAAAGAATTAATTGGTTCTGAATTGATGGATATATTTTTTAGTCCTGTCTCTTTATGGGAGATTGCAATTAAAATAAAAAGCGGCAAGCTGGACCTTAATATAAAGGAACTCTATGCCTATGCCAAGAAACACAATTTTGTTGAACTTCCCCTGACAGGTGATTGCCTTAAAGCATATTTAGAACTGCCCAATATTCATAAAGATCCGTTTGATCATATGTTGCTGGCGCAGGCTCTCACTTTTCCAATGCGCTTTATAACAGGCGATTCTTTGCTGGCGGATTATTCTTCATTGGTTATGGTGATATAGATTCTAATTGCAAAGTTTCTTGATTAACCTATTCTTCCACTTTTACGGAAAGTTTTAATTTCCTTCCGCGTCCTAATGTTTTTGGTCATACATCGTGCTAAACATCAAACGCAAACGCCGCATACCCAACAAACGAATCGGGAACCACGCTTTTATCAACATCGGCGCTTGTGGCATACGCCAAAAGCCGCGCTTTTTTAAGACCTTCCGATTCGGCAAACCCCATTGCGCCTAACACAGCGCCGACGGAACATGAAGAGGAATCCTCCTCAGCGCGGCATAGAACTTCTTTGCTGTCGCCGGATTCTACCGCTTTTATAAAAGAGGCGTCGTTTACTTCGCGAACCCAGCGCAGGGCTGCCTCTCCGCTGCCCTGCGGCGAAAAGCCGTAATTGCGTCCGTAGTGGGTTAAATCCGTGGAACCGAAGACCGCTATATTACGGTTTAATTTCGCCGCAATTCGCGATATGGTTTTTCCGTTTTCAAATGATTCAATCGAGGCGGGAAGGCGCAGCCACAACAAATTCGCCTTTGGGAAAAAATAATGCGCCATCGGCAGAAGAACTTCTACGGTGTTATCGCGGTAAGCGTCCTTTGCGCCGCCGATTTCTTTCACCAAGGCGGAGCGTAAAGAGACGTCTATCAGCATGGAGCCGAAGGGGGTTCTTACCGCGTCTTCCATGGCGAAAAGAGGGGGGCTTTCAGCGCCTAAATGCCCGCCCAGAATAACTACGGTTTCGGCGTCCCGCTGAAGGCTTGCCGCCCCAAGAGCGGCGGTTCTGCCGCTGTAGTACCAGCCTGCATGGGGCATAATTGCGGCGCGGGAAGCGCGTTTTACATTATCAAACTCCGATAAAAACGCGGAAACTGCTTCTCCGTCGCGGGGATACCAGCCCGCGGGCAATGAATAATCTCTTATTTGCATATAAAAACTTCCGATAATTATATCAGAGAAATAATAAATATGGAAATAAAAAATAAAAGACCCGGGAATTCTTCGCCCGTAGGTTCAATCATTGCCGCCCTTTGTATAGTTATTTATCTTTTCGCGTTGGTACAGGGAGCCGTCAGAATCTATTTAAGTATAGACGAGCGTAAAATAACGGCGGAAGAGGAATTTTCCGGTATTGCCGACGTTGCCCTGGCGGCTGGAAATCAAAAATTCATGGATGACAGATTCATTAAAGCTATTAATAACGCGCTTTCTCACAGCAAAAGCCTGGAAGCGTTGATTATAACGGGGCCTGACGGCGGAAACGCTTTTGAAAAAAGACCCGGGCACGCTATCGCATGGGTAAACGACGCGCCAAGATTTAAAAATAAATTTTATTTATTAAACGATAATCTTTACAAACCACTGGCAATTTCCGACGTGCGTAACGCAAATATCAAAGGCGTGGCTAATGCCTTTGATTATGCCGAATTTATAAAAATAATGAAAGAAACTTTATTTATTATCCTGATAGGATTCGCCGTTTCTTTCTTTACCTTGTTGTTACAGTCGCTGTTGGGAAAAAGCTCAAAGCATGAGGCGGTTTTTGTACCAATTATTAAGCCGGAAAAAAGCTCAAGTATAAATAATAAAGAAAATAAAGAAGCGCAATCTACATCCGGTCCAAAGGGGCTTTATTCTTCACGAAGCGGACTTGGCTGGGAAGAATATTTAATTGACAGACTGGATTCTGAATTACACCGATGTTCTTCCTCAGAAAAAGATTTGGCTCTTCTTATAATGGATTTTACAGATATTAGCGAAGAAAGAGTTTTCAGGCAGGCTGCGGAAGAAGCCGTCACCTTTTTTACTTCAAGAGATCTGCTTTTTGAATTCGAAGAATGCGGCATTACTGCTATTCTTCCGGGAACGGGATTTGAAGCGGCTGTCGCAATGTCGGAAAAATTTTACAAGCGCATTGTGGAAAGATTCCCGAAGAGCTATACGGAAGCTTACGGCCTTTGTATCGGTCTTTCTACGCGTTCAGGCAGATTGTGTAAAGCCAACCGGCTGATTCTGGAAGCTATGGAAGCGCTTAAAAAAGCAAAGAGCGATTCAAAAACGTCGATTATAGCGTTTAAAAGCGATCCTGATAAATACCGGGCATTTATTGCGTCTCAAAAGTAGACGCGTTTTTAAAGAGCTTGTCCGCCTGCCACTTTGGAATCATATAAATATAATCCTTGCCGCTAACATGGGCGAATCGCCGTCCCGTTTCATCCGCGTCGCTAAAACGAATGGTTACAATACGGCCGTTCCCCAATTCCAGCACAATGCTTGTTTTGTCAAACATCGGATCCTCGCTGTTAACGGAATTTTCAAAATTATCGCCTTCGACATTTAATATCTGGCGGATATAAGTATCCACCGCATTTTGATCCGGATTCCCGACGCTAATGCCGGAAATTTCCCATTTTCTGTTTTTACGTGAAAAAACCTGCGTCTCCTGAGGCGTGTAGACCGATAATCTCTGCACGCTTTTTAAATCAATACTTCCGTTCTCAGTCTCGGGAATTAGCCTGAGGTTGTACCAGCCTGTAACAGGACTTGAAATATAAGACTTAATCGCGCTGTCTCCCGAGCGGACTTCGTTCTGTCCCGCTTTACGCAAATATATTTCGTTTTTATAAACGTCTTCATAGCCTGCAATTAAATCAAGAAGAACGGTCTCCCCGTAAATTGTAACTCTAAAAACCGACTGTTCCAAACCAAAACGTTCATGAGTGGAAGCGTTTGTGGAGCGCACAGGCCACGCCGAGCGGGTTGTAAGGATTTTTAAAAAATCTTCCACCCGTAATTGCTTTGCCGGATATTCAAGTCCGTTATACGAAACAAACCATTGACTGCTTTTCTTTTTTAATTCAATTTCGTTATCCGCGTCTTTTATGACAATTCTGACTGTTTTTTCGGCGGTTTTCGAATCCAGCCATGTATATGATGATGATTTAGAACCAATATCAGAAGTAAAAATAACGCTCGCTATATATGTTACTAATAATACTCCAATCAGCGTCTCAAGAAAAATAAGGCGGTTTTTATACGTCATCGTCTTTCTCCTTTACGGATTTTAATTCTGTATTTCTCGCTTGCGCCCTGCGTCTTGACGCAATCACCAATCCCGCAATAATTACCAAAAGCGGAATAAAGCCGACATTTACAATCTGAATAATTTTCATTACGGCGGCGCGTTTTTTATCGTCGGTTATTTTGTCAAAGCGGCCTGTCTGCGGCTGCCTGCTTCGTATGCCGATTATATCGTCATCGCTTGAAAGCCAGTCAGCGGCGCGAAGCAGGAAATCAAGGTTATGCCTTGCCTGCGTAGCGTTGATCATATTAGTGGTAAAATCAGTATCTCCAACAACAATTATCCGCGACTCTTTCGCGTTATCCGGCATATCGGGAAGTTCTTCTTCCGAGCCTTCGCGCAAAGGTTTTACGCTTCCCCTGAAAAAACTTGGGAAGGTTCCGCTTAACGCGGCTCCAAGAATCTTTACCCCCCTTGTCTCATTTGCTTCCATCTCAAGCATATAGGGTATTTCCGGACTTGTAAAAAAAGTTTCTTTCATAGACCAGGCTTGCGGAGTGCTTGTAAAAAGAACGTCCGCCTTAACTGAAGAAGGAGGACTCAACTCCAGCGGACTTGCCCAGTAAAGATCGAGACCGGAAAATCCTGAACTTACAGGATGTTTGACATTTCCGTTATCGTCCAAAACGCCGATCCAAAGCGGATAACGTATAATCCTGTACTGGACCATGCCGCTTTGCGATCTTGTCTGATACTGCAATGTAAGAGCGCTGCGATCCAGCGCGAGTTCCGGCCTTATAATTACGCCGTAAGAAGCGATCATATCGAGTAACGTCTGGTTTTTATAAAGCCTTGCCTCTATAGAACCGTAAACTGTGTCTATGAACACTCCCTTTACGGCAAAAAGAACTTTTCCGCCCTGTTGTATATACCTGTCAATACGGTAAAGCGCCCAGTCATCCATGTCTTCCACTCCCCCAAGCACAAAGAGCGCCGGCAAATTTTCAAGGATTTCGTCGCCTGCGGAAATTAAACGCGTTCCGTAACCGGCTTCAGCTAACGTCATTTCAAGATAACCGAAATCTTCTCTCCATTGACGGAAACTATCGCCTACTATTACTCCTAACCAGCGTTCGCTGTCATTAACAAGAGAGCGTATTCTGGACGTTAAATCGTACTCAAGCGTATCCGTGGATATTACCCACGGCAGAACGTCCATTCTGTCAAGGTACTCGATAACTATGCCGGAATATACGGTAACAAGGCTTGCGTTATCCTGCTCCACTGTCTGCACCTGCCTCGGCAGCAGGCCAAGTTCGTCAGCTTTTGAAAGTCCGGTTTTCAGCGGATCGCGGACTATAAGGCGGATTTTTCCCCTTGAATACGCGGCGTATTCCCTTAACATGTCTTCAATTTCGCCGGGCGCGGGAGTAATTGTCCTAAGTTTATTTGAAAGATAATAAGTGATACTTACAGGATCGGTTAATTCCCTGCGAAGGTTACGCGAAACTTTAGAAATAGTATAGGCCTTGTTTTTTGTAAGATCAAGGCGCAGCCATAAACGTCCGCTGACCATTAACGCGAGAATAAAGGCGATAACAGATAACGCGGTAATAATTATAACTTGTTTCTTTGTCATACTATGTTATCTCCATTTCCTGAAAAGAATGACTCTTGTGTTGATAAACAAAAACAGCGCGGTGCTTAAAATAAAATACGCAAGGTCTCTTGAATCAACCAAACCTTTGGAAAAACTTTCAAAATGAAAGGTAAGCGAAAAAAAGTTAATCCCCTGCGCAAGCCACTGCGGAAGGTTAAGTACAAATGTAATGTTATTTATAAGCATTACCGCCATTAAGATAACCGCAGTGCCAAGAAACGCCCCGCCCTGGCTTTTTGAAAAGCAGGAAAATAACAATCCCAAAGCGGTCGCGCTTGCGCTCAGTAAAACCAGTCCAAGGTATTCGCAAAAAACAGTCCCCGCATCAAAACTGCACAGGCTTAACAGGCTCAGCGGGAGCGGTATTGTTAAAATCAACATAACGACAAGCATGCAAAACGCTGAGAAAAATTTCCCCAACACAAGATCCCATTCGGTAAAGGGCATGGTTAGCAGCAATTCAACGGTTCCGGTCTTCCTTTCCTCCGCCCAGCTTTTCATCGTGATTGCGGGAACGACAAAAATAAAAGCAACCGGAAACAAGCCGAAATAAGGACGCAGCGTAGCCTGATCCATTGAAAAATACCTCTGGAAAAAAAACAGCCATATTGAGCAAAGCATAAGGAAGAAAACCGCAGCTCCGTAAAACGCCGGCGCGTATAAATACTGAAAAATCTCTTTCCGCGCCAAAGTCAGGGCGCGATATGGAATATATTTTTTCATTTACTGCGCTCCTTTTTCCTGATCATGTTCCTGATCTTGATTTTGATCTTGTTTTTGCTTTTTCTCATCGCTTGTAAGTTTTACAAAGATATCTTCTATACTGATTTTTTTCCTGTTCATGCCGAGTATTTTTAAATTTTGCGCGACCGCCCAATCAAAAATACGCTCTCCGGGATTTTCATCGTCCGCTCCAGCAGGAACAAAGAAATTGGCGCAAATATATCCGTCCGCCGTAGTTTCAATCAGCACATTGGAAACGTCGCCCAATAACGATAATTTGCCGCTGACAGCACCGGCATCAACAGCTTCGCCTGCCCCTTTCAGGATAAGTTCCCAGGTGTCGCCTCCCTTCATGGTACCGGCAATCTCTTCCGGGCTGCCCTGCGCCGCAATGCGCCCCTCGTTAATAATTAAAACCTGGGTGCAAATTGCCTCCACTTCCTGCAAAATATGCGTGGAAAGAATTACGGTCTTGCGCTTTCCAAGCTCTTTAATAAGAGAACGAATTTCTATAATTTGATTCGGATCAAGACCCGTAGTCGGCTCGTCAAGGATTAAAATCGGCGGGTCGTGAAGTATGGCCTGCGACAAACCGGCGCGTTGACGATACCCCTTGGAGAGCGTCTCTATCTTGCGGCTGCGGTATTGCGCCAAACCGCACGCTTCAAGGCTTGCGTTAATTGCCGCCTCCCGCTCCTGTACGGGAATAAACCGCGCCTGCGCCGCAAAGTTTAAATATTCGTCAACGGTTAAGTCCCCGTAGAGCGGCACATTTTCCGGCAGATAGCCAATCCGCTTCTTAATTTCCAGCGGCTGTTCTTCAACGGAAATACCGTCCACATAAGCCGTTCCGTTTGACGGAAAATGATAACCGGTGAGGATTTTCATAATGGTAGTTTTACCCGCGCCGTTAGGACCCAGAAAACCCAACACCTGCTGATCGCCGACGGAAAAGGAAACGTCCGTTACCGCCTGTATATTTCCGTATTGTTTAGACAGGTTTTTTACTTCTATCTTCGCGTTAGTGTTCATATTTTCATATTAGCAAATTTATCAGACATTGGGAACATCTAAAAACTTCAGTTTTTAGATGTTTTCACAACCTTATGAAGAAAATCGCACTAGCGATTTTCTTCGAGGGACATCTAAAAACCTAACCGAGGTTTTTAGATGTCCCCATATTCAATCGGAAAAACATAACGGTCTTTGGTAAGAACCGTATTGGGGAAAATTGCCTGCGCTTCGGTAAGGAGCTGTTTTAATTCGTAATCGGCGTACCGGGGGCTGTAGTGAATCAGCGCCAGTTTTTTTACGCCCTGCGAAGAAGCGGCTATTTGCGCGGCCTCAGACGCCGTCATGTGCTTTTTATCATGCGCGTCTTCTGCCAAATCATGGGTGAACATCCCCTCGCAGACAAAAAGATCGGAGCCGATGACATGGGTGGAAATTTCAGGCAGGGCAAGAGTGTCCGTAACAAAGGAAAATTTACGCCCCTGCCGCGCGGAGCCTACAACCTGTTCGGGACGCACTTCCCTGCCGTCGGGAGTTTCAATAACTTCGCCCTTCTGAAGTTTGCCCCATAATTTTCCCATCGGGATATTCAATTCCTGCGCTTTCTGCGGGAAAAATTCTCCCGGACGCATATCCTCTTCCAGAGCATAACCGTAACATGGCTTGGTATGAGACAGAGGGAAAGACCTTACATGAAAGCCGTCCCCCTTGTACACAATTCCCGGAGACGTTATCTCTTTTACGATTATTTCATAATTAATGTACATATCCAGCACGCGCCTGTTTGTTTCGATATACTCGGCGATACGCGGCGGACCTATTATGTAGAGAGGATCGTCCCTGTCAACCTGGGATGAAAGCATTAAAAGGCCGGGAATACCGGTAACGTGATCCGCGTGCGTATGGCTTATAAAAATAACGGAGATTTTTTTCCAGCGCAGATTTAGACGGCGCAATGAAACCTGGGTTCCCTCTCCGCAGTCAAACAGGAAAAGCTCTCCTTCACGCCTTAATAAAACGGATGTCAGGTGCCTGTTGGGAAGGGGCATCATACCGCCGCAGCCTAAAATAAACGCTTCAAGATTCATATTTTAAAATCGCCTTTGGATACTCAATCGTCTTTTATGCTGATCTTGTATTCTTTAAGATCATCGCCGTTTATAATGGTGCAATTTCGCCCGCCCCGTTTCGCTGTATACAGCGCCTTATCCGCCAGATCGTACAGGATTTTTGTATCATGGTAATCGCCGCACCGCGAAATATAAACGCCAATACTCATAGTTATAAAGTCGCAAACTTTGGATTTTTCATGCGGAATCTTTTTTGCATCTATCGATTTCATCCAATGAATAATGACATCATCAACATGGGTGATATCCTGTTCAAACCACAACGCGCCGAATTCCTCGCCGCCGACTCTTGCGGTATAAACGCCTAAATCGTCTTTAATGCCGTTTAATACCTCGCCAATGATGCGCAGACAATCATCGCCTTTTAAATGTCCGTAGTGGTCGTTGTAATATTTAAAAAAATCAATATCCGCGATAGCGACGCATAACCAGTCGTCGGAAGAGCGGTAGGTTGAAAGATACCTTTGAAAAGTACTTGTAAAGTCACGCTTGTTTCTAAGCTGCGTCAACTCGTCCGTAATACTTTGATCCTCATATTTGTTGCGCTCTTCCTCAAGTTCGGTTGTGCTTATTTCCATCCCCATTCGCAATTTTGATATTTGCCAGCTAAAAAACAAACTAAGAGCGCCGGCAATAATTACATTCGCAACATCATAAATCCAGTATTTATAGTCTTTGACAATAATGGTGGAGGTAACAAAAACAATCGTAGCGCACAACGTAAGTACAAGGTTAAATTTAGGCGGATTAATAAACAATAAAAGAGCAGTAACAAAAATAACAAAAACAAGGGAAGCCGACTTGCCGGGAATCGCCCAAACGCTTTGATATATGCCAAAAATCATTATATTTGCGTAAAATAATGAAATTAGAAAATAAATTAAATTGTTTTTTACATTGATTAGCTGCGTTACATAATTGGCATACAAGGAAATAAGCAAGGCTATGACGGCGACTATAAGGCAAAAAATTATTTTAAATAATTTAAAATCTCCCGCTATTATCGGTACAAACGCATATAAAACGGAAAAAACCGCGACAAGAGTATTTCCCTGCCGTAAACTTTGCAAGTTACTGACGAAAGCATTATTCATACATATCTGGTATTGTTCATGCCCATAAGAGTAAAATTGCCAGTTGTATAGAAATTTCCGCATATACTTTCCCTATGATAAATTATACTTAATTTTAAATAAAATTGAAATATAAAAACAAGGTTTTTCAATGAAAATAAACTAAAAACTACATCAATACCGCATTTTGATGCGTTCCGCAAGACCTGTCAAATTCTGAAATTCCAAAAATGAACCGTCGTCCAGCTGTACTTTTCCCGAGAAAAAACCGAAAACCTGACGGCGCGTAAAATTATGCAACAACAAACTGCGGCGGTCGATTCTTTCCTGATGGGGCTGGAATGTCATTTCAAGCCGGTTGTCGTTGCTTGTAAAGCGCCAGGGAGAAAGCCAGTTTGAAAGAGGGATGTGAAAAGTTACCTGGTCAAGTTTATGCAGTTTTCCGTCCACAAAAAAGCCGTTTTCAGTCCCCTGCGAAAAATCCGCCCAACTGTAGCCTATGCAGAAACTCAGTTGTTTACCGTCGCTTATTCCGCAGGCTGATGCCCAATAACGAATATCGGCTTTTGGGCGGGCGCTCCTGTTCCAGTCCAGGATGCCCCAGGCGTTTCCACGGGTAAAAATAATTTCAGTACCGCCGAATTGAATCACCCCTTCTACAAAAAAACACGGAGAACTGCATGTGTATCTAAACGCGTATTTTTCATTTCTCCATTGCTGGTTTGTCACAAGCGACTGAGACTCGTCAAATTCGCTTAACACCAACTCGCCCCGCAGGCTTCGATGGCGGCCAAATTTAGGAATATCGGTTTTGATGATCCTTGCCCCGCCTTCCATATATATAAAATCAAGGTGTGTCTTTTTTAAGCGCCAGCGAATATTGCCCGCTTTACTGCTGACAGGCATATTATAAGAACCAAGAGGCAGCCATGTTTTAAAAGTCTGAGTAGAACGCTTTCTATCCCTGAGCGAAATAACTGAAATACTCATATATCCAAGCCAGCCGTCGTCCCTTATTTCAAAGACAACCATGTGAGTCGGGGTATGTACTATGTATCGATCCGATTCCGATAATCTGTGCCTCGCCGCGTAAACAAGCGCCGGGTCGTAAGAAAGATAATCCTGCTTTGCCCAGCCAAAATTAATAGGCTGCCCCATGTCGTCAAATAATGGAAGAGAACCGCAAATTTCATTTTGAGTCATAATTAACCTGTTTACTAATAAGTATCGGCATGGTATTAAGATAACATGGATTACAAAGGAATAAAAGCGTTAGTAATGGGACTTGGCCTGCACGGCGGCGGACTCCAATCCGCGCTTTTTCTGCTCAGGCGCGGAGCTCAGGTTACGGTTACCGACCTTAGAGATGAGAATACCCTTATGCCGTCTATAAATGAACTGGATGCGGCTTGTAAAAAATTTGGATGTTCCGCAGTCCGTTATGTTTTGGGAAAACATGAAATTGAAGATTTTAAAAATGCCGATATTGTAATAAAAAATCCCGGCGTAAGACCGGACTCGCCTTTTTTATTGGCTTCCAAAAAAATAGAAACCGATCTTTCCCTGTTCCTGACGGAATCAAAGGCGAGGCTTTTTGCGGTAACGGGAACTAAGGGAAAAAGCGGAACATCATCCGCCCTACACTGGATTCTCTCAAAGGACAGGAAAGCCGGCAAAGCGTATCTTGGCGGAAATATCACAGTCTCCCCATTGACCTTTTTAGAAGAGCTGACGGAACATGACGACGTTGTTCTTGAACTTTCAAGTTTCCAGTTGGGAGACATAAAAAACTATGTAAATGCCGACGGAAAGCCGCTGCTAAAACCCAAAGCGGCAATAATAACCTCCATCATGCACGATCACCTTGACCGTTATACGTCAATGGAAGCATACATCGACGACAAGCGGAACATTTACCGCGGCCAGGACTCAAGCTGCGTAACGGTCGCCGGGGAGGACGATTGGGGAAAAAGTTTCCGCGCCGAAACAAAAGCGCGCACGCTCATCTGGTCATTAAAGCGCGACATAAATTCAGCGTTAAGCGAAGGGCAAAGCGGCGGCTGCATTGATTCAAGCGGGCGCGGCATCGCCCGTCTTTCCGACGGAGTACCCGACGAAATTATGGAATTGGTTCCAAGTCAAGTACTTACGCCCGGCAGTCATCAAAAAATAAATATGCTGTCCGCGGCTCTTGCAGTCTTCTCTCTTGGCGGAAAAGCAGAGAGTATCCGCGGCGCCCTGTCAACCTTCCCGGGTATCGAGCACCGTCTTGAATGTTTCCATAAAGCCGCAGGCATTCGCTTCTACAACGACAGCGCCGCCACCATTCCCGAAGCCGCCGCCGCCTGCGTCGAAGCGTTAACCGATCCGTCAGTAACACAGGGGGGACTCGTCCTTGTTACGGGCGGCACCGACAAAAACCTTGACTTTTCCCCCCTCGCGAGCGCCGCCAAAAAAGCAAAAACAATTATCCTTTTTGAAGGCACAGGTAGCGCAAAACTCATTCCCTTATTACGCGAAAACGGCGTCTCTTACAACGGCCCTTTTGATGACCTGGACAAAGCCGTCCGCTGCGCGATAGACAATGCGTCAGGCGCGGATATTGTAGCGCTTTCCCCCGGATGCGCGAGCTTCGGTATGTTTTTAAATGAATTTGACCGCGGCAGGAAGTGGAAAGAAGCGGTACTGCGAATGGTTAAATGAAAAATTTTTAACCGCAAAAATAAATTTAAAATGTAACGCAGCAATTGTATATGGGTGTGAAGTATGCGTTTTGCTTGACCGAAAAAAATTTTTTTTTATTTTTTTTAAAGAGTGTCGAAAATCTTTACCTAAATAAAAATTTCCGGTATATTTAATTACAGGGAGAAATTATGCCGACAAAAGCAGCTTTTAAAAAAACAAAAAAAATCTCTCGAAAACCCGTCAAAAAGACGGTTAAAAAAAGAGCAAAAAAAATAACTTGGGACAATGTAGAGGCAGGTTTTGAGAGACTTCAAAAATTACATGAGGAAACGGAAAGAACTTTAAAAAAATCTCAAGATGAAGCGTGGGCAGCCATAAGAGAAAACCAGAAAAATATCGGCGGCCTTAGCAACTCGTTAGGCTCTATTGTTGAGCGTATACTGACCCCCGGCCTCCCCGAAAAATTTAAAAAATTAGGTTACAGCTTTAATCGAATAGCCAGTTATAGCTATACGGCAGGCGTCTACGCCCAGATTGACGGTATGCTTGAAAACGGCACACAGGCAGTCGCGGTAGAAGTAAAAACAACATTGCGGAAAGCCGACATAGACGACCATCTTGTACGCATGGAAAAAATACGAAAACACGCCGATGAACACGGCGACAAAAGGCAGTTCATGGGGGCTTTGGCAACTTTCATTACAGGCGAAGCTGCTAAAAATTACGCCTTAAAAAAAGGGCTTTTTGTTATTGAACCGAGCGGCGAAGATGTCAAAGTTACAAAACCGGAAGCAGAACCTCGGATTTGGTAATTACAAATTATAAATAACTGACACCCGCCGCTAATTGTCCGATAAATACGCTATTATGCCTGCGCCGCCCGCGACAAACTTTTTATTGCCATAGGCGATTGCGTAGATGGGGTTTGACGCTCCGAAGACGCCTTGCTTTACGGCCGTCCATGTTTTGCCGTCCGTTGAAGCCGCCGTTTTGCCTTTTTCACCGACTGCGACAAACTTTCCACCGCTATAGGCGATTGCAAAGATGCCTGATGATCCGAAGGCATTTTGCGCTACTGCCGTCCATGTTACGCCGTTCGTTGAAGTCGCAATTTTGCCATCTCCTCCGACTGCGACAAACTTTTCACCGCCATAGGTAATTGCGTTGATGTATGATGATTCGAAGGTGTTATTTAATGCGTCTGTCCAGTTTGTGCCGTCCGTTAAAATCGCCATTTTACCGATGGTGTTAGAGGAGTCATAGCCGCCTGCGATAAACTTGTTATTGCCATAGGTAATTGCGTAAATGTTGTATGAACTGCCGAAGGCGCTTTGTGTTACCGCTGTCCAGTTTACGCCGTCCGTTGAATACGTCATTTTACCGCTATTACCGACTGCGACAAACTTTCCATTACCATAGGCGATTGATACGATATCGGATGTGCCGAACTTGCTGTCCGATACGACTGCCCATGTTACGCCGTCCGTTGAGTACGCCATTTTGCCTAAATCACCGCCTGCGACAAACTTGTCATTGCCATAGGCGATTGCAATGATAGTGCTTGTGGTAAAGGTGCTGATCGGTACGGCTGTCCATGCTACGCCGTCCGTTGAGTACGCCATTTTGCCTAAATCACCGCCCGCGACAAATTTGCCGTTGCCATAGGCGATTGCGTGGATATACTCATTATCGAATGTACTGTCGGTTACCGCAGTCCATACCATGGTTTGATCGCCGTCGCCGCCGCAAGCCGCCGCCACAAACCCGATTACCGCAACAAGAGCGACAGCGCAAATTCTGCGGATTTGCGTTCCGAACAGTTTTAATTTGTTTTTCATAGAAAACTCCTTGTGGTGTTACGAGTCTGCTTTCGACAAACTCATCCCGCTATAAAGGGTGTAAACACGGAATGTCCCGCCTTTAAGCGGGTTCCCTAAATTAGAGTATATGAGAATTATTATAAAAAAAATAGTTAATCACGGGTAAAATTTACACAGTTTTTAACTGTGAGAAATAACCTATTATTTGTTTAAAAATCTTTCTGTACAACAACGAAACGCCACAGCCAATGGTAACTCTGGTACCTTTGTATATACTTTTACGGATCGTGTTATGTTATAAGCGTTTATGGACACATTTTATATGACATTTGAGTCTTTCAAAAAGAGCCGTTATCCAGCGGCGGCGTTACCGGTACACTACCTCTGTCTGACCCAGTTCCAGCCATTCTGGAGGACGTATGTTCCCGCCAACTTGCCGCCGTTATTATACTCCAAAAAAAGCGGCAGCGCAGCGTCGGCTAACTCAACATTACTGCCTATGGTAACCCTGGTCAATTGGTTGTAACTAAACGCTTCACTGCCGATGTACGTAACACTGTTGGGGATAATAACGCTGGTCAGTTTATTGTCGTAAAACGCTTCACCGCCTATGTACGTAACGCCGCTGCCTATGGTAACACTGGTCAGTTTGTTATTGCAAAACGCCAATCCTTCGATGGATTTAACGCTGTTCGGGATTATAACGCCGGTGAGATTGTTACCTCCAAACGCCCCATTGCCGATGAACGTAACACCGTTTGGAATGGTAACGCTAGTCAGTTGATTATCGCTAAACGCGCTGCCACCGATGACCGTAACACTATTGGGGATGGTAATTCTGGCAATTTTATTACGGTCAAACCCGCTAAGATACGTAACACTGTTGGGGATGGTAACACTAACAAGTTGATTACCGGAAAACGCCTTATTGCCGATGTACGTAACGCCTGAGGGGATGGTAATGGCTGTCAGTTGGTTGTCGTAAAACGCCATGTCCCCAATGTACGTAACGCCGTTGGGAATGGCAACGTTGGCAAGTTTACAATCACAAAATGTACTACTCCCGATATAGGTAACACTTTCGGGAATCTGGACTGCCACCAGAGAACTTTTATTTTCAAAAGTACAATACAGAGCCTTTACCGCAATGCCGCCAATCTCGGCGGGAATACGTACGCGGGTTGCGTCTCCGGTGTATTTGGTTAGTACCGCCCCGTACTGGGTCTGGATATACTCGTAGTCGTCTATTTTCTTTTTGGCGTTTGGCAAATCAAAGCCATAGGTTCCCGCCTTACGGTCATTGGCAATATAATTGAAAAATACTCCGGAGTAGAGGGAAAAGTCTACATAGATGTTGGCGGCGAGTGTGAAAGACGGCTTGGCGCTGGTATCAAACTCATAGCTAATTCTCATGCGGAGAGTTGACGGCAGGCTGATACTCGTACATTTTGTACCGGCAAACGCGGACGAGCCAATCTCTTCCACTCCTTCGGGAATGACAATGGAGGCAATTGGGTTGCCTTCGAATGCTTCTCTGCCAATCTCCCTTACAGAACCGGGAATGGTAATGCTGGTTAGTTTGTTTTTGGCAAATGCTTCATTGCCGATGTAGGTAACACCAACGGGAATAGTAACGCTTGTCAGATCCGCTTTTAGAAATGCCTCATTGCCTATAGCGGTAATTTTTTTACCACCGATAGTGGCAGGTATGACAATGGCAGTGTCAAACCCCGTGTACTTGGTAATAACGCCATTGGCATCCACTACAAAATCAGCCGCGTTTTGCGGGAAAACTGTCCCGCACAAAGCCGTCAATAGCAGTACTGCTGTCAGTATTTTTTTCATCCTGTAACTCCTTCTATATAATTTGCGCTCATTATTCAAAGATTTTACAGCAATAATTTCTTATTATCATGAGTAAAATTTACACAGTTTTTAAAAGCGGGAAACGAGTAATTATTTGCCTAAAATCTTCCTATACAACAACGAAACGCCGTAGCCGCCGAAAATGGTGATAAATCTGTCTACAATGTTAATTGGAATGCGTGAAAGAATAGACGAAGCCAGAAGCGGCACATTGTTTCGTAAAAGTCCAATCTTAAAACTGTCTTCGGGATAAAAAACCTTGGGAGCTGAAAACAGGGTGAGGATATAATCAATTATTCCCCCCGTTACGCTGACTACAATGCAGTCAAGCACGACTATCAGCATAAGCAGGGGAGCAAGGTTTATAAAAGCGAACAGCGAAAGGTTTTTGCGGAAAGCGGCGTCAAGGGGCTTTAGTTTTTTGCGGAAATAAAAAACCAGCAACACCTCAAAAATGATGCACAAGACAAAAGGGTATGCTCCCCATACGGTTTCAATCTCTAAATTAAAAATCCAGGTATATTCAAAAGCGGTAAACACAGGAAGAAGAATAGCGGTTATAAGGGCCGGAAAAAGACCGACGCTGAAATATACCGCTACGGTAAACAGCGTGTCAAGGTACAAAGGCAAACCGCAAACGCCTGTTATGAAATGACTGAGAAGCGTATTTAACAAGGACGATACAAGACAGATTAAAGCTATTTTCCAAATTGAAGCGATTCTCTGAATCGTAACGACTTTAGCCGCAGCGACATTGGCCGCAGTTTCTTTTTCCGCCGATTGAACGCCGCTCATAAATGCCTTATTATACCAATAAATGCAGAAAAATGTTAAGGCGTTTTTAGTAATAACCGTTGTAATACTTGCCGCAAACTGTGAAAGTAAAAACTCTCAGCCTTCTGCTTCCGACATTGCCAACGTGTGGCTTGATATTAATTCAAAACTTGCTCAGCCGGATATGACGGAAACATTTTTTTCAAACGGAATAGTATTACAGATCGAAGAATTTAACGACAGCCTTAACCGGTTTATAAACTCTCCTGTCGGCTATCTGTATCAGACGCACAGGAAAGAAGATATGCGTCTATTGGAAATTTCCGCCGTTGTAAACAGGCTTAAAGCCGCCATACAAAACGGTAATGAGCGGGAAGTTTTATCAAATACCCTTGAAATTGACAGGGCGGTCAGTATACTGCAGCGAGTTGACGCGGAGCTTTCAGTCACAAGCCAATTGAGTTCTTTTCTGCTGTTCTTTTTCTTTTCCATAATGGTTATCACAATAACTCTTATTCTGACAGCTTTGCAAAACAGGCTTAAAACAGAAAGGTTGCAGCACCGGCAGAGCATGTCGTTTTCGAGGGAAACCCTGCTTGCGCAAGAGCATGAACGCACACGGATAGCGAGGGAATTGCACGACACAGTGGCGCAGGACCTTTTGCGTCTTTCACTCCAAACGGAAATTATCAAAAAAGACGCCGTATCTGAAAAACAGAGCCGTCTTTGCGCAACGGTAGCGGAAGGTCAAACGGAATTGTTAAACAGAATAAGGAACATCTGCGACGATTTAATTCCCCCCGATTTTCAGCCAAGCGACATTAATTATGGGGAACCTATGGTTCCGCGTCTGCCCGAAGCGCTGCGGACTCTTTGCAGCGCGTTTGAAAAGCGCACAGGCATTGAATGTAACATAACGATACACGATAACGCGGATTTCAGTTTTCTTGACGTAGATATGCAGCTGCACTGTTTCCGCATTGTTCAGGAATGTCTTGCGAATGTTGAAAAACACTCCAAAGCCGACGAGGTATCGGTACTTGTCCGCAGTAACTCAGAAGGGGAACTGCTGCTTTTTGTTACAGATAACGGCAAAGGTTTTGAAAAAACGGATAAGGATTTTTACCGCATGATGAGGGCGAAAGGTCATTTTGGCCTGTGGAATATGCAGGAGCGAGCCGCTTCCATGAACGGCGTTTTTAGCATTGACAGCGAAGCGGGGGAAGGGACGACGGTTAGATTAAAAATAAAAAATAATATAGAAAGAGAAAAGAGCGAAGAGGAATGAGCGGTGAGGAATTAACTATGATTTCTGTTGTCCTTATAGATGATCACTCTATGTTGACTAATGCTATCGGAGTATGGCTGGAGGCTACGGGACGATTTACAATCGCGGGGACTGCGGCCGGTCTGGCTGAAGCCCGCACGCTAATGAAAGAACTTGAACCTCTTCCTCAAATTGTCATTCTTGACATATCATTGGGCAGCGGAAACAAGGCTTCAGTTCAGGAAGACGGGCTTACCTTTATTCCCGAACTTAAAAAAATTTGCAAAGAAAGAAAAGCGCCCACGCCCGACGTGCTGGTATGCTCAATGTACGAAGACCCGTTTTTGGTACAGAGAGCGATGGATCTGGGAGCGAAAGGTTATGTGGCAAAGTCGGCGGTGGCAGGGGAAATAACCGCCGCCATAGACGCAATACTTGCCGGGGAAACTTATACAAGCGTCAAAATAAAAAAACAGGATCAGAAAAAAACATTTCTTGCCTTAACCCGCCGCGAAAGCGAAATTGTCGCGCTTGTAAAACAATCACTGTCCAATCAGCAAATCGCCAAAATGCTTGGGCTTAACAATCGTACTGTAGATAACCATCTCAGAAGCATCTACGAAAAAACGGGCATCACATCACGCAAAGAGTTATTTGATTTGTAATCGGAACACGCTTTGCCGCTTGTCGTTCAAATTATACCCTTGTATAATAAGTGAATAAATTTATGGATTTGGACATGCTGCAAAAAAGAGCGGCTATTATCAGGCAGGTACGCTCTTTTTTTGACAATAAACATTACCTTGAACTGGACACTCCCCTGCTCTGCGGCGATTTAATCCCCGAATCCTGCCTTGAAGTTTTTCAAACTGAGCGTCTTTTCCCCCGCGGAAGCAGAAAAGAAAGCCGCCCTCTCTGGCTGATTCCCTCCCCCGAAATCTGGATGAAAAAAATTATCGCAAAGCACAATGTAAACGTGTATCAAATATGCAAATGTTTCCGTAACGGCGAATCCTGCGGCTCATTGCACAACAGCGAGTTTACAATGCTTGAGTACTACACAATGAACGCGGATTATATGGATTCTCTCGCGCTGACGGAAGAATTGTTTTTGCACTTAGCCAAAGACTCCGCCATTACTGTTGGCAACTTTGAACGTATTACCGTCGCGGACGCATTTGCAAAATGGGCGGGCTTTGACCTTTTCGCCACGGCGGAAGATGGCCCCGCCGCCATGGACTTGCAGGCGCGAAAACTGGGACTTGCCCCAATGCCCGACATGACAGCGCCGCAACTTTACGATTTAATCTTTATCCACGCCGTAGAACCTCAATTAAAGTCGCAAAAACCCGTAGCCCTCCTTGATTACCCCGCCTTTGTCCCGTGCCTTGCTAGAAAATCACCTAACAGGCGCACTGTTGAACGCTGGGAATTGTACTGCAACGGAATAGAACTTGCAAACTGCTATTCAGAGGAAAAAAATCCTCAAGCTGTAAAAGATTTTTTTACAAGCGAAGAAGCGGAAAAAAACAGAACTTCAGTCGTAAAACACAACGTAGATCATGATTACTGGAAAATTTTTGAAACCTTCCCGTCTTGTTCCGGCGTAGCAATAGGCCTGGACAGACTAATAATGGCATTAACCGGCAAAACAACCATAGACGCGGTACTTCCCTTTCCATTTTAAATACTTACAAAAGGACCTCTCGCGAAGGCGCAAAGGACGCAAAGTTGTTGTTCGAAATATTATCGTTATACCTTCATCATCCTTGTTTTAAAGATAATATATCTTGTATAATGAAAATCTATCGGACAGAAGCTTCGCGTCCTTTGCGCCTTTGCGCCTCTGCGAGATAAAATTTTGGATTTCATTTACTACTAATCTGCTTTCTTTTTCACGTCCGAAAGACCGGAACAATCAAAATTAATGTTATAAACAGGAACTTTGGGAATATCAAATTGTATCTCCGCCTGTCCTTTGAAATGGTATCTAACCTGTCTCATGGCGATAACATCGTCTAAAAGTCTTCTGTTCGTGTTGATGAAATTCATTGAAAAACGAAACTTGGTCTCGCATGAGTTTTTAGCGGGAATATTAATAATATTATTGACAACGCCGTCCGCCCAATAAAAATTGTTGCCGTACAATTCATATTTTATTGACGACAGGACTGCGGCAAAGTCATTGGGATTGTCAATCTTTAAAACCGCTTCAAATTCCGTCACGACAAGATCAGCCTGAATTATGTAGATTGAAATAACTTTAAATTCAGGCTCTATTATCTCGACAGGCAATTCCGCAATAATTATTGACTGCGATTTACACGTTATAAACAGTAAAGCAAATAAAAAAAGATAAATCTTACGCATATTTATATTATCGACATATTTTTGGGACTTTTGGGAATTCAAATTTAATTTTTTTAGAATATTCCAGTCTTATATGTAAGATAGTTCACTGTAATAGACCGTGTTATTTTCCGCGCTTATAGCGCTGACCATGTTGTCATCGGCGGAACAGGCGTGGGTCTTGTCGAGCAGACCGCTTTCAAACAGGCCGGCGACCAACGCTCCGCCGCAGGCGTTAAGGCGCCCCTCTAAAATGGCGGAAGCGAGAGCGGAGGAATCTTTTTCAAAGAAAAGGCGCAAAACTTCTTCCGCGGAAAGCCGCGCCGTCTTTTGATCGGTATTACAGGAAAGATTGCAGGAAACTATTATCAATGTTTCGTCTAAAACAGGCCCGATTACGGTTTTTAAAGCCTGGGCAAGGTCGTAAATATACTGAGCTTTCGGCTGTCCCATCAAAATAGGGACAATCGACGCGTCGGGGAAACAGTATTTTACAAAAGGCAGCAGAATTTCTATGGAATGTTCTCCAAGGTGCGGAATATCATTGATTTCAAAGAAATTACCGTTAAATTCCAGTTCTTCGGACATTTCCCTGTCAACAGGAATATTCCCAATAGGGGTATGAAAAGAGTGAGAATTTGATAAAAACAGCCCTTTTTCCCTTTTATCATGGATTGGTCCCAGAATGACCACCCGTTTGATGCTTCCGCTTCTGCCCATAGCCGAGGAAAAAGCCTTGGCAACCAGTTTTCCGGAGTAACTCCACGCCCCATGGGGGGCAATAATTGCCTGCGCACAGCCGCCTTGCCCTTCTTCCAGGCCAAATGACCTTAGATAATCGAGGATTTCCTTCCTGTCTTCGGGATAAAACATTCCGGCCCCAACCGGGGTACGAATCCGCCTTTTTTGGGCGAGCAAAGCTTCCATATATTAACTCTAGTGTTTGCCGGAGCCGTATGCAAGGAAAAAACAGAAAAAAAGTACGATTATGGGTTAAATTTATTCGAAAGAGAGTTCACACTAAGAACACAAAGATTTAAAGAACACAAAGAGAAGAAAGAGGTTTTTGTTAATTATCTTACCGTGGTGTCAATCTTATATGATAGATATCGTAAATATTTATATTAATCGTTCAACCAGTTGAAAAACAGTTGTAATCGGATTCCGCTCTTTTAACGGAAGTAAACATTGCTTGTCATATAATTTTCTTGCATTTTGTATTGCCCTGTTTTGTCTTTTGTTTAAAAGCAAATACATACCCAGGTCATTTTTCAAATACGGTTTTCTCAATAATTCTGAAAGTTTTTCTTTATACTGTGATCGTGAAAAAGCAGTATCATAATAATTAAAGTGAAGCATATACCATATTTCAAAAGCTTCTATAGAATAAGCGCATTTTATTTGGTTTTGGTTAGCCAAATTTATCGCCCCCTCAAAAGCATCATTGGAGAAATCATCTTTATCAAAGACACACCAAGTTTCAATATATGGTTCATTTTTTTGATTCACGTCATTTTTTATCCTAATTGCCTCCTTTATTAAAGAAATTGTATTACAACCGGTTCCTTGTATTTCAATGGCATCAAATACATCGGGATTAGCTTTAAACATCTTGAAATAATTAGGTTCGGTTTTTGTACCTTCACAAACAATTAAAATCTTACGTGGTTTGCGCGTTTTTTCGGGACGTGTAAGCGCGTTTTTTTTCTGAAACAATTTATCATGTCCCATTATTTTTACTTCCCAAATTGTAGTGCAATTTCGTTTATATAGGGAACTGCGCCATATTTCCCCTGTAAATAATTTTTTCCGAATGCGGCGTCATTACGTACAGGTTCATCATATTCAACAAGTGAATATAAATTTGTCACTCCGTACTGATCTTTTTCACAAAACCATATCTGGTCACGACGAAAATTCCTGTTTGTCATTATATTCACCGCATGGCAGGAAATGACAAGCTGGGCGTTATTTTTGTTTATATCGGGAGAATGAAAAAGCTTTATAATATTTTCCAGAATTAATGGGTGCAGTTGCGTGTCAAATTCATCAATAAAAAGCGGCGTACCATTTTCTAATGCAGAGATGATGGGAATCGCATAAGCAAAAAGTTTTTGCGTTCCTGCTGATTCCTGGTCTTCAGGAATCAATGCCGTATCTATTTTTTCTTTGCCGTCAAAATAATCATGACCAAAACGATACATTATTTTTTCCGGTGGTTTTGCCTGTGGATTTTTCTTATAATAATCTAACATCTGCGGCGGTATTTCATTGATATCAAGAGGTTCACGCTTAATTATTAATTCTTTTACCTGAATATCAGCATAATGAAGAAAATTAAGTACTTGTACGCGGGCATTATCGTCTGAACCAATCAGGCTTCTTTGTGTAAATAAATTGATGTCACTCATACCAAAGGTAACAATCATTTCCCTAAAATAATGGATAATGCTCTTTGCAATATCTCCATTGTATTGGGCGCACACAGACAAAACAGAACAATTTGAACGTACCGCAGATTTAATTTTACTTCCTTCATTAAAATAATTAGTGGTAAGAATATCCTGTTTTTCTCTAGTGAAGAGCGTTACTTCCCTGATATTGTAAACTGCAAACAGATATTCCGCTATTACTTCTTCATGGGTAATGGTAAAACCATACCGGTATCGGATATTTTTCCCGTCAGTGTTTTTTAGGTAAAAAATAAGTTCAAAAGATGCAGGACCCTGTTCCGTTTGTTTTGAGAAATAAAAATAATCAATTTCTATAATATCTCCCGCTTGTTTTCGCGGTCCTGAGAAAACGGCAAAATCCAAAAGAAATATAAGCGCATTAAAGAAGTTTGATTTACCGCTAGCGTTTGCCCCATAAATGACTGCGCTTTTAAGTAAACGCTGTTTATTATCTATTTCAAATGTATTGGAATTTAACAATTCTTTGTTTTTTGTTGCAAGAAGAGAAAAAGTCTGTCTTTCCTTAAAGGAACGAAAATTTTCAACTGTAAATTCAACAATCATTTTATATCCCCATATTTAATATAGTATAATAAATATCGGCCTTCTTGTCAAGTTATTTAATGAATTTACGGATTTCTCGTAAAATACAGGCTTATCTTCTACTTTTTTTGTTATTAATGTAAAAATACCAATATTTAATATGGTAATTACATGAAAACTACCCCAAAATATAAAAATTACTGTATTATCCTACAATTTTCCAGCGAGCGCAAGCGCTCTTCTTCGACTTTAACACGGAGATTTTTTTCCTGAGTGGGGATAACAAGCCCTTTCGGTCCGTTTTTGGCGCGCCTTAAATATTTTACATGGGTGTAAAATAAATCGCCTTCGCCGTTATTTCTGCCCTTTGAGTAAAAAATCGCAAGATTTCCGGCATCCAGCAAGATGTCCAGCGGAACCGATTTTCCCGCCCTTTGTTTTATAAACACATAGGAACCGTGATAATCCCTTGCGTGGAGCCACAGGTCGTTCCCCTTCACATGACGGCGCAAAAGTTCGTCATTTTCACCAGCGTCCCTGCCCACAATAATAAGCCAATCGCCGCGTTTGAACGTAAGCCCCGCCCTCGCCTTTTCCTTTTTAGCGGAAGACGCTCGCGCCCCGCCTCCTGATTTTAGCAGTTTCGCCAGAATCAACGGATTAGTTTCGCATAACAACCGTTCTAACCTGTCGGTTACTTCTTTTAGTTCCCGCTCTCCGCTTTCAATTTCTCTTTGAATATCCGCAAGCCCGTTTTTCGCCTTACGGTACTGTTCATAGTATTTCTGCGCCTGCGCCGAAGGGCTGACGCGCGGTTCAAGTTCTATGCGAATATTTTCGCCGCAATATTGAGTCTCCAGCCATTTATCGCCCGGTTTAATATTTGCGATGTTTGAAAGAATAATGTCACCGTAACTTTTAAGACGATTCGAATCCGCAAAAGACGCTTCTTTTTCTCTTAGCCGATCAAGCGCCGCGCTGATTCTGCCAATACTGCCCTCGCAGGTTCTCCTTGCCTGTTCCCTTAACGCTTCAAGTGAAAGAGAGCCTCCCTGCGCGGCGTAATACTCATCAATTTTTTTATTGAAGGAGCCTTCTCCGGGGAGGGTGCGAATTTCATAGGCGCGTGTTTCACGGGCGCGAATGTCTTTAGAGCGAATGTTATGCTTGCTATCGGGTTTTAATTTGACTGGTTTCTCTTCGATGTTTTCTGGCGAATAATTTCCTCCAGTGATTTCACCGCGTTTGGGCAGACGTCGCATGGCGTCTAACACAACGCCGTTGTCATCGGTAACAATAAAATTTGCCGCATTTGACCAAAGACGGATGTAAAGTTTGTAAATTGCCGTCTCAGAAGAGTTTTTATCGTCATCAATATTTATTGTTCTTTTAACAATTATCCGAACAATGCGGTTGTCTCCAAGTTGCGCCACTTCCGTTATCCAACCGTTTACAATTTTTGAGGATAGAAATTGCGCAAAACGCAGAGGTTTATCGCTTTTTGGAACAGCGCGGAAAGTTTCGTGCAGTCTGCACGCGCCGGGACTTAACGAAACAAGCACTTGCTTTGTCTCCCCTTTTTTATGCAGACGCAGAATTATCACGTCAAACGCGCTCTGCACGGCGCTCTGAATCTGCGCGCCTTCAAGGGCGAGTTCTTCGAGGATTAGGTTGATTTCTTTCCAGTTAAGGGACATGAGGGTAGTATAGCATATTACGAAAGAATTTCACACAAAGAGCACAAAGGTACAAAGATCACAAAGAGGGATCAAGGGTTTTTGTTTGTTATCTTTTCGTGAAGCCCACGCCTTGCCTTCGGACAATAACCTCTTCTTCCTCTTCTTTGTGCACTTCTCTTCCTTTGTGCTCTTAGTGTGAGAATTTGCAAAAAATACAAAGTTGACAATTTATTAAAAAAGATGAAAATATATATATGGGAAATGAAGAAATTATTAATTATATTGTAATTGATCAGGGTATTCGTTTTGGAAAACCTTGTATAAAAGGAACCAGAATAACCGTTGGAGATATTTTACAATGGCTGTCAGAAGGAATATCGGTTTCTGAAATACTTGAAGATTACCCATTATTAAAGGAAATTCATATTAAAGCGGCGCTTGCTTTTGCCGCAAGGCGTTGGATGCCTTTTATTAATTAATTTTTAGTCTTTGTTATTATAGTAAGTAATTTATCAAGTTTCTTATCAAATGTCTGAACATTGGTATTTTCCCTTTCACAATATCCGGCTAGTATACAATCAACAAACAGAATATATCGCAGAATAATATTGGCATCAATGCAAAGCATATTTTTCCGCCGTAGCCTTTTCCCATGCGCCTTTTTCTTCAGGTATAAGAGAAGGATTGGCATAATCTTTTAACCTTCCAAACGCTGAATGTTTTACTGGTTTTTTATTATCAACAGAACCGGAAAACGATGATGCAACTGTCAATGGCAATACAATGACTTCCACTTGAACATCATGGAAAGACGGCGGTAAATTTAAAACCGATGTCAAAGAATTACTATTTACAACTTGGCGAACAAAATCCATATTACTTGCCTCTTCTATTACTTTATAGCAAATGAGAAAAAAAAACTAGAAGGCGAATCCGACACCCCTTCTTCTACACGACTACGCCGTGCGTTTATTTAGCGTCTTTGTGATCTTTGTGTGAAATTTTTAGAATTTATCTCATGTTATTTTTTACGTTCATTTTCCGCAAAAGCTTTTATCACTGTTTTAAGAGTATCTAGAATTTCATCGGGTAAAACTGCCAAATCGTCTAAAATGTCCCTGAATTTTAAATAATCGGAAATATCTATGGATTTCTTGTATTCCTTGCCGGTTACCAAATATTCGACAGAGACACCCAGGACCGAGGCTATCTTTACCGCAGTGTCGGCAGGCGGCATAGATTGTTGTGTCCCTAAATAAGCGTCCAAAGCTCGTTTTTTTATACCTGCTTTTATGGCAAATTCCTTCCTATTGAGACCAATATATTCAATTTCAGAACGAAGCCTCTGTGCAAAATCGGGCATATTATAAATAAATAACATAATTATGTCATAAAAGACTTGATAAAATACATAAATATGAATATATTAAGAATTGTACATATTTATGTATTATAAATTCTTAAAATTGAAAGGAGTTTTTTATGAAAAAGATGAAACGAAATGTAGCGCTTATATCGGTTTTATTGACATTAATCATGGTATTTTCCTGCAATACAGATGATAATCCCGGTACGGGACATGATTCGGATTCGAAGGTAGATTTTACCGATCATCCAAATGGATACTCTGTAAAGATAAATAACCGTACAACTGAACGATTGATAGCATTTAAAAATGAACTAAGAGTTGATAAGTTGATTGGCGGTATTCCCGCAAGGGATTCTAACCATGGACTTCCCAAAGACCCCGCTCTATTTGGTAATAAGTCAGAAGGCTTTGCCCTGATTCTACTTACCGAAAAGCAGTATAATGACAATAAGACCAATCTTAAAAGCCTTGAAAATACGCCCTTTACCAGAGTATTCGCTTTTTATAACGCTAACGGCGTAAATGAAAGCGTCTATGAAATTTCTGACCATTTAGGCGGGAACTGTTCAATCCAGATTCAAAATCTTTCTCCATTGGATGTAGAATTGCGTTTAAATGGGATAAACGGAGAAACCTTGGGATTTGCGAGAAACACTATGTTGAATACTACTTTGTATGTGAATCCTGATGATTATCTTATTTTTCCGGTATTTATAAAATATAACACTCTCAAAGATGAGTTAATCACCGTATATCCTAAAGGTGCGACGGGGCTTCCATGGTATATCCAGCAACAAGTGGGTGAGGACGGTACTACTCAAATACAAGTTGATGTTTCCGCTCTACTAACAGGTACGACTTATTCTACCGGAACTGCGTGGCTTATTATTGACAATCAGGCTACGGATACCGGCGTCCAATTGCAAAAGGGCGGCGTTGTTCAACGTACCGCTATGGGTATTTCTACCATTAATAATGGTTTCACCAGGACTTTTCAGATTGATATGGCCAAAATCCCGGGAACCAATAAGTATGCCGAAACAGCCAATATCAGTGCTTATACTATAGGTCGTACCGGCCAGCAGTTATCAATTGGTAATTATGATCTTAAGGCAGATACTATTTACAAGGTAACGGTTACCGGCAGCGCTAACGCAAATACCATCGCAGTTTCAGAACCAGTTGAACAAGGTACTATAAGTTTAGACGATTTTACCAGTACCCCATAATTTTTCTTCCCGTACAGTTCGGAGAAGTATCAGAGCTGTGCGGGATTCTCCAAAGGGAGTCCATTATGAAAAAACCTTGGGTAATAATCATTGTAGCGGTGATTGGCCTCTTGGTCTCTTGCCCTGATCTATCAACTAATCATCCGAAAAATAATCCTAATAAGCCCAACAACCCACAACAGAACACAACTATTGTTTTTGATAATACCCAGGGTATCAGTACTGTTGCGGTTTATGACAGTTACCAAAGAAGAGAGGAGGACAAAATAGCGGAAGTCCCGGCGGGGCGGCTTTCTGAGGAAATTGAATGGACACCGGGCACTTCCGTGCCTTTTTATTTTTTATATCGTATAAACCTTAAAGGCATCAGCGGCTTTACTATGAACTATGTTCCTGAAATAGGAAAAGATCAAACAACGGTACGCATTGACGCTAAAACAAAAACTAATATCACCATACCCAAGCTTGATGAAACAGTTTCTTCGCCGAATGATCTGCTTTCCGATAAAAGTTATCTTATAATACAGAATAATTCATCATATTCTTTTCAATTACACAGGGGAACCAGTATTCTATCACCTGACAATTCATCTGCCGCGCTGGTAAACAGCGGGGAACGGGCGCAGTATACGATAAACCCGGGAGCGGCCTCTCCTTATCAATTGTTGGTAGGCGCGGATTACAAAATGTTTTCCAGTTCCATTATCAGTTTTGAGGCGGGGTGCGTGTACAGTTTTGTCTTTGACGGCTTTGTTTCGCTAATTGCGGAAGTTGAAATAAAGCTGGAAAATGTTGCTGGAGTCCCCCAGAATAGTTCAGGACCTCCATCTCCTGGCACTCCGGTTGTTAAAGCGGAAGACGGCCTTTTAACCATACATTGGATCGCCGTTGAAAGGGCGGAAAATTACGAAGTGTATGTAAGCACGACCCAGGAGCCGCCTGCATCGTCTGTAAAAACAATAGCAGGAACAACGACGGTACTGACCGGACTTACCAACAAGACCACTTACTATATATGGATAAAGGCGCTTAACAGTTCAGGTTCCAGCGATTTCAGCCCCCGTGTCAGGGGCATTCCCTGGCCGAGTAATGAAGTTCCAGCAATACCACGAAGTCCGGTAATAACACCGGGAATAAATCAGCTTACGGTGAATTGGGAAGAATGCGGAGGAGCAGTTTCTTATGAAGTATACATAAATACATCGACAACAAGGCCGCCCGCGCCGGAAATAACGGCAGAAAAAACCAGCGCCGTTATCAAGAATCTGGAAAACGACGTTATCTATTATGTGTGGGTACAGGCGGTTAACGATGTTGGAAAAAGCGATTACAGCCCCCTTGAAGCCGGTACTCCCAAAATTCCAACTGTTGTTCCTACTACCCCAGCTAAACCGATATTGACTGCCGGCAGCCGCGAATTAACAGTTTCATGGCAGGCGGTGGAATTGGCCTCCGCTTATGAGATATGGTATGGAACAACAAATAATTCCGCTCAGGCACAAAAACGGGAAGGAGATATTGAAGGTGATATAACGGAAACAGTTATTTCAGGACTTGAAAACGAGACCACTTATTATGTGTGGATTAGGGCAAAGAACATTGTCGGTCCAAGCGGTTTTAGCCTGGCGGCAAGCGCGAAACCTTCTGCCTTTGCTGTTATACCTGAAACGCCAACTCTACCAACAGTGATACCAGGTTCAAGAACGTTAAATGTCAGTTGGCCGTCTGTGGAAGGAGCGTTGTCTTATGAAGTGTGGGCTGGTGTAACCGATAATTCAGCTAATGCGGAAAAACATGGTGGGGATGTTTCAAGTGCATCTGTAACGCTGACCGGTCTTGTTAACGATACCACATATTACATTTGGATAAAGGCGAAAAATAATATTGGCACAAGCGAATTCAGTATCAATGCAAGCGGAACGCCTTCTGCTTTTGCCGCTCAACCACCCGCACCGCAAATCGCGCCAACGGTCATTGCAGGAAGCGGTCAACTTACCGTAAGTTGGCAGACGGCGGAAGGAGCGAATAGTTACGAAGTCTGGGTAGGTACTTCCAGTAATCCTACTTTGGCAACAAAGCGCGGTAATGATGTTACAGGTTTGTCTTCGGTCATTACCGGTTTAAGTAATGGAACAACATATTATGTCTGGATAAAAGCAAAGAATGCGGTAGGTATAAGTAACTTTAGCCCGATGGCATCAGGTACGCCTTCTGCATTTACTGTTACCCCACAAGCTCCTGTTGCTGCTCCGTCCGTCAGTATCGGCGATGGACAAATAACCGTTACATGGTCGGCAGTGGAAGGAACTACAGCTTATGAAGTGTGGATAGGAACGGCTAACAATTCCGCGTCTGCAACAAAGAACGGAACGGATATTAGCGCATCGCTTTCAAAAACAATAGACAGCCTTACTAACGGAACCACCTACTATATATGGATAAAAGCAAAAAATAATATTGGCACTAGCGGATTTAGTCCTGTTGCAAGTGGCAAGCCCATTGCCAATGCTACAGCACCAACTTTGAGCGCAGGCAACGGACAATTATCTGTAACATGGAATACCATTGCCGGAGCGGATCAATATGAAGTGTTTTACGGAACCGGTATAAATCCACCGCAAAGTGCGTCTCAGACAGTTACAGGAACATCTACAACAATCAGCGGACTGGTTAATGGAACAACATATAATGTTTGGATAAGCGGTATAAATTCAACTGGAACCGGAGCAATGAGCAGTGCTGCAAATGCTAAACCTATCGGTAATATGGGAAATGTTACATTAACTACAGGCGGGAGCGGACAACTTATTCTTAACTGGTCAATAGTTGACGGAGCGGATCAATACGAAGTGTATCGTAATACCAACAATTCAATACCGGCAAGCCCTTCGCAAACCGTTTCAACAACTACTGCAACGATTGGCAGTCTTACAAATGGTACAACATATTATGTGTGGGTTAAAAGTAAAAATGCCAATGGAATAAGTAACGCAAGTACAGTTATAAGCGGTAAGCCTCTTGGTACACCGGGAACCCCAACGCTAAGTCCTGCCTACAAGAGATTAATGGTGACATGGACAGCTGTTGCCGGGGCTGATGAATATGAAGTGTATTACGGAATAGGTGCCCCAACAACGCTTGCAAAAATAATCACCGGAACTACTACAACCATTAACGGGCTGACCAACGGAACATCTTACCTAGTCCGCTTAAGAGCGAAAAATGCAAGAGGGGTATCAGACTATGGGCAGAGTGTAATCGGTGTACCAAATAGTGATATACCATCCCCACAATCTCCAGGATTGTACCGAGACGATGAAAAAATCGGTAATCAAAACCTTGCAGACTCTCTAACCTATATTTCAACCAACGCGGTGAGCGGAGATGAGTATTACATTGTTCTGGGAGCGGACGAGTCTGTTTCTCCCAAAACTCTCTCTTATTCTAGCAAAAACGTGGGAATTACTTTGTTTGGATACGGCAGTGAAAGAACAATTACCCTTAATGCAAATGGGAGTATGTTTACTGTTAATTCAGGCGTTACCCTAACCCTCGAAGAAAATATTACGCTTGTTGGCAGGAGTACAAATAATGCTTCTCTTGTTAATGTTTACGATGGTAACTTGATTATGAATAACGGAGCGAAGATCAGCGGGAATGTTAATAATAACACTTCCTCCAGTCAAGGTGGTGGGGTATATGTATACAATGGAACTTTTATTATGAATGGCGGGACAATAAGCTTGAATAGTGCTTATGGAGGTGGTGGTATTTGTGTTTCGTCTAAGGGTAACCTTATTATAAATGGTGGAAAAATCACTAAAAATGAGGATAAAAGTGGTTATGGCGGCGGAGGTATTTGTGTACTCGGTGGAACACTTACCATGTATGGTGGAACAGTCAGTGGAAATATTGCTAATCGATATGGTGGTGGTGTTTATGTTTACAGCGGTAATGCAACTTTTACTATGTACGGAGGTATAATCAGCGGTAATACCGCAAAAGAAGGTGGAGGCGGTGTTCAAAGCTCTAATGGTATTTTCAAAAAATTACCTCTCAGCAGTGGACAAAACAGCGGCATTATTTACGGGTCAGAGGCAGTTGGGGTTGACGCTGATGGAATACCATTGAAAAACACTTCAAGTGGAGGTTACGGTCAGGCTGTTATGGGTGGTTCAAGTTCTTCAATACGGATACGCGATACCACCGCAGGAGAAACGGATCAAATCGCTACTACAACAGGCAAGGGATTGAGCGCAAATGGGAATCCACCGTATGGGCAGTAGGGGTATTATGAGTTAGATAGGAGGAAAGAGATGGGATTTTTACATAATGCTGGAATAGGAGATGAGAAATTGGAATATATAAATGGATTAGCAATATTTATTGATATTTTAGGAACCCAAGAATGTACTCAAGAAAATAATTTTAATAAATTATATAATATAAATAAAATTTTTCACAAAGAATTGAAGACATTAAAGAAGAGACAAAGATTATGCAAAAAATTTGTAACTTCTTTTTCAGATTGCGCTTACATTATTTATATAATAGATAAAACACATGAAGATAATTCTTTTTATATGTTTATTCAAGATTCATTAATTGATTTATCTTATACAATATCAACAATTTTAGTTAATGACTTTTTATGTCGTGGAGGTATTTATCTTGGTAAACTATATTTTGAAGAAGAGAACAATCTTTTATTTGGTCCAGCTGTTATTGAAGCATATAAATTAGAGAAAAATGGTATTATGCCAAGAATAATAATAGATGATAAATTAGGTAGAGAATTCTATTTAAAAGAAGGCGAGTTTAATGTAAAAAATTTTCAAAGAATAATTAGAAAAGATACTTTTGATAATAGATATTATTTGAATTACTTAAACATTTTCTCACAATTTGATTATCTGGATATTGATGATGGATTATTCAATGAAAAAATCCAATTTGGAGAAAATAAATATAATTTTGATGAATATTATAATATTCTAAAGACAAAATCTGTTGAAACCGTTAAGAAGAATAACGATCATAATATAATCGCCAAACATAAATGGCAATTAAGATATTTAAGTCAACATCTTAATGAGAGGTCACGCATTAATGATTAATATACGCTATTTTCTACATGGAAATTAGCAAAATACTTATATAGGAGTAAAATATTGAAGCTAACAGCTTCTAAAAATATAAGTTATTCATGCAGGGAGGGGAAAATGAGATTTTTCAAAAAAATAGATAATCGCAAAATAATTACTGTAGGTAGCATTATCGGTATTTGTTTTTTGCTTACAACTTGTAAAATTTTTAGACTAGAAGTTTTCATTAATGACACAATAGAACAGGTACAGACAGCAGAACATTTCCTTGATCGTGGTATTAGGTTCGCATCAAAAGGTGAATACCAGAAGGCAATAGCAGATTTTACTGAAGCCTTGAAACTGGATCAGGAAATGAGCAAGGCGTATCTTCTACGTGGAAGGGCATATTATGCTATTGTATCCAATGTTATTGCTGTTGATAAAAACTTTGAGCATGTCCATGTCCTTTTTTACGCTGGACGACAACTTAATAAAGAAGAACAGTGTGCATATGAACAAGCTATAACAGATTTTACCGAAACGATCAGACTAGACGAAAATAATGCTGTTGCCTATTTAGATAGAGGCGATATTTATGTTCATAAAGGGGATTATGATAAGGCAATTGCTGACTATACCAATGCAATAGAATTAAAACCACAATATGCTCGGGCGTATAATAATCGAGGTAATGCATATGCTTTCAAAGGCGACACAGATAAAGCAATAGCAGATTATACTCAAGCCATAAAACATGATCCGAATTTTTCTTATCCTTATATTAACCGAGGATATAGCTACCTAAACGAAGACGATTATGACAAGGCTATCGCAGACTATACCGAAGCGATACGACTTGACCCCAATCTTGTACATCCCTACCACAATCGTGGGATAGCTTATTATGAAAAACAAGATTATTACAGAGCAATAACGGACTTTACCGAGGCGATACAGCTTGATCCCAATCTTGCAGTTGCCTATTACAACCGAGGTAGCGTATACCTTGAAAAGAAGGACTATGATAAAGCTATTACAGACTATACCGAGGCGATACAGCTTGATCCCAATTTTGCAATTGCCTATAACAATCGGGGCTGCGCATACTATGAAAAGAAGGACTATGATAAAGCTATTACAGACTTTACCGAAGCGATACGGCTTGATCCGAATGATTTAGATTACAAGCAAAATCTTGAAAACGCTTTACGGCAACAAGGTCGGTAAGGGTTGTGAAATAATATGGATTATAATAAATATATTTTTGTAGATTATAACAATATTCAAAACATCAATATTGATAATATTAATGAAAATATAAAAATAATTATTATTATTGGCAAAAACAAAAAATTATTATCCATAAATTTAATTCAAAAAACTCAACCTTTCGGGAAATCAATAGAGTGGCAACAAATTAAGAATAATGGGGAAAAAAGCTTATTAGATTTTTTTATTGATTATTTTTTGGAGTTTTTTATTTCCTGGCAAGATAATAAAGAATTTGTTATTTGCTCAAAAAATAAAAAATTAGATCCACTTATTGAATTTTTACAAAATAAAAATATCAATATAAAAAGAATAGAGAGATTTAATCAAACAGAAAATAAAAATACTTTCATAAGAAAAACGTTTGAACATATCTCATCATTTTGGAAGAATTTAAAGGTAATACAGAAAATTTGTTTTTCGACCATAGTAATTGCGGTTATCATAGGAATTATAGCTATATTACCCTTATCGTCTCCGTCAATGGTATCGGTTTTTGACAGACCTATCTACGATGAGGCAATCCTTGATCGCATTGCACAGAGAATAAACCAAGAAGGTATAAAAACATTTGTTACACCCAATGGACTTGTTAAGGTATCTGACGAAAAAACCGCCCGACGGATGCGAGTCATTCTTATCAATGAGGATTTGCTTCCTTTTAAAATTGATCCCTGGCAGGTTTTCGATAAAGAACGCTGGACTATTACTGATATGGAACGTAATATCAATTTCCAGCGTGCACTGGAAAGAATGATAACTGAACATATTAAGGCTATTGAAGGCATTGATAATGTCAAATTAAAAATTGTGTGGCCAAAAAAAGAACTTTTTTCTGAAGAAAAACCGACAAAAGCAAGCGTTATTATTTTTCCTAAACCGGGAAGCGATATTACCCAAAACCGCAAGAAGATTGAAGGTATTCAAAGACTTCTTCAAACTGCAATTGAAGGACTTCAATTAGAAAACATTGTAATTATTGATCAGGCTGGAAATATTATTAATAATTTTGAAATGGGAGGAAAATTATGAAGAAGAGATTAATTGTACTATTAGCAGTAATAGCGTTATTGAGCGTTACCACATCGTGTGCAACTTTGCTTGACTCTGAAACTGCGGCGGCGTATAACAACAGTGCCGATGCATATTTTGAGAAAGGCGATTATTATGACCGGGCTATCGCAGACTATACCGAAGCGATTCGGCTTGACCCAGAAAATGTGGAAGCGTATATCAACCGTGCCGATGCGTATTTTTGGAAAGAGGACTATGACCACGCTATTGCGGACTATATCAAAGTGATCCAACTTGATCCGAAAAATGTAAAGGCATATATCAACCGAGGTTTAGCGTATCTTTGTAAAGATGAGAAAGACCAAGCCATTGCAGACTATAACGAAGCAATACGGCTTGACCTGGTAAATGTGGAAGCATATATCCGCCGAGGTTGGGCGTATTATTGTAAAAAAAACTATGCTCAGGCTTTTGCTGACTATGCCGAAGCAATACGGCTTGACCCTGAAAATACAGAGGCATATATCAACCGAGGTATAGCGTATTTAATTAAAGGCGATTACGACCAAGCTATAGCAGACTATAATGAAGCAATACGGCTTGACTCAGTAAATGTAAAGGCATATATTTACCGAGGTTGGGCGTATTATTGTAAAAAAAACTATGCTCAGGCTTTTGCTGACTTTACAGAAGCAATCCGGCTTGACCCAAAAAATGCATCGGCATATAGTATTCGAGGTCTAGCATATAAATTTAAAGGTGATTATGACCAAGCTATTGCAGTCTATAACGAAATGATTCGGCTTGACCTAGATATTGCGGGGGCATATAGCAGCCGCGCCGATGTGTATTTAGAAAAAGGCGACTATGATCAGGCTTTTACAGATTATGAAAAAGCGATCCATCTTGATCCAACTGCGTGGAATTATCACGCTCGTGGCAAAGCGTATGAGTCGAAAGGCGATTATGATCAAGCTATCACTGACTATACAGAAATGATCCGTCTAAAACCAACTTCGGATAATTATTTTACTCGCGGCAAAGCATATGAATTGAAAGGCGATTACGATCAAGCGATTGCTGACTATACTGAAGCGATCCGGCTTGACACTAAAAAAATGTGGGGATATATCTACCGCGCCGACGTGTATTTAAAGAAAGGCGATTATGATCTAGCTTTCTCTGACTATAACAAAGCAATCCAGCTTGATCCGGAAAATGAGTGGGCATATATAAGTCGTGGTAAAGCTTATGAGTTGAAAGGTGATTTAGAACGGGCTATTGCGGATTATGAAGCAGCTTTGCGTATTGAACCAGATTCCTTTCTTATAAAGCTATATCTTGAAAATGTCTTACGGCAACAGGAGCAGTAAGAGGTGTGAAATAATATGGATTATAATAAATATATTTTTGTAGATTATAACAATATTATAGAAATGCAAATAAAGATTCGAGCGCAAGCGGAAATCAACTGTATGGGTATAACAGGGAGAGCAATATGGCAACAATAACTGCTTTTATTTTAATTGGTAAAGCACATCATAATCAAAGCGGCGTCATTCCGACTCACTATATAGCATTATATGAAAGTGATCATCCCAGCCTTTCACTTTATAAATTTGACGGCAATAAGGAAATAATCAGAATTAGACCTGCTAGAGAAAAGTTAGTTGATAATATCTATCTCTTAATTCATACTTTTATATTAAAGGCCGATGTAGATTCAACTGACGGTATGAATGGAAAGGAGATACACGGATTTTATAATTATAGAAAAAATAATATTACATACGAACAAATTATGGAAAGTATAAAAACATACGATCTAAAAGTGGTATTTAATATTCTGGTTGGCAGTACATTACTGAATCAGCTAGATAGAATAAAAGACTATCCAAGTGATTTTGAAGTTACAACACCAAAATTTCGCAGAGAATATAATAATCAAACAGGAAAAGTAGAATTTATAGAATTTTAGGTGTATACGCAAATATGTTAGTACATACAAAGCGTCAGTCACTCAACAGAGAGGAATACAATGATCTGTGTTTTTATAAACCTTTCCCAGCTCATTGTCAAAGTGATTGTATTGTCTCTATATCAAGCTCAGTAACTTCATGGATAAGTTCTATGGTAAACCCTTCTTTAATCAACTTCTTTGCGGCTTCAATAGCTCCTTTTTCATACGCCGTATTAATTCCGGTAGTCCAATCACAGAATGCCATCTGCCGTAAATGGTAGTTTCTTAAAAATTCTTTGTCCTGCATTAAAGTTTTAAAATCCCCATTTGCGTTTAATATAGGATCTTTTTGGATTGCGGCTTCGATTTCATCATACATTTCATTAAGCGCGCTGTACCTGCGTTTCATTTATTATTATTCCTATAGTGATTTTATTGTTTCAATATCAAGCCCGGTAGTTTTATGGATAAGCTCTATAGACAGTCCTTCACCAAGCAAATTCCTTGCAATTTCAATTTGTTTTTGCATTGCTCCTTCTGCGATTCCTTTTTCAGTTGCCGTATTAATTCCGGTAGTCCAATCGGACATCGCCATTTGTCGTAAATGGTAGTTTCTTAAAAATTCCTTGTCCTGCGTAACAAAATTAAGCCGCTCATAGGCTTTATTGATTGCGCTGTCCATTTGTATTACCTCCTGCAATGTTTTTTCCGGCGTGTTCACATCAAAAAATGTAAGCCAACGTTCAAGAAGATTATTTGCAATATCCCCGGTCTTAAGCTTTCTGAATTTTACCATATTAATAAAATGTATTTCCAGTACGTCCGTCAACAGGTAATTAGGATGATCGTCTTCCCATAAATGAAAACAGGTGTGAAAATCGTCAAGCTTAATATTATCAAAATTGA
>Ga0268262_10000885_pt1 | contig 38815 bp, 36 predicted proteins | sample TergutNc150P3_FD_190354 | JGI IMG/M metagenome (GOLD analysis project Ga0268262, IMG submission 190354) | Nasutitermes corniger P3 segment gut microbial community from laboratory colony in Florida, USA - Nc150 P3 (SPAdes) (version 2) | ecosystem: Host-associated > Arthropoda: Insects >...
CGGCTTCATTGTTTCCGTGCCGCCCCGCAATTAAATAAGCATTTTCCGCCCTGTCCAGCCACTGGGTTTCAAAAGCCAAGTTCCCCAAAAAGATGGCGGCATCGGTAAAGCTGGAATCTATGTGCATAACTTGATTTAGTACATCCATCGCAAGGTAAGGTTTTTGGTCTTCTGCCAAGCAGTCCGCCAGTTTGTAGAGCAGTTCCTTGTCATCGGGTTTTATGGCGAGGGCTTCTCTGTAAGCAGCCACGCTTTCGGAAAAATTTTTATTCAATCTGTGAATATCGCCTAAGTATATCAAAAAATCCGTCTCTTCGGGATTTTTTGCGTACCCGTCACGAACCAAATTTACAGCGGCTTCAAATTCTTCCATCGCTATATGTATTTCGCTTTGCTGGTAAACGAGGGAGATGTCCAAAGAATCTATTTGCCTCGCTTTTTCGAGTGCTTGCAAAGCCCCTGCATTGTCACCGGTTTTTTGATAAGCCTCTGACAAATAAATCCAGGCGGAGGCGTTGCTCGGGTCTAAATTCAATGCCCTGCGATACATAGCGATGCTCTCCGGGTATTCACCTATTCTGTAAAGCACAGCCGCCAAATTAGAAAGCGCGGGCGCAAATTCGCCATCAGAAAAATTCACCGCCTTGCGATACGCCGCCGCCGCTTCGGGAAGTTTATTGAGCTGAAAGAGGCTGTTCGCGGTATTGAAACTAGTAGCAACTGGATTTGCCCCTCTCTCCTCCGCTTTGCGATAAAGCAAAATGGCCTGTGCATAGCGGCCGTTGTTATACAATGAATTAGCTTGGTTCAAAATCTGGTCTGCGGACTGGGTTTGCGCACACAGGGTGGAAACTGATAGGAATGTGAATATAATTGCAAGCTGAGAAAACCTCATATATTGGAATTTAGAATAATTTTTTTAATATAAGGACATATATCAATGTTTACTATAATCTTGGCACGGTTTTTGCATTCATCTCTATGATATGTCTATTGCAGAAACAGATAGCCTTGGAATGCGTTTTTCAAACGCCAATTCCGATGATGCCAAAAAATGGAAAGTTGCACAGGACTTCGAAGCACTATTTGTTCATCAAATGCTAAAATCCATGCGAAATACCGTTCCAAAAGACGAAGATATGAGCACTGGCAGGCGAATTTTCACAGAGATGCTAGACGAACAGATTGCAAACACTGCAAGCCGGACAGGTAATTTTGGTTTAGCACAAATGATTTACAAGGAACTCGCAGGCAAAGACGCCACAAGCCCGCAAAAAATAATGGCGGCGCAAAACGCGTACAACTGGCAACCTACCAAAGCCTCTGCGAAACAGATAGAAACTTGGATTTCGGAAGCATCCGAAGCTATGGATTTGGACAAAAATTTAATCAGAGCCGTGATTCAACAGGAAAGTGCTGGAAATTCTTTGGCACGTTCCAGCAAAGGCGCAAAAGGGCTTATGCAGCTTATGGACTCCACTGCCAAAGATATGGGTGTCGCAAATTCCTATAACGGACGGCAAAATATTATGGGCGGAACAAAATACTTAAAACAATTGTTGGCTCAATTTAATGGCGATGAAAGCAAAGCTCTTGCCGCTTACAATGCGGGACCCAGCAGGGTTGAGCAATACGGCGGCATTCCGCCATTTAAAGAAACACAAGATTATGTTAAAAATGTTCTCAAATATAAAGAGCAATTTTCACAAGAGGAGGCTCTATGAACTTTGAAAGAGAATTTGAAGCCTTAGTGATAATACTCGGCAAAATGAGGCTGCAATACGTTGTCTTCAAAGAAACGCTTATAAAACAACGGGCTGCAATAATAGCGAACAACAAAAAAGAACTAACGGAAATTCTAGATAAAATAGAAAGCATATACGAAAGTATTAACCTACTTGAAAATCGCCGTATCTACAATATGGACATATTGGCGCAGAATACAGATTCGGAAATTAAAACTATTCGCGATATAGTTAAAGCCTTTCCTGAATTTGACGGCAAAAAACTGGAAAATATAGCATTGGAATTGAAAAAAGAAGCTCAAGAAGTAAAAAAAATTTCGACATCAAATGCAGAACTTTTGGAAATTTCGCGTAGTATAATCAAAGAAACCATAAAAACTATAATGACCCAAAACGTAGACCCGCGCGACCGTGCTTGGCGAACTTACGGAAATGGCGGGGCTTACTCCAGAACCGTGCGCAGGGAACCGGTGCATTTAGTGAATAGACAAGGCTAAAGCCTCTTTAATTTTCTAAATTCTCTGAATGGAATATTGGTTAAATTTTTTTACGGCTGGCATTGCCGCCAATATCGTTTACCTGGCGATTCCATTAATTCTTTTAGCTGTAGTGGTGTCCGCGGTTCATTTGGATAAAAAAAGCGTTCCTGTTATTCTAGTGGCTCTGTTCGCCGGAATTATCTTTGGCAAAGACGGGCTTAAATTTTGGGAATTCAACAATATGATTTTGGCAAACCAAGTCGCAAATTTGGCTCTGGTTTTTGTTTTGTTCCACGGTGGATTTTGTACGGAAAAAAGTAATTTAAAACTAGTCGCATTGCCTTCGGTGGGTTTGGCTTCTTGGGGAGTTATATTAACGGCGGTATTCACATTTGTGTGTTTATATTTTATTTTGGGTTGGGATAAAAATCTGGCTCTCTTGCTGGCTGTGATAATATCTTCTACCGATGCGGCAGCAATATTTTCAATTTTAAGAAAACAACCCCTAGGTCATAAGCTCAGCTCAACCATAGAAATAGAAAGTGCAGCCAATGACCCTATGGCTATTTTGCTCACAATAGTAACAGTACAAACCTTGACTTCCAGCGAGAGTTTGAGCTTTAATGTTTTTGTCTGGCAATTTTTGTGGAAATTCATCGCTGGACCCATCTTCGGTTATGTAATAGCGAAGATGACGGTACGGCTCATAAACAGACTTACCCCTCAAGAAAACGGATATTACTATATAATACTTCTATGCACAGCATTGTTCACTTATGGCTTTACCGAAACACTTAATGCAAGCGGAATGTTAGCTGTTTTTACCGCTGGCATTGTTCTTGGAAATATGCAATTTGTACATAAGCAGGGCGTTTATAATTTTTCGTCTGCCATATCTATGATTTCAAATATTTTGCTCTTTGTACTTTTAGGCGTTTTAGTTGAGCCACGTAGCTGGTTTAATGAAAATACGGTTTTAAAAGGAATTTTGCTTTTCCTTTTCCTGTCTTTTGTAGCAAGACCCGCTGCGGTATTTTTGGGAACGATTGGAATGCGCATACCGCTTAAAGACCGATTGTTTATATCTTGGGCAGGATTACGTGGCGCGGTTCCCATTGTGCTTGCCACATATCCAACAGCTCATGGCATGGAAAACGGAATGGAAGTTTTTAATCTGGTATTTTTTGCGGTGTTACTCTCCTTGATGATTCAAGGCTCATCGCTTGGCAAAGTCGCAAAATTATTAAAACTATCCACGGAGTCTCGCCCAGAGCCGCCTTATAGCCTTGAATTTTTCACGAAAAATGATATGGAGGCTGGGCAAAAGATAACTGTGTTTACCATTGACATGCCAGACCCGGAAGGTGCTAAAGGACCCCTTATACGCGACTTGAGATTGCCGGAAAATACGCTTTTGCTCATGATAGCGCGCAGGCAAAGAGTCCCTTCACTTTTTAGAAAAACTCAAAAAATTATAAGCCTGATAAGAGAACGGCATGGCGAAGAGGTGAAAGAGTTGGAAGACAAAACTTGGGCAATATTTAATAAAATAAACGAGAAAAAATCTTTTAGTAGAGACGAAGAGGAAGATGTTTGGCAGGTGCTCCCGCCAAGAGGTGACACCGCTTTGTGCGGCTGGGACCAAATAACCGTTCTTTCAAAAGTGGAAGACGAAGAAAAAATCAGAGAGGTGCTGCTGGATTCTTTTAATAAAGCTAATTCAACAGCTTAGTAATCTGGGCTCCAACCATTTAAATGCATTCGTTTTGCCGAAAGTCCTTTTTTTTTGTGATAATAAATTATGGCCATTGCCTCTTCGTAGTTTAATGCTATGCGGCTGGAATCTGAGGTTTCTTTTTCATTTTTTCCATTCCAAATTAAAGATTGGATTTGGTTATTGTTTTTAAAAGGCGGTTCGCTTTCGTTTGCCAGCTTGAACATCAAAACCGCTACGCTTAAAGGCTCCTCTGCCAAGCTATCCAATGCGGTTTGTGAACCGAAAAATCGGAGCTTGTAACCTTCATATATAATATCCAAAATGTAGTCCTTAGGATTGTAGTTGAAAATCTTCAATTCCGCAAAAACATCTTCACCTATTAGCTCTGCGCTCAAAGGTCCAAGCCAATAGAAGTTTCCGTTACTATCCAAAGTTGATAGCAAGTCCTGCTTTAGATGGTCATCAAGACTTTCACCTATTACAACTATATTTCTGCCCCTGTACCTAACCGCACTGAGTTGTTCAAAAGCCAAAAGCGAATCGGGTGGAGAAAGCCAAATTCTAAGCCCCGTGTTAACTTTATTGGAGTCGTTATTATCGTTTGGCAATGCAACCAGTGCTCCTAAGCCGTTTTTATGAGGGATAATCCAAACGCCAAAATCATTTATATGGGTTAACATAGGCGAAGGTTTGTGAAATTTGCCATACCAAGTCAGCAGACCTGTTATAATGAGCAGAATACAGACTTTAATCCAATGCCTCATATATAATTTTTTACTATTTTTAATATCTTTTATTGGAGTGTTTGAAAAAAGAAAACTCATTATGGAAAAAATAGCAAAACTTATAGTGGTAGCGGCGATTTTTGCATACGGCGAAAACCTTACGGATATTGATTCACTATTTGCGGGCAGGGAATTTCAGCTTCCGCATTTAGATTCCTCTTATCGGATAGATTACAACATAGTCTCTATGGCAAAAAGCTCAAGTAAAGAGCAAGATGAAGCTTATACTTTGCAATTTGATGCCGTTGCCGATTTTGACGTAGCCCAAGCTCGCAGGGCAAAACTCAGAACTCAAACCGGTTATGACATACAGATGATTTTTGACGCTCCTTTTTATAAACTCAGGGGTGGAGGTTTTAAAAGCAAATTGGATGCAGATGATAAAGCTAGAGAATTTTCCATATATAATATATCCGCCTTTCCCGTGAAGGTTAGGTAGCTCGTCTCCTGATTTAGTTTTCTTCGCTAATTATAAAATGCGGTCTGGCTTTAACCTCTGTATAGGTTTTTGCTAGGTATTGCCCTAAAATTCCCGTTGTGAGCAGTTGTATTCCGCTACAAAAAAGAATTATGCATATCGTGCTCGCCCAACCGCTAACAGGGTCGCCATACATAATTTTCCTAACAACAACAAATATTATAGACAGGCAAGATGCTAAAAACATCAATATCCCGCTTATGCTTGCTACAGCAAGAGGTTTTACAGAAAATGCCACAATGCCGTCTAAGGAATAGAAAAAAAGCTTTCCAAAAGACCATTTGCTTTCGCCTGCAATTCTCCTTGCATTTTCATATTCAAACCACTTTGTTTTAAAACCAATCCAAGGAAAAATGCCTTTTGAAAAACGGTTTCTCTCATCTATTTGCAAAATGGAGTTTGCGTATTTTCTAGACATAAGCCTAAAATCCCTCGCTCCATCCACTATATTTATATCTGAAATTTTCCGCATTACTTTGTAAAAAATGCGAGCAAAAAAAGAACGGATAATAGGTTCGCCTTTACGGCTCACCCTTCTAGTCGCAACGCAGTCCGCTTCGCCGTTTTGAGTAATTTGAAGCATTTGCGGAATTAAATCGGGCGGGTCTTGCAAATCCGCATCCATAATAACTAAAAAATCTCCTTTTGCTCTTGATAAACCCGCAAGCATTGCCGCTTCTTTTCCAAAATTTTTAGATAAAATAATATAGCGAACTCTATTATCATCTTTAGACAGCTTTTTCAAAATTTCTGCGGTGTTATCTGTTGAGCCATCGTCTATAAAAACAAACTCGCTTTCTGCCGGAATAAATTTATTTGTTTCTGCATAAAATTCCAGAACAGAAGATTCTTCATTTTTGCACGGGACTATTATTGATAAAATATGTTGCATATTAAACAAAAAGCTGGGCTAACTATGAATAAAAGGGATATAATTGCAAAAAACAGCATAGACATATAAGTTAATATTTTTAAACGGGAATTTTCCAAAATTTGCGCTCCGCGCGTGGCAAAATAAACGAGAGGAAACAGTACCGGGAAAATATAGCGAAATTCATTATCGCAAGAAAATGGATGACCAATCCGAAAATAAATAAGCGAAAAAAATAAACCTATTGTAAAAAGCATTGCTGGCAATTCTCTGAATTTTGCGTTTATTATGCCCCACAAGGCTAAAACAAAAATAAGCAAGGCTAAAATACACAATATCGTACACAAAGAATCAACAACTGGTTGCTTCCATATTTTATTTTCTTTATACAAACTCAGAGATGATTTTATGAGATAATTCCAAAAATACTGCCTTCCTCCTTCATCTTGCCAAGCAGAAGTATAGGGAAAAAGCACATAATCTTTCAAATCGAAATATAAATAAGTACCGGCTGTATTATTAACTCTTAACTCGCTATGCAAACTATTGGCAGTTTCTCCAATTAAATCAAATTTTTTTCCTTCAAAAATATCTGCAATGGTTCTATGATTTGAAATTCCTATAAACAATAAGACCGTGAATATAGAGGCAATCAAAGTGCGTAAAGAACCTATTTTTAAAGAACGCACAACACCTAAAATATAAATTACTGCCCAAACTGCCAAAATAACAAAGCCTGTAAATTTGGAAGCAAGCGCTATTGAAGCGCCAAGAGTTGCTAAAAACATATCTGAATTTTTATATGTTAGCCAATATCTTTGCGCGAACAGCATACAAAACAAAGCTCCGAAATAAAATTCAATATCATTGTTAATGCGCGGTCCAGTCCAAGCAAAGCCTGTCCAAAAAACCGAAACAATAGAAGCTAAATAGGCTAGGCGACTATTTCCAAACAAATTTAAAATCAAGGCTACTCCCAAAACAACACTTCCAAAAGAAAATAAAAGCTGCACTTGCTGCAAAACTCTGCCAGTTAAAGCATGGTCGTAGCTGTCCACAATATTTTTCACAACAGCAGATGCTATGTAATATGGAGGCGGCTGATGACATTCCCAACATTCATTAGTTTTTGGCACTCGTTTTTCATTAGCAACTATTTGTATATATTGCAAATGCGCTTCTACATCGTAGGGATTTTGCATAGGTCCCGTATATGTATATACAATTAAACGCACGATTATTCCTAGCAGCATAATGGAAATAGCAATAAAGCCAAATTTAAACTTTCTTAAAATCAATGCGATGGAAAGTAAAAGAAGCAGGGTAAAAATGTAGTGCATTAACGAAAGCGATTTAAACCCGTTATAAGGCGTCTGAATTTTCAATCCGCCCGACCCGCCGTGATTTAGTACGCGAATTTCAAAAAAATTCGATTCTTCTTGAACATATTTTGAAAAATCAAAATACGCACCTTTTGAGTAATCGCAAAGCCCTTTGATACCGTCTAATGGAAAAGTTTTTCCGTTGATTAAAATTTCTTGAATGCAATCGTCTGGGATTATATTAAATTTTGCAGTTCTTTTATTTTTAATTGATAAGTTAAAAGATACAGTAAACTCTTCTCTTTCTCCATTAAATGAATACGGTAGTTTTATGTCTTCCGTATTATTATTTCTTGTTGATTTTATATTTGAAAACTCCATGCGAGCAGGAGTGATAATTATGTATGCTACTGCAAGTAGCAGCAATATATAGAATAGAGGTTCGCGCATATTAAAATGCCCTCCCAACTATGAATAAAAACGACAAAATTGCAAAAAGCAGCATAGATACATAAGCTAGTATTTTTAAACGAGAATTTTCCAAAATTTGAACCCCGTTTACGGCAAAATAAACTAAAGGAAACAGCGCTGGGAAAATATAACGAAAATTATTTGAACAAGAATAGGAATAACTGTACCTTAAATAAATAAGCCCGATAAATAAAAATATTACAAAAAACAAGGGCGGCAAATCCTTAAATTTTGCGTGTATTATTCCCCACAAAGCGAGCGTAAAAATAAGCAAAGCGAGGGTGCTTAATGCTATTGCAAATATATATCCTGCTGGAGTATCCCAAAATCTCCATTCTCCGAATAGAGATGTTTTTAAAACAAAATTCCAAAAGTATTGCCTTCCGCCTTTATCTTCGTAAGGTGAAGTATAAGGCTCCATTAGATAATCTTGCAAATCGAAATATAAATAATTGCCAACCGTATTATTAACTCGGTCTCCATCACCTATACCGCCCGTATTTCCTACCAGCTCTATTTTTTTTCCTTCAAAAACATCAACAATGGCTCTATAATTTGAAAAACCTGCAAACAATGCAATTATAAATGCCGAGGCAAGCAATGTTCGCAAAGAACCAAATTTTAAAAGACGCACTATGCTAAAAACATAAACAATAATCCAAACACCTAAAATAATAAAACCAGTAGATTTGGCTGACAAAGCGATAGCAGCTCCAATGGAAGCTAAAAGCATATCCGAATCTTTATGCAAATGCCAATATCTTTGCACAAACAACATACAAAACAAAGCACCAAAATAAAATAAACTATCATTGCCTATTCGTGGAGCCGATATAACAAAACCTGGCCAAAGTACAGAAACAAAAGCGGCTAAATATGCTATACGGCTATTCCCAAACAAATTTAGAATCAACGCTACTCCAAAAATAACGTATGCAAAAGAAAACAAAAGACTTTCTTGCTGTAAAATTCTGTCGGTTAAGCCAGGATCGTAGCGGTCTGCAATATTTTTTATTATGGCAGAGGTAATATAATATAAGGGTGGATGAAAACAACTCCAACATTCATCATTTTTTGGCAAATATTTTTTCTCGGAAATTATTTGCACATATTTTAAATGACCATTAGTATCATTAGAATATTGATTAGGTTCTACATAAGAGTATAGAATTAAACGTACAACTATCCCTAGCAATATAATGGAAATAGCAATAAATTCGAATTTAAACTTTCTTAAAATCAACGCTATAGAAAACAAAAGAAGAAGGGTAAAAACATAGTGCATAAAGGAAAGTGATTTAAACCCGTTATAAGGCGTTTGAATTTTCAATCCACCCGGACCGCTGTGATTTAGTACGCGAATTTCAAAAAAATTCGATTCTTCTTGAACATATTTTGAAAAATCAAAATACGCTCCTTTTGAATAATCGCAAAGTCCTTTGATACCGTCTAATGGAAAAGTTTTTCCGTTGATTAAAATTTCTTGAATGCAATCGTCTGGGATTATATTAAATTTTGCAGTTCTTTTATTTTTAATTGATAAATTAAAAGATATAGTAAACTCTTCGCTTTTTTCGCTATTAAATGAATATGGCAGTTTTATATTTTCTGTATTATTATTTTTTGTCGATTTTACGTTTGAAAACTCCATGCGAGCAGGAGTGATAATTATATATGCTACTGCAAGCAAAAGCAATAAGTAGAATAGAGGTTCACGCATATTAAAGAGCCTGGCCAACTATGAACAAAAATGATAACATCACAAAAAGCAGCATAGATGTATAAGCTAGTATTTTAAAACGGAAATCATTTGAACAAGAATAGGGATAACTGAATCGTAAATAAATAAGCCCGATAAATAAAAATATCACAGAAAGCAAAGGAGGTAAATCTATGAATTTTGCGTGTATTATACCCCATAGAGCGAACATAAAAATAAGCAAAGCGAGGATGCTCAATGCTATTGCAAATACCTCTCCTACAGGAGAATCCCAAAATCTAAATTCTCCGAATAGAGATGTTTTTAGAGAATAATTCCAAAAATACTGCCTTCCGCCTTTAACACCCCGAGATGAAGTATAAGATTCCAGCATATAATCTTGCAAATCAAAATATAAATAATTACCCAATGTATTATTAACTCGTAAACTAACATCTAAACCTTCGGTATTTCCAACCAACCCTAATTTTTTCCCTTCAAAAATATCAACAATAGCTCTATAATTTGAAAAACCTACAAATAACGCAACTATGAATGCCGAAGCGAACAAAGTTCGTAAAGAACCAAATTTTGAGACACGCACCACGCTAAAAATATAAATAGCAATCCAAATACCTAAAATAATAAAGCCAGTGGATTTACCAGCTAATGCAATAGATGCTCCAATAGACGCCAAAAGCATATCCGAGTTTTTCTGCAAACGCCAATATTTTTGCGCAAACAACATACAGAGCAAAGCACCGAGATAAAATAAACTATCATTATTTATTCGTGGTGCGGCTATAACAAAACCAGGCCAAAGTACAGAAACAAGAGCAGCTAAATACGCTACACGGCTATTTCCAAACAAATTCAGAATTAACGCTACCCCCAAAATAACGCATACAAAAGAAATCAAAAGATTTTCTTGTTGTAAAATTCTATTGGTTAAGTTAGTATCATAGCGGTCTGTAATATTTTTTATTACGGCAGAGATAACATAATATAACGGCGGCTGGAAAGTACTCCAACCTTCATTGCTTTTTGGCAGACGTTTTTCTTCGGAAATTATCTGTATATACTGTAAATGACCACCAATATCATAAGAATATTGCATAGGTCCTGTATAAGAGTATAAAATTATACGTACAACTATTCCTAGTAGTATAATGGAGATGGCAATAAATTCGAATTTAAACTTTCTTAAAATCAACGCTATGGAAAACAAAAGAAATAGAGTAAAAATAAATGATTTAAACCCGTTGTAAGGAATTTCCATTCTAAACCCGCCAGGACCGCCATCATTCCTAATTTGAAGTTCAATTCTATTCAAGCCTTCTTGCATATATTCTGATAAATCAAGCACAGTTCCATTGTTGTAATCGCATGGTTTTTTTACCATTTCTTGCGGGAATGCCTTTCCATTTACTTCAATGCTTAAAATGCAGTCGTCAGGATAAAATTTGTAAACAGAATTTTTGCTATCTTTAATATTTAAAGAAATTGAAAAATTTGAATGTTCTCTTATTTTATATGTTGAAATTGGAAAAGATTCCGCCGAGTAAGATGTTCCATCTATGGTTAATACAACATCGCTGATGTTTGGTTTTGCTGGAATAATCCAAAACCAGATTAAAACAAGCAAGAGCAATAAATAAAACAACGGTTCGTGTAGGATTTTTTTTATAGCCTTCATATCAAAATCCCGGTAATGCTATAAACAAAAACGACAAAATGGAAAAAATTAACATACAGAAATATGCGCCAAAACGCAAATTAGCATTTTGCAAAGTTTTAGTCCCCTCAAAAGTAAATAGCAGCATAGGAACGAGAATCGGAGCTATGTAACGAAAATCTTGCATACAGCTAACGGAATAGTGTGCCCTTATGAAAATTAAGCTGGCAAGCAAAGCGGTGAAAAATAACAAGCTCGGCAAATTCCGCATTTTCATATTCACAATTCCCCAAAAAATCAGCAAAAAGAAAACAAAATTTATAAAATTTAATATGCTTGCAATTACTCTTCCAGCATTGGATTTCCAAACCGCATATTCTCCGAATAGTGTGGATTTTATGAAAAAATTCCAAAAATACTGCCTACCGCCGACATCGGTCCAAGTGCTTGTGTATGGTTCCGTAAAATAGTCTTTTGCATCGAAATAAATAAAACTCCCTAAAGAAGTTTTAACATTTAAACCAGGATTTACATTTACAACTGCCAAACTTGGTGTTACGTCGTGGAAAAATTCCAAAATAATTCTATACTGAGACCCAAAAGCAGAAAGCATAACAATGATAAAAATTCCAATTGCTATTTTTAGCTTAGGCAACTCCCAAAAACGGAAGATTCCACATATACATAAGAGAACTAAAGCTCCCATAACAACAAATCCTGTGGATTTGAAAAGCACAGCAATGCCGGCACCTAAAAACGAGAGCAACAAATATCTGCTTTTATGTTTGTTCCACCACATTTGAGCAAATAACATGCACATCAAAGCTCCAAAATAAAAAGGTACGTCGTTCCCTATTCTAGGTGCGGTTATAACAAAACCGGGCCAAACCGCAAAGAGCAAACTTGAAAATATTGAGATTTTTTTATCACCAAATAGCCTATACAACAAGGCTACTCCAAATGCCAAAGAAGCAAAGGAAAAAAGCATTGCTATCTGCTGCAAAAGACGAAGCGTGTATAATGGGTTTATTTTATTAAAAATACTTATAACCCCAGTACTTGCCAAATAATACAAAGGCGGATGGTTACAACTCCAACAAGCATCTGTTTTAGGAATTTGCTTATTTTCAATTATCATATTCATATACACAAAATGCCCGTATTCCATATCGTAAACTCTTTCTGCTGGGTTGGTATAGGAAAAATAAATTAACCGGATGCCTATTCCCAAAAGAACGAGCGATGTAGCGGAAATCCCGAATTTGAATTTTCTCAAAATAAGAGCGGCTATAATCAATAATAAAACGGAAAACAGAATCTGTTTAAACCCAGCAGAAGAAAAACCATCATAAGGATAATCTATTCTAAGCCCACCAGGACCACCATAACTATTCTTCATTCGAAATTCTATTTTATTCAAGCCTTCTTGCGTATATTCTGATAAATCAAGCACAGTTCCATTACCGTAATCGCATGGATTTTTTACCATTTCTTGCGGATATGCTTTTCCGTTTATTTCAATGCTTAAAATACAGTCGTCGGGATAAAATTTATAAACAACATTTTTGTTCTCTTTGATATCCAAATTAAAAGAAATTGAAAACTCCGAATTGTTTTTAATTTTATACGTTGAAATTGGAAAAGATTCAGAAGAAGATGTTCCATCTACAGTTAGCACAACATTGCTGATGTTTGATTTTGTAGGAATTATCCAAAACCAAGCTAAAGCTAGCAAGAGCAGCGAGTAAAACAACGGTTCGTGCAGGATGTTTAGAAACTTTTTCATATTATTGCTAGAATATAGTAAATAAATTTCTACATTGTGCTCAATACTTAAAAAGGGAGTCTCAAAATATGAAAAACGTGTTAATTACCGGTGGTGCTGGCTTTTTTGGTAGTTTATTAAAGCAAACTTTACTTGATAGAGGATATTCATGCGTAAGCATTGATTTGGAAAAAGACGAAACATCGCACAAAAATTTAACAGTCATTCAAGGCGATATCCGAAATATGGATACTATGCGGGAATTGTTTAAACAGCATAATTTTGATACCATTTTTCATTGTGCCGCTATTTTAGCTCATGCGGTGAAAGATAAGAATTTTTTATGGTCTTCCAATGTTGATGGAACTAAAAACGTTGCAGAATTAGCGCGGGAATATAAAGTTAAAAGCATTGTATTCACTTCCTCAAATTGCCTATGGGCGCAAAATTTTCACCGTCCCGTTACGGAAGAAGATATTCCAAACCCAGTTGAAATCTATGGAAAATCCAAACTGGAAGGAGAAAAAATACTAAAACAATACAGCGACAGCGTGAACACGGTTATTTTTCGCTGCCCCACTATTATTGATAGCGGACGCCTTGGCTTGCTTGCAATTCTATTTGAATTCATAGACGAAAGCCGTAAGGTTTGGGTTGTTGGCGGTGGAGAAAATCGCTACCAGTTTATTTATGCGCAAGATTTAATTGAAGCCTGCATAAAAGCTGCTGATTATGGAAAATCCAACATATTCAATATCGGGTCGGAAAATGTGAAATCATTCAGAGAGGTTTATAATTATGTGATTGATAAAGCCGGAACAAAAGCACGTGTTGCAAGCCTGCCTAAAAAATTGTCTATTTTTGGAATGAAACTGGCGCATACGCTTAAAATATCTCCTCTAGGTCCATATCAGTACAAAATGATCGCCGAAGATTTTGAATTTGACATTTCAAAAATAAAAAAGGAATTGAATTGGGCTCCCACCATGACCAACGAAGAAATGCTCTATAAGTCATATAAATATTATCATGATAATAGAAAAGAAATCTATAGCAGAAAAGATGTTTCGGCGCACAAGCAGGCGGCAAAAATGGGTATAATCAGGTTATTGAAATGGGTTTCTTAGAGGGAATTTTCATTTATGCGAAAATATGTAAAACTGTTTGCTTGCATAATTAAACATAAACGCTACTCCGGTTCCAGCTATTTTTGAAATTATATTGGGAAATCCAAAAATTTCAATACAAAGAGCGGTTGTTGCCAAGTCAATACCCAAACCTATAGCACCCACAAATATCACCATTATAAACTCCGTGCGTTTTTTTCTGCCTTCTTTAGATTTGAAAATTATTTTGCACAAAAGAAAATTCACCGTTGCCCCTGCCAAAAAAGATAGCACTGCTGCAAACAAATAGAACATTTCCAATTTATAGTTCAAAAAATAAAAAACACCCCAATTCACAAATGCGCAAAACAAACCGGCAAAAAAATATTGTATAAATTTTGGCAACAGCGATTTTAGAATATCCCTATTTACCCTCATGGTAATCCTCTTCGCTATTCACGCTCCAAATTGCAGATTTGTCTTTTGAATCGCTGCAAATAGCATTCACGGCTTCCTTGGCACTTAGCATTGAATGGTCCATATTGTTGTATTTGTGCATTCCGTTTCGCCCAATTAAAAACAAATTGTCAATGCCATCTAGCCATGCCTTGAGTTCACCAAATTTATTGTATGTTCCAAAATACGCCGGATAAGCTTTTGGAACTTTAACCACTACGGTGTCCAAAACATCTTCTTTTTTTGCCATGCCAATTTTTTCAAGTTCGCTTATGGCAAATTTTGAGAAAACCCGTTCGCTCATATTCCACAAATCATCACCCTCGTTTGCAAAATATTCCATACCGAGCCATACTTTGCTCTTGTCCTTAACTAAATGCTCGCTCCAGTTATTGAAAATTTGCAGCCTGCCAACTTTTACATCGTTTTCCTGAACATAAATCCAATTATCCTTGATGTTTCCTACTTCAAGTTTGTCTAAAAGCACCCCAACCGTTATAAAATCCCTATACACCAAGCCATTTGCAATTTCCTTAATATTTTGCGGAACATCTTCCACAGCATTGAGCAAATCTTTAATTGGCATTGAGCTTAAAACATAATCGTAATCTTTTAAATTTAATTTCTCTATTTTTGTGTTGAATTTGATTTCCCCGCCCATTTCCAGAATTTTATCCGCAACGCGCTGCCACAAATCTCCGGGACCGAGTTTAGGATATAAAAATTCATCTATTAAACTTGTCTCTTTGGTATTTTTGAAAAGCGCATGTTTTATTGTTTTGGCAATGCTCAATCCCTTTATCCTTTGCGCACCCCATTCCGCGCTGATTTGCTCGCATGGAATGCCCCACACTTTTTCTGTGTAATCTTTGAAGAATGTGAGGTAGAGTTCTTTGCCAAAACGGTTCAGCATAAAATCTTGCAAATTTTTTTCCGTTTTAATTTTGAATAAACTGGATTTTAAATAGCTTGTGCCTATTTTTACCATTCTCCAAAGTCCAAGACCCTTTATTGTATTTGCATTTAGCGATACCGGATAGTCAAAAAATTTTCGCATATAGAGAATGCGGGACAGGCGCGGGCGTAGCATCATATCTCCGTATATGTTTTTCCACCAATCCATAACCCAGTCGTTTTTACTGAAAAATCTGTGACCCCCAATATCCATTCTATTACCGTTGTGCTCCACCGTGCGGCTAATTCCGCCAACAAAATTTTCCTGCTCAACAACTATTGGATGGATACCATTTTTTTTCAGGAGTTCCAAAGCGGCTGTAAGCCCGGCTGGACCAGCACCTATAATGAGGGCAGTTTTCATAATTATATAAATTTAGAATTGTGAAAATAAATCATTTCTTATTTCTAAACACAATAAAACGTTGTCCCAGATAATTTAAACCTGTAAACAAGCACATCCCCACAAATAAAGCGATATTTTCTCGAATATTTTGCGGTTTGCTGTGCAAAAAATAGTTCATTAAAGGTTTTGCAAATCCATAAGCGATAAAATAAGAAATGGCTATATTAAAAATAAATGCAACTACCATAAATAAACTCCATTCTTTTATGGTAAATGTGAAATATTTGTTTAGAAAAAAACTTAAAATACTGGTAAAAAAATAATTGCAGGCAGAGGAAATCCAATAACTCAAGTGTACTATATTGTAAAGCGAGAACATTATCGCTGAACCTACAACAGTATTGATTATTCCAACGAGAATAAACTTGAAAAACTTCCTATCAAAAATCATACTACCGCCAAAGCCTCAAACACCTGCTTTTTTGAGGGTGCAGAAGTTTTCACCACTTTGCCTATCTCCAAAGGCAGAATATAAACGCGGGTCTGCTTTTCCGCTTTTTTATCCCCTGCAATGGCATCCCAAGTTTTTTCTGCATCTATTTTAATTCCGCACTCTTTCAAGGTCTGTGGAATGCCGAATTTGTTTAAAAGTTCATTCTGCCTGCTTTCATCTTTTTCACTCCACATCCCCATTATTGTGGATAATCTCCCTGCAATCCTCATTCCCAAACCAACCGCAATGCCATGTGAGAATTTATTGAAATTCGTCAGCTTTTCTATAGCGTGCCCAAAGGTGTGCCCGTAATTCAAAATAGCCCTAAGCCCAAGTTCACGCTCATCTATGCCAACAACTTCGGCTTTTATCTCGCATGAACGCTTAACTGCATATTTCAAAGCCCCCGCGTCTTTTCTCAAAAGTGCGTTTGCATTTTTTTCCAGCCATTCAAAAAAATGGCTATCATATATAATCCCATATTTCACAACTTCTGCAAGCCCCGCTTGAAATTCCTCTTTTGGCAGGGTCTTTAAGACGGATAAATCGCACACAACAGCTTGGGGCTGGTAAAAAGCGCCTATCATATTTTTGCCTTCGGGATGGTTGATGGCAACCTTGCCGCCAACGCTGCTATCCACCATTGCCAAAAGTGATGTTGGGAACTGCACAAATGAAATTCCCCTTTGGTAAGTTGCCGCTGCAAAACCAGCCATATCACCCACTACCCCGCCGCTGAACTGCAAAAGGCATGTTTTGCGGGTATAGCGTTTTTTCAACATAAAAGTCCAAAGACTGTTCAACTTTTCTAAATTCTTGCTTCTTTCACCCGCAGGAAAAATAAAATTTTTGCTCTCTCCGGTTTTTTGGCAAATCATTCTAAAATTCTTTTTCTGTTTTTTTGCTATGTTAGAATCCGTGCAAACAAGCATTTCGCATTTCGGGAGAATTTTCAGCGTTTTCAGCAGAATATTCGCATATTTCAAAATCCCCTTGCCTATAAAAATTGGATAGGCTTCCCCCGATGTCAAATTAACTCTAACTGCAAGATTTTCCCATAATTTCAAAGCATCTAAAATTTGCGTAAGAACGCGTTTCTCCGGAGGGTCATCATTGCTCTCAATGCTAAAATCCGCAAGAGAATAAAATTTTTCGCGGTCAGAAAGCATATTTTTTATCTTCTCCATCCTCGCTTCTGGCTCCAAACCCGCCATCAATGGGCGGTTGTTATTTCGCCCAATTCGTTCGCATAAAATTTCCGGCTCTGCTCTCATGCAAATAAGGATACCAGAGTTCCTAATCATCTTCACATTTTCGCTTTTGGTAATAGCTCCTCCGCCAAGAGACACCACTATATTTTCTTTTTGCGAAATTTCCTTTATCGCCTCTATCTCAAATTCCCTGAACTTGGCTTCGCCTTCTTGTTCAAAAATTTCCGCTATGCTTCTACCAGCACGCTCCGCTATAAAAGAGTCGGAGTCCACATAATCCAAATTGAGCTGATTGGCAAGCAATTTGCCAATACGGGTTTTGCCGCTCGCCATAAAGCCTGTGAGATAGATGTTGTTTGACATTGAGAGTAAGGTAGAAAATTTACTATATTCCTATCATGCTTCCGCAAAATTTTGTCGCATTAGATGTAGAAACAACGGGTTTAGACGTAGAAAAGGATGAGATTATAAATATCGCTCTTGTTCGTTTTGAAGATGGCAATGTTACTGCCAGCATGGATTTTATGGTAAAACCGCAAAAAGAAATTTCGTCTTTTGTCAAGTATTTAACGGGTATTTCACAAAGCGAATTGAACGAAGCAAAATCTTTTAAGGAAATTGCTCCGCAAATTTTGGAGTTTATAAACGGCAAGCCGCTAGTTGCGCACAATGTAGCTTTTGATTCAAAACTTTTTATGCTTGCCCTGAATAGGAATGGATTTAAAAATCATGAATTTGTTTTTTGGGATTCGCTTGTCATAGCTCAAGCAGCGTGGACTTACGAAAGCCACAAACTGGTGAATTTGATAAAACATTTGAACATCGAAGTTTCTGCCTCGCACAGAGCATTGCCAGATGCAGAGGCTTGCGGAAAAGTTTTTTTGTTGGGGCTTGCAGAACTGGAAAAGAGCAGTGACTCGGTTAAGGAAAATTTAAGAAAAATAGCAATTGGCACACAATACGAGCCTTTGTTTTAGGAGAGCGAAATGCCTGATATATCTCAAATTTATGAAAAATTGAATTTTACGCCCAGAAAAGGACAGCTTGATTATAGCAAAACAGTTGCGGAAACTTTAAAAGCGAACAGCCGTTCAAAACAACAAATTACCCTGGCGGAAGCTGAAACTGGAATCGGGAGAACGCAAGGTTATTTAATTCCCGCCATGCTCCGCGCAGACGAAACAGATGAGAGGATTTTAATCACCGTTACAAGCAGAACGCAATTAAAGCAAATTCAGGAAAAAGAAATCCCGGCAATTTTGCCGTTTTTGAAAGGTAAAATTCGTCCTTCAGTTTTAAAAGAAAGGTTTAGCTATGTATGTACGCGCAAATTTTACAATTGCGTAAATAGCGCAGAACTTTACCTTACCGCAGAAGAGCGTGTGCTTTTTTTTGCCGTAATAACGTGGCTGGAAAAAACAAAAGATGGAGACTTAAACGAAATTCTCCATTACAATCGTACTCCTATTCTCTGGAAAAAAATCGCATGTGAAGCGGGTTCGTGCCTTGGTGAAAAATGTGAATATTTTTCAAAATGCCATTTTCAAAAAGCCAAAAAAACATCTGAAAATTCCAATCTTCTTTTGGTGCAGCATCATCTATTTCTACAAGATATGCAGATGGATTTTGCGCTTTTGCCACACTGCGAAAAAATTATTTTTGATGATGCTCATAAACTCCCGCAAGCAAGCCAAAAAATTTTTGGGCGGCATCTTTATTTTTATGCCCTGAGGAATGCAATTAAACAAAATATCTGGTGCAAGAAATGGGAGAAACAGACTGCGGAAAGCGAAAAATTATTTTTGACCTTAGTAAAGGAGATTCAAAACTTTTTCCAAAAAACTAAAAAACGCAAAATCATCTACAGCCAGAATCTATCCTCCGAAACAGGAATTTCGCCGGAGCCTGTGCAAAATTCTCTGAAAGCCTTATTGGAAATCATAGAGCAGACAGGTTCCGAATTTTACGCTCAAAATGAAATAGGCAAAACAAAAGATTGCATGCAATTTGCATCTGACATAAGAAAAATTTCAAGCGACATCACATTCTTTTTTGCCGCTTCACACAGCGAATATGTATATTGGATAGATTGCCCTTCCAATCCGCATCAGGTTACATTTAGCGCAGAGCTTATAAATTCATCTGCAAAATGGAGCAAAGCTCTCTACCCTATTCTAAAATCCGCATTTTTCACCTCCGATACCATCAGTATAAACGGGTCCTTTGACTATTTGAGCAACCGTTTGGCGTTGTTTGGGAAAAATGTAAAAACAAAAATTTTCACCAACAAGATATCGGAAGAATATCCCGAAGTTTTCACTGCGGAATTTTTGCCAAAACCAACCGAAGAAAGATTTTCGGAGGAACTCACAAAAACCCTATACGAAATCATTTCCAAAAGCAAATGCAACACGATTATTTTTACAGATATGTTTTCTATTCAAAAATTACAGGCGGAAATTAAAAAAGATGAAAACCTGCAAAGCAAAACCTGTTTCTTTCAAGGAGTTGATGGCAATTTTTTCAATTTGGCAGGCTTTTTATCAAAAGAAATAGGCAATATTTTAATAGGTACTCCAGATGAACTAAAATCTCTAGAAGAAATAGAATTGCCAGAAAATTGCCTTATAGTACTCTCCAGGCTTCCTTTCCCAGACATCAAAGAACCAGTTCTTTCAAGAAGAATGGAACTCTTAAAAGAGCAGAACAAGAATAGCTTTATGTTTATGACGATGCCAGAAACTTCTCTCACCTTGCGCAGAGTTTACTCCGCAATTCTACGTTCAAACAAAAAACAGACATTGCTTTTACTCGATAATCGTATAATAAGTGAACAATACGGGGCAAAAATTCAAAGACTTTTTCCAAAATTCAAAATCCTCAGCCACAGAATATTTTCAACGAACTTTTTCTAACAAATGCTTATGCCCATGAAAACAGTCATAGGTTTAGGGGAAGTGCTTTGGGATGTATTCCCTGAGCGGAAAGTTCTTGGTGGAGCGCCTGCCAATTTTGCCCATTACGCTTCGCAGTTCGGTTTTAAGGGTTGTGTTGTGAGTGCGGTTGGAAAAGATTTACCCGGCAAGGAGATTTTGGATGTTTTGGCAGAGAAAAAACTTGATTTTCTCATTGAAACCGTGGATTATCCAACAGGAGAGGTTAAGGTTACTTTAAACGCCCAAGGCATTCCGCAATATGAAATATGTGAAAATTCAGCTTGGGATAATATTCCCTTTACCAAACGCACAGAGGAACTGGCACAAAGTTGCAGGGCGATTTGCTATGGAACACTTGCGCAGCGTAACGAAACATCACGTGCGACAATTCATCGCTTTTTGGAATCTGTCCCTGAAAACGCGTACAAAATTTTTGACATAAATTTAAGGCAACATTTTTACAGTAAAGAGATAATATGCCATTCTTTGCAACTTTGCAATATATTGAAAATGAATGAGGAAGAAGTTGTGGAAATGGCACGTCTTTTCGGATTTGCCGGAATGACCGAGCGGGAAATATGTTTGCATTTATTGAAAACTTATGATTTGAAAATTGTTGTAGAAACAAAAGGTGCAATGGGCAGTTATGTATTTACCGCCGATGAAGAGTCGTATTTGGCTTCCCCAAAAATATCAGCGGCAAACACGGTTGGTGCGGGCGATTCGTGGATAGGCACATTCGTGGCGGCATTGCTCAACGGAGAGAGCATACGGAGTGCGCATGAGTTGGCGGTTAAAGCTACAGCATATAAGTTATCCAACCCAAGTTTTTGACCTTTTGCCCTTGATTTCCTTTACAAATCTAGGCACGAGGTAACCCGGCAACAGTTCCTTTAATTCTGCGAAAATGGCTTTTGCTTTTTTTTGTGGAACCTCAAAATGCGCCGTCCCTTGCGCACGATCTAGCTGATGTAGATAATATGGCAAAACCCTTTGCGAAAATAATTTCTCAGAAAGCTCCGCCAAAATTTTGGCATTGTCATTTACACCTTTTAAAAGCACGCTTTGGTTTAGAACGGTCGCTTTGCATTCCTTTAAACGCCCAAAAATTTTTTCCGATTTTCTGTCTAATTCGCTAGGGTGATTCACATGAGTTATAAAAATCAAACGGGAACCGAGCCGCTGAAATAAACGCCATAAAGATGGAGAAAATCTCTTTGGCATAGCTATTGGCATTCTGCTGTGAATGCGAATGTTTAAATTTTTTGGAATGACATTGAACAGAGAGTTGAGTTCATCATCGTTTAGCATCAAAGGGTCTCCACCGCTCAGAATTACCTCTTTTATAGTTTTATCTTTTTTCAGGATTTTAGCAAGCTTTTGCGGTAAGCCATCTGTTTTTTCTTGCCTAATATTTCGCCTAAAGCAAAATCTGCAATGCACGGCACATTCGCCGGAAGCCAAAACCAGCAGACGCCCCTTGTATTTTTGCAGAATCCCGTTTTCAATTTCCGCATCCCTATCGTCAACAGGGTCGTTTGAAAAGCCTTTCTTTTTGGTATTTTCCTCTGCGGAAAACATCACTTGTTTTTTTAGGGGGCAATTGCCAGCTCCGAATTTAGAGGCATAGCAGGTTGAAAATCTTTCGCGCATTGTCAAAGCCTAATTCATAGGCTAATATAGAAACCTTCTCTCCCCAACCCTGTTAATTTTGGTTTTCTATATTATTCCTTATGGATAAGAAGTTTTTTGCTTTTATGGCGGCAATTGTAATGTTTTCTGCCTGCGGTTCCCAAGATGTTCCCGATAGCCCGCCGGCGCCGTTACCTGACTATTCAGAGGGTACACTTATAGATGAGGAGCCAAATAATAATGAAAAAGCCAAGGCTGTTGATATAGAAAAAGCCCAAGGCGACATAAAAACGGGAATTACCTTCACCGGCTCTTTGAAAATCGAATCTAAAAGTGGCGAAGATGGGGATGTGACTAGCGTGACTATGGATGTAGATTACTACAAACTTAAATTAAAAAAACAGGATTCCCTTTCCATAACGGTTTTAAATAGCGATTCTCCTTTTCGCTTTAGATTTTTCGGTCCATGTTATGACCAGAATAATAAAAAATCGGAATGTGTAGATACAACCGTTATTGTCAAAAATAAAACCGTTTCTTTTCAACAACACCGCCTAAAATCGGGGCATGAAAGACCGGACGTAGATTTAGCCGGAGCAGAAGTTGAATTTTATATTAAGATTTTCAATTCGCTAGAAGATTTTAATCAAAGCGAGTTCCTCAGCTCCAATAAATACCTCATAACTGTCAAACGATATAGAGATTGATTAATGCCTGACATAGATGGATTCTTGCAATTTTTGGCGAGATGCGAGGCTTTGAAGTTTGGCAGTTTTGTGACAAAAAGTGGTAGGGTTAGTCCCTATTTTGTGAATATGGGAGAAATCTGCGACGGGGAAGGAATCTCGCTCTTGTCCAGTTGCTATGCGCAAATTTTTCAAAAGTATTTTGCCGATAAAGCGGATAATCTTTTTGGACCTGCATACAAAGGCATCCCGCTTTGCGCCGCAACAGCAGCCGCTTTGCATAAGGAATATGGCATAAATGTGAGCTTCACCTATAACCGCAAAGAAGCAAAAGACCACGGCGAAGGCGGAATTCTCGTTGGCGATACCTATAAGGAAAAAAGACGTATTGTTATAATAGAAGATGTTATAACCGCAGGCACTTCCATAGAAGAAACAATGCGAATAATGTCCGCTATTCCAAATGCAGAAATTGTAGGTTTAATCGTAGCAATAGATAGAAAAGAAAAACTCGGAGGCAGCAACGGAATAGAAACCCATTCAATAGCAACCATAGAAGATATTCTAAAATTCGCTCCAGAAGAATACAAAGAAAGCATTGAGAAATATAGGTTAAAGTGGGGAGTTTAGGAGTGAAATTTCAATTAGCATTTATATTTGTATTCTTTTTAATATCCTGCTCTCCGAATTTCAGCAATTCGCATAAGCTGTATAACGGCGCGCCGGCGAAAAGCGAAAGCATGGGTTATGCTGAGCTTGGTAGTGCTTTTATGCTGACTCGTGCTGATTGGTTTGCTGAAAAATTAAATATACCATACGATTCAATTTATTCTGAGTTGGAAGCCCTGACCGATTCTGTTATCTTTAGTGAAATTCAAAAAAAATGGGAATCTTCCATTGTCTCAAAAAAAGAGCGGGAAAAATTTTCAAAAGAAACCTTGAAAATGGATAAAACAATTTTTATAAAAACGAGATTACCGGAACAAGGCGTAGAGATTTCAAGCAATAGCGACAATATTCCAAATTATCTCTTTATAATCCATGAATATACCGTTGGCGGAGATTTGGAAGCGGAAAATTTTTATGACTACACAAAAGCAAATGTGGAAATGTCCCAAACCCGAAAAATTAAAAATTTGTCCATAATCGCAACATGGACTCTTTGGGATAATAAAAAACAAATACCGCTGAGAAGTGGCATTTCAACTGCGCAATTCCCGATAAAAGATGGTATTTTAAATATGGATATATTTGTGGAAATTACCAAACAGACGGTTGCGGAATGCATAAGAAAATTATAAAAATTGTTTTATTTCTAATTCTCAATTCATACGCCACTGTTTGGAAAGATGGAGAATTTTTGCTTTGGAATTATGATAAAAAATATTTTTCTACTGCGGATTTTTGTTTTGCGCTTCGCTACGAAAATGAAAAAATAGGCAATCCGAATTGTTACGAGGCGGGTGATTGGCAGCGTGATACAATTATCTCTTTGTATGCAAAATGGCTAAACGCAAATCTGGACACACGTTTAAAGGCTGAAGATTTGCGTCCACGCCATCCTTATGTCATTGAAAAAATACGAGCTTTGAAAGATAAAAATTTGCTGTTCAGCACTGTGAAAGGTGATAAAGCATGGTTTTTGCTTTTTGATGAAACTGCTGCACCTAAGGAAATAGCGGTTTTTCCATCAAATTTGGATTCTTCAAAAATAGCTAGAAAAATTGCAAACAATTGGTTTGGCGACACACCGCAAGCAAGGCTTTCGGATTCCGAGCGGGCGGCAAAACAGAAAGAACCGGACAAATATTATGCCGAGCAACCGATGCACGATTTTTGGATTGGCATTGGAACTGGCTGGAGCAGAGCGAATAAAACATTTAATTCTAAAATCAAAAATTATAGAGATGTAAATGATTCAACAAGTGCTTGGAGTTTCATTGAAGATTCTTCGCCGCTTTACAACGCGTATATCGGTGGCTCAATATACGATTTTATAGGGCTTGAACTTGAACTTAGAAGGTCAAGCCACAAGGCAAAAATAGACGAATCCGATGATATTTACAAAGAACTTTCGCACTGGGAGTTCAAACGGTATGAATTTTTCCTTTCGCTCATATTTATGACTGCCTTTATGACTCATCCGCAAATTGAAATAAAACCGCATGCATCAGTAAGTATTATCTACAGTTTTTTTACAGAAGATATCGCTCTTAAAAACGATTATACAAAGGGTTCGGAAAGTTATGAAGAACGTTTTAGTTTTGAAGATTATTACAGAGGTGTTGCTTTGACTCTTGGGCTTAGGGCAACTTTTTTCAAAAATTATGCAATTGATTTACGAACCGGCATAGCGAACAGGGGTACTTCGATGATTGATCAAGAGATAATAGGCAGTTCAACAACGGATGTTTTTATATCCGCAGGTTTGGAATATCATTTTAGATGGAGATAGAAAAATTGGTTAAAACTGCATTAACATGCAAGTAGTATCATCTGTTCTATTATCATCGCCACGCCAATTCAAAAGCGTTTGTGGCAACAATTTCTCTACAGCACTTCTGTTTATGGGAACTTTCTCAAAAAATTCCACAAGCCTTTCAAGACCAAATTGTTCCTTAGCCGGGTTAAAAGTTTCGGTTACGCCATCCGTATATAAAATTATAGCATCACCTTTTTCCACATCCAATTCGCAATTTTTTATATACGGGTATATATCGGAATCCATCATAAGGGCAAGCCCTCCAGAACGAATGCATTCAATAGTTTTATTTTCTGAATGATAATGCAGAATATGTTCGTGCCCACAGCTCACATAATACAATTTGTTTTGCTTTGAATCCCATTCAAAGATTAACAAAGTTACGAACATTCCCGTGCTTATTTTATTGGCTAAATATTCATTCAAGTCAACTATCAATTTTTTCAAATCGTCTTCTCGCTTATACTGATTCTGTAAATATGTTTGCATAATAGCAACCAAAATACCGGCAGAAACTCCCTTTCCGCTAACATCCCCTATAACCACAGCCAACTTGCCATCTTTCTCAAGAAAATCATAGTAATCACCGCCTATCTCCTTTGCCGGTAACATAAAGAAAGAAATGTCTATTCCCGCCACTTTTGGAACATTGTACGAAAACAAAGAACTTTGGAGTACATTGCCAGAGTTAAGCTCTGTGGACATTCTCAAATTTTCACTTTTCTGCGCTGCTATACGGCTAGTGTTTAGAATTATGGCGGCAAAATTGGCAAAACTTCTAGCCATATTGAAATCCGTCTCTGTTAAATAATCGCTACCTAATTTGTTCTGCAAAACAAGAACCCCCAGAAGCACGGATTCCTGAAAAAGCGGGATCAATATTATTGAACGCACCTCTTGAGATAAATTTCCAAATATTACCTTCATATCGTCAGAGGAATGATTCAAAAATATGCCGTTTTTACTGTCATGCCCACATTTCCAAATTATAGACCTATCATCTTTTATATGCTGTTTAAAAGTAATTTCGTACAACAAATCAAGCCTTGTAAACAATTTTTCACTGCCTATTCCCAAAGGGAAGTAAAAACCGGAAACAGCTACGCAAGAAAAATATTTTTTATCGCCATTCCACTCGTAAATAGCTGCGCCTCTGGCAGACAAGAAGCGACACAGATTATCTAAATAAGCTTTCGCAGCATCTTTTTTATCGGAAAAATCCTTAATTGAATTGGAAATATCTCCCATCATGCTTTCAAACCTAGTTTGCTCAATTAGAAGATTTTTTGTCTTGGCATCATAAGCAGAAAGTTCGCGATGTCTTTTTTCCAAGCAGATATAAAAAATTAGCAAAACAAAAGGAATTCTGAAAATATAAGCATCGAATAAAAGGCACGGCATTATAAATATTACGAGTAAGTATCTTGAAATTTGCGGAATATAAGCTGTTTCATAATATGCTTTGCCAATGCAAAATGCAACATAAGCAGAAAACAGCAATATACATAGCTTCAATAAGTCATAGCCATAAATTCCTTGCCAGAATATATTTACAAAAAATTGCAAAAGCATATTTACAGATAACAAAATCAAAAGCCTTGTTTGTTTTTTTCTGCTAATTGAATAAGATAAATCTTTTTGTATTAAAAACAGAAGAAATAAAGGGTCTATAATTTTGAACACATAACTATAAGACTCTGACATGTATGTAAAAAAAAAGCTAGAAAGGAAATATGCAAAAAAAACAAAGAATTCAAAAGCCAGCAGTTTACCCTTAAAAGCAACGCCTCTCCATTTGATAAATGCTATAGCGGCTGGAAAAACCATTAAAAATGGCAGAATTAAATAAATTACTTCATGTATCATTAGGTAGCCTTGTTAGGATATCTTGTCTCTGCTTTTCAAAAACATATTGTATTATTTGCTCTTGAACCAGATGAACATCGCCCTCAAAAGCAACGCTATGCACAGTTTCTGTTGGTTTTTTGTTATATGGACCTGCCACTCTCACTACTTTTACGAGCAAATCATTGATTGGACCTTGTCCGGGAAGTTCAAAATTCAACTTAAGTTTAGCTCCAACTACAAGCTTAACGGGAAGAGCCATGCCAAAGCCACCACCGGACATATCTATTATATTTCCATTGAAAACATCCTTCCCTACAAGATTGTCTGCTGTTTTATAAGTTACTTTAACGGGAATGCTAACATCTATGCGTACCCAGTTTCTTTGTTGTGCTCGACTCAATTTCTCCGCATGGCTTAAAACAAATTCCCCATCTAAATCTTTCAACACTTGCACTCTAAAAGTATATTCCGCATCACCTGGTCTAGTTAAGCTCATGCGTGCCCAGGTTCCCGCTGGTACTTGAGGACCATCTAAACGGGTTATAGACCAATTCCTCTCTTTCATAATAAGTACCGAGCTCATTCCTTTGTTAATCGCTGGACCATTCTCTGGAATTTGCACTATGCATTTTTCGCCGCTATCAAATTGCCTTGTTGATGTAAAAGCTATTTCTTTTGACAAAGGCAAAAAACCAAGTACCCTTCTCAAATTCCTTATGTTCAAAAGTTTTTTATCGTCAATAGTTTCAATTTTTTTGTTCGCATAAAATTTTTCAATTGATTTTTCAAAAACATTCGGTGATTTCATTATTGAGTTTGGGTCTTGCAAACCAACTTCTTGTACTATCTCCTTTAAGATAAATATATTATCCTCGCTCAATTTTAAAGATTTTGCATAAACGTCAAATTTTCCCCAAGCTATTGTCATAAACTCTTGCCTGAATCTGTTTAAACGACGAACTTCGTAAAGTACTACTAAAACAACCAATATAATTGTGACTGTTAACATAATAATAATAATTTCTATTGAATAGTTTTTTTCAACAGACTGCCTGAGAGATTTGGAAAACTCATCATATTTATTTACGCTATCCGGTACATTGGCAGCAATAACCATTATATTAAGTGCAATAATAAAAAAGAGGCTTTTTGGTATAAATAAAGACATTATGGGTAATATAGTAATTTAAATAGCGTCTAAATAGACACAGACATTTCGCTTATGGCAAGGCTTGGAACCTTTACGCTGGAAAAAGAATCGTTATATTCATTGCCAATTCCAACTACGTTTTTCAGCAAATCAAAAAAATTCGCAGAAATTGTCAAATTATCTACAGCATATAGAGGAATCCCGTTTTCACACCAAAAACCCTGTGCTCCTATACTTATTTCGCCGCTAACCGAATGGCATCCAGAACTCCCTTCTAAATGGGTTATGAGCAAACATTTGGGAAATAATGCCAAGATTTCCTTACTGGACAATTCGCTCAATGGAACAACGGCATTTATGAAACTCGTGCCAGCTTTCCCGGAAAATCCCCTTGCGCCATGCCCTGTGCTTTTGCGATTCTCTTTTGCCGCAGATTCCATATTGTATAAAAAACTCTTAAACTCCCCTTGAACAACAACTCCCAAAGTGGCTGTTGGCATTCCTTCGCTGTCTATCAGCACAGAACCGGACAAATCAGGTCGCAGGGGTTCACTAAAGAGAGAAAATTTTTCACTCGCTATTTTTTCACCCAAGCGATTGACCAGCTTGGATAAACCTTTTTGCGCATTTTCCGCATAAAAGGAAGATAGGTATATTGATAAAACGCTGGCGGAAATCCTCTTTGACAGAATTATGGGTATTTTACCGCCCTCAAATGCTCTGGGCGATAAAAGCTCTTTCGCTCTGTTGATAACTTCTTTTGATATTTGCTCTGTGGACACTATGCCAAAATCCCTGCCGCCCTTGCTATACCAACCCATTTTAACAATACCGTTTCGCTCTGCAACCGCTCCAGCACCTATGCCAAAGCTATTTCTTCTGTCTTTGAAAAAAATACCCTTGCTGTTTGCAAAAATTGTTGTGGAAGAGGAAATCTCCGCACCTAGGTCGGGGACGTTTTTTATTTCATTCGCCGTTAAAATTTGTTTTTCAATATCCAAGCAGGTGTTTAGCAGATGGTTTATATCTATGTTTTCCAATTCGGGGTTATAGGTTGGCAAGGTTTCGTTTATAATTGTAGGTTCAGGCAATTCCGCATTTATGGGTTCTGAATATTCGCAGTTGGAAAGAGCGTCTGCTAGAGTTTGAGATAGAGACTCTTTTGAAAATTTTTCCGTTGAAGCATAACCCGGTTTTTGGTCTTTGAAAATTCTAATGCCTATCCCGCATGAGTTTGATATTTCCGTATTTTGCAACGCTCCGTTGAAAACGGAAATTCCTCGGCTATCGCTATTTCCAGCCAAAATATCAAATTGTTCCGTGCCGCCTTTCTTGGCTATCTCACTCAGGCATTCAACTGCTTCTTGCATATTCATACGTTTGCATTCCTAATTATAATTGAATTTTGCCAATTGATTAAGATAGAAATCCTATATTTTGGATTCAGCATATCCCAATAAAAATTGAGGTTTTCTTGCGCGGTATTTTTTATGGGCATAAGGCGCGGAAGCCCTACGAATGATTGTAAAGGGTCTGAATCACCTTCGTAGGTGGTGAGCATTTCGCCTGTGTTTGCAATGCCAGTTTCTTTTTCGATAAAAATAGATTCACGCTTTGGATTTTCCTTGCTGCTTGCCTTAAGAATTGAAATTGCATAAGAACCGTTTGGGTAAAAAACGCCGGATATTCTTGGGGTGTAGTTCGGGGCATCAGGTTCGTAAGTTCTGGTTTTGATAGCTTCTTCCACGCTTTTGCCATTTGCCAAAAATTCTGCTATGGTATCGGTTTGGTCGCCGTTGCTTATTATGTGCACGCCATTTGCAATTCTCAGCGGGTTGTAGATTATGAGGCTTGGGTCTGTTAATTTTTTTTCATCAAAGGCTTTTGTGCTTACGGAACCGTCTCCGTTTTGAACAAAAATTCTATTCTTGCTATTTTCGCTTCTGCCCATGAGCCAGTAAATTTGAACGTGTTCGCCGTTCGGTCCAAAACCCATAACTATCCCTCTGCCGGGATATGGATTATTTTTTAACCATTCCACATTGCTTTCCATTTTCACCTCATGTCTATCTCGTCCACGCCAACTGGCAAGTTGAATTTGAATTCCTTTTCTGCAAATTTTCCCTTGCTCAAATTCTCAATGGAATACCATGTGTCGTTGCCAAAATTATCTATTGTGTGCAAGCGAACAGGAGAACAATCTGCCGGAGAAAGCCACACTTCCATAGTTCTGAACTGGTCTTTGTATTTATCAGGGTTTAAACTCACCGCGTTCACGCTTTTATTTTTCCACACTTCTTTTTTTGCGTTAATGGCTTTTGTATTTAAATAGCGAAAAAGAATTTCGCTGGGCTGCAATTTATTTTCCAAATCGGATATCAACTTTATAAGCACTTGTTTTTGCAAAGGGTTATATTGCCACAGATTCACACCATCGCTGATAACTTGTAAATCCGGCATTGTTAAGGCAAAACGATTTTGGTTTGCGGCGAGCAGGGTTCCGCCTTTTTGAAGTTCCTCACCTGTGCTTGCCACTCTGGTAAGCATTTGAAAATTGAACTTAATCTCAGCATTCTTCCCAAAATAATCAGCAGAGCATTTGAGCAGAGAATCCGCCTGTGCTGCAAATATAGGTGCAATTAAAAGAAAAGCAAAAATTAGAGGCATAGGGGGAATCTAGTAAAGTGTAAAATAACTATCTTTTCTTCCGATGCTTTACATAAAAGATTTACATGTTTCTCTCGCTGATGAAACGGAAATAATAAAAGGTTTGAATTTATCTGTTGGCAAAGGAGAAATTCATGCCATTATGGGACCTAACGGAGCTGGTAAAAGCACACTTTCAAAAGCCATTGCGGGACATCCCGGCTACAAGGTCACAAAAGGCAGCATAGAATTTATGGGGAAAAATTTGCTTGAGCTTTCTGTTTCCGAGCGAGCGAATGCGGGATTTTTTATAGGCTTTCAATATCCCTTGGAAATAGCGGGGCTTGGCAATGAGGAATTTTTGCGAGCTTCCTTGGATGCAAAGCACAAAGCGCTCAACCTGCCAAAACTCAGCGATAACGAGTTTAAGAAGAAAATGGAAAACGCCATGCAACTTCTGGAAATGGATTATCGCTTTAGGGAACGCGGATTAAATGAAGGTTTTAGCGGTGGAGAAAAAAAGAGAAATGAAATTTTGCAAATGGCGATGCTGGAACCAACCCTCGCATTTTTGGATGAAACGGATTCCGGGCTGGATATCGATGCTTTGCGCATTGTTGCAAATGGAATAAATAATTTGATGAATACGGAGCGTTCTATTGTATTAATTACACATTATCAACGATTGCTGGATTATGTAAAACCTAAGTTTGTGCACGTTTTAATAGATGGCAAAATAGTTAGGAGCGGTGGGTCTGAGCTGGCTTTGGAACTGGAAGAAAAAGGATATGAATAACCTGCTGTTTATTTCTGAAAATGTTTCGAGAAAATTCTCCTTGGCGGAGAACGAATGTCTGAGCATATTGTCTTTCAATTCGCAAAACGATTTAAGCGTTGAGCTTTGCGGCGAAGGAGCGGTTTTTGAATATAGAAGCCTTTCCATTTTTGACAAAGAGGAAAAAACGGAACAAAAAATACATGTTGTGCATAAAGCGCAGAATACAAAGAGCTTTTTATTTGCAAGGCATATATTGAGTGATAATTCAAGGGCAATTTTTAACGGAATAATAGAAGTTGGCAAACACTCTTCAAATATAAGTTCAAGGCAGTTGGTGAACAGCATTTTGCTTTCGCCAAACGCAAAGGTAATTTCAAAGCCGGAACTGAAAATTTACTGCGATGATGTTGAATGTTCGCACGGCAACACCTGCGGCGGTTTGGATGAAGATTCCCTATTCTTTTTGCAATCCCGCGGCATGGATTTAGAACAAGCGAAAAAAATTTTACTCCACGCCTTTGCAGCGGATACAGCAAAAAAGCACCCGAATGAAGAACAGGTTTCTATATTTACCCATCTATGCCTAATTATGTATGCAAAGGAACAAAATTAAAATGCTCTATGGGTTCTGAGCAATCGGATTTGAACGTAACGCATCCGTCAAATCCCGTGTATATGCGCGAGGAGCCGATGGCAAACGTCATGGACTATAAATCCATGATAAACATAAAACCTTTTGGGCAATGCAAATCGCTGGCTAATCCTGTAGTTGCTGCGGCAACTGCCGCTAACTACGGCAGATTGCAGGAAATGCCTTGCATTCCAAATACCGTATCTCCTTGGCTCCCCGGCAAAACAGATGTCTTGGTGAAAGGACATCCTGCCCTGATGGATGATTGCAAATGCGTATGTGCATGGGCAGGTGAAATTGAAATCTAACAACTTAATAATAGCTCCAAGTGTTTTAAATGCCAACTTTCTGCATTTGGAAACGGACATAAAAGCTACAGAACGAGGTGGCGCAGACTGGATTCATTTGGATATAATGGATGGAAATTTTGTTCCAAATATTTCATTTGGTTCTGGCATAGCAGGGCAAATTCGCAAATGCACAAAACTTCCACTAGACTGCCATCTGATGATAGAGCAACCGGAACTGCACATAGAATCTTTCGCAAAAGCTGGTGTTAAATATATAACTGTTCATGCAGAGACAACAAAACATTTAGACCGTTTGCTGAACAGAATTAAAGAACTTGGGTGCAGGGCCGGTGTTTCCATAAATCCTGCCACGCCGTTTGAAGCCATAACAGAGGTACTGGACTTGGCGGATTTGGTTTTGATTATGAGCGTAAATCCGGGTTTTGGCGGGCAATCGCTCATTCCATATTGTTTGGATAAAATCCACTATTTGCGTTCCATAAAGCCAAATCTGCAAATAGAAATAGACGGCGGAGTTAATTTAAATACTTTGCCGCTTGCCAAAAAAGCCGGTGCAAACATTTTTGTAGTGGGTTCTGCCATTTTCGGCGCAAAAAATATTGAAGAAGAGACAAAAAAATTTTCTAAATTTAAAGTAATATGTTAGTAGAATTGTTGAAGAGTAAAATTCATAGAGCCACAGTAACCGATGCTTGTTTAGATTATGAAGGCTCAATAACAATAGATAAAGAGCTTATGGAGGAGGCTCGGCTGTCTTTGCATGAAAAAGTTCATGTGCTAAATATGAATAATGGAGAACGATTTGAAACTTATATAATAGAAGGTAAACCCAAATCGGGTATTATATGCCTGAACGGAGCTGCGGCGCGTCTTGTACAAAAAAATGATTTAATTATAATAATAGCATACGTATTAATGACACCGGAAGAAGCAAAGAGCTGGAAGCCGAAGGTTGTTAAAGTTAATTCAAAAAATAGGATTACAGTCAAAAAAGGGAGTACATAGAGGAATTTTATATGTAAATTTGTTTTTTTAAGTTTTAAATTTTTATTTTAAATAAAATAAGGAGGGGGGAAAAGGTATGGTTATGAATAATACCAATTATGAAAATTCGTATAATGAACTCAAAGAAGTATGTGCGCGCATATCTTTGGAAATCACAGAAGCCGCACGCTTACCGGGTGAAAAACGTTCTAAAGAATTCCAAAATCTCTTAAATGAGATTTTGGAGTTAAAAAAGCGAGACCCTAACAATGAAGTTTTTGAACTTCATTCTCTTTTGGGTCTAATGCTTTTGAAAACCGACCAGCAGAAGGCTGCTATTGCCGAGTTGCAACTTTCACTAAAACTTGCACAGACAAGTGGCAATTCAAGCAATGACGTAGCTGGCGTTTGGTACAATATGGGCATCGCTTATATGGAACTAAATCTATTTGACGATGCCTATAAATGTTTCCAATCTTCGCTTGCGCTCCGTCCTCACAACATAAAAATCTTTACGTCCATGGCAGTTGTTAAGCAAATGCAGCGCGATTTTAAGAAATCTTACGAAATTCTTTGCGACGTGCTGAAATATGAAAATCCGCAAAATTCGGATGTGGAAAAAGTTTTCATATCGCTTGGCTATACTCTTTTTCATTCGAAAAATTATACGGAAGCCATGGAATGCGCGAATAAAATTTTGCAACAGGTAAATAGCGAAAGTGAAAAAGCTTTAAAATTAAAAGGCACTATTCTTCATACGCAAGGTCATTATAAAGAAGCCTGGGAGTGTTGCAATTTAATTTTTTCGCTTTCCCCAAATTCACCAGAAGGGCATTTACTTGCAGGTATTATCGCCTTTTCAGAAAAAAATTATCGCCGAGCTTTTTCGCATTACAATAAAGCGAGGAAAATAGGGAGAAGCTATAGCTTTACGCTTTACAATTCAATAGCTACAGTTCTTTCCAAATTGCAAAAATTTCCTCTTGCATTAAAGGTATATCGCTATATATTATCCATAGACCAAAATCCTGCCCACAGAAATTCCGCTAATAAGTCTATAAACTTTTTTGAAAGCATGGCGGCTCGCAAGCAATTGGAAAGTATGGATGCAACAAACCAAAAAGATGATTCGAGATTTGAATTGCCCGCTTATGAGATTTTTAAAAAAGCATCAAAATTGTTGGATAATGGAGATTCTGAGAAAGCCCTTGAAATGCTCCAAAAAGCTCAGAATACAGAGGGTGCAGACAAAATTTGGGAAATAGAAAATGCTATAGGACGTATACACCATAAGGAACGAAATTTTTCCATAGCCATTCCTTACTTTGAGCGTGCTGCGGAAAAATCCGGCAATTCGGTTAGCGTTCTGCACAACCTAGCATCTTGTCTGGCAAAAAATAACGAATATGAAAAAGCTCTGGGTGTGATAGATCAGCTATTGAAAATACAACCAGATTCTCAGTTGGCAAAAAAAATGCGCGCTGTATTCTTGGGTAAGCTCGGTAAGTACAACGATTCTGCCGAATGCTTAAGCGAGCTGCTTGAAAAAGAACCCAAAGACACTTACTCGTTAATGTCTATGGGCAGAGTTTGGCAAGAAAAAGGTGATTTTGTAAAAGCACATGAATGTTTTGTGCAACTACTTATGAAAGAACCCGAAAATGAACGTGCAATAATGTCCATAGCCATAAATTACAGCAGAGCTGGGAATCTAAACCAGGCTGTTAATTTCACAAAAACTTACTTGAACAAGAATCCGCTTTCATTTTCTCTGAACATAACCATGGCAAATATTTTACGTTTTCACAAAAGGTTTGAGCAAGCAGAAGGTTATTACAGAAAATGCGCTCAAAGCTATAACAGGGAAGTTTATGACGGCCTTGCGGATTGTATATGTCAAATGAGAAGACTAGATGAATCTTTGGTTTATTATGAAAAGATAGCGGAGATGGAAAAAGACAATTTATATTCCATCTCAGCTAAAAAATCTATAGCCTTTATTTATCGCTTAAAACAGGATTACATAAAAGCTCTTGATATTTACAATGAAATAAATTGGAAAGCGGACTACTTTTTTGCTACCTGGCGAAATGTAGCTCTTTGCTATGCAGGTCTTGCGCGGGGCAATGCCAATTATTTTACAAAGGCTTTGAAACTTTACGAATCTATAAAGGAAAAGGAAAAAGATAACCCAAAACACTGCGCAAGAATAGATTCTCTTATGGCAGAGCTTTATGCAGATAAAGGTGAATATGCACGTGCTTGTGAAATATACGAGCTTGCAGTGCAAGGTCCCTATTATTTTATAACTTGGAAAACTTACGCAAATTGTTTAGTCTTGCAAAGATTTTTTAAAAAAGCTCTTGATGTGTGCAACTACGCTTTGGAGAGATTTTCAGATGATGGCAAACGTAGGATTCCAGATGAACTATATTCTTATAAAAAGAATTTGGAATTGATTAACGACGGTGATTCTTTTGTAGCAGAACAGGTTTTGCAAACTGTTACTGAAAAACTTAGGAATAATCAAGATTGGTTATATACGGAAGCTTGAAAATGAATACAAAAAAAGCCATTTTGCTTTCACTTGCTAGTTGGGGGCTTATGGCTTTTTCTTTTCCGCCATTCCCGCTAGGACCTGGAGCCCTTGTATTCCTAGCTCCCTGGTTTTACGTTTTAAAAACAGCAAATAAAAAAACAGCTTTGCTCTCAAGCTACCTCGGTGCTTTTTTATTCAATGCTGTTAGCATATATTGGCTTTATCATGTTGGCGATGTAGCACCACCGGCTCTTATATTTTCCGGACTCTTTTTAGCGGTTACCTATTTAAGCTTATTTCCGCTTTTATGCGCATGGATTTTTGTTAAAATAAAAGAAGTCAGATTTGGAAAATTTTCACCGACTTGCCTTTTTCCTTTTTTTTGGGCAGGCATTGAGGTTTTGCGAGCCAAAGGTGATATGAGTTTTCCTTGGCTTTCTTTGGGGCTTGTGTTTGGAAACAGTCTTGAATTTATACAATCCTTTGCGCTTTTTGGAGTCTTTGGAGTATCCGCTATAATAATAGCTTCAAATATGTGCTTGGCAACTCCAAAAAAGAAGATTCGGCTTTTTGTGCCTTTTATTTTGGCAATAATCTTATATGTCGGTGGACATAATGTTATAACTCATGAAGAAAATATCTCCGACACCATTGAAGACGCTTTAACCGTTGCCATAGTACAACCCAGCGTTCCTCAAACAAAAAAATGGAGCAGGGAATATTATGATTCCATTATGGAACAAACATGGAATTTGTTCAAAACCATAGAGCCTGATACCGTAGCTCTAATTCTATTTGCGGAAACCGCTATTCCAGACTTTATAGATCTACGTTTTCAAGAACAAAAGTTTTTAGAAAACTATGCGGTAAAAAATAAAGCAGCTATTGTTATAGGAGTTTTAAGTAGAACTTGGGACAACAAAAAAGAAAATAAAAGAAATAAAAAGTATAGCATATACAATTCAGCTTTTTTATTCGGTTACGGTTATCCTCCACCGGAGTACAGAAAAATACATCTTGTGCCTTTTAGCGAAAAAATGCCCTTTGACAATATTTTCCCGGTAATCAATTACGTGGATTTAGGCGGAGGGAATTTTTCGCCCGGAGATAGTCTTTATATATGGCAACCGGGGAATTTTAGCCCTCTTATATGCTATGAGGCTATTTACGGCAGTATTTTAAGGGAAGCAAAGCGAAAAGGAGCAAAATTTATAGCCAATATTACAAATGATGGCTGGTTTTATAAAAGCATTGCCCCTTATCAGCACTTTAATTTAGTGCGTGCACATGCGGTAGAGAACGGAATAGGCGTTGTTAGGGCAGCAAATACTGGAATCAGTGCATTTATAGCAGCCAATGGGAAGATAATAGAGAAAACCGAGCTATTTGAACAAAAAATAATAGTTAACAGCATACCTTTGGAAACTCGTTCCACGCCTTATTACTTTATAGGGGATTATATTGAGCAGATTTTGTTTATTTTTTCACTGACAATGATGGTTGTGGTGATTTTTTTCCGTAAATATTTAAAATGAGATAAAAAATAAGAGCCTCCAACCTTTCGGTTGGAGGCTCATGAACATCACGTTACTTTTTCACAGCTTTTTTAGCTGGGGCTTTTTTAGCTGGAGCTTTTTTAGCTGGAGCTTTTTTTGCCGCGGGCTTTTTAGCTGCTGGTTTTTTGATAACGGTTTTTGTTGCCATGAGGAGTACTCCTTTTGTTTGTGAATGTCAAGAACAAATATAGATTTTTTTTTTCACTTTGGCAACAAAAAAATTACTTTTTTTTATTTTTTTTTATTTTTTTTGCAAATGAAAAATTATTTTTCATTTATCCAATTCTTATAATCGCAAAAAGCACTCACTCCGGCATCCCAAAAGTTTGCAAAACTTCTAGCGAAGGGTGGAAGTTTAAAAGGATGCATTCTCAGGATGTCGTGCATAACAAGTACCTGCCCATCGGTGTGCTTACCCGCCCCAATGCCGATAGTTGGCGCATTTATAGCCTGCGAGACTTTTCTTCCGAGGGAGTCTGGAATGTGCTCCAAAACTATTGCGCATGGCTCCAAACCGTCTAAAATTTGCGCTTGCTCAAAAATTTTCTCCGCTTCTGCTTCATTTTGCCCAACTTGTCTGAAGTTTGTTGCAGTTTGAGGGAGCAAACCCAGGTGACCAACTATTTCTATTCCATTTTCCCTTATAGCTTTAAGAGATTCTAGTGGAAGTCCTTCTATTTTTACTGCATTTGCTCCTGCTTCCAATAATTTTTTCGCGTTTAGCACAGCGGTTTTGGGTTCTGCATCGGAACCAAAAGGCATATCGCTGACAACGTAACTATTTGATGCACCATGTTTTACGGCATTTGTGAATAAACACATCGCTTCCATTGAGATTTCGGCTGTCCTATTCATCCCAAGCATTACATTTGCGGCGGAATCTCCGACGAGGAGCATATCTATTTTGGCTGCTTCTGCCATTCTTGCGAAAGCAGAATCGTAAACGGTCACCATAGATATGGCTTTTCCGTTTTTTTTCATCAAATAAAAGTCTTTTTTATCCACTTCCTAGCCTTCTAGTTTCCAAAAGCCATTCCCATGACCTTAAATTATCCAATAAACC
>Ga0268262_10000886_pt1 | contig 38775 bp, 38 predicted proteins | sample TergutNc150P3_FD_190354 | JGI IMG/M metagenome (GOLD analysis project Ga0268262, IMG submission 190354) | Nasutitermes corniger P3 segment gut microbial community from laboratory colony in Florida, USA - Nc150 P3 (SPAdes) (version 2) | ecosystem: Host-associated > Arthropoda: Insects >...
CCCGCCGCCTGTCTGATATTTCCTCATCAGCCGCTCTATCCCCATCTCGTCTATTACTTCGTTTACCAGTCTTACAAGATGGTCTTTCGGTATTAGTTCTTCAGCGCTTGGCGGTATTAGATATATTTGGTGTTGCTCGTAGGGTTTATATGTGATCTTGTCACTTTTTCCTTTACTCATACTGGAATTTTATCATGTTTTCTTTTTTAAAAGTTAAAAAAATAGGGCTGCCCTTTACTTCTTGGACAGCCCCCTGCAAAAATGCTTTTTATATGGATGTTGTTCAGAAACTGAAGTTTCCGAACAACATCCTTTCTCTCATTGTTTCTCACAAGGGCGCAGTACGCAAAAAATCCCTTTGTATAAGTACTCAAGTACCACCCAACACCCACTCAACTACCAATCAACTACCACCCAACACCGACTAAAGTGAGTGTTGAGTGGGTGTTGGGTCGGAGTTGGGTGGTAGTTGGGTCGGAGTTGGGTGGTAGTTGGGTCGGAGTTGGGTGGTAGTTGGGTCGGAGTTGGGTGGTAGTTGGGTCGGAGTTGGGTGGTAGTTGGGTCGGAGTTGGGTGGTAGTTGGGTCGGTGTTGAGTGGTAGTTGAGTTGATAAAAATTGAGTTACCGTAAGCAAATAACTTTATTCATAATTTTTTGAATCAAGAGAGTCTTTGATATTTTTGTCGATTACGGCCAAAAGATGCGAGATAATTTCTTTTTTTACTTTTTTGCGGCATTTTTTGCAAATAATTTTTGGCTTTTTGCTTTTTCTCCTTTTTTTCGGTTGTTTCATCACAGATAAAAAGTTCAAAAAAGGGTATTTCAAGAGCGGCGGCGATTTTCTCGATTTTTTCAAAGGAAGGGATTCGTCTGCCCATTTCAATCTGACCGATGTAATTGGATGTTGTATCGCATTTTTCAGAAAGAGCCATTTGTGAAAGTCCACGCTCTTTGCGGATTTTTTTTAGGTTAGCTATAAAAACCTTCTGTAAAGTCATTACTACAGTCTAATAGACATATTAATTGTAAATATTTTCACTTGTCTTATTGACATAATAAAATCAGGTTATTATTATGTCTTTCAGGCATATATTATGAAATTAATGAGGTAATTCCAACCAACGGCGGAAGTGTCTCTATACACATAATTTAAAGAGGAATCAGAATAGTGAGCTTCTCTGTGCGGACATATTTACAATTACTCCGTATTCATCATTGGATAAAAAACATACTCATTTTTATCCCGTTGTTCTTCAGTGTCAGTTTTTTTAACAATTCATTTATAGCCAGCGCAATTTTTGGGTTTATTTGTTTCTCTTTTATATCTTCAATCGTTTATATTCTCAATGACATAAGGGACAGGGAAAAAGACCGCCTGCATAGTATTAAATGCCGCCGTCCATTGGCATCCGGAGAAATACCTGTACTTCATGCGGTTATAGTTTTGATTATTTTATCTATGTTTTTAATTATTCTGTTGATTATTTTACGGATTCAAGGGAACCATTTATTTAACATCAAATCCATTGGATTAATGCTTCTATATGTGGTGTTGAATATTGCCTATAGCTGGGGATTAAAAAATATACCTATTGTTGATATTACAATACTTGCATCGGGTTATATTATCCGGGTTCTCTTTGGCTCAATAATTATCGGAGTTAATATTTCAGTTTGGCTATATTTGATGATTACGCTTGGCGCGTATTACATGGGGTTGGGAAAACGCAGAAATGAAATAACAGACGATGAAACAGGGACAACAAGAACGGTTATGAAATTTTATTCGCATAATTTTTTTGATAAAAACATGTATGTATGTCAGACGCTTTGCGTCGTTTTCTATACATTATGGAGTATTGATTCCGTAACAGTAGAAAGATTTCATACATCCGCGTTTGTTTATACTATACCTGTAGTATTTATTATTTTTCTGAAATACAGCCTGAATGTTGAAACTAAAACAGACGGAGACCCTACTTCGGTTTTACTCGGTGATAAAGTTTTATTATCGTTATGCGGGGCATATGTTATATGCGCTTTCTGTATTATTTTTTTTAATAAGTCAGTTTCATAATAACAATCTTTTAATAAATAGGAAAAACATGAAAAACATTTTATTAATTTTGTTCAGTGTTTCATTAAATGCCGGCGCTCAAATCTTGATGCGAAAAGGAATGATATTAATAGGTGAAGTTTCATTCACATCATCTTTACTAAAAACATTATCCCAAATGATAACCAGCGCTTATTTATGGCTCTCCCTATGTTGTTATGGAATGAGTATTTTTATTTGGATGATAGTTCTTTCCAGAGTTGAAGTAAGTTTCGCCTATGCGTTTTCAAGTCTTGGGTATGTATTGGTTATAATCATAAGCATATTTATTCTCAGAGAACATATATCAACAATAAGGATAATAGGAGTAGGCATAGTATGTTTTGGAATAATTTTAGTTTCAAGAAGTTAACTGAAAAGGGATTAATTAGTATGAATAAAGAAAACAAATTATCACCCGTACAAAAAGTATTTATCGGAATTTTATTGTTGGGTGTATTCGGAAGTATTTTGCTCATGTTCAACGGCGTACGGAATATTATTATTATCATTGTTGAAAAAGCGGTGTTGGGGAGAGCTCTTAATAAACCTGATAAATGGCATTCACTATTGAAAATGGTTTCAATCTTGGGTATTTTTTCATGTTTTTCTCTAATTACGCTGGTTTTATTTGCCAAAAAGCTTGTTTTGGGTATTTTTTCATGTTTTACATCGCTGGTTTTTTTTACCAAAAAGCATATTTTGAGCTTATTTCATGTTTTTCCCATAATTATTTCTGGCTTATCCGTATTCGTGAAAAAGTTTGTTTCATGGGATATATTATCACAAATAACAATTATATTTTTTCTTATTACAGGTATTATGTATGCATATAACAAAGCGCATTTTATTGGTGAAGCTGACAGTTATGTTATTGCCACAATTTCACTTCAACAACATGGTTCTCTTGATGTAAGAGAGGGAGATATTCATCAATTAGAACAAGAAGGTTATCCGCCTTACTTTGTCGAGAGAGCAAGAAACAAGTTTGAAACTCATCGCTATATCAATGATATTTACGGAAAACAATATCCATGGTATATGGGTACATATTCAATCAGTGTCTTCCCTATAAAGAAAATCAATTTGCTTTTTAATCTGCCTCAAGTCTATGTATACCACATAAGCAATGTTTTATATTATTCTCTTGCATTGTTGTTAGTGTATTTTTGTTTTCACCAAACAAGAAAAAATATATTTCTAACAATATTATTACTGACTTGTTCTCCTACTTTTGTTTATATTTCATGGGCATCGGCGGAAATGTTTTTATGTTCATTAATGATTGTCTCGCTTGTTTTTTACGCAAACGGGAACCGGCATTTGGCAGCGCTTTTTATGGCTGTAGCGTCAACTTTAAATATCACAATCTGCGGATTTGGAATTGTAATACTGGCGGATTATTTTATTACCGTATACAAAAACGAAAAAAGACTCAATGGTAAATGGAACACATTAACTGCAATCAAGCATAATTGGAAAAAGACATTTACGCTTGCGGTTTGTTTTCTCCCTGTTTTGATCACGCCCTTATGGAATTTATATCACTATCATAAAATAACACCTCAAATTAAGATGGCGCAATATGATATCTTTTGGTTAAAAAGGTTTGTATCGTATCTTTTCGATTTAAACTTTGGGTTTTTACCGTATTTTCCGGTATTGCTGGCATTGTTTTTCATAATCATTATAATAGGAATATTTAAAAAGGAACGACAGACTATTATGCTGCTGCTAGGTTTTTTCATAACAGTTTTTCTGTATTCCGCTATGTCCCATATTAATTGCGGGATGACCGCAATGGCGCGTTATAATTCATGGAGTTTTCCATTTTTAGTAATAACCGTTGTTTCCATGTTTGACAGATTTTTTAAGAACAACAAGAAGCAGCATATTGTTGTTTTTTTAATGATTTTTTCGGCAGGGTCAAGTTTTGCTCTTACAAAAAATGTAATGGATTATAATGGCGGGTCATATATTCATTTTACTCCTATCGCAAAACTATTCTTTGACAAAGCCCCCGTTTTATATAATCCCTATCCTTTTACCTTTATTTCCAGAAATCAACATTATGACGGAGGATATGACAGAAATGCGAACATTCCATTTGTCTACTACTCCGATGATGGATTTGCCAGAAAAATTTTAATCCCGCCAAAATGCGATGATCCGGTAAGTTTTTTAGAGTTCGCCTTGTCCGGCGCTGAAAATGATATACGCTGGTTAAATGAAAAAGCAAAAAAACTCAAGGTAAATCATCCTTTTGATTGGACATATCTTAATATTCCTCCACGAAAACGTATATCAGGGATATATGATAATTATGAAAGGAATATTTACAAAGAATTTATGAGAAAACCGGAAGAATACCCATCTTACAAATTAAGAGAAAATATTGAGTTAACAAACAACAAAAGTATTTATCAAACCATTGGCTGGTCTCAACCTGAGGAGTGGGGAACATGGACGGAGGGAAAAATCACCCTTTTGGTTATGCGTGTTGATAGTTCTAATGATTTATTTTTACACTTAAATATTGGCGGTGTATTCAATAACAATCCTGTTGATGTATATGTCAATAACATAATGATTGGCAGCTACGAATTTGTTATCGGTGATAATATAATACAAATTCCAAAAGAAATCTATCCTGATAACTTGCTTCAAATAAAGTTTGTAATAAATGACCCAAAATCCCCGATGGATATTGGATTATCAAGTGATCCGCGAAAATTGGGTATTGGGGTAAGTTCTTTTTATATAGATACGCAATAGTAAGACAAAACATCCGTATTTTAAAATAAAAACCAATAACTTGCCCAATGGAATCATTAAATGATAATATAATAAATATTTATGCGTTTTATTTCTTGTGTTTTTATTTCGTTATTTTTAGCTGTTTCATTATCGGCGCAAGTTATTAATGGAAATGATCTGACTGTTAAGGTTGCGCTGTTTGGACCCGGAGATGAAATATTTTCATGGTGGGGGCATATAGAACTGATAATTGATGATGAAAGAACAGGGCGAAGCGTTTCATACGATTTCGGCGTATTCACATACGAAGATAATAAATTTTTTCAAAACATTGTGCTTGGCAGACTGTTATACAATTGCGGAACGTTACCTACGGAATATAATATTAATTGGTATATAACCGATAATCGTGATATTACTATCTACACCTTGGATTTGCTTCCGGAAAAAAAAGAAGAAATTCGGCAGCTAGCGGAAAATAGTCTGCTTCCCGAAAATCGGTATTACATTTATCGTTTTTTCGATAATAATTGCACCACACGCATTAGGGACATAATTGATAATGCGGTCGGAGGGCAGCTAAAGGGTCGGTTTGCAAATGAAAATTTTCATTTTACCGTGCGGCAGAAAGTCCGCTGTAATATATGGTTTTCTCCCGTTATAGATTGGTTTCTCTGTTTTTTTCTGGGGCAGAATAATGACAAAGTAATAACTTTTTGGGAAGCGATGTTTCTTCCTTCCGAACTTGCAAATTGTGTCAATGATCTTACATATACCGATGAAAATGGTATTTCCCGAAAACTGGTATCAGATACGAAACTAATTCACCGGTCGCAGGGACGTTTTCCTGCGTTGAACATTCCTCGAAAACAATGGCATCAGGGCTTTGCCGTTGGTCTTATTGCCGCTTTTTATTCGGTTTTGTTGTTTTTCGTTCAGGCAAAATCCCCTGTAATTGGTCAGGCGGCATTGGGTATAACGTACAGTTTGTTCGGTCTTTTATTCGGCGGTGCGGGACTGCTTCTTTTTTTTATGAGTTTATTTACAAGTTATGACTGTACATATTACAACGCCAACCTTTTATATTGTAATCCTCTGCTGCTTGCATCTTTTCCCCTTGGCATAAAATATGCCTTAGCGAAAAACTATGAAAAGCGTTTCTTTATTGAAGTCTCGCTTCGTTTACTCTGGTTTTTAGTTGTTTTGGGCATAATTGTCTCAATGTTAATAAAGTTATTACCTATGTTTTGGCAAAAAAATTTCCCTTACCAGATATTAATGCTTCCGATTGCCCTGACACTATCGCTTGAACCATTCGGTTTAAAGAAAATAATACAACGGTTTTTTTATTAGTTTTCATTTTCCAAAAATTGATTAATAGCTTGCTGCGAAAATCCTTCGTTCCTTAGCAAATGCTTTAATAAGACAGAGTTTTTTTCTTTCTTTCGGGAATATTTTTTTACAAAGCGCGTCAATATTGTAAATTCTGTTTCTTCGTCAAGAACTGATTTAAGAGCGGCTTCTGCATCATCGCGGTCTATTCCGCGCCCGCATAGGGAAACGAGAAGCCTTCTAGGACTTCGCGCTAGCCTCAGGCGGGACTCAAGCCAGAGGCGCGAAAAGCGGCTGTCATCGACAAGTTTTAATTCAAGGAGGCGGGAGACAACCGCGTTGACGCAATCTGCGGAAAATTTTCGCTTCTCAAGTTTACGGGTAAGACCAAGGCTGCACTGTTCCGCTCTGGCAATTAACCGCAAGGCGATTTTTTCCGCCCGCTGACATTCCGAGGCAAAACGGAAAGCCGCGTCTTCATCGGTAATTTTTTCCGGCAGATAATTTTTAACGTTTGGAGAACTGGAAGCGCCTTCTTGCACCCGGACGTCCGTACTTTTTACGTTCAACCATGCGCGGATCACGGGTAAGGAAACCGTTGCTTCGCAGACTGGCGTAATTGGTATGATCAACCTGACAGAGCGCGCGCGCAAGCCCGTGACGGCAGGCTCCGGCCTGTCCGTTGTTTCCCCCGCCGTAAACATTGATTAATACATCGTACTTGTTTTCACTGGCAGTAACCATAAGCGGCTGGCGGACCATTTGTATATGTTCCCCAAGAGAAAAATAAGCGTTTAAATCTTTTCCGTTTATGGTGATTTTACCGTTTCCGTCTCGTACATAAACACGCGCAACAGATGTCTTTCTTCTTCCTGTACCTATTCCAAGATTCTTAATCATATTATCCTCTTATACCTCTATAGGTAATGGTTTCTGACTGCTATGCGGATGATTTGTTCCGGCATATATTTTGACATTTTTCGCCATTTTTCTCCCCAACGGACCTTTTGGGAGCATTCCCTTAACTGCAAGTTCCAGCGGCATTTCGGGATGACGTTCAGACAATTTTTCAAAGTTACTTTCTTTTAAACCGCCCGGATAGCCTGAGTGGCGATAATACATCTTCTGCTGCGCTTTTCTTCCTGTTACCTTGATTTTTCCCGCATTTATTACGACAACAAAATCCCCGATTTCCTGATGGGGAACAAATATAGCCTTGTTTTTGCCCCGGACAATTGACGCTACTTTAGCCGCCACCCTGCCCAGAACCTTACCCTCGGCGTCAATAATAAACCACTTACGGTCTACAGACGCGGGTTTTGCAAATACTGTCTTCATATAAATAACCTTTTCAACACCTTTTATAAGTTAATTGTAACGGGAACTTTAGCATACAAAAAAAGCCGGATAGTGTCAAGATTGTCGGCTTGGTTTTAACCTGCTATATTATTTTGAATTTTTTAAAATTGATATTTTTTATTGACATATTGTACTAGTACATATATAATTGTACTAGATGAATAGTACAATGTTGAAGATAAAAGAAACCGGACAGGAAGACCCGGGGAAAACAATCAACTTTATTCTGGATCAAGCCAACGGTACGCCTATTTACAGGCAGATTATCCAGCATATAGAATATGCCATTTTATCGGGACGGATGAAGCCCGGCGACAGACTGCCTACAATCCGCTCGCTTGCTGTAGAGCTAAAAACAAACCCAAACACAATAGCCAAAGCATACGGGGAATTGGAAATACGGGGAATTTTGGCAACTCAAGTCGGAAGCGGAACATACATTTCCGATAAAAAGCCCGTGGTAGAGGACGACAATTTGAACCGGAAAATACGCGAAGTTCTTGGACGCTTTGTACAGGAACTGAAAGCTCTTGGGGTAGAAAAACGGGAATTAGTTAAATTGATAGATTCTTATATAAAGGAGGAAAATAAATGAATTTTTTTGATAAAGGACAGCCGCTGGTCAGTAACAAACCGATGAAAATGAAGCCGGATTTTTCTTTGATTTTGCTTCAGTTTGTCATATTGATTATTGCGTCTTCGGCGCTTACGGCGGTTTTTTTAAAGACTTCCGCGCCGGAAAATACTGAGGATATTTGCGTCTATACCGTTGTTTTTATTATCGTGTTTATTTTGACTTTTTGTATTCGCAAGAACAACGAATGGGAACGCGCAATTGTTCTTCGCTTCGGTAAGTTTCAAAAGGTCAGGGGTCCGGGGCTGTTTTTCCTTCTGCCTGTCGCCGACCGCGTAGCCCAAATAGTCGATATACGAATCAGGGTTTCGGATTTTTCCGCGCAGAAAACTTTAACGGGCGATTCCGTTACCGTCGATGTTGACGCGATATGTTTCTGGCTGGTATGGGACCCGCAAAAGGCGGTTCTTGAAGTAGAAAATTATTTTGACGCGGTGGTGTACTCTTCCAAGACCGCTCTGCGTAACGCCGTTTCAAACCATGATCTTTCAACTTTTCTTGAGCGCAGTGATGTAATTGAAAAACAGATTCAGGAAGAAGTTGACAAAAAAACCACAGATTGGGGAATAACGGTTCTTCATATCGAAATTACGGATATTCAGATACCCGAACCTTTGCAGGATTCGCTTTCACGTGTCGCGCAGGCGGAACGTGAGAAAAAGGGACGCATACTGCTTGCGGAAGCGGAAATTGAAATTGCCAAAAAACTGGAAGAGGCGATTTCGATCTACGCCAAGAACGAAGGAACGATGAAACTAAAAATACTTACAATATTGAACGAGGGTTTAAAAACGGGCAACTCAATGATGTTGGTTCCCAATTCGATAGCGGAAGAATTAAAAACCAGAGACGTATTCGGTCTTACGGCGTTGAATGAATTGAAAAAGGAGGCGAATAAATGATAGTTGTAAAAGCGGAAAATGTAGTTAAAGATTACGGACTTAATGATCAGACGGTACACGCTTTACGCGGCGTAAATCTTGAATTCAAAAACGGCGAATTTACCGCTATTGCCGGACCTTCGGGAAGCGGAAAGTCTACTTTTCTTCACCTGATAGGCTGCCTTGATACGCTAACAGGCGGCAGTATGCAGGTGGGCGGTTCTGACACAGGAAAAATGTCCCGTCAGCAGTTGGCGCTCCTTCGCCGGCACAACATCGGATTTATTTTTCAGGCTTATAATTTGATTCCCGTGCTTTCGGTAGAAGAAAATGTTTCCTTCCCGCTTACTCTTATCGGCGTTGACAACAAGGAAATAAAAGAACGAACCGCAAAGGTTTTAAAAGACGTGGGTCTTGACGGAATGGCAAAGCGGCGTCCCAAAGAGATGTCCGGCGGTCAACAGCAGAGAGTCGCTATCGCGCGGGCGTTGGTAAAAAAGCCTGCGCTGATTCTGGCGGATGAGCCTACGGCTAATCTTGATTCTACCATTGGACGCGAAATTCTTGAATTGATGTTAGCTTTGAACAAGTCCGAAGGGACTACGTTCATTTTCTCCACGCATGATCAAATGGTTATGGATTACGCGCGCCGTCTTGTGCGTATCCGCGACGGTCGAATTGAAAGCGACGAGGTAAAGGAGAACGCGGCATGAAACTTCGTTTCATATTCGATTTAAATGTGCGGTCATGCGACCGCACCAAAAAGAGGTTAGCATGACTTTATCCGGTATTTGGGAATTAAAGAAAATTGCCATGCGCAACCTTGCGCGGCACAAGGTAAAAACGATTCTTACCTCGTCGGCAATAATGGTAAGCGTCGCGGTATTTATTTTTCTGAACGGCTGGCTGAGAGGAATGATAATTGATTCCCGGAGAAATATCGTAAATTACGAAATGGGCGCGGCTAAACTACAAACAAAACTTTACTTTGAGAAGAAGGACGAAATGCCCAGTTACGAAAATTTTACCGATTGGGAAAAATATCACAATGCGCTGGATACGGAAGGCTATGTAAGCGCCCCGCGTTATGTGTTTTCCGGTACGTTGTTTTCGATATCCGGTTCGGCGCCCATTGTTTTTTACGGAGTAGACCCGGCGTTTGAGGCGGAAACATTGCGATATGTCCCCTTTGTGGATTTCGGTCGTTATGTGCAAAACGGTGATTTCGGAATCGCGCTTGGAACGTATGCCGCCGAGAAACTCAAAGTGGGTATTCCCACGCGTCCGTACCGGCAGGAACTGGAAGAATTGATTGTTTCCGCCTCGCAGAATAACGCTGACGCTGATTTTATCCGTTCGCTTTATGACTCCGCTTCCCGGAAAAAGTCTTTCTGGGACGTAGAAAATAAAACAACAGATAGCAATGAGCGTATGATATTAAAAAAAGACGCTTCACGTTCCGATCTTGACCGTTACTGGAATATACTTGACGCGTCAGGCCGCAACGATGTGCGGATTAACGCGGTAATCGACATTAAAGCCGTACCCGAAACAATCCGCGCCGATAAGTGGGAAGGAGAGCTTCTTCCCGCCTTGCGCAGTGAAGATAAGCCGCCGGTAGAAGCCGCCTACGAGTATCAGGATTTTATTGACGGCTATTTCCTTGTCGAGGAAGATGAAGATGCGCTTAACAATGTTCTTGCCGCCATGATTCGCGCAGGCTATTCGGGAGCGGTGCGCCATGTGAATCAACTTTTGGACGCAAAGGTAATAGGTATTATCAACTCTCCGGCTCCGCTCCCCAACGGCAATACCGCTTATATTCCTTTGGACGTTTTACAGGACGAAACCGGTATGATGCTTGAAGGCGCGGTAACGGAACTTGTTATCAGAGAAAAAAACGCGCCGGATTCCCGTCTTCCCGGAAAAAGCGAAAGCTCCGCCGTAATTACAGCCGCGCTGGAACGGGGTCTTGCCAAAGCTGGGTATATTATAGCGCCGAATGAATTGGTTGTGCATACATGGGAGGAGTATATGCAGGACTATTTAGGTTACGAAGCAATAGAAAATACCATGCCGCAGGTAGTAGCCGGTCTGTTACTGTTGTTATCCTTCCTTGGGATTTCAAATACGATCCTTCTTGCCATACTGGAGCGCACCAAAGAAACCGGCATGATGCGCGCCATGGGTATGACCGACCGGCAAATGATTCTGGTCTATATGCTGGAGGCAGGTTTTCTGGGATTTATCGGATCGGTTTTAGGGATAATTCTCGGCTGTATTATCAATTACCCAATGGTAAAGTACGGTATAGATTTTACCGCTATAGCTGACTTTATGGGCGGCAGCGGTATCGGTTTCCGCACAACATCGTCTTTCCGCAGTATGTGGAATGTTCCGGTAATTATCGGTTCCGGTATAATAGCGACAATTATTTCGTCATGTATGGCTTTCTTTCCTACGCGCCGCGCGTTAAAGATGCCGATTACCGAAAGCTTAAGGTTTGAATAAGAGAGGGAGTGGGGAATGGGGAGTAGGGATCGTTGTTCGGTATCTTTGTTTGGTAACATCATGCAGTGCTTAAGAAGTGTTGTTTGTAATCTAAGAATGAATGCAATACGCTATGTTTACGAACAAAAACCCCACTCCCTACTCCCCATTCCCCACTCCCTAAAACAAAACAAGGAGTTGTAAAATGACAAATAATTACAAACAAGGCGGCACTGCCACGCTAATTAAAATCGCCTACAGAAATATTTGGCGTAACAAACGGCGGACATTTTTTTGTGTTACAGCAGTCGGAATAGCGGTATTTTTTATCGTACTCTATTCATCCATGATAGACGGAATGGTCAGGAATATGTATGAGGTTGTGCAAATCTACGATCTGGGACACGTTAAAGTTGTTTCGTCACAGTATGATGCGGAAAACGAGTATATGCCCGTACAGTACCCTGTATCCGACGGAAGAAGCTGGAAAGAACTTGCCGCTTCGATTAAAAAAATCCCCGGTGTGCGCGCCGTATTCCCGAGAATTTCATCTCTTGCGACATTGCAGGAAAGCACAACCAAGCACGCTGTACTGTGGGGGCTTTCTATAGAAGACGAAATGGCGGCAAATCATTTCAACCTGACGGATCGCAACGATGGACTGTTGGAAGGCCGCTGGCCCGAGAGGGGAACCCACGAATGCGCGATAGGGCGCGTCTTTGCTCATAAATCGGGATTGTCTGTCGGCGACAGGATTCCGCTTAAAACAGTCTCCGCTCAATTTTCCGATAAGATGTGGAGTCCCGTCATTACAGGAATTTTCAATTTTGATTATATCAAGTATGATGAGCAATTTATCATCGTGGATATTGAGCGTCTCCAGCGATTGCTGACGCTGGGCGAAGGAACGCAGTCCTTGGTAATTTTTGCAGATAACGAAAAAGAAAGCGGCGCGATTGCCGCCAAAGCGCAAAACATTCTTGGAGAGGGCAATGTCGTTACGGAATGGCGCGACAATTACTGGGTTGCGATGATGGGAATGGTAACTCCGATCTATACGATAATTTTTCTTGTATTCCTGATTGTAGCCAGTTTTCTGATCATTAATACGGTAGTAATGATCATTCACGAACGGATAAAAGAAATCGGCATGATGGGCTGTCTCGGTATGACGCGCGCCGAGATTGTAAAGGTGTTTTTCTTTGAGTCTCTTTTTCTTGCCATGTTCGGCGCGTTTGCCGGTGTGATTGTCGGCGGTGTTATTGCCGGAATCGGGTCTGTGTATCCTGTGCGTTTAGGCGATATGTACGGAGATACTTTCAGCGAAATGCCGCTTGGCAACGCAATATTTCTTGGAATTAGCCCGTTTATAATTATTCGGGCATGGCTTCTCGGCGTTGTGGTAACGTCTCTCTTTACGCTGATACCGTCGCTGAAAAGCGCGTTTGTAGAACCCGTAGAGGCATTGAGGAGATAGGGAGTAGAGAATGGGAGTAGGGAGTAGGGAATGGGGAGCGTAGTTCGAAATCTAAGCGTTAGAACAATACGCAATGCTTACGAATAAAAAACCCCACTCCCCACTCCCTACTCCCCAAATATATAGGAGGTTTTATATGAAAAGAAAAATATTTCTAATTACATTACTGGTTTTTGCTACCGCATTTTCATTTTCTCAAACACCGACTGCAGCGGAGCTTTTAAAGCGGATTGATGAAAATGAAATTTACTCCACAATTGAATACGAGGGTGAAATTATCATTGAGTATCAGGGCAGACGTTATGTGAAAACAATGAAAGCCTGGGCAAGGGGAAACACGCACAGTTTTGTTGAATTCACAAACCCGGAAGACAGGGGAACAAAGTATTTAAAAAGAGACGGAAGGCTGTATGTATATTCCCCGGATACGGAAGGCGTAATGCTTATTTCAGGTCATATGCTCAAAGAATCAATGATGGGTTCGGATATGTCCTACGAAGACACGCTGAACAACGAAACCCTGTCCAGCCGTTATGATCCTGTTATCACAGGTTCGGAAGTTGTAAACGGACAGGATTCGTGGGTTTTGGAATTAAAGGCAAAAAAGAAAACCGAAAGTTATCCTTCGCGCAAACTGTGGATAGACAAAACAAACGGCGATCTTTTACACTATGAACTTTTCGCTCTTTCAGGGGTAAAACTTAAAGAGTACACCCTGCTGAAAGTTGAGGTAATAGGCGGACGCCGTTTTCCGGTAGAAGGCGAAATGCGCGACCTAATGCGCAAAAACAGCAAGACTACCTTTGTTATGAGAAATGTAACGCTGGACAAGCCTATTGCGGACTCGGTGTTCAGTCAGAGGAATTTGGAAAGATAGCGCGTAGAGGGTAAAGAACAGGGATAGAGGTAAACATGAAGCGACAAATATCTTTATTCGTATTTGCTTTTTTCTTAATTACCGGCAGTCTTTCCGCTCAAGGATTAACAGTATCCGGTATTTTGGATTCAACAGTTTCTTTACGTTTGGATGATAAACCCGGTTTAAATTTAGGCTTTGAAGAATATGCCAATCTGCGTTTTCAGTCGAAAATCAGGGACAGAGCTTCTGTTTACGGCGCTGTGAACTTAACCACCGCCGCGGGAGATTATGCGGCGGCGCTGTTTGCCGCAGCCGGCTCTCAGTTTAGCGCAGATGCGGGCGGGGAAAATTATATCGCCGTAATTGAACTTGAACGCCTCTACTTCAGGCTGAACTTTGAAACTGCAAATTTTGACGGCGGTCTCTTGCGTCTGCCGTTCGGTTACGGTCTTGTGTGGGGACCCACGGATTTCCTCAATCCGAAGAATCCCTTAAACCCGGATGCAAGGCCGCGCGCTGTTCTTGGAGCGGGACTTTCTTATTACCCCTCTGACGAATTAAAACTTTTCGGGTTTTACGCCGCTCCCCGCAGTGTTTTTTCAGAACAGGGAAAAGGAAAAGGCTCGCGTATCGGCATTTCCGTGGATAAACATTCTGAAAAAGTCAGTATTCAGACGCTGTATTCATTTGAAACCCCCGACGTTAATTCAGATAACGGGATTCACCGCGCGGGGTTTTCCCTAAAAGCGGATTTACAGGCCGGCATTGTCATTGAGACGCTCTATACATACAACCATGAAGCGAAAACAAAATTGGACGGGCTTTCTTTAAGCATAGGCGCTGATTATTCATTGCTGGACGGAAATTTAATTGCGCTTGCCGAATATCTTTACAACGGAAAGACTTCGTCAACAGCATTTGGATACGGCGGCAGTTTTCCGGATAAGCATTATCTGTATACAGGCGTTACATTTCGTTTTAATGATTATACAAATATAAACGCCGCGCTGGTTTCCGGCTTTAAAAATATTTCATTTACGCCTGTTGTTACCCTGAACCACGATTTATTTCAGGGAGCGGTTCTGACCTTTATGCTGCAAATTCCTTTATACAGTGAAAATAAAAGCGGTAATCTGGCATTTTTCAGCACAAGGCTCAGGCTGCGGTTTTAAACTTAATGATGTATACTGTTCCTGTACAGGAGGCATTATGCAAAAGACAGTTTTCGGCAAAACCGCTTTAACCGTAGGCCGTACAGGGTTTGGCTGTATTCCAATACAGAGAATTCCCTACGAGGAAAGTACCGCGCTGTTACAGCACGCTTACGGGAACGGCGTTACTTTGTACGATACCGCCAACGGATATACAACCAGCGAAGACCGGATTGGAACTGCGCTTCATCATGTGCGTGATAAAATTGTGTTATGCACAAAGTCGGGTGCGCAAACGCCTGAAACGTTAATGGAACATATTGAGAACAGCCTGCGTATGCTTCGCACTGATTATATCGATGTTTTTCAGTTTCATAATCCGTCTTTTGTGCTGCGCCCGGAAGGAGAGGACGGTCTTTATGCCTGCGCTTTGAAAGCGAAAGAGCAGGGTAAAATCCGCCATATCGGAATTACCGCTCACAGCAAAGATAACGCTAAAACAGCGGTGCTGTCCGGTTTGTATGACACCCTGCAATACCCTCTTTCTTACCTGTCTTCAAATGAAGAATTGGCGCTTATCGATCTTTGCCGTGAGCATAACATTGGCGTACTTGCGATGAAAAGTTTATGCGGCGGATTAATCGGCAACGCCAAGGCAGCTTTTGCGTTTTTACGTCAGTATGAAAACGTAATTCCCATTTGGGGAATACAGAAAATGACTGAATTAAATGAATTTCTGTTATATGAAAATGAACCTCCCCTGCTGGACAGCGATCTGCAAAAAGCGATAGAAGCCGACAAGACGGAGCTTAGAGGCAGCTTCTGCCGCTGCTGCGGTTACTGTCTGCCGTGTCCCGCAGGTATTTCGATTAACAACGCAGCACGTATCACCTTTTTAGCTAAAAGGGCTGTCAAGGAATACTGGCTGTCAGAAGAATGGCAAAAAAATATGCGGTTAATTGACAACTGTACCGGCTGCGGCCATTGCAAACAGCATTGCCCTTACGGGCTGGACGTGCCTGTACTGCTTAAAGCTCAACAAGCGGAGTTTTTTAAATTATTGGCGGCTGACGGTAATTAAAAAAGAATAATACCGCTGACAACAAAACCAGTAACCTCTCTCTAAAAAGACATTAAAGCTCTAGATACGAATAATCGTATAAGCTTGCCGTACAAGCTGAAATAACCAGTCTCGTGATCAAAAACAAGCAGGGAAAGCTTACTGCGTTGAGGCAGGAATTGTACTTATTTCTTACAGAACAGATAGGCAAAACAAGCACTGTTAATGATGCCGGTCAGGTATAAAACCGCTTCAGGTTGGCGGTTGACTTGGAAGAACCTATACTTCCGAGCCAAGTACCGATGACAGAATTGAAACAATCGTTATATTATCAGGAACATCTACGATAAAGAGCGGTGCAATGTGCTTGGCACGGTTTACGCGGAGAGAAATGCTTCATCGATAGGCCCCCTGTCCCTCAATAATAAATAGAACAAATAACGTAAGGTATTAGTTCTATTAGGCACTTCGTCATACCTCCAGACCGCCCCATCCCTACTCAAATGGTCATAAATAAGTTTCCGCATATATGTATCATTTTCATTGTAAATAATCATAGAGTTTGGCAATAATAAAAAATCTGATGAAAATTACGTAATTCCTTATGTGGAAGTTTTTCATACACCATGAAAACACCATATACACTAAGAAGAAAAATATTGATGTAGTGAAAACGGTAAAGGAAACTAGAATTTAGAACTATTGTGACAGAGATTGTGAAATCGTCATTTTAGATAATAAGGAAAAGCTAAAGTATGGATAAAGTATTATCGAAATGTTACAGGGTAGATGTGGGGTATATATCCGTAAATTATTTCCTATAAACACCTATCCAAATAAAGAAAAAACGCACTATATAATGGTAATAGCTGTTACAGAAAGAAGAAAGAAATCTTGGAGAGAAATGAAGACGAAGCAGAGCTCTGCACTGTAGTTAAATATATTGAACCTGTGTTCCTTTTTTGCGTCAAACGCCTGAATAACCGTCAGGACGCGGAAGATTTGGCAAGTGAAATCATGGTTCATATATTAAACGGCGTCAAAAAATACCATATTGATTCTCTTGAAAAGTGGGTATGGCGTATTGCCCATAACCGTTACGCGAGATTTATCAATATGCGTAATAAACATGATGAAGTACAGTCTGAATACGATTTTACCGGTATCAGGGACGATTATGATTTTGTTGATGAGATGATAATCGTTGACGAGTACCGGCAGGTTTTCAAACAGCTTCATACGCTCTCCTGCGAGTACCGGAATATTTTGGTTGATTACTACATTGAAGGGCTGCCCGTAAAACAAATCGCCGAAAACTACTCGCTGACGGAAACGACGGTGAAATGGCGGCTTAACATCGGCCGCAAAAAAATTAAAGCAAGGATAGGAGAAAATAAAATGGATAAGGTATATAAACCTCTTAACTGGAATACAGATACCGGTAATGGCGGCTTTTTTAGTCCGGATAAATATCTGCAAAGCCAAGTCGCTCGGGCTATATGCGCGGCGGCGTATGAAAAGCCGCTCACTGTAGAAGAAATAAGCCTGAAAACAGGACTTCCCGCAATGTACATTGAGGACGAACTGCCGAGACTGATATACGGCGAAGCTATAAAAGAAGACGGAAACAAATATGCGGCAAATTTTATAGTACTTCGCCTGTGCGACAAGCGGGCAATGGAAGTAAACTTCGCCCCTTTTATTGCAAGCATTGCCGATCATTTTGCGGAGCTTTTTAACGAGCATAAAGATGATGTTTCAAAGATGGATTTCTACGGCTCAGATCTGGGTACGAAAAAACTTGGGTATATCGGGCTTCCCGCTGTGCTTCGTGAAAAGATAGTCAGAATCAAAGAAGGTTTGAATATAATAGACGGGCCCTTCCCTCCCCGGCTCGACGGCGGATTCGGATGGATTATTGTAGATGAGAAAGAAATTGATAATTCGTCTCCTTACACTGCCGATTTTGGTATCGCTATAACAGGCACTAAAACAGGCCGTGAAACGGATTTAGACCTAATTTACTATTTTCTTAATAGTAAATATCCTTTTTACGACGTATATCATACTGGCGGCGTTGAATGGATTTACGAGAAAAAAATTATCGATAAATCAAAAAACGGATATATACCCGACAATGCTTTAACAGATGATGACAAGGTAAGGCTTCTTGAGAAGAATCTGATTGTAAAAGACGGAGACAAATATAGAATCAACTTTCCCATTTTTGAGAGAACCCAGTATGACGAATTTAAAGAGTTTTTTATTAAAGCTGATGCCAAACTTGATGACATGCTTGCCGAACTGATTACGGTTATTCATAAAGGTTTTAAGGCCTTTGTTCCAAAGCGCCTGGACAGTCAGATAAACCAATGGGTAACGATTTATGTAAGCAAGATTATAGCTTTTGTTGAAGAAGAACTTATAAACCGAGGTGTTCTTGAAAAACCGGATAATGAGAAACTTTTTACTAACGGAATATTCTGTGTGAAGGGCGGAAATGTAATTATATAAATTAAAATAACCATAACTTGTTAGATGAAAACTTAATTACACTTGCCAAGTATCTTTACAACGGTGAAACATCATATATATATTAAAAAGGAGAATTTTCATGAATATTAATAAATTAAAAAGTCTTAATGAACAAAATGTAACGCCTTTTACCCTGAAATCCCTCTTTAAAGATAAAATCATATGGTTAGTTTTCGTCTCCCTAGCGGTTCTTTTTCGCTCGCTCTGGATTGTCCTCAATCCTGTTTATAGTTCTTATGTTTTCGCTTCAATTGAAAAGGGAATTGTTAACTTAAGCAGGATTGTTATACTTGGTATTTTGGTTCTTATATGGGGTTCAGTGAGTGTATTTCTTCAGGGGCTAACCTTGAATGTGATTGTAAATAAAATTAACTTAGACCTTAATAATCGTTATATTCACGGGATTCTTAAATCACCTGTACAGAAACTTTCTGAAATCGGAGACGGCGCAGTTATGACTCATCTTACCAGTGATATAGGCTCTGTTTCAGGGATTGTCAACAGAGTTGTAGATATGCTGAACATACCTATCCGTATGGTAATGTCTGCCGCAATCCTCCTGTATGCCAATTACAAACTCGCGATAATTGTTCTTGTGCTTTTACCGCTGGTCGCAATTCTTGGAAAAAAAGTCGGGAACATATCTCGCAAAATAAATGAGAAATATTTAACAAATACAGACAGCCAACTGAAGATTGTCAGCCGTATATTAAAAACTATAAATGTAATAAAAACCTATGCGGTTGAAAACCTGTTTAAAAAAGATTTCTCTAACATTAGTTTTAACAAATATAAGTTAGAAATGAAAAAAGCAAAATACACTTCATTTTACAACGGGCTTATAGACTTCATAATTGATTTGCCGTTTATTTTTCTATTTTTATTAGGTGCTTTTTTATTTCAAAGTGAAGGCATTACGGTGGCCATTTTATTGCTTTTTCTACAATCTCTGAATAATATCTCGGTTCCTTTTACAAATCTTGGCAATATTTATGTTCAGTATCAGCAAACGAAAGTATCCATTAAGCGCCTAAAAGAAATACTTGACAGTGAAAATATTAAAATAAAACCGGAAGTTGCGCTTAATAAACCTATAGAGTCTGTCCGGTTTAACTCTACAGGGTTTCAATACAAGGAAAAGTCAGTTTTAAACAATTTTAATTTTTTGCTTTCTTCAGGAAAGTATTACGCGGTTATCGGGGAAAACGGCTGCGGAAAGTCAACATTTATAAAGCTGCTCCTTAATCTTTACAACCCTGTAAGCGGCAGTATAAGCGCCAATGATATTGATTATAAAAATCTTAATTTTGATGAAATCAGGAACGACAGACGTCTTGTCTATATTGAAGATGAACCTATGACTTTATTCGACGATTTTGACCGCAATATTATTTTTGAGGAAGAAAAAGACGAGGCGCGTTTCCGTGAAACGCTTGAAGCTGTAGGTTTGGATACTATCTACGATGAAATTTCACAAAAAACTGCGGACGAACTTTCAGCGGGGCAAAAGCAGAGAGTTTCAATTGCAAGGGGGCTTTATCATTTAAGAGAAGGGAGCGTCCTTGTTATGGACGAACCTTTTTCATCTATGGACGCAGTTGGTGTGAAAAAGATGCACGAATTATTTACAGTCTGGCAGAAGCGTTACAATTTGACCGTTATAGAAATAACTCATAACCTGAGCGACATGGATCGGTTTGACCGTATTTATATGTTTGAAAACGGTAAAATAATAGTGGAAGGAACGCATCAGGAGTTAATGAACAACGCTGAATATCAGCAATATGTGCAGAACTATATTTCGAGTATTAATAATTAGCAAGCATATTTTTTCCTGTCTATTGATTTACATACTCAGCGCCGCGCTTATTTAATACGTTGAGAGAAGACAAGTCGAGATACAGATATTGCATATCGTCTTCTTCATAGGTTTTTAGCGTGCCTACAGCTTCAACCCATGAGTCAACGGCGGGATACGGCTTTGTTTTTTCATTTATCCATGCCACTTCAAACCCGGCATTTGCGTCAAAGCCGCAGCATCCGGGCCCGTACCGTATTACAAAAAAATATGACTTGTTATAACCATCGTCCTGTTTGAAAAGCCCTTCAAGCTTGATGGTTTTTCCCAGATAATCTTCGGCGTTCAGGTAGACATCATTAGTCTGGGCAATAAACATTTTTTCCTTTATTTCAACTACTTCTTTATCTGACGGCAGAGATGCAAAACGGGCATCTTCTTCAAAAACTTCGTATTCTTTGCCTTTCAGCGCCGCCTGCACGACTTGGGAAAAGTCGAGCGTTTCATATTTACCCGATGCGGCGTTTAATTTTTCCAAATTTTTCTTTGTCCTGACATAGTTAACCGTAAGAAACGGGACAGTTACCGCCAGTATAACTGCGGCGATAATCAGGCAATTCCTTGCGGATTTATTTTCACGCATGATTTTCCCTCCTGTAATTGTTTATTATAGCCGAATTGCGCATTGTTTCAATAAACCAAAACAGCGCAAATACAATTATATTAACGAGCACAACGCTTGCGCCTGTGGGCGTTGCGTACACATAAGAAATAACAATCCCTGTGAAAAAGCACAGTATCGAAACAAGGGCGGAACAAACGGTAACGCTTCTGAATTTCTTGAACAGGCGCATTGAACTGAGAGCGGGAAAAATGATCAGGCTTGAAATCAACATGGCTCCCATTATGCGCATTCCAAGCACGATGGTAAGTGCGGTTAAAAAAGCTATGAGCATATTGTACAGGCCGGTATTCATTCCCGTCGCTTTGGCAAAAGTTTCGTCAAATGTTACGGCGAACAAGTTATGGTAAAACAGTATAAAGAGGACAAGCACAATAATTGACAGGGCAATGCTTAAGTACACATCGGTTTTGTTCATGGCAAGTATGCTGCCGAAAAGGTAATTGCACACATCGGTATTCATTCCCGTTGTCTGCGATATGATAATGACGCCTACGGCAAGCGCGCCTGTGGAAATAAGGGCAACCGCGGCGTCGCCTTTGATTTTGCTGTTTTCGCTCATGCGCAGCAGCAGAAAAGCGGCGGCTATTACAACCGGAATTGCCACGCTTAAGGGGGCAGTGTGCAGCGCGGTGGCAAGGGCGAGGGAACCAAAACCGACATGGGAAAGACCGTCTCCTATCATTGAATAGCGTTTCAGGACAAGGCTTACCCCTAAAAGCGCGGCGCATATTGAAACCAGGGCGCCCACAGTAAAAGCCCTGACCAGGAATGGGTAACTGAACATTTCAGATATTATTTCAAACATTATCGTCTCCTTGTTCCTTTTTTACAAAAAATTTTTTCCCTGTTTCCGAGCGCAGATAGTCTTCAAGGCTGCCGAAAAAAAGCTGATGCCTGTTGAGGTGCAGGACTTTTTTCGCGCATCCGGCCGCTTCCGCGTCATGGGATGCCATGATTATTGTCATGCCTGTTTCGCGGTTAATTTGAGCGAGCAGCTTGTACAGTTCGGCGCTGATCAGCGGGTCAAGTCCCGCGAATGGTTCGTCCAGCACGAGCAGTTTTTCCGCGGCGCACAGGGAGCGCGCCAGTAAAACGCGCCGCTGCTGACCGCCGGAGAGTTCCCGAAAACAGCGGTCTTTCAATTCAATAATGCCCAGCAGCCGCAGGTTTTCTTCTGTCTTTCTTTTTTCAGCCGCGCAGTAAAAGGGCAGAAGCCCTTTTTTTTTCAAATTCCCCGACAGCACAATTTCGTACACACCGGCGGGAAAATCCTGTTTTGCAGCGGTTTGCTGGGACAGATAGCCTGTCCGGTACGGCGCAAATTCCGGGTTGAAATTTATTGTTCCTTCCATAGGCGGTATCAGCCGCAGCAGGCCTTTGATCAGGGTGGATTTACCGGAGCCGTTTTCTCCGGCAATCAGTAGAAAATCTCCGGACTGTACGGAAAAGTTCAAGCCGGAGACAGCAATATGTCCGTCATAGCCGAAGGAAAGGTTTTGACAGTTCACTTGCATCATTAGAGTAACGCCTCCCGTAAATTTTCGACATTTAGGCGCATAAAATCAAGATAGCCGAGTCCGGCTTCAAAATCGCGTTTGGAAATATTATGACAAGCGTGAAGCAGCAGTTTTTTTGCTCCGGTTTCGCCGCTTATCGTATCTGCCATCCGCTCGTTGGATAGTTCTATGTAAAATACAACGGGGATTTTTTCAGCTTTGATTTTGTTTATGAGAAATGCTACGGTAGCGACGCTCGGCTCTGTATCTGTGAAACAGCCGGGGAAAGCGGCATAGTACGTCAGCCCGTAGGCATCGGTGAAATAACGGAAGGGGAAGCGGTCGCCGAAGATAATTATTTTCCGTTTTGCTCCGTCCACTGCCGCCTTAAACTGTTTGTCCAGTTCGTCAAGCTGATTTGTATAAGTCTGCGCGTTCTGGCGGAAGAACGCCGCATTTGCGCTGTCAGCTTCGCATAACGCATCGGTTATTGCATTGACAATCAGAATTGCGTTTTGCGGAGAAGTCCAGACGTGTTCGTCATACGCTGTTTCCTCTTCTTCGCTTTCTTTCTCCATGCCTTCTACAATTTCTTCTTCAACCGCGTCAACTATTTGAATCATTCGGAGAATTTTCATTCCTGAGGTGTCCATGGATTCCAGAATACGGTCAACCCAGCCGTCGCTTTCTCCGCCTGTATAGATAAAAACAGCGCTGTTTTGAATGGTGATAATATTTCTTGGTGAAGGTTCAAAGGAATGGCTTTCCGCTCCCGGCGAAAGCAGCATGGACAGGTTAACCCTGTCTCCCGCGATTTGCCGGACAAAATCATAAGGCGGGAAATTCGCCGCGGTTACGTTGATTTTGCCGTTTGCGTTTCGTATAACGGCATTCCTGTTCTGTTTACAGCCGCTGACTCCGTAAAGGAGCGCGGCAAGCGTTATCAGTATAAAAACAACTCTTTTCAAAATATACTCCTTGAAAATGCCAAGCTTTTGAGAAATTTAATTTTTGGAGTATTTTCAGGAATTGAAACGGACTTTAAGCGCAACCGGAGAAAGCAATCGGATAAAATAAGCGTGATTTATACAGACTTGAACCGGAAATATCAAAAAGACCGAAAAAAACAAACCAATTAAAGCCAGTCTAAGGTTTTTAAGGAAACATTTTGCCGCTTCAATTTGAAGGCAGACAGGACAGTCTTCCCCTGTACAGTCATGATCATGTTCGGAAGCGGCAAGGTTTTCGGTAAAAACTACTGAAAAGGCGATGCAGACCGCAGGAATGAGAAGCATGGATTTCCTGTTTGGATACGGTTCCATTACCGTTAATTATATCTATAATACGGATTTTTCCGCAAGCGGCTTATTTCTTGCTTTACAAATGGTTTCATACTATTATGTAATAGTAGACATTAGCATAAGATAATCGGCAAGGAGGCCTGATTTATAAATGCATGAATCAGTGGAAATGTATTTGGAAACAATTCATGTTCTGGGTTTAAAAGGGAACCGCGTCCGGTCGATTGATATTGTCAATGAACTTGAATACTCCAAGCCAAGCGTAAGCGTCGCCATGAAAAACCTGCGGATTAAAGGGTACATTGCCATAGACGAAGACGGTTATATAACGCTTACTGCAAAAGGGCGGAAAATTGCTGAAACGATGTATGAAAGGCATGTTGCCATTTCAGACTGGCTTATTTTTTTGGGCGTAGACAAAAAAACAGCGGTGCACGATGCCTGCAAAATGGAACACGCCATGAGTTCAAAAAGTTTTACGGCTATAAAAAACCACATAGAAAATTGGAAACGTATGGGAGAATCACAATGAAAAATATGTTGATATTAATTAACTGTTTAAAAAAAAGAAAGAGTGTCAAAACCGCCGCAATGTTTTTATTGATGACAGTTTTTATAACTGCGCTGCTGCCTGCGGATTCCGGCGCTGAGGTTTCAATAATATTCACACACGATATGCACTCTCATTTTGACGCTGAACGCTACATGGAGAACGGCAGAATTTCGCAGCGGGGCGGTTTTGCGTACGTGAAATCCGCTGTAGATAATATAAAAACCCGTTATCCGGATTCCTTTCTTCTGGACGCCGGTGATTTTGCCATGGGCACGCCTTACCAAACCATTTTTTCCGCGGAAGCGGCTGAATTGCGCATGATGGGGCTTATTGGTTTTGATGCAGTTACGCTTGGCAACCACGAATTCGACTACCGTACACAGGGGCTTACAGATATGCTTAATGCGGCAATGGCGAGCGGAGACCGCCTTCCCCCTCTTGTCTGCGCTAACATAGACTGGGACAGAACGCTGGCGGATCAAAACCGCGCGGGAAATGCCGCCGCGCTTAGAGAGGCTTTAAGGCGGTACGGCGCGGTCGATTATTTAATAATAGAGAAGGGCGGCGTTAAAGCGGCGGTGTTCGGCATTCTAGGAATGCAGGCCGACAGTTATGCGCCGTTAAGCGGTTTGTATTTTAAAAACTACATTGAAGCGGCAAAGGAAATAACCGCTAAAATAAAAGCCGAAACCGCCGCGGACATAATAATATGCCTGTCCCACAGCGGAACCGACGACAATCCAAAAAAGTCAGAAGACGAACTGCTGGCAGCGGCTGTACCGAGTATTGATGTGATAATCAGCGGACATACGCACACGACTCTCAATGCGCCCATTATTGTGGGGAATACGGTGATTGTTTCCTGCGGCGAATATGCATACAAAATAGGCCACTTAAAACTTGTCCGAAACGAGAACCGCTATAAAGTATCGGGGTATGAACTTATACCTATTAACAGCGATTTGCCGAAAGACGCTGTCATAGAGGCTGCTATATGGAAATTCCGCGACATGGCGGACAGCCGTTATTTTTCCCGCTTTGGTTACAGCTTCGATCAAAGACTGGCTTATTCAAATTTTGCATTCACACCGATAGAAAATTTCGGCAAAGTACAGGGCGAGGATACGCTTGGCAATCTCATATCCGACTCTTACGTAGCCGCGGTTAAAAAAGCCGAAGGCGGCAGCTACCGCAAGGTGGATGTGGCGGTTGTACCGCAGGGCGTTGTCAGAGGTTCGTTCACTGAGGGCGTAATTACTGCGGCGGACGCATTTAATGTGAGCAGTTTGGGGATCGGACCTGACAGGATTCCCGGGTATCCGCTTGTCAGTATATATTTGACAGGCAAAGAACTGAAAACCGCGGCGGAAATAGACGCTTCCGTTTCCACGCTTATGCTGGAAGCGCGGCTTTATATGTCCGGTCTCTCATATACTTTTAATCCCAACAGACTTCTGTTAAACAGAGTTATAAAAGTCCGTCTTATGTCTCTTGACGGCACTATGTCCGAGTTAAGCGATAAAGAACTGTACCGCGTAATCGGCGGACTTTATTCATGCCAGATGCTGGGCGCGGTTGAAGCTCAGTCGTTCGGGCTTTTGAAAGTTACCCCCAAGGATAGAAACGGTGATCCCATTACGGACTTTGAAAAACATATTGTTTATGACGGCGATGCCGAGTTAAAAGAGTGGGTTGCGCTTGCAAGCTACCTTGAGTCGTTTGAAAAAATCGGCGGCATTTCCGTAATACCTGAATACTACAACAAACTGCACAGACGCAAGGTGGAAGAAACCAGCCGTTCTCCCGCCGCGCTTTTAAAGAACCCCAACAAAATCTTTTTCATACTGTCAGGCGTTCTTCTGCTGGTACTGGCGGTAATTACTGTTCCAACAGTCCTGATTGTCCGCAGGGTGCGGCGGAAAAAGAGTCATGCGAAATAAAACGGGCAAATTAAAATAGTGATTGTGTTTAAAAACGTAAGGTGTTCAAATTTTTTTCAGGAAACACAGAGAAATAGACTTGTTCGGAAACTGAAGCCGCCGAACAAGTCTACTATGAAAAAACAATAAAAGCTAAGGATTTAAAAATTAGTAACTGCCGTCCAGTTTATGCCGTCTGGTGAATATGCCATTCTGCCTTGAGATCCCACAGCGACAAACTTATTATTGCCCCATGCAATGCCGTTACCAACATAAATACTGTCCTCAACTGCTGTCCAGCTTATGCCGTCCGATGAATATGCCTTTTTGCCGGAGCTTCCCACAGCGAAAAACTTGTTGCTGCCCCATGTAATGCCTCGGATAAGGAAAGTACCGAACTTACTGTCCCCAACTGCCGTCCAGTTTTGACCATCAGATGAATACGCCATTTTACCATTGTCTCCTACGGCGACAAACTTGTCGTTACCCCATGCAATGCCCATTATGTAAGAACCGGAACCGAATTTGCTGTCCCCAACTGCCGTCCAGTTTATGCCGTCCGGTGAATACGCTATTTTACCATTGTCTCCTACGGCGACAAACTTGTTGCTGCCCCTACAATACCTCGGATATTATTAGTAGTGAAGGTACTGTTCGCAACTGCCGTCCAGCTTATGCCGTTTGATGAATATGCCATTTTGCCTTGAGATCCCACGGCGACAAACTTGTTGTTGCCCCATGCAATACCCCAGATAAATGAAGTACCGAAATCGCTGTCCCCAACTGCCGTCCAGTTTATACCGTCCGGTGAATACGCCATTCTGCCGGGGCTTCCGCTTCCCCCGGCGACAAATTTGTCGTTGCCCCATGCAATGCCTTGGATGCTGGTAGAACTAAACTTGCTGTCTGTAACTGCCGTCCAGATTATACCGTCTGATGAATACGCTATTTTGCCGGGGCTCCCGCTTCCCACAGCGACAAATTTATTGTTACCCCACGCAATACCTTCAATATCAGAAGAACCGAATGTGCCTCCACCGCCGCTTGTGCTTCTTGTCCACACCGAACTACCGCCCACAGGCGCGGTTGTTGTATATGTTCCAGTGCTGTTTGCAAGATACTTCTCACATAAGTCGCCTAGGAATGGCGTAGAACCAAAATTATCGGAAGTAATTGTACAGTTAAATGTTACACTGACAAGGCTGGTACAGCCGGAAAAAGCGCTTGCTCCAATTCTGGTAATGCCGCTTGGTAAGGTTATGCTTGCAAGGCTGTTACAACCGGAAAAAGCGCTTGCTCCAATACTGGTAATGCCGCTTGGTAAGATTATACCTGTAAGGTTGGTACAACCGGAAAAAGCAAGACCGTCGGATATGGAACTGAGGGAAAGGTCAAGGTCGAGGAATTTATCCAGCGCGCTTATTAACGTATTAAGGAGATATGAAATACTGGGCAAGTTCAGTTTGATTTTATATGGAGTGTTTTTTGTATTGGCGGGTTGGGCAGTTAACCATATTTTAAAGTTGGAAATACTGGTAAACACGAGGTTGAAATAAATTCGTACAGTTTTTGGCAAACCGCTTATTTTGTAACCTGTTTTCGATACCATTATAGTTAATGTTCCGTTTTCAGAAAAACCGCCGATTGGCAGGGTGTAGATAGACCCTGAACTGCTTTTGCTTAATGTTCCTTTAGTTATACCAGATACGCCGCTAAGAGTGATGTCGTCTTCGCTAAATCCGGCAATCTCTTTGTTGAATTTAAAAGTCAACTGTATTGTGTGCTCTGTTTCAGAACCATCTGCGGTTATTTCGTATAAGGTTACTTCAATATTGTTGTCGCTGTCGCTTCCGCCGCCGCAAGAGGCTAATGTGAACCCTATTATTGCAGTAAGTGCAATTCCGATTAGTTTAATTTTATTTTTCATTGAAAACCCCTCATAAATGATTTTTCCCTGTTATTTTTAAATTGATTAACAGGAGCTATTCGCTAATACTACAATACACTTATAGTGGCGTCAAGCTACTGTTTGAAAATAAACATGAGCTATTAGACTTGGTTATGGAACTTCAACAGGTATTTATGACTAATTTAAGAAAATACCGTAAACTAATGGGTTTAACCCAGGAAAAGCTTGCGGAGATGTGTAATACAGATCCGTGTTATATCAGGCAAATCGAAATTGGCCGCCGGTTTCCTTCATTACAATACATTGAAAGAATTGCGAAAGCTCTTAATATTGCGCCTTATCGTCTTTTTTTTGATGAAACAAATACTGAGAATGATAAATTAATTTCCCTATACACAGAACAGAAACAGAAAATAAAATCAATGCTTATTAATAATGTCAATCAAATATGTTCCATAATTGATGAGCAGTATTAATTCTGAAATAATACATTACAGACTCCTAAATAAACTCTGTAAGTTACGCGGTAATTTTAATCCCTAAATCAGACATCGCCTTTTTTACGACAGCTTCATTAGCGGGCGCGAGTTTGCCGAGCGGAAGACGGGCGGGACCAGCGGGAAGGCCTGCCAAGCTCATTGCATATTTTATAGGTACGGGGTTTGTCTCTACAAAGGCGGCTTTCATAAACGGAAGCAGTTCATAGTGGAGCTCGCGGGCTTTTTCATAATTGCCTTCAAACGCTGATTTTACAAGAGCTTTTATTTTTGCGGGTAACAGGTTTGAAATAACTGAAATTACCCCGTCTCCGCCCATGCTTGTAAGGGGCAGGGTGAAAAAGTCATCGCCTGACAGCACCCAAAATTTTCCGCCTTCGGCTTTACGCGGTATTGCGATTTCTTTTATGACATCGCCCATTTGGTTTAAATCGCCGGAAGATTCTTTTACGCCAGCGATACCGGAAATTTTAGCGATTTTTTTCATAAGCGGCGCAGGTATATTTCTGCCGGTGCGGGAGGCAATGTTATAGACTATTATGGGAATGCCGACAGAAGCGGCGGCTTCAAAGTGCCGTAAAAGGCCGTCATCGTTTGGTTTGTTGTAGTATGGAGTTACGACCAGCGCCGCGTCCGCGCTCATTTTTTTTGCGCGCTCTACATAACTGACCATGTGCCTGGTATCGTTTGAACCGGCTCCGACAATTACGGGAATTCTCCCGCCTGCTTCCTTTACCGCAATTTCAATTAATTTGTCTTCTTCATCTTCGTCAAGAGTGGGATTTTCTCCGGTCGTTCCAAGCGGAACAATGCCGTCTATTCCTTCGGTTATTTGAAATTGAATAAGTCTGCGAAAACCTTCGTAATCAATTTCTCCGGATTCCGTCATCGGCGTAATGAGCGCCGTAAAAGCGCCGCTGAACTGTGTCATACACTTACCTCGAATTTTACAGGAACCTTATCGGTTCCAAATATCCTTTAACATTTCATCTATTGTAAAAATACCGCGCCGTTTTTTGGATGTAAGCCACTGCGCGGCCCTTACGGCGCCTGACGCGAATCCTTCGCGGCTTCTCGCGGTGTGGCTGATTTCGATTGTATCCGCAGATGAGTCAAAAAACAAGCTGTGAGTTCCCGGAACGCTGCCCATTCGCAGGCTGGGAAAGTGCAGTTCGTCCGTTTCCGGTTTACGGTTCATGGTTTCCCATACTATTTTCTTTTTACGGCTGATTCTGGAAAGGACGCCTTCAGCCAATACTTTCGCGGTTCCCGATGGGCTGTCAAGTTTTTTATTGTGATGAGCCTCAAAGCCGCCGATGTCGTACTCATCAAAATTATTTACAAGCTCGGAGGCGTACCATGCTATACGGTAGAAAAGATTCACACCGATTGAAAAGTTAGACGACCAAAGAAGCGAGCCGCCTGACTTTTCTATTTCCTTTGCAACTTCGTCCATGCGTTCATGCCAGCCTGTTGTTCCCGTTACCGTTGGTATTTTCTTTTTCGCAAGTTCGATAATGTTCGGCACAGCGGATGCCGGCTGGGAAAATTCAATCGCCGCGTCAACGGAATCAAGATCTGCTTCGGCAATGCTTTTGCTTATAAGTTTTCCCGCGTCTTCTGCAACAGGGTCTGTTATTGCCGCAATGGTATGCCCCTGCGCGCGTGCAATCTGTTCTATCATTTTTCCCATTTTACCGTAACCGATAATCGCTATTTTCATGATGTTTCCTTAATCAAGATTCAAAAAAATCCAGATGAAGCGCTTTTACTGTTTCTACCGCTTCGGTATCATCCACAATAAAGCTTATGTTTACCTTGCTTGCTCCCTGCGAAATCATTTGCACAGTAACGCCGATAAACTGGCAGATTTTAAACGCTCTTGCAAGAATTTCCGATGAGCGTTTGACATTGCCGATGATAGAAACAATCGCTTTTCCTGTTTTTATATCTACGCTGGCGATTTTATTCAGTTCTTTTTTAACTTCGGTTAAATCGTGAGAGGTGTCAAGGGTAAGGGAAACCGATACTTCGCTCGTTGCGACCATGTCTACCGAAATGCTGTACCTTGCAAATATAGAAAAAACTTCCGAAAGAAAACCGTACTGTCCCAGCATTCTGGTAGAAACTATATCTACAAGCGTTACATTCTGGCGCGAAGTTATTGCGCGCACGGGAAGCCTGTTTTTCCCTCCTGACGACGCGGGTTCAATTCTTGTTCCGGGCGCTTCAATGTTATATGAATTTTTTACAAGTACCGGCGTTCCTGTTTTCATGCAGGGCTGCATGGCTCTCGGATGAAGCACCTGCGCGCCGAAATAGGCAAGCTCCGCCGCTTCATCGTATGTAACGCTTTGCACAGGCCGTACTTTTTTTACTATTCTTGGATCTGCCGTCAGGATACCGTCAACGTCCTTCCATACCTGAACTTCTTCGGCTTTGCAGGAAGCTGCGATCATTGTCGCTGAAAGATCGGAGCCGCCGCGTCCAAGCGTTGTGATAATGTTATTTTCATCTTTAGCTATAAAGCCCGTTATAACGGGCAGTACATTTCCTTTTATTAAAGGAAGTGTTTTTTGAGGTATTAAATCCCAGCTTTCTCTTAAAAGTTCCGCGTGACCGTAGCCGGAGTTTGAAATAAAACCGAGTTCCCATGCGTCAAAAGCCTTTGCGTTCATACCGATAGATTTTAAATATGCCGCCGCTATTCGAACCGAAAGACGTTCCCCGAAGGACACAAGATAATCCTTAGTACGCGGCGTAAGTTCCCTGATAAGGGCAATGCCGGACAGCAGGCGTTTTAATTCGTCCGAAAGGACGCCGATCTCTTTTTGAATCGGCAGTTTAAGGGTTTTAATTGTCGCAAGATGAAGCTTCTCTATATGTACGATTTCTACCTTGCCTTCTTTCAGAGCTGTTTCCGCCGCTTCAAGGAGGTGATCGGTTGTATCTCCCATAGCAGATAACACCAGCGCGGGTTTTTTTTCCAGTTGTGTCTTTACTATTTCCGCAACATGACGTATCCGTGACGCATCAGCCACCGAACTGCCGCCGAATTTCATAACAATCATTTTTCCCTCTGCAAATTTATTATATAGAAATAAAAATTGATATACAACCGGAATTTTACTCGACTTTATCCGGTTAATTATGTAATATTTACACATGATTGGATTTGTTATAAGAAAAACTCTTTATGACCTGTGGGATAATATGCTCAAGATTGTAATTCTTAATCTTGGATTTGTGGCTGTTGTCTCAATTCCCACTTTTCTTCCGGTGTTAGCCGCTAAATATTTTAATTCAACGGCGCTGGAGATGGCGTTAAGCGCCTTTGGGATTCTTCTGTGTTCGATATACCTTGCGTCTGCGGCTTTTACTATTAAGTCAATTTCAGATTACAGTTCATTTAGTTTTGGCGATTTTCTAAGGAATCTTAAAACAACATGGGTTGCGGGACTTGTAATGGGTTTATTTGTATTTCTTCTTTTTATGGTGGTAACGATTATTCTGCCGTTTTATGTCAGCATGGAGTCTCCTGTGGGAATTGTTTTTGCGGCGATTATTTTCTGGGTAACTGTTTTTGCCCTGCTTTCATTTCAGTTTTACTTTACGGTTTATGCAAGGCTGGGATCAAGTATTAAAAAATCTTTCAGAAAGTGCATGATTATCTCCCTTGATAATTCAGGTTTTGCGTTTTTCTTTTTCATTCACAATATAGTTGTCGTGATAATTTCCGTTTTGTTTGTATTTATGTTTCCCGGTCCTGTCGGCGTTCTCCTGTACCTTGATGAAGCTGTGCGCCTGCGTATTTTAAAATACGACTGGCTGGAAGCCAATCCCGATGCCAACCGCCGTAAAATACCTTGGGACGCCTTATTAATCGAAGAACGCGAAAAGACCGGCACGCGTTCGCTTAGAAATTTTATTTTTCCATGGAAGGATTAAGGGTTACTCCGAGACAGCCCGCTACCGCGCGTTCCTGATTGGGAATCCCGTTATGAACCGGGGTGTTAACTGTTCTTACTTTGCCGTCTTCGTAACGAAGGGCAAGCGCGCTTGAACCGCCGCCGTCAAAATTAATTCCTTCCCATGAACCGAGAGAACGTAAAACAAGGGCGGTTTCCATTTCCGTGCTTCCGACGCTGCCTGCTCTCCTGCCGTCAATAACAAGCAGGTAAAGGTAACTGCCGTCAGCTGATACTCCGGCGGCGCTTCGCGGATGCCTCTCTTCGCGGGTTTGCGTCCTTTCCGCAGGCTGCCCGTCCGCAAGTATTTTGTGAAAACCGCCTGCCGCATTTTCGATATTTTCTATAGATTGCAGAGAAGACTGGCTTACAATTGCCGCCTTGCCGTCTTTGTAAAAGACAAGCGCATCGTAGTTTCTGTTTGCAGGCGCTATTAATTTGCCGCCGGAAATTACGATGCCCATATTTTTAATAGGCTGGCCTTCTTTGGAAGAGACAATGTCAAAGGGGACGGTGTTAATGCCTGCAAGAAGATCGTTGTCGCGGACAAAACTTGAAACTTTGACGCTTAAAGTGCCGCTGTCATTTGACGGAGCGCCTCCCCTTACAACAATTTGGGTATTCGGTGAATTAAGGTATATCCTAAGCGCCCAGAATTCAAGCTGAGGGTCCAAAGTTTTTGCGTGGAAGAAATCAATGTTGTCCGCAAAAGTCTGCCAGACCGGCTCCACAGCCGCGACAGTTTGAAAAGATACAGGAATTTCCTGCGCGGAAATATTGGAAGATAAAGCCGCACAGGAGAGGAAAACCGGTAATGCGAGTAAAGAAAAAAATCTCACGCAAAGACGCGCAGAAGGTACGATCCGGGTATAAAATGTTTTACACTGCGTCGCATACCGAAGGTACAACGCGCCTCTGCGTGAATGAATTGGGGTAGAATATTTAATATACATTTAATTATTACAACCCCGGATTAGCCTAATACTCACCCTTACCCTTGCGGTTCCGTTTTACGAGTTTGCGGGCATTGGTTTTTTTCTTTCTGTTGAGGATAGTGGAAGGTTTTTCATAATACTCCCGCTTTTTGAATTCACGGATGATGCCTTCTTTTTCTACCATACGTTTAAAACGTTTGATAGCTTTTTCAAGCAGTTCGTTGTCATCGACTGTAATGTGCGCCAAAGTTAATCACCTCCTTTCCTCGTGGTTATAATTTTAAGTCTCTAATTGTAAATCTTATTTATTATTGTTTCTTTGTCAATAATAGGACGGTTTAAAAACGAATCCGGATCGGTATTTTCAGTACTGACCCTGATTTCCCAGTGCAAATGAGGTCCGGTCGATAATCCTGTGGAACCGGATAAACCAATCTCCATTCCGGTGTATACAATATCGCCTTCTTTTACGCTGATGCTGTCCAAATGGTAGTACAAAGAATAAATACCGGGAGCGTGTTCTATTACAATAGAATTTCCCGTAACAATTCTCATACGGGCCAGAATAACTTTTCCATTAGCGCAGGCGCTTACGCGGGTTCCTTTAGGTACGCCGAAATCAACTCCCGCATGAATAGACATATCGTTTGAGCCGTTTGAATATTTAAAGACGCGGCGGTCGCCGAAAAAGCTGGTTCTTCTGGTTGATTCAACCGGCGGGACAAAAAAACCCGTGTGGTAAATTTTACTGCCGTTTGTGGATAGAATACCCCAAAGCCTGTTTGCTTCTTCGGTTTTTTTTGGATCGGGATCGACTCTGATTCCTGTAAGGACGGGATCAAGTTCAATTACTTCTGAGACAAAATTTCTTGCGGAAATTGTAATAGGTATTTCAATAAGCAAGTCGGCTTCGCCGTTCACCTTAATAACCGCGCCGCCGGGGTTTACAGTGGAAGGGATTGTAATAACCGCCGCAAGAAAACCGGGTTTCCAGGCTTCTGCAGGCACTGAGAAAAAAGCGGATTTTGCAAGCTGCCGTCCGTTTACAAATAACAGCGCCTCTTTTACTCCGCCTGTCGCATCAGACGAACTGATGCCGATTGTTACAGGTTCTCCGGGGCGGGGAATTTCCGGTATTACCGTATATCTTATTTGCGCGGAAACAATGGTTGAAAAGACTAAGCTGTAAAAAACAAAAAATAAATTTCGTCTCATATTTAAATGCCGCCGTTACTCTTTTTCAAATCCAGAATCATCATCTGCGGCGTTTCGTTTCCTTTAAAGTAATCGCGGTTAAGATTGAAGACAACATCAACAGTATCATTTATTCCGAATTCTTTATTGGCTACGCGTTCCGCGCTTTGCCAGTAGAGAGCCGGCCATTTGTATTTACCCGCGTCAAGCGTCATTTTTACATGCTTGGCTTCCGGTTTGCCGATAAAATTTAAATCCTTAACGGTAAGTTTTTTTGACATGAAGACAAGAGGTTCGTTTTCCTTGCCGTAAGGTTCAAATTGGTCGATTAATTTTAAAATGTCCGGCGAAAGATATTCATGTGGAAGTTCGGCGTCAATTTGAATGTTTTCCTCATCTTCTTCCCATTCAAATTCTATTGTCCTTGATACTTTTTTCAGCCTGTCAAGAAAACTGTCCCAGTTTTGCATAAACATACTGAAACCTCCGGCTGCCTTATGGCCTCCCGAGTCAATAAACAGGTCGCTGCATTGTTCCAGAAGGGCGCAGATATTATACCCTCTCGCGGAACGAAGCGAACCGGTGCATATTTCACCGCCGAGCGAAACGATCATGGACGGAACGTTAAACGCGCGAGCAGCCCGCTGCGCTATTAATCCGGTAACGCCTTTGTTGATTTTTTCGCTGTAAACAAAAACAAATTTTTCATCGTATTCCGTTATGCTCTTGTAGGCTATAGGTTCCGCAACAGCCCATATTTTGTCTTCAAGTTCTTTCCGGTTTTCATTCATTGTTATAAGTTCTCCGGCAAGTTTTTCTATTTTTGTAGGATTCTTTTCAAAAAACAGGGCAGCCGCTGTTTCCGCGCTTCCCATGCGCCGCGCCGCGTTTATTACGGGGCACAGTCTCCACGAGATGTCCTTTGTATCAAAATGGCGTCCTGCAAGGTCCAGTTTTTGCATAAGATTTGAAATTCCGGGTCTCGGTTTTTTTTCAAGGGATTCAAGTCCTCTGCGCACGATGATTCTATTTTCGTCAAGCAGGGGCATAATGTCCGCAATGGTTCCAAGAGCGGCAAGCTGAATGTCCGCGTTTTCTTCCGCAGAGCCGGATAAATTTTTTTCCAGAAGTTTTGCGTACGATGTAAACAGATTGACAAATACGTCAAGCTCGCTTAATTCCCTGTCTGAATATTTTGCGATTTTAGAAAGCTCCTTGATACGGAGCAGACTCATACCCGCAGTCTGCGGTATTTCCCTGCTGATCTGAGGGGCAATATCCAGCATTCCCACTTCAACACCTTTGCCGAAAAGTTTTGAAAAAGTTTGCTTGTGCAGTGAAGCGTCCCATACAAAAATCTGCTGGCCTTCCAGAAAAGCGGGCAGACGTGTTTCAGTTATCGAAACAATCCCCGGCACGATGGTTTCTATTAACGTATCTATTACAACCAGATTGCGCATCTTCGCGATTTCGATTACCCACGCGCCGTTTACAAGCCTTGTGTTTAACAGACAAATCTGCTGTCCGTAGAGTTCGCTTTTTTGGGCAAAACGAAGGGCGCAAACCAGTTTGAAAGCGACGCCGCAGCCGGAAAGATCGCGAAACGGATAATTTGATTTTTTCAATTTAGGGTTAACGATGACAAGAGCCTGGGGCAGTTCTTCCTGCGGTTCATGGTGGTCTGTTACGATAACATCAATTGAAAGCTCGTTTGCCCGCCTGATTTCCGAAAACCGCGAAATGCCGCAGTCCACCGTGATTATCAAAGTGCCGTCTTTGGCGGCGAATTCTTCAACCGCTTCCATAGAAAGCCCGTAAGATTCATCTCCTGTGGGAATTCGCCAACTGACGTCTATTCCAAGACTTTCTAGGTATCCCGCAAGAAGCGCGGTTCCTGTAATGCCGTCTACATCGCCGTCTCCGAAAATAAGAACCTTTTCTCCTTCTTCCTTTGCGGCTAGGATACGTTCCACCGTATCTTCCATTCCGTCAAGGATAAAGGGGTTGCGCAATGAAACAAGATCATCTTCCAGAAAGTAGCGTATCGAATCACCGGAACAGTGTCCCCTGCGGGCGAGGATCGAAGCCGCCAACAGGCTGCAGCCGTATTTTATTGAAATTTCCTTTACCTGTTCGGGAGAAATTTCCTTTTTATCCCATTTCACTTTGATTAACAGTATCTGAAAGCCGTTAAATTTACAAGATAAGGTTTTTGTAAAAAAATAACTTGACAAAAAAGCCAACAAATCGTAAAATAGCAACAAAAGCCCTTGTGGGTGCGCTCTTTTGAGCGAATTATCTTACAATGAAAGGTAAACATTATGAACAAAAAAATAATATCATTATTACTTTTATTCGTTATCTCAGCGATGTTCTGCTTTGGACAAACCATCAGCAGTCCGGAAGAATTAAAGAAATATCTCAGCAGCCAACCTAAGAACGAAGCCGATAACCCAATCAAAGTTACAATGAGCGCTGAAGAATCTATGCTCTTTAAAATCAATGAAGTTATAACGCAATCGGGCAAATTTGTAAGCCTTAACCTTACCGGCAACTTATATATTATAACTTTTGGCAGCTGCAAAAAACTTGTCAGCATAACATTACCGAGCGGCGTTACAACCATTGCGAAGAGCGCTTTTATGGGTTGTACCGAACTTACCAGTATCAATTTGCCGAACACTGTTACCAGCATTGAAACCTTAGCTTTTTACGGCTGCACCGAACTTGCCAGTATAACCATTCCAAACAAAGTTACCAGCATTGGGGATAGTATTTTTTCCGGCTGCAAAAGCCTTGCCAGCGTAACCATACCGAACAGTGTTACAAGCATTGGGAGCAACGCTTTTAAAGACTGCATCAGCCTTAAAAACATAACCATACCGAACAGCGTTACAAGCATTGGAGATAACGCTTTTTATGGCTGCACCAGCCTTACCAGTATCACAATGCCGAACGCCGTTACAGAAATTAAAAATGCCACTTTTAGAAATTGCACCAGCCTTGCCAGCTTTACCATACCTAACACTGTTACAAAAATCGGCGATTGGGCTTTTATGAATTGCACCAGCCTTAAAAACATAACCATACCAAGAAATGTTGCCATTATTGGGGCAAACGCTTTTAACGGTTGCACCAGTTTTACCAACATGACCGTACCCAAAAACGTTACTGTTGTCGGGAATGATGCTTTTTCAAAATGCACCAACCTTACCAGCTTAACATTAGAGGGTACGTACAACAAAGGTATAGTCAGCGCCGACTTCGATAAAGTTTTCTGGAAAAACGGCAGGCAATCGGGAACATATACCCGTACCAGCGCTAAAAGCACAACATGGACGAACACTACTCCTCCTTCCTTTCCTGCCGGTTTTATAGGGAAATGGAACAGGATAAATACTAATTATATGATAACTTTTGAGAAAAGCAGATTCACCTTAGCCGGTGCAGGCAATCAAAATCCTTCATGGGTTCTCAGCAGTGTATCAGGTGATTCGTATGTAATTGTTCCGGAATCTAACCCAACTTTTACCCCCAGAATTAACATTAAAATCGTAAACCGCAACCTGGAGTTTATAGCAGAAGATGTTACCGGCGTCGATCGCATCATTGATTGGAATGGAAAGTGGGAAAAACAATAGAGTTGTTTAGAAACTTCAGTTTCCAAACAACTTCCGTTGAAGACAACTAAATAGAGGGGCTGTCTAAGAAGTAACATTTAGGACAGTCTTTTTTTTATTAACGCAGAAGCTGACGCTCTTTATCTGGAATTCTAAACGTTTAGAATTTTACAAGTACTCTTATCCCGCTTTATCCCTGTTTGTCCTATACATCTGCTTCAAATTATACCCAAGAGACAGCAGCCCCCATTCCGTGAAAACTTTTTCAGT
>Ga0268262_10000887_pt1 | contig 38765 bp, 37 predicted proteins | sample TergutNc150P3_FD_190354 | JGI IMG/M metagenome (GOLD analysis project Ga0268262, IMG submission 190354) | Nasutitermes corniger P3 segment gut microbial community from laboratory colony in Florida, USA - Nc150 P3 (SPAdes) (version 2) | ecosystem: Host-associated > Arthropoda: Insects >...
CTCGGAAACTTTTGCAGTAGGGAAGGATATTTACGCCAATTTGGGAATTTCCCTCTCGCCGTCTTTGCCGTTCGGGGAAAAGGCAAGACCTTTGTTAATTTCATTGTCTGCGGACGGAGCGGGGGAAAGCTTTGTTTACAGAGACGGACTGGATCACGGCGGCGGTTTCAGAGGCGCGGCAAAAATAGAGTGGAAGGGCAGATATGGCTCTTTAATCAAAATAAATACGGTATTACGGGGAAACAGCCTAAACGAGGACTTTAACCGCAGTTCTTCAGGGCTTTACTGGCGGTTCCCGTCTTCCGCGGCAACCCGCAATAACGCGCTCCGATTGACAAGAATATCCCTGTCAGCGGACAGAAACGCGGTTAATTCGTTAAAAATCAAAGATAATTTTTCAGGTAATTTTGGAATTTCCCTGAATATGCGGAAAATCGGAATAAAAAACCCTCTTGGGATCAATTTTTCAGGCTCGGTAAAGGGATTAGCGGGTGCGGACAGCGATAAATCGATCTATCCTGCGCTTGATAAGGACTGGTCATGGGAATCAGCCGACTTAAATTGCGAATTCTTGTGGTCGGTCGGGGTTTTTCAGTTCAGATCAAAAGCCGGATACGCCTTTTTTCCCGAAAAAGACGATAAATGGGAGCTTTCGTTAGGTACAACTATACGTTTTAAATACGGTAGATTTAGTTTTAAGGCGGCTTCGCCTGATTTTCCAAAAAAATGGAATTGGACTGTATCATGGAGAACGGAAATTCAAAGAAAACTGTAAAAAAAGTACATAAAAGTACATAAAAGTCATTGTTTTTCCGATAAAAATATAGTATCATTAAATAAATAATTAATTAATTTAAAGGAGGTATTATGCCTGCCGGTGTAACAATTATGATTGTTGACGACTCCAGAATTATGAGAAATACGGTTAAAGGTGTTTTTTCCGGGGTAGAGTCTTCATGTAACTTTATCGAAGCAAAAGACGGTGAAGAGGCTTTAGCATTGTTGGAAACTCAAACTGTCGATTTAATCTTGCTTGACTGGAACATGCCAAGATTATCGGGTATTGATTTCTTAAAACAGGTTAGAGCCATGGATCAATATAAAGATTTACCTATTATTATGGTAACCAGTGAAGCCGCAAAGTTTAACGTTATTGAGGCGTTAAAACATGGAGCCACTGATTATATTACAAAGCCAATTAAACTTGATTTGTTCAAGCAAAAATTGTCTAAACTACGTTTATTCAGGATGTAAGAAAGATGACAGTAGAATTACAAAATTATGTAGAACCATTTGTTGAAGTTACCGTCAGTACATTTAAAGAATTTGTAGGCATTGATATAAGTCCTAAGCATCCGCATTTTCTGGATCCGGACAAAGCCTTTGAATGGGACATTTCCGCGGTAATAGGTCTTTCAGGCGCGGTTAAAGGCGCTGTAATCGTCTCTATGAAAGCCGATTTAGCGATTAAATTAACCGACATGCTTGTCGGCTCAAAACATACGGAAGTTGACGCCGACGTACTCGACGCAATCGGCGAGATAAACAACATTATTGCCGGAAACATTAAACCAAAAGTGCCTAACGGCGATAAAATTGTAATCTCTATTCCTACAATTATTAAAGGAAGAGAACATTCAATCGCGTGGCCCAGTAAACAAACGCGCATTCTTTGTATTCCGCACAAAGCGTTTGATAACGATATTTTTCACCTAATGATAGCGATTGAACTTGACGTTGAAAAATAACAGGAGAGAGCATAATGAAGCATGTTTTTGTGTTCGATCCTAAAGCGTTCTACAGTCAGCAATGGAAAATGGATAACATTCTTGACGGTATAGGGCAGTTTTTCAGAACACAAGAATCTCCTGATTTCTCCATACAATTTTCGCGTTACAGAAGAAACGCCATGAGTATAATTCAGGACGAGGCGGAAAAAGCTCAGTCCGGCGATGTCATCAGAGTTTACGCGATAGGCGGGGAAGAAATCCTTTTTGATTGCGTTAACGCAGTAGCTCATTATCCGAACATGCAGATTGCCGCTGTTCCTCACGGTGAATCTTATGACTTTTTACGAATCTTCGGCGAGAATAATGTCGAATTATTCAGGGATATTCCGGCTCTTGTTCAAGGCGAAGCTCTTCCTACAGACGCAATCAGATGGGGAGTAAATTACGCGTTAAATTCCTGTTACATAGGAATGAATTCCTTAATATCAAAAAGAATAAAAGACTTAAAATCGAATATGAGCAAGGTCAGCTTTATCATATTCTCAAAATTGTCGTCTTATTTAAGCAGGATAGCCAGTTCCTTTGACAAAAAAATCGCCGCGCGTGAATATAAAATAACAGTAGACGACGCGGATTATTCGGGAAACTACTGCCTTATCCATGTCGCAAACGGTCCGTATCAGGCGGGAAAATTAACAGGCTCATCCGACGCGACGCCGGATGACGGACTTTTGGATATAGCGTTAATCAAATCATCTCACCCTCTTAAAACGCTCGCGTCTATAAGAAAGTATTCTAAAGGGAAACGTCCGAAGAATTGCGTTTTTCTTCAGGGGAAAAAAATTACAATTAACTCCACGGATCAAATGTGGATTCAACTTGATAACGAATACATACAGGATACCGGTATCACTATGAGCGTGGTTAATCACGCGATACAAATGGTAACGATAAATAATTTATCGTATCCATTGGCGTCTATGGCGGCTCTTTAAGGAAGGCTTTATTCATGGCTATAAAGAAAGCAGAAAACAATAAATTAAAAAGCATTGCGAACTTTTCCTCTATCGCAATGATTTTCTTTTTAAGCGCCGCTTATATAATCGAAACATATATATCCGAAGTAAAAGTTAATTACAGTCTTGCCGGACTTGTAATGGTATTGGCGCTTATGATAGTTATCGCGATTATCAGAAACTCAATAAATCATTACAAAATGGCATTTAATGTGCCGTTTGTTCTTTTATTGTTCTATACCGCGCTTATGATGCTCAGCAAATGGCACGATTCCCGTTATATGCTTATCTGTATTTTCTTGTGCGCAATCAGTTGTATATATTCGCATTTTAACAGGACTCTGGTTTTTATTATATTTCAAAACTTTTTTACGGGTTTTCTTGTTCTTAGAGGTTATCCGATATGCGGAAATGTGCCTTTGTTTACCGTTTTTGTTGTTTGGGTTGTTTGTTTATTCAGCAGCGTTATTATGCTTCTGCTTACAAGGTCGGCGACCATTGTTCTTAACAAAGCGCTTGAACATCAAAATTCATTCATGGATCTTCTTGCTTCCACGGAAAACGTCGTCGCCATGATAGACGAACGCAATGAAATCGTCTACGCGAGTAAAACTTTATCCGATTTAGCGGGTACGGAAGATCCTACATTAGTTCAAGGCCGCCCGCTTATCGATCTTTTCCCGGGACGAAGTTTAAAGAATCACGCGGGAAAACTGTTAAAAGAAAAAGACGACTACGCGGAAGACTGGGAATTTTCATTAAACGGACAAAAACGATACTTTAAAGCGGCTTCCCACGGTTTGCCGGGCGGCGGCGGCACTCTTATCAGCTTATATGACATGACCCATCTTGCCGAGCGCGATGAAATCGCGGTCATGAAAGACAGCATGAAGATCGGTCTTTTCTTCATGGATAAGAACTATATTATTCAAGACCATTATTCAAGATATTTGGAAGAACTGTTATCTGATACAAAACTCTTTGGAAAGAACTTGATGGACATAATTAACGATTCAGTTACTCCCAGTGAATCGGAAGCGATAAAAGATTACTTCAACATGATTCTTGAGCGCACTTATGATCAGGAAATGCTTGATGAAATAAATCCGTTAAATGAGCTTCATTATTTAAACAAAACGACGGAAGAAAAAAAAGTTTTTCAATTTGCTTTTGCCACAGTAGAACGCGGACACGGCGATGTTTTTATTCTTGTAACAATATACGATATTACCACCAGAGTTGAACTGCAGCAAAGGTTGGCGGAAGAAGAAGCCAGACGCCAGGAAGAAATGCAGTCTGTCTTTGAGCTTATTCAGGTAGAACCGGACGTATTTTCCGATTTCATGGCGGACATGGAACACGAAATCAGTGAAATTAACGACATACTTAAAAACGAAGCTTTATCAACGCACGACGCGCTTGTAAAAACTTATCAATCTGTTCATGCCATTAAATCAAACGCCGTTATCCTTGGATTGAACGTATTCGGTAACAAGGTACACGCTCTTGAATCAAAGATAAAAAAGTTACGCGAAATGAAGGACGTGCCTTTCAATGAAATGTTAAACCTGACCATGGAAATAGAAAAAATTTCCAAAGAAAAAGACGGGTTTATAGATATCCTTAACAAGATACAAAGTTACGCCGGAGGCGGCAAGAGCAAGAGCGGCGGCGAGAAACAAAATATCAAAGTCCTTATTGAATCTCTCGCGAAAACAACATCAAGGGTCGCCGAAGACCTGCAAAAACAAATTAAATTTATTTCTTCCGACATTGATCCCGAAGCCATTGATAAAGGTCCAAGGCGCGTAATGAAAGAAATACTTATGCAGTTAATCCGCAACTCCGCATTGCATGGAATAGAATCGCCCGATGACAGAAAAGCCAAAGGGAAAAACCCGATCGGCGTCATTAAACTTACTATCAAGATGACGGAAGATCGCAAGAATATTCATATAAAACTTATTGACGACGGCAAAGGTCTTGATTACAAAAAGATTGCCCAAAGAGCGGTAGCCAAGAAATTAATCAAGCCGGAAGACGCAAAAAATCCCGACATATTAATGAAAGTAATATTCATGCCCGGTTTCAGCACCGCGGATACGGAAACAGTCCACGGCGGAAGGGGTATCGGCTTAAATCTTGTACGCGACCGTATAAAAGAAGTAAAGGGCGGCATCAAAGTTAAATCGGAACCCAACAAGGGAACGCTGTTCTTTATATCACTTCCTGTTTGATAATCCGGCTCCAATCGCCGTAGTATATTCGGCATATTCAGGATAAACAAATTCAATCCCATACATGGCGGAAACATCGGTAAGCACTTTTTTTCCTATCGGGTTTTTATTGCCGTTTCCCGTAACAATAACACGGCTGTAATTTTTCGCCCTTGCCGCAAAAACGGAAAGAACGCCGATTACCTGATACACCATGTTGATAATGGCAAGGGCAATATCGCCCTGGTTGGCGGTATCCAGCATCTTTCCGAAATTGGAAGCGGTGCTCTCGCCGTTTAAAAAACTAAGGCTTGTATCCGTAATATCGCCGACTAAAAGATCGACCTGACTTAATTTTCCGTTTTTTGCCAACTCCATAATGTCATGAAACTCGGCAATGGACAAAAGTTTTTTTCCCAATCCTAAAATTGTTCCGCCGCCGACGCCGGAACCGCCGAAATGAGAAATACCTTTGTCGCCGGCTTCGATTATCACTGTTCCTGTTCCGATATTCGTAATAATTATATTATTCATGCCGGAAAGAAACATTCCTCCAACGCCGATAGCCTCGATTTCGTTTACCCTGCCCGTGGGAATGCCGAAAATATCGTCTTTAATTTTTGACGCGCCGGCTCCTGTAATTTCGATTCTTTCTACAGCGTTTATTTTTATTCCGTTTTCAAGAACTATTTTTCCAAAAGCGCCCGTAGCGGCGGTTACGGCGTCTAATGCTTTTGTTTTTATTCTTCTTGTTACTTTTCCGTCTTCTATGGAAACGGCTTTAGTTATCGTACTGCCAATATCAATTCCTATTATCAAAATGTTCTCCAATTACTTTACTTTATCATAAAACAAACCGCTTGCGAATACGGTGATTTTCTAATATATTACCATTATGAATTACGCTGAAGAATCATTAAAAAAGCATTACCAGTGGCGCGGTAAGCTTGATATCGTACCCAAGATGCCCGTATCAACGCGCGAAGACCTTTCGCTTGCCTACACTCCGGGCGTCGCGCAGCCCTGCCTTGAAATCCAAAAGCAACCCGAAAAAAGCTGGGAACTTACAGGACGCTGGAACACTGTCGCCGTTGTAACCGACGGAACCGCGGTCTTAGGGTTAGGCGATATTGGTCCAGAAGCGGGAATGCCCGTAATGGAAGGGAAATGCGTACTGTTTAAAGCCTTCGGCGGAGTTGACGCCGTTCCCCTGTGCATACGTTCAAAAGAGGTTGATGTTATCGTAGAAACGGTGGCAATGCTCGCGGGAAGTTTCGGCGGCATTAATTTGGAAGATATTTCCGCGCCGCGCTGTTTTGAAATAGAAAGAAAATTAAAAGCGCGGTGCGATATTCCTATTTTTCATGACGATCAGCATGGGACAGCGATAGTAACGCTTGCGGCTTTGCTTAACGCGCTGAAGTTTACAGGGAAAAAACTTGAGAATATCAGCGTGGTTACCCTTGGCGCGGGCGCCGCGGGGATAGCTGTAATCAGGCTGCTGCAGACCGCCGGATTAAACGACGTTGTACTATGCGACCGTCAGGGAGCGATTTACAAGGGCAGAGCGGGTCTTAACAGCGAAAAGGCGGAGATGGCGGAAATATCCAATAAACAAATGAAGAAGGGAAGCCTTGCCGACATTCTGCGGGGAGCCGATGTATTTATCGGCGTTTCAGCGCCCGGCATGGTAACTCAGGAAATGGTAAAGTCTATGGCTCCTAACGCGATATTGTTCCCAATGTCTAACCCGACGCCCGAAATCATGCCGGATGCGGCTCTTGCCGCGGGAGCCGCCGTAGTGGGAACAGGACGCAGCGATTTTGCGAATCAAATTAACAATGTGCTTGCCTTTCCCGGCATTTTCCGCGGAGCGCTGGACGTGCGCGCGAGCGACATTAACGATGAAATGAAAATAGCGTCGGCATACGCGCTTGCCGGTCTTGTAGGTGAAAACGAATTACGCGCCGATTACATTATTCCCGCGGCTTTTGATCCAAGAATAAAAGACGCTGTGGCCAACGCCGCGGCGCAGGCGGCTAAAAAGAGCGGCGTAGCAAGAATATAATCAGCCGATTATTTTTTCTTTAAGTTATCAAGATTTTGTTTTGCCGCAGTGTATCCTTGAGCTGAGGCAATAGTATACCATTCAAAAGCGACAAGAGGATTTTTTGCCACCCCGTGGCCGTTCTCGTAACAAATACCAAGACAATTCTGTGCGGGCGCATATCCATGCTCAGCGGATTTTCTGTACCATTCAGCCGCTTTTACATAGTCCTTCTCTACCCCTTTGCCGAATTCATAACATGCGCCCAAATTAAACTGAGCAAAAACATTACCTTGAACTGCGGCCGCGTTGTACCATTCAAACGCTTGTTTAATATCTTTGGTTACACCGTTGCCGTTTTCGCAGCAAAAACCCAAATTGCCCTGAGCCGGAGCGTATCCCTGCTCCGCGGCTTTACTGTAGTATGCAAAGGCTTTTTCTAAATCCTGATCTACTCCAAAGCCGCTCTCATAGCACCACCCCAAGTTACATATAGCCGGGGCATATCCCTGCTTTGCCGCTTTTTGGTAATATTCAAGCGCTTTTTTATAATTCAAAGCAACGCCGTGTCCTTTTTCATAAAAAAAAGCAAGATTACATTGAGCGGGAGCGTATCCTTTCTCCGCCGCGGCAAGATAACATTCAAACGCTTCCACAAAATTATTAAGCATTCCCGCGGCGTTTCCTTTGTTATACAAATCAATTACATCACTTGGCTGATTTTCCGCCATATTTCCCTCCACCGAAAATTAATTATTTTTGTCAATTAACGATTGAAATTCCGTAAGCGCGGACTCTAATTCGTTTTTAAGCGCGGCCATTTGGTCGGGAGTAACGGAGTTTGTACCGTCGGCAAGCTGATGTTCCACAGCGGCGGCGGCGGACTGCAGACGATTTTTCCCTACTTGTCCCGCGTTTCCTTTTAATGTGTATACCAATCTGTGCGCCTGCTTTATGTCGCCCGCTTCCATGCATTTACAAATTTCATCGTATTTATTTATATTTGTTTTTACAAAATATTTTTCAAGCGATTCTTGAATTTCCGTATCGGATTCCTGCGCCGCAAAATCCCTATGCGACTCGGATTTATTTATCGGCGTTAGGTGTTTAAGCAAACAGCGCCACAATTCCTGCGATGTGAACGGCTTGCTAACACAGTCTATAATACCGTGCGTCTTATACATATCCAAATCATCAATCATTATGTTAGCGGTAAGAGCGACAATAGGTATTTTAATGCCCATCTTAACGATTTCGACCGCCGCCTCAAGCCCGTCCATTACAGGCATGTGCATATCCATAAAAATCAAATCGTATAATTTCTCGCCTCTATTTAATCTATTCTTAATCATCTCTATGCCGATTAATCCGTTTTCCGCGACTTCGGTTTTTAAACCAACGCTCGCAAGATGTTCGCGGATAACTTCCTGTTTCATAAAATTGTCTTCGCATATCAGAATGTCGCCGTCAAATAACGGCTTTTCAATATCTCTGTATGAAACTCTTTCTTGAAGTATTTCGTCTATGGAAACGTCAATCGTGTCAAATGTAAGATCAAAACTAAACCTGCTTCCTATACCGGGCGTACTGTCAACAGATAGAGTGCCGCCCATCATTTCGATAATGCTCTTGGTAATCGGTAAGCTAAGTCCCGTGGAACCGTTCTTGTAAGATTTTTCCACCTGCGAGAACGGTTTAAAAATATTCGCTATCTGTTCCTGCGTCATACCGACGCCGCTGTCTTTAACCTCAAAATGTATCGTGATTGATTTATCGTCTATACTGAGAATATCGGACACAAGTTTAACCATACCGGAATTTGTATATTTTACCGCGTTAAAAAGCAGATTTACAAATACTTGGCGAAGCCTTGCGATATCGCCGACCGGTTTTTTACCGACGCTCGGCTCGGCGTAAAAGTGAAGCAGCAGACCTTTTTCCACGGCTCTGGGCATTACCAATGTTCTGCAGCCGGCAAAAAGCTCGTGCATATCAAAGGGGTTTTTCTTAAGCGACATTTCACCTGATTCAATTTTGGAAATATCCATGATGTCGTTAACAACCTGCATAAGTCTTTCTGTGTTTATGCGAATGCTGGACAAAGAATCACTGGTTCTTTGTGAAGTATTGCCGTCTAATGCCGTTACTAAAAAGCCTATGTTGCTGTTTAATATCGTCATTATCTCATTGCTTATATTTATATAAAAAGCCGATTTAGCCTTGCTTGATGATATGGCGGATTCAAGCTCTGCCGTCGCTTCCTGCAATCTTTTGCTTAACTCACCTGTTTGCAATTCCACCATTTTTTCGAGTTTTTTCTTTTCGTTGGCGCGTCTTACAAAAATAATTATCAAAAGAGCTATTACGATTAACGACAGCACAAGAACGCAAATCAAGTTAAAAAAGCTGTAATATATTGTTTCAAGATACATAAGCCAAAATCCTTTTTAAAAACCCGAACGGGGAATTATTATTAAAATCTTCCTTAATTATACCACTATACCATAAAAACAGACAATAGAACAAGTTATATTATAAATAAATATAATTATTTTACAATAAATTGTATGTTTTTCTGTGTTTTTAGGCGTATATTAAGAAATAATTTTCTCCGGCTTACCTTCTTCTGCGAGACAGCAAAATAATCCTCAATAAGCTCGCTATCGAGGCAAGCGCGGAAGCGATATAAGTTAAAGCCGCGGCGGTTAAAACCTTTTTTACACCTTTTAACTCTTTTTCGTTTAATACATTGTTAGCGCGTAAAACGGTTATTGCCCTTCTGGAAGCGTCTATTTCAACAGGCAGGGTAATAACATAAAAAAGCACGGCTCCGCTGAAAAGCATAATTCCAATCCTGAACAACATTGCGGCAATGCCGGAATAAGACGAACCGGGAGGGATAGCAAGCCCGATTATCGCAAGCCAAGGACCGATTCTTGAGCCGATATTCGCCACGGGAACCAGCGTACTCCTCATAGCGAGAGGGCTCCAATGGATAGAGTGCTGGATAGCGTGTCCGGCTTCATGCGCGGCGACTCCTACTGCGGCGATTGACGTTGAGCCGAATACGGGCTGGGAAAGCCGTAATATTTTTTCCATGGGGGAATAATGATCGGTAAGGGAACCTGAGATACGTTCAACTTTTACATCAAGGATATTATTTGATCTTAACAAAAGAGACGCCGCGTCAACGCCTGTAACTCCGCGCGAAGACGGAATCCCCGAATATTTCGCAAAGGTCGATTTAACCATGATTTGCGCCCAAAGCGATAAAATCAGCGTAGGCACTACCAGCAATAAATAATACTCATCAAAAAACATATGGAACATATTAACTCCTGTCAGCGGGCGGACTGCGCCGCACCGTATATTCAAGTTTTACGGGACCCGTGTTTTCACTGTCCCTTGCCGCGCGGAAAAGCATTTCTTTCTGAACGCGGAAAGGTTTTTCTTCCGCCGGAGGAGAAAGCAATGTCCATTTGCCTTCGTTATCCAAAACAGAAGACTGACAATTATCGCGGAAATAATCGTTAAGTATATCATACAATTCCGCGCGGAGTTTTTCATCCTGAATGGGGAATAAAATCTCCACGCGATGATCAAGGTTGCGCGTCATCAAGTCTGCGCTGGCGCAATAGAGCTCATCCGCTCCCCCGTTGGAGAAGTAATAAATCCTTGAGTGCTCAAGATAATGGTCTATGACGCTGATTACGCGGATATTTTCGGAAACGCCGATTATGCCGGGGACTAATGTGCAGATGCCTCGGATACACAAAGAAATCTTTACACCGGCTTCGGAAGCTTTGTAAAGCGCTTTTATAATTTCGGCATCGGTAAGCGAATTCATTTTAGCCATTATTCTTGCGGGATATTTCTGCCTTGCCCTATTCGCTTCTCTTTCGATAAGCTCCAGGAAACGGCGTTTAAGAGCGGTAGGCGCGATTGTAAGTTTTGTCATTGTCTGCACGGTTGAGTAACCTGTCAGCATGTTAAAAATAAGCCCTGCGTCATAGGCGATATCTTCGCGGCAGGTAAAGAGGCAAATATCTTCGTAATATTTCGCTGTTCTGTCGTTGTAATTTCCAGTGGAAAGATGCACATAACGCTTTACGCGATCGTTTTCCCGCCGCAGAACCATCGAGATTTTAGAATGGATTTTTAAATGCGAAAGTCCGTACACAACGATAACGCCCGCTTTTTCCAGTCTGTTCGCCCATGAGATATTCCGCTCCTCGTCAAACCGCGCTTTAAGTTCTACAACCGCCGTTACATGCTTGCCGTTCAAAGCAGCCTGCTCTAACGCGCGAACCACGGGCGAAAAAGCGGAAGACCCCGAATTAAGCCCTATTCCCGGAATAGCGCCGCCCGTCCTGTAAAGCGCTGTTCTTATCGAAATAACCTGCGGGTCAACCGCAGCTTCCTGAAAAAATCTTACAACAGGATCAAACGACTGATACGGCAAATGCAGCATAACGTCGCCCTGACTGATTTGATCCCAAATCAATGTCTCCTCGTTAAAAATTACAGGCTGATGAATTTTCCAAGGCTTTTCCGTTAAATGTTCCATGCTTGCAACGCCTGATAAATCCATAAAATCAACAGGGTTAATCGGACCGTCAACTTCATACAAAAAATCATTCTCTAGCGAAAAACGTTTTGCAAGTTCTTCTTTTAACATGACGCTTCCCGGGGAATAAACCATTCTGATACAATCCGATCTTCCCCTGCCTTCCAGGACTTCCACCATCGCCGAAACAAAATCTTCGTCTCTCTGTTCGTCAACGGAAAAATCCGCGTCCCTGTTAATTTTAAACAGCATGGATTCTTTTATTTTAAATCCGGGGAAAAGATAAGCGCCCCATGTGACAATCACATCTTCCAGCAAAGCAAGCTGAAACTTTTCATTCTCTCCGTTGGTGCGCTCCGCCTCAAAACCGGGCAGCCAGATAAGCCTGTCCAAAACGCCGGGCAGCGGGATAATAACTTTTAATTCTTTTGGCGCCTCGGCGGCTTCAAGTTCCAGTCCCGGAGGCGGATTCGGATTTTCAGGTTCAAGCAAAAAGACGGCGTTTAATAAGCGGCTTTCGATAAACGGCATGGGCTTGTCGTCTTCCAAACGAAGCGGAGTTAAAACGGGATATATGTGGCTTAAAAAAAACGAGTTTAAAAAATCAAGCTGGGGGACAGTCCATGAATCGGGGCGCAGAAGGGACAAACCGTTTTTCGCCAATCCGGGAAATATTTCGTTACGCAAACATTCATACTGTCTGTTCATAATGTCATGGACTTTTTGGGAAATCGCTTTTAGCTGTTGATCTGGAGTTAAGCCCGAAGGATCAACCGCCCTGCCCGCTTCGGTGTTTTGCAGGCGTTTCAGCGCCGCAACCCTGACCATGAAAAATTCGTCAAAATTGGTGGAAACAATCGAAAGGAACCTTAATCTTTCAAGCAGGGGCGTTTCCTTGCGAAGCCCTTCTTTCATTACGCGTTCGTTAAAGTCCACCCATGAAAGATCACGGCTAATGTAGGGGAAATCAAGCTTGTTATATTCAATTTTGTCCATTTAATTAAATTATAATGTATTTTTGAGGTTTTAACATGTTTCCGATTGTGAGTTTTTCTTAAAATATTTGCTTTTTATTGATTTTATTCCGCGCCCGTTCATGTCAAGTATAAAAAAGCCTTCGGCAAAACCGAAGGCTTTTTAATCACTCAATTCAGTTCCTACAAACCAAGCAAATAGCTGTTCAGTACGTTTTCAAGGTACTCTTGCTTGCCGCTTGTAAGCCCTGTTTTTCCGTATCCCGCGTCCGTGCCGATTTTCGCCAACTGTTCAAGAGTAAGCTCGCCTTTGCTGAACTTCGCTCCGTCGCCGCTTGTGAATGACGCGTAACGATTTTTCACAAAATTGGGAATAACTCCGTCGTCGATGATGCGCTGGGCAACCTGCAAGCCTACGGCGAAAGCGTCCATGCCGCCGATGTGGGCGACAAAGAGGTCTGCCGGGTCTACGGAGTTTCTGCGAATCTTTGAATCGAAGTTAAGACCGCCGACCGTAAAGCCGCCGATTTTTAGGATTGTATACATCGCCATCGCTGTTTCATAATAGCTCATCGGGAACTGGTCTGTGTCCCAGCCGTTCTGTACGTCGCCGCGGTTCGCGTCTACCGAGCCGAAGAAGCCCGATACTGCCGCTGTTTCAAGCTCGTGAGCGAATTCATGACCGGCAAGCTCCGCGTGGTTGGCTTCGATATTCATGCGGAAATCTTTATCAAGACCCCATTGGCGCAGGAAGCCGATAACGGTTTCCGTGTCAAAATCGTACTGGTGTTTTGTCGGCTCCATTGGTTTCGGTTCGATATAGAACACGCCTTTAAAGCCCTGTTTGCGCGCGTAATCTCTCGCCATTGTAAGGAAGCGCGCAAGATTTTCTTTTTCTCTCTTGAGGTCTGTGTTAAGAAGGCTCATGTAGCCTTCGCGACCGCCCCAGAAAGTGTAACCTGATCCGCCAAGCTCGATGGTGGCGTCGATAGCGGCTTTTACCTGTGTTGCGGCAAGAGCGACAACGCCGAATTCGGGATTGGTAGCGGCTCCGTTCATAAAGCGCGGGTTGCCGAAAACATTCGCGGTTCCCCAAAGAAGTTTAACTCCCGTCTCGCCCTGAAGTTTTTTCGCCTTAGCGACTAACGTCATCAGATTTTTTTCGCTTTCCGCCGGGTTCGCTCCTTCGGGAGCTACGTCTCTGTCGTGGAATGCGTAAAACTCAGCGCCGATCTTTGTAAAGAACTCAAAGGCGGCGTCCATTTTTTTATCCGCCGCGTCCATCGCGTCTTTTGCTTCCGTATTCCACGGGAAGATGTGCGTGCCGGGACCGAACGGGTCTCCGCCGTCTCCGCAGAAACTGTGCCAGTAAGCAATCGCAAAGCGAAGATGATCTTTCATCTTCTTGCCGCCGATAACTTTATCAGCGTCATAATACTTGAACGCCAGAGGGTCTTTGCTCTTTGGTCCTTCGTATTTGATTTTTTTGATTCCGGGGAAATACTCTTTTGCCCCAACGAAATACTCCGCCATAATAGCCTCCAATAATTATTTATATAGTGGGCTTAATGCCCCAAGATACTTGGAATATACCGCATACGCTTCGTTGTAAGCGGTTACGTTTTTCTTGTCGGGCTTTATTGCCGCGCCCAACGAGACGTGTTTGTCAGCCAAATCTTCAATCGATGATTTTTTGCCTTCGCCGGTTTCCAAACACCACAGCGCCTGAATCGCTCCGCCCATTGCGGCGGCTTCCGAGCCTGTGAGAATACGAATCGGCAAATCGGTTACATTGGCTACAATGCTTTGCCAGAGTTTGCTCTTTGAACCGCCGCCTGTTAAACGAATCTCTTTTGGTTTGAAGCCCAAAGACTTAAATCCGTCAAGACCGATTCTCATTCCGAAGATAGCGGACTCAAGAGCGGCGCGAGAAAGATTTTCACGTTTAAAGTTTGCGGCGGTAATGCCGTTTACACTCGCTCTTCCGTTCGGCAGATTTGGAGTGCGTTCTCCGTTGAAGAACGGCAATATAACAATGCCGTCCGCGCCGACAGGAGATTTTGAAGCTTCCGCATCGAAAGCTTTTACATCAAGTTCCATAAGTTTGCGGAATTCTTCGCTGGCGACAGTGCAATTCATCGTGCAAAGAAGCGGAAGCCAGCCGCCCGAAGATGAACAGAAAGCGGCAAGGTTTCCGGTCGGGTCGATAACGGGCGCGTTTGAATAACCAAAGAGAGTGCCGCTTGTTCCCAGGCTCATCGTTAAGAATCCGTCTCTGACCGCGCCTGTGCCGATAGCGCCCATCATGTTATCGCCGCCGCCTGAGGAAACAATAGTATCCTCGTTAAGTCCGTAAAGATTTGCCGCGGCTTTACTTACTTTTCCCGCCGGTTTTTCGGAAGTTGTCAGCGGCGGTAAATATTTTTCTACATCAGGAGAAATAAGTTTACATATGTCAGACGACCATTTGCGTCCGCGCACGTCAAAAAGGGCGGTGCCTGACGCGTCGCCGTATTCCGCCCAATACTCGCCTGTCAATAAAAAGTTGATGTAATTGTGGGGCAGAAGAATATGCCGCAGTTTCGAAAATGAGGCGGATTTGTGTTTTTTAAGCCAAAGAACTTTAGGCGCGGTATAGCCCGGACGCATAGGGAGTCCGGCTTTTTCTATCAATCTTTTTTCGCCGCCCGCCGCTTTGGTAAGCTCTTCGCACTCGGCTACAGTCGAGGTATCGCACCAAAGCTTGACGTTGTAGACGGGTTTCCCGTTCTCGTCCAGCGGCACAAACCCGTGCTGTTGACCTGAAACGCCGATAGCGGCGATGGTCTTTTTAACTTTTTTATCGATTTTATTAAAACAGGTTTTTAAAACTTCATCGTACCATTCGGCTTTTTGCTCTCTTGTGCCGTCATTTTGCGCGATAATGTCCACCGGAGCCTGAGATTGGGCGACGATAGACTTTTTTTCATAATCATAAACTACAATTTTACAACTCTGGGTTCCCAGATCGATTCCGCAAACGGTTCTCATATACCCTCCGTGTAGTTTATTTTATTCCATATTTTGTTAATTGTCTATGGTTTTTCCATATATCGAGATGTTCCCATTTGATAAGACCGAATAGGAGTGAAAAAACCACAATTTGTATACGATTTTTTAATTTAAACTTGCGTTTTATAGCCGTAATATAATTTTTTATCGTTCCATTGCTGAAATTCAAACGGTTGGCAATTTCCATATCAGAATAGCCTCGGGCAAGGTCTGTAACAATATTACGCTCCGCCGGAGAAAAAAGCGTATTATTTTGTCCGTTTTCTTGTCTGTAAAATTGACCCATAAACGCTGTTGAGCTTAAAAATTTGACAATAATTGAAGAGCTGATATAGTATCCGCCTAGAGATACAATTTTTACCGCAGGGAGGATTTTGTTCATGTCCTCATTTCTTAACAAGTACCCGAGAATTCCCGCCCTGAGCGCTTTTCCGGCGTACTCGTTCTCGTCTTTGTCGCATATCATTATAATGGCTGTATCCGGCGATCTTCTGTGTATAATCGGCGCAAGTTCCGCCCCGTCGATAACTGACCGTAATAAATCCAAAATCAGCACGTCCGGTTTTAACCGTTCGGATTTTATTATCGTATTGGTTTCATCGTTTTCAAAGCCGATTATGTTGAAGCCTTTTTGTCTGTTAAGTGAATTAATGATACATTTAAAATCTTCATTATTATTTGAGGCAATGAGAATACTTGTGGTGTTTCCCATTATGTATAAGTTAAGAATTAAAATTGGAGAAGTCAAGAAAAATAGCTGTTTATTAAGACACCGAGACTATTGGCTAAAAAATTATTTTTTCTTATAATTACTTTATTAATATCTACGAGGAAATATATGGCAAAGAAAGGTAAAATTAGCATCGACCGTGAGAAGTGCAAGGGCTGTCTGCTTTGTATCCGCGCGTGTCCTGTTAAAGTATTGGAAGCGGATAATGATTTAAATTCATCAGGTTCTCACCCCGCAAAGGCGGTAAATATCGATAAATGTATCGCCTGCGGCAACTGTTACGAAGTTTGTCCCGATGTCTGCATCGAGGTTTACGAAGAGGAAGTTTAAAATGAGCGAAAAAGTTTTAATGAAAGGAAATGAGGCAATCGCCGAATCCGCGATAAGAGCGGGCTGCGGCGCTTACTTTGGGTATCCTATCACTCCGCAGAATGAGATACCCGCCTACATGGCAAGGCACATGCTCGACAAGGGGCGTATTTTTATTCAGGCGGAGAGCGAGATAGCGGCTATCATCATGGTATACGGCGCGGCTTGTTCGGGCGTGAGGGCGATGACCAGTTCTTCAAGCCCGGGCATAAGTCTTAAGCAGGAAGGAATGTCCTACGCCGCTGGCGCGGATGTTCCGCTTGTAGTTGCGAATATAAATCGCGGAGGACCCGGACTTGGAAATATTGCCCCTGCGCAGAGCGATTATTATCAGTCTACACGAGGAGGAGGGCACGGCGATTACAGATGTATTGTTCTTGCGCCGAAAAATGTGCAGGAATGCGCCGACTTAACTTACCTTGCTTTTGATCTTGCCGAAAAATACCGAATGCCTGTGATAATTCACGCTGACGGAATGATCGGGCAGATGATGGAAGGGTGCGTACTGCCTAAGGAGAAAACAGTTCAAAAATATTCTTGGTCTGCGGGCGGCATGGCAAAAGAAAAAAGAGAAGCGGTTCACATAACATCGATAGAACTTGATCCTGTAAAACTTGAAGCGCAGACAAAAAAACGATTTGTCCGTTACGAGACAGTAAAAGCCGCCGAGATACGCTATGAAGAAAACAACTGCGCCGACGCCGATATGATTTTGGTCGCCTACGGCACTTGCGCCCGCGTATGTCTCGGCGCGCAGATGATTGCGAAAAACGAAGGGATTAAACTTGGCGTTTTCAGACCGATTACTTTGTGGCCGTTTCCTTACGACGCTCTCGGAAAAATCATCGCAGGCGGAAAACCTGTTTTAACAGTGGAGATGTCGGAAGGGCAGTTAGTTGAGGATGTAAAATTATCGGCTTACTATGCAGGTTCAAAATCCGACATTCATCTTTTACCCCACTCAGGCGGAATTATTCCCGCCGAGGAAGAAGTGTTTGCCAAAGTAAAGGAAATATTAAAGAAATGAAAAAATTATACGGACACCCCGAAAGTTTAAAAAAAGTGCAGACCAAATACTGCGGCGGCTGCGGACACGGAATAATCCACAGAATTATTACCAGTGTAATAGATGAAATGGGTTTAAGAGAAAAGACGATCATCACACACCCTGTAGGCTGCGCCATTTGGGCGGATTTGTATTTTGATTTTGATTCGGTACAGCCGCCGCACGGACGCACGCCTGCCGCAGCGACGGGAGTAAAAAGGGTTCACCCCGATCACCTTGTTATTTGTTATCAGGGAGACGGCGACATGGCGGCTATCGGAACAGCGGAAATGGTTCATGCCGCAAATCGTTCGGAAAAATTTACAACGATCTTTGTTAACAACGCAATTTACGGTATGACAGGCGGGCAGATGGCTCCCACCACATTGATTGGTCAGAAAGCGGCAACTGCTCCCCGAGGACGAGACGCAGACAAAGCCGGAATGGGCTATCCAATCAGGGTTTGCGAACTCCTTGCCACGCTGGAAGGAACCCGCTACATCGCCAGAGGCTCCGTGCACAATGCGGCGAATATCCGAAAAACCAAACAGTACATAAAAAAGGCGTTTGAGGCGCAGATGGCGGGCATTGGAAGTACAATGGTAGAAATCCTTTCCCCCTGCCCCACAAACTGGAACATGGAACCCGTACAGTCGGTTGAATGGCTGGAAAAAAACATGATCCCCGTATTTCCGCTGGGCGAAGTAAAGAACACACTTGAAGGGGGCTCAAAATGATGGAAAAAAGCTTATTTGCAGGTTTCGGCGGTCAAGGGGTAATCTCGCTCGGGCAACTTTGGGTCTATTTTGGCATGCAGGAAGGAAAAAACGTTACTTTCTTCCCATTTTATGGGGCTGAGAAGCGAGGAGGCATTGCCAGAGCGGGCGTAATCGTCTCTGATGATGAAATTGCAAGCCCTCTTGTGACAATTCCCGACTCCGCGCTGGTTATGAACTCGGATTCCCTGCCTGTCTGCGAGAAAATTCTCAAAAAAGACGGCTTGATCGTGATAAATTCGACTCTTGTTAAGGAAAATCCGTCCAGATCAGACCTTAAAATCGTTAAAATTGAGGCTTCAGGAATTGCGGAACAGATAGGGAACCTGCTTTTTGCCAATATGGTCGCCCTTGGGGCTATGGCAAAGCTAACAAAAGCCCTGAATTTGACCGATATTGAAGGTGTACTAAAGAAATTCTTTCCGCCCGATAAGCATCAGTTCATACCAATGAACACCAAGGCTATCAAGGCGGGATACGACGCAATTTGAGTAAATTTGAGGATCTTATTGACAATAAGTGCGTTTTTTAGTAAAATTATAAGATAGGAAGCAGGAGAGTAGATGGTCTCTGTTCATGATTATAAACGCCTTGAAAATAAACTTGTCCAAAAGGTAAAAAATGACGCTTCAAAAGCGGCAAATTTTATCAACGAATGTTTTGCGTCCATTGGAAGATTTTTTACAAGACGATATACAGTAGTTTTTGTTCCTCACTCAGAGAAAAAAGTTTACAATCTCCATGTTACCGTTTTATCAATTTGCTGTTTCTTGCTTGTGCTTTTCGGCGTTATCGGAGCGTTCTTCTGGTACGGGGCTTCATACAGTAGCACAATGTACGCGATGGCGAACAAAGACGGACGTCTTAAAGATACTCAAGCTTCGCTTGATCAGTTACGCGACGAGACAGCCCTTCTTTTACGTGAAGCGCGCAGTTTTGAAAGCGCTCTTTCCAACGTGCTTTCCGCTCTCGGTATAGGAAACAATAACACTCTTTCTCAAAATACATCGGGCGATTTAAGTTCCTTCCTAGGCATAAAAGAAACTCCGCAGGGACTTATTCAGGAAGTTGACGACGTTAGGCGATTAGCAGCGTATCTTTCCGAAGCGGTGGAACCGATTACCGAATTAGGCGCGCTCATGGATTCGCAAAGCGCCCTGTTAACTGAAATTCCGAGTATCTGGCCGGTAAAAGGCGGAATCGGACACATTACAATGTTCTTTGGTCAGAACATTCACCCGATTACAGGACAATGGCACATTCACAGAGGTATCGATATAGCGACTTACCGCTCGGGCGATCCTATTGTCGCAAGCGCGGACGGTCAGGTAGTAACAGCCGAGTACACTTACGATTACGGAAACTTTATCATCATAAGACACAAGCACGGATATTATACCCGTTACGCGCACATGCTTCGTTTTAACGTAAGCGTCGGTCAGCGAATTCAACAGGGTGAAGTAATAGGTTATATCGGTAATACCGGTATTTCCACAGGTCCCCACCTTCACTATGAAGTTCATATAGGTTCTGACGTTGTAGACCCCTACAGATACATTACTATCCGCAATAGTCTCGCAAAACAAGGACGTTAAACTCCTATGGCTCAAGATAGTTCCGATTATTCAATTAACACGATAATAGGTCCCAATACCAATCTGGCAGGCGATGTTGAAACCGGAGGTTTTACCCGCATTGACGGAAGCATTCGCGGAAATGTAAGGGCGAAGGGCAGAGTAGTAATCGGAGAGCGCGCGAGAATAAAAGGCAATGTTAGGGGAACAAATATTACTATCGGCGGAGTAGTGTGCGGAAATATTATTTCGGACGGACATCTTGTAATTCTTTCTACCGCGATAGTTATCGGCGATATTATCACACGGCGTATACAGGCTGACGACGGTTGTTTTATAAACGGCATGGTTGCCGTCTGCTCCAGCGATGAAATTTGGACAAAAACAATGTCGGAGCACAAAGACGCGCAGGGTATAAAATCGGCTCTGCCTGTTTTCCAGCATAAAGCCTATGTCTAAAGTTGACGGAACAGACCCTTCCCTATACATGAATCCCGGCGCTTTCGGCCAGGTTAAAGACGAGAAAAAACCAAAAGGAATCCGCCGAGGCGGAAAAACGGAATTCTCAACTATTTTTAACGACCTTCGCGGCAAGACGGCGGACGAAATCGGCCCGTTAAAGAATCTTCCGGCGTCGGACGAATCGGTTAGTATTTTAATGGATGAAGTTCGCGACGCAGGGGACAGGTTAAAAACCCGCCCATTCGGCGAAGAAATAATGCGTTACAAACAGGCTGTTCGCAATTTTATAAATTATGTGGTGCAGAACTGCTATTCCAAGGAAGAAGAAGAAGGCATTTTAAATAAATTTAAACCCAGTTTTAAGGGGCGGCGGGGCACGCCGGAAGCGACAGAACGAAAACATTATGTTAAAATACAAGTAATAGATAAGAAGCTGGAAGACTTGGCGGCAATGCTTTTATCCAGTCAAGCGCCGCAAATGGAGTTGATTTCACGTCTTGAGGAAATTAAAGGTCTTCTGGTAGACTTGTTACAGTAGGTAAATATGAGTGATTACGATGAATACGAAGATGAAGAAGATATTTCCGCTCTTGAGGACAACCACGAGATAAAACTACAGGAACGCGATGTAATTACAGGCGCGGACGCGGGAATAGAATCCATCGCCCCCGACGCTCCCATTTACAGATTGCGTTTGTTGTATTCTCAGGAAACATTTCTTGCCGTATACCGAGAAGATAATCTTGCTCCCAACACGATGGTAATAGTGCCTACTCGCTACGGCAAAGATCTTGCGCAGGTTATCGGCGCTGTGCATGGAAAACTCCCGTCGGTCTCGGAAATAGCGTGGATTGTAAGAGCCGCCGCTCCCGAAGATTTGGAAAAATCACGCAACAATACCAAATTGGAAAAAGAAGCGTTTGATATTTGCAAAAAGAAAATTTTAAATCATAAATTGGAAATGAAACTTGTGCTTGTGCACTATCTTTTGGAAGAGCCGAAAATTTTATTTTTCTTTACCGCCGAAAACAGGGTTGACTTTAGAGAACTGGTAAAAGACTTGGTGAGCGTATTTAAGATGCGCATAGAACTTCGTCAAATCGGCGTACGAGACGAAGCGCGGGTAACCGGCGGACTGGGAGTCTGCGGAAGAGGCTATTGCTGTCATTGTGTTTCCGACAAATTAAAACCCGTATCGTTAAAAATGGCGAAGGATCAAAAACTGTCGCTTAATTCCGTAAAAATATCCGGTCCCTGCGGCAGACTGTTGTGCTGTCTTTTTTACGAATACGGTTTTTACAGCGAACAGCAGCGCAATCTTCCGCAAGAAGGCATGAAAGCCTCATTCAACAACGAAACATGGAAAATATCCGAAGTAAACCCAATCGCCTGCCAAATAAAACTCGTCCACGAAGACGGACGTTTGATGACAGTTCCGGCGTGTCAGTTTGAAAAGGTTGATAATCACTGGAAGATTAAGAGTAATTAAAAAATACTTGTCGCTAGGTTTAAATATTACTATTTTAAAAATATACACTAAATAACTTGGAAATTTGAATTTCTAAATGATTATATTATGGGTGTAGTATTTTTGGAGGCTTTTATGAAAAGAAATTTATTGTTGTGTTTATCAGTAATAGCAGCAGTTTTATCCGTTACTTGCGCTTCTTCTCAACCTGCAAGTGACTCTACAAAAATATTTGTACAAGAGACAAAGCTTTCCCCTGTAATACCTATGCGGTTTTATACATGGGTTAAAGTTGAGTATGCAAAAAGAGTACAACCTGATATTTTTAGCGGCGCTTTGGATTTTGAATTTGATGGTTCCGGTGATTTTTTACTAAAGACAGCTACACAAGATAAAAAAATTATTTCTATATGGGGGAATCAATTGTTAATGCAGAATGAAGATTTCAGACAATTAGTTTTTACTCCATTTATTATGGCAGTATATGCACTTGAGAATGGACAAGATCCCATTGATATATCCTTTGAAGCATTAAGGCAAATTCTTGCAGATGGTGCTTATAAAGATTGTGAAAAAGAACTTATTGATGTTTTTAAAGAAGGAATAAAACAATATCGTATAGGCGAGACTGCATGGACAAATTACAAAAACGGACATTTTATTGTTGAAAATAAAGTGATAAAGATAAAATTATGAAACAATAATTTTATCAATCGCAAAAAAACTTTCTGATTTCCGCCGCCAAGTAAAAAGAGCCGGTCCCAAGTGTTGGCAGGTTTTTTTCTCTTGCGAATGAAATCGCCTGATTAACGGCTTCTTGCGTATTTTTTACAAGCGCAATTTTTTCCTGCCCTGCGATTTCCGCAAAACTTTCGTAAACTTTGTCGGGTTCGCTTGCTTTGAAATTTCCGGGGGTGGTGATAAATATTTTCGCAAAGTGCGGACACGCTATTTCCGCCATTGCCGCGGAGTTTTTGTCGGCGGCGCAGCCGAAGAGGAGAACGCCGCCTTTGCCGTAGATGTGGCAAAAAGTTTCTATGCATAGGGCAAGGCTTTCGGGAGTGTGCGCTCCGTCAATGATGAAGGGCGGCGTGCTGCCGACTTGCGATGAAGATAATTTTTCAAAGCGGGCGGGGATTTTTAGTTTTTTAAGTCCGTCTCGGATTGCGTCCTCGCTGATTTTAGGGAAAGCGATTTTAAGCGCGGCAATGGCGAGAGAGGCGTTTTCCGCCTGCACTTTTCCGGGGATTGGAATGGAGAGGGATAATAGCGAAGTTTGCGGTATGTTTTTATCGGGGTTGAAAGAGATCGAAAAATCCGTTCCTTGCGCGGTTATTTTTATATCGGAAAGATTAGCGGTTTGCGGAAAATAAATTAAGGGGCTGTTTTTCTCCTGCGTTTTTTTATGAAAAATTTTTAACGCTTCATCGCATTGTTTTGCCAAGACTAAAGGTTTGCCCTTTTTTATAATCCCTGCTTTTTCTTCCGCAATCGCTTCTATTGTTTCGCCTAAAAAATTTGTATGCTCTAATTCAATCAATGTTATTACGCTGACCAATGGATCAAGCACATTGGTAGAATCAAGCCGCCCGCCCATTCCCGTTTCCACTATCATTACGTCGCATTTTGCTTTTTTGGCGCAAAGGAAAAATAGGAGCGTTAATAATTCCCAAAATGTTGGATCGCTTCCGTCGTCGGAATTCGGGGAAAAAAGCTCCGCCGCCGACTCTTGCGTTTTTACAAGAGAGGGCAAGCGTTCTTCCGCAATGTTTTTCAGTTCGTCGCCGCAAGAGCAGTATATGTCTTCGCTGAAATATAAATCGCCCAGACAAATGCGTTCCCTAATGTCGGTTACATGCGGCGACATGTAGCGAGCCGCACGAAAACCGCCTGCGGTCAGCATGGCGGATAACATACTTGTTACCGACCCCTTGCCCTTCGACCCTGCAATATGAATGGAAGGAGCGCAACACTCAGGGTGATCCGCTAGCTCCGTCAAAACGTGCATTCGTTCTATCCTGAAACTTTTCGGCTTTTGCCCTCGCTCGAGATTTATAAACCCTGATAACCAGTTAAAAACATCTTCGGACGAAATAAAGTTTGTCAATTTGTTAATTCGTATGTTTTGCCGTATTTTATTATCTCGACATTCGGGTAGCCGTTTTCTTCAAGATATTTTTTAAGGAACGCCTGCGCTTTCTTTTCGCCGTGAACAAGGAATATCCCTTTTAATTTTGAAGTATCAACTTTTTTAAGCCACTCAAGTATTTCAAAATAATCGGCGTGGGCGCTGAAGGCGTTTATTTCCTCTACCTGCGCTTTTAGTTTGTACCAGTCGCCGTGGATTTTTACTTCGCTTTCACGGTTGCGTATGCGCCTGCCCAGAGTGTTCTCCGCCATGTAACCGACTGTCATAATCGTGGTGTTGGGGTCTTGTATGTTATTTATAAGATGGTGCTGTATTCTTCCGGCTTCGCACATTCCGTCGGCGGAAATTATGATAAGCGGTCCTTTGCAATCATTTAAATCCTTTGATTCCTGAACGCTGGTGGTAAAATGCAGACTGTTAAAACCAAACGGGTTTTTGTGGTGTTTTATAAACGCCTGTTTTATTTCTTCTCCGTAACATTCGGGATGTACTTGGAAAATTGTCGTTGCGTTAGTTGCCATCGGCGAATCGACAAAAATGGGAACTTCGGGAATAGTGCCGTCGTCTACAAGAAGATGGAAATAGTAAACAAGCTCTTGAGTGCGTTCGATAGCAAAAGAAGGTATCAGTATTTTTCCCTTTTTTTCAATAGTACGCTTCGCCATGGTAGCAAGTTTTTCTATCGCTTCATCGGTGGAGTCGTGCCTTCTGTCGCCGTATGTGCTTTCAAGAATGATGTAGTCGGGCGCTGTTTCGGGAATTGCCGGGTCGCGGATAATCGGCTTGCCTTTGCGTCCCAAATCGCCTGTTGCAAGAATATTTAATTCCTCGCCGCCTTTTTTAATTTTTATGTCGGCGATTGCGGAACCAAGAATGTGTCCCGCATCGTAAAATTCAAGACTGACTCCGTCGCCGACAAACATCGGTCTGTTATATGAAACTCCGATTGTCTGCCCGACCGCCCCTATTGCGTCTTGCTCTGAAAAAAGCGGAGTCCATGTGAATTTTTCGCCTTTTTTGTTCGCCTGACTTTGCAGGAACTTTGCGTCGTGCGCCTGAATGTTGGCGGAATCCATCATTATCAAACTTGCTATGTCCCTTGTAGCCGGCGTAGCGTAAATATTTCCCTTGTAGCCCTGTTTTACCAGCAGAGGCAAAAGACCGCAGTGGTCAAGATGACCGTGAGTCAAAATAACGCTGTTTATACGGTCAACCGCTATACCAAAATCCCTGTTTTTACGATCCGCTTCCGCTCTGGAGCCCTGAAAAGCTCCGCAATCGATCAGGTAACTTTGCCCGTCAATTTCAAGCACATGCTTGGAACCTGTAACCTCTTCGGCAGCGCCGAGAGAATATAATTCAACATTCATAAGAACATTTTACCATGAAAAAAATAATATGTCATCAATATTATTGATAATTTTATACTATTGAATTTTTAAAGTAATTATTTATAATGTTTATATATATGAAAAAGATATTTTTTGTAATTTGCCTGTTATTCTCATTTTCTTTCTGTTTTGCGCAGGAAAGCCCTGAAAAACAAGAAAGTCCTGCTATGACTGAGATAACATCTGATGTTTCCGAAGGTGAACCTGCGGTAAAAGAAAAAGTAACGGAAACCGATGCCGTAACATCGGTAACTCCTGTCTTGCCCGTTATTAAAAAGCTTATAAAAGACAGACCTTTTTTATTCAGGCTTGGAGTAGCGCTCGCTATAGTCATAGGGCAGGCTTTGTTAATATGGATAATTTGGCTTTTATTCAAAAGGTTAAATATAAAAATCGAGACTACCGGAAGAGAAAAAATAAAGCCGTTTTACATTAATAAATTCAGGGTGCTTTCGGAAAAGCATGTTATCAGCGTAATCGAGGTTGTATTAAGATTAATAAAATATATTATTACCGCAATCCAGCTTTTTCTTACGATACCGATTATTTTCAGTTTGTTCTCCGCCACAAAAGATATAGCTTCGTTATTATTCGGTTATATTCTAAATCCTATAAAGCACATACTTAAAGACGCTGTTAGTTTTATTCCCGATCTTTTTACAATTATCATCATTATTACAATTACCCGTTATGTGCTAAAAGCGCTTAAATATTTTGCGTCTCAAATAGAAAAAGGCAAACTGCAAATACCGGGTTTTTACACCGATTGGGCGGCTCCTACATTGAGAATTTTACAGGTGCTTTTGTGGGCGTTTACCATTGCGGTTATTTATCCGTATTTACCCGGGGCGGAGTCCAGTTCTTTTAAGGGAGTCTCGGTTTTTATCGGTATTATTTTTTCTATCGGATCAACAAGCGCAATTGGAAATCTTGTCGCAGGTCTTGTAATTACTTATATGCGTCCTTTTAAATTAGGCGACCGTGTTCAAATTAAAGAGATAACAGGTTTTGTTGTGGAAAAAAATCTGATGGTAGTGCGGCTAAAGACGCATAAGAACGAATATGTAACATTTCCCAATATGATTATTTTGGGATCGAATATTATTAATTACAATACGTCGTCCGATGAAGACGAGGAAGGATTGATCATTTATACGGAAATTACTTTTGGTTACGCAACCCCTTGGCAGACAATACATGACATATTGATAAACGCCGCCCTTAATACAGAGTTTATTCAAAAAAAACCGAAACCTTTTGTGCTTCAAACAAAATTGAATGATTTTTACGCCACTTATCAGATTAACTGTTACACGAAAGAAGTAAGTAAGCTCCCTAGTATTTATGCGGCGCTTTACGCTAATATTCAGAATGGTTTCCAAGAGGCGGGACTTGATATGACTGCGGCGCATTATAGAGTTATTACCACAAACAAGAATTAAGGCTTTTGTTCCGATACCGGCAATGCTTGTGTTTTGAATATTTGTATGATATAATTGGTATATGAAGAAATACCTAAAAAAGATAGTTTTTTCATTTATTGCGCTGTCATTGACCGCTTGTCAAAGCCATCAAATACAAAAATCAGGGGAATCGGGAAGCAGTGAGTTTGCGGAAATGCGACCCGATAATCGCAATTTGGAAGAACTTACCGCGGTATTTTCAGCAATGGAAATGGAACTTGATTTCCGTAAATCATACTATGCAAGCGAAGCGCAAATTTTTACCGCTTTATATGAAGGACTTTTTTCTTACCATCCGCTTTCTTTGGAGCCTGTTCCCGCATTAGCGGAAAAATGGTCGCTTTCCGAAGATAAAAAACAGTGGACATTTACATTGCGCCGTAACGCTCGTTTTTCCAACGGCGATCCCGTGCGCGCGGAAGATTTTCGCGCGGCGTGGCTTTCCCTTATTGAGCCCAAAAAAGAATCTCCTTATTCAAGTTTTTTTGACGTTATCGAAGGGGCAAGGGAATACCGTAACGGCACTTTAAAAGATAAAGATAAAGTCGGAATAAAAGCGGTTGATCAAAGGACGCTTGTAATAAAACTCGGTTCTCCGGCTTCTTTTTTTCCGGCAATGCTTTGCCATCATTCTTTCAGCCCGATACACCCTTCAATGTTAAACAAAACGGAATGGTCTCCGTATAGGTCCGGAAAAAACTGGACGCCGCCTGTTTCCAACGGACCGTATCAAATTATTTCCATGAATAAAGAAAATATTGTTATGCAAAAATCGGAACAGTATTGGGATTCAAACAGAGTTGCGTTAAAGAAAATAATTGTTAAATTTACGGAAAACGGCGATCAAGCCGCTCATCTTTGGAATTCAGGCGAAGCTCGCTGGATTTCAGGCGATGTAAACACGGAATCGCTTACGGATCGTTCGGGAATACAAGTGAACGTTATGTTTGCTACGCATTATTATTTTATTCGCAGCGCTGAAAAACCATGGAACGATTACAGAATCCGCAGGGCGATGATTCTTGTTCTTCCCTGGGACGAAATACGCAGCAGTTACTTCCTTCCCGCTGAAACATTGATTTTCCCTATTTCAGGATACCCTGACGTTGAAGGAATATCTAAAACCAATTTTGAAGAAGCTCAGCAGTTAATGACTGAAGCCGGATACAAAAACGGCGCAGGAACGCCTGCTCTTGTTATTCGCATAACGCCGTCCCGTGACGCGGAGCGTGTCGCCTCAATTATGGCTACAGCGTGGAAAGAAAAATTAGGACTGAATGTGCGTGTAGAGGTAATTCCTTTCGGCAAATATTTTGAAATGATGAAGGATAACAGTTACACTGTTGGTTCAACAACATGGATAGGGGATTTTGCCGATCCGTACGCTTTCTTGCAGATGTTCAGGCGTGATTCAAATTTAAATGACGCAAAGTTAGACGACGCTGATTATGAAGAGTTGATCGAAAAATCTATGATAGAGGAAGGGAAAACTCGTTTGGAAACTTTGGCGAAGGCGGAAAAACTTTTATTGGATAGGGGAGTAGTTTTGCCGATTTTCTTCAGTCCCGCGTTAAATATTGTTGATACGGGAGAACTGGACGGATGGTATCCTAACGCGTTGGATATTCACCCGTTTAAATATATGGCTTTTAAGTCATTCCGTCCCCTTCCGGGAGTAGCGTTAATAAAATGATAAAAACAGGTCTTGGATATGACATCCATCGTTTAAAAAAAGGACGCCGTTTTCTTTTGGGAGGCGTTGAGATTCCCTTTTCAAAAGGAGCGGACGCTCACTCGGACGGTGACGCCCTTGTGCATGCTGTATGCGACGCCTTGCTGGGCGCTTGCGCTCTGGGCGACATAGGCGAATTATTTCCGTCTTCCGATCCCGCGTATAAAGACATCGATTCAATGGAGCTTTTGCGTGATGTCTTTGCTCGTGTAAAAAGTTCAGGCTGGAAAATCGTTAACCTTGATTGCGTAATAATTTGCGAGAAGCCGAAAGTTCTTCCCTTCCGTGACGCTATTCAAGCCTCACTCGCAAAAGCTCTGGATATTTCTCATGATTGTGTTTTTGTTAAAGGTAAAACGGCGGAAGGACTTGGTTCTGTGGGTAAGGGCATGGCGGTTGAAGTTTTGGCTCAGTGTTTGGTTGAAAAAGATTAATGGGCAAACCCAAACCAAAGTGGGACGAAATATTTTCCGCTCTTGAAAAATGGAGAGAGGAAATAATTACCGAAAAAGGAGCGGAAGACCCTTCCGTAACCACTGTAGCGCAGCAGTATCGCCGCGATCCTTGGGCTGTGCTGGTTTCTACGATTTTAAGTTTGCGTACAAAAGACGAAGTAACTATTGCAGCGTCCAAGCGGCTTTTGGAAAAAGCCGGCAGTCCTGAAGAATTAAAAGCGATTAAAGCGGAAAAAATAGAAAAATTAATTTATCCTGTCGGGTTTTATCGGAATAAAGCGGCTTCGCTTAAAAAAATAGCTTCTATTTTGCTTGAGCAATACAAAGGCAAAGTGCCGCCGTCAATGGAAGCGTTACTCGCTCTTCCGGGCGTCGGCAGAAAAACAGCGAATCTTGTGCTTACGGAAGCCTTCGATCTTGACGGCTTGTGCGTTGATATACATGTTCACAGAATTTCCAACCGCTGCGGATGGTTAAACACAAAAACTCCCGAAGATACGGAAATGGCATTAAGAGAAATACTGCCGCATAATTATTGGAAACGTATTAATTATTTACTTGTTCTTTACGGACAGAAATTATGCCGTCCCGTAAGCCCGTTTTGCTCTCAATGCGTAATAAAAAAACATTGTGCGCATAACGGTATAGTAAAGTCAAGGTAAGGCGAATCATTCGAGATGGGAATTACCCCATCTCGAAAATTCATTTTGGCTTTGCTTTTGTAATCCCTTTAAGTGCGTTATTTAAGGTCTTGTTATAAACAGCTTTTTTGAGATCAAAATCCATTTGCGCTAACAGCCAGAGTTCAGGTTTTGTGCCGAAATATTTCGCAAGGCGGAAAGCGATGGACGTTGTTATTCTGCTCTTATCAAGGCTGATAAGCCTTAATGCAGTTTGACTGCATTTAATGTCTTTAGAAACTCTATTGCAGTTTAAATTGTAGTTTCTAATGTAGTCTAAGAGCAGCGATCCGGGTGATAGTTTTGTTTTTGCCATGTTAAACTCCTTACAACTAAATATAGTATAATTGCAAGGCATCGGCTAGCATTTTTTTTAATATTTTAAGACTATTTCTTTTAACCAAACAGATTTCTTTTTATTTGTTTTTTCTTTAAAAATAAAATGTTTTTTTATATCGGCTTCTTTAAGGGTGTTTAACGCAATAGTAAAATTTCCGTTAACGTCCCTTGAACAATGGGCATCCGCCGTAATTATTACAGGAACGTTAAACTTTTTGATTATTTTAAGAAAAGATAGCGAAGGATATGTTTCTGGTATTTTATTTCGATTAATACCGCCCGTATTTACTTCAAAAACCAATTTGGCTTTCTTTGCAAAATTTGCAATTTCTTTCTGTCTTTCGGCTTCCGCTTCCGGGGACCATAAATTTTTCCCAAGAGTGTTTTTTTTAAGCAAATCGGCGTGTCCGATTATGTCAAAACCGCCCATTTTTATCATTTCGGCTTCCGCGTCATAGTAAGCATGCATTAGTTTTTGCGCATCGCCGCCAAAGCCGTCTTTAAGCCCCGCATCGAATTCTTCCTGTGATCCGTCAACTGTAAACCCTTTTGCTCCGTTTTCAGGGAAAAGATAATGCACGCTTCCGATTATATAATCAAGGTTTAATTTGACTATATCGCTGTCCAGCGGGGAGCGTTTTCCCTTTATATAATCCACTTCCAGCCCCAAAAAGACGTTTAATTTGCCTTTCCAGCGTTCTTTTGCGGCAAGAACTTGCGTAACATATTCGTCAATAAGCTCGCTTTTCATGTTCCAGCCGTTTACGCTTCCAAGCTGTTTATCGGTAGGGGCATGAGAACTGAACCCAATCGCATAAAGAGATTTATCGTAAGCCGCTTGGCACATGGTTTCTATGTCGTCTCTTCCGTCGCAGAATTTTGTATGAATGTGCATGCTGGAAAACAGCGGTTGTTTTTTCATTGCTCCTCCATAGTTAGTATACAATATTAAAATGTGGTATAATAGCTAAATCGGTATTATTTGCCTTCTCTCAAGTCATAAAAAAAGACTTGCCGGACGCTCTGTTTTTTATTAAATTTATATGTAGTCTACATAAATATTTTTACTATTTTCCGTCCGTAACTTGAATTGTGCGGCGACCATTTGATCAGAAATGACTTTATAAACAAGACGATGTTCTTCAAAACTAATAAAGGACATTTGTTCTACTGTGAAGATGCTCGCTTTTCGGCGCATTCTATCGCCTGTTCAAGCGTATCAAAAGATATAATGTTTTTCCCTTGTTTTACATTTTCTATCGCCGTTTCCAAGCGTTCACGATTGGCGGGAGAACTACAAAGGTATTCGGTTTCATCTTTTTCCATAGTCTGTGTAACACTCATACGGTAAATATAGCATGAAAAATGGGAAGGGGCACTACGGGAGGAATGAGCAGATGAAACTACCAAATCAAAGGGACATCGTATTGGGTGATATTCTCGTCAGCGGTGATGAGAGTCATCTGTTCGTCAAGGGCGGTTGCGATAAGCAAGCGGTCAAATGGGTCTCGGTGAAGCATAGGCAGAGTTTCAAGGGCAGTAAGATGAGTAGACTTAATCGGGAGAATGGTAATTTCGTCTTTTTGTACAGCTTGTATAAGACCGGCGGCATTACCCGGAAAACGCAATTTGCCAATGCTGATTTTAATAGCCAATTCCCATGCGGAAATAATACTCATGTACACACGGTTAACGCCGTCGCAAATAATCTGGTTAGCGGTTGGAGACAACAAAGTATCGCCTGTAAAATACCATATAGCGACATGGGTATCAAGCAGATAATCGTTCATTTACATATAGTCCTTGAAGTCATCAAGCGGCGCGTTAAAATCATCTGCCATCCAGTAATCACCCTTTACACAGCCGAATCCACCTCTTTTTCCGCTTTTCGAAACAGCATGAGAGGTAAAGGTAATTTCAGCCCGCCCCGTCGGTACTTCTGGCGGCACGTCAATGATCAGCTTATGGTTGGCAGGTATTTCTACAGTTTGTGTAATACTCATGATCTAAATATAGCACGAAAACACGCTTAAAACAAGCACAGTTGTCTATCCGCCCTTACAACGCGCTTATCATAGCGCCGCTTTTTTCATCGTATTGCCCTGTCGCCGCAATGTGTACAACACTTCCCGAAGCTGTGTTTTCAATTCGCTCTTTTTCTCCGGTAACCAGTATAAGTCCTCGCTCGCAACAGGCGTAGCGCCCGAAACGGTTGTAGGGCAGGGGGAAGGCATCGGAGATAATTCTTGCTTCTCCTTTTTTTGCCGTCGGCGAACCTGTAAATAAATAACTGAAAACCAATCTATCTTTGGGAAGTTTTGCGGCGGCGGAAAGTTTGCGGAGTTCTTTCGGCGTATCTGCGGTTTCGTACGCAAAGTGACACCAGCGTTTTTTTGTATCGATCCAGTTGCGCCCTTTGATCATTTTTGTCGCGCCGTTGGAAAGAGGGCAGGCGGCGGTGTGCGTGCAGGGCGCGGAAGGAGAATGACCCAAATTCATAAGAGCGTCCCGCAGGAGAGAAATAAATTTTCCCGATTGAGGGACTCCGGGTTCCACTGTTAAAATGGGAGCGTCTTTTGCCGCCTCATTGCATAATGTTTTCGCCGCATTCTTTGCCGTTTGCCGCAAGCCTTCTGTGTCATTGTGGGACAAGTTTTCGTAGATTTCATTAAACATATTTACAGAGCAGACAAGAGAGGCAGGCTTTCTTTTCTTTGCGCCTTTTACAAGCCTTATGTCTATATCTTCTTTTATAAGATTTATTTTCCATAAAACATTTTTACAGTCTGCGCTTTCGCACAAGGCGGCGAAAAACTTTTTGCCGGCTTCAAGAACGGGACCGCTGCGGTCTATGCAGTTGAATTCAAGCGGCAGATTGCGAAGCTCGGGGCGTGAGAGCCATAGCGCCGATGTAAAAGTGAGGGGACCGCAGCCTAAGTCTGTGATTGTGCTGCCTGCTTGCAGGTTTATGTTCAGCGTGGGCAGTAATAGGCAGAGACGATATAAATTCCACGGCAGAAAATAATGCAGGTAGGCGGATAGAAAATTGGGGCGTGTCAAATATGAGAGCGAGCGGTTTCCCCGTTTGTTGGTAAGGAGACGGGAAAGCTCCGCTATGTCGGACGGCAGTTTGCTCTTGAAACGTCCCGGGATTGGGAATGTTTTTTCTATTAACGAGGGAATTGACTCAAGCATTTTTACGTTATCTTATGACCGATGAAACCGGGACTATTTCGTATCCTGAACGCAGCAGGGCGTCAAGAAGCGCTTCTATTCGCTGGAACAAATATTCGTCCCTGCCGCCCGGGAGAAGCCCAAGACGTATGGGAATTACGGCTCCCGATTCCCTTTTTTGGATAATCTGCTCGATCATTTCCGAGGGCGGGATTTGCCGCAGGTTGAGCCTTAATGCGTCTTCTCTGGATACCCAATCGCCGGGATCGATGTTTCTGGTTACTGTAACGTATCCTGCGGCGGCGGCGTTTGCGTTTACCGCGTTGGAACTGCGGTAGAACGGAGGATGCCAAAGAATAGAAAGCTCTTTCCCCGTGGCTTTGTGGAATTCGTCTTCGTTACGGGCGAGCCCACGGGTGATAAATTCATTGGTAATGCGGTAGCGTGTGTCTGAAAGATCAATCGGGGTGTAAAAAAGCGAGGCTGTTTCGTGTCCGGCTTCGGCGATAGCCGCCGCCGCGTTGGGGCTTCGGCGAATAAATTCGCCGTTTAAAAAGAATGTCGCTTTTATGTTTAAACGGCGCAGAGCCGCTAACACTTGCGATAAGCCCGTATCATCATCGTAGAGATCGAAGCAGAGAGCGACGGGCATGGAACGTCCCAGGGTGTATGCTTTGCTTACTGTATATTTTGATACAAGAGATAAAGTGCCTGTCGCTCGGGTGTTGCGTATCATGGGGATATTACTGTGATGTCCCGTAACTTGAGGTTCGATAAAAACACGATAACGATCCGAATACAGAATCGGCGGTTTTAATTGGGCGTTCGCTATTGGAACCCACGCGTTTCTTCCGTCGTTTGAAAACCATTCGTTTCCCGTTCTTACGGCAATTTGCGGCGGATTGGAGCCTTCCTCAAAGCCGTATTCGTCCGCCGATGAAAGACAAATTCTCCTGCGTGGATAGGAAGAACTTGTAATGTTTATGTCTTCTATAAATTTTGAGTTACCTGTAAGTAGCTGCCTGTTGTTAATCCATACGCAGGAAAAGACGGGGCTGCCGCTAAGTTTTTGAATCAACCGCCAGTTTGTGTAGTCCCAAAGCTCCAGTCCGTTCTCTCCCCAGAATACCGCTTTTGTTCCGTCGGGCGACAGAGCGCAATAGGACGCTAACGGGAAACTGTTGTTGGGCAAAGAGGTAACTGTTCTGCCGTTAATGTCAAAACGTAAAACAAAAGTTTCGCCCCGTATGGAATAAACTACAGTAAGATTGCCGGAAGTGATTTTGCGTCCCGGGCGAGACGAATTACCCGCGCGCTGTTCCTGTTCTAACGCAGGCCAGAGAACATTAAAATTGTCCGCTCCGTTGGGGGTTAGCACATGGGGAAGTATCGTTATCGCCGAATCGGCGGCGCTTGTTTGGTTTTCTCCAAGCAAAAAGAAAAATAATCCCTTGCCGCCCTTGTTTATTAAAATTGAACCCGAGTCCGGCGAGATCCAGTAGCGGTCAAAGCCCGAATTAAAATCCAGCGGAAGGACGGCGGCGACAGAGCCGATGGAAAGAAAATCCCCGTAAATTGTGCGTGTAAAAAGCTCGGGGTTGGTTACTCGGTATAAGGTGTTTCCGCTCATGTAGTAAAAAACGCCCAGTTGATCCCATAAGACCGATTCAATTCCGCCCGAACCAATCATTCTAAAGCGTTCATCTACGAGTACGGACAGATCGTTTAAGATGGGGAAGTAGTAGAGCTTGCCGCCTTTTGCGTAAACAAAAATCCGTGAGTCGGGACTCCACTTTGCGGGAAATTCGGCGTTGGGTAATTCTATCTTTTCACAGACAGTTTTTTTTGTTCCGTTTGTAAGATCGACTAAAATTAAATTTCCGTAACCCGGGCTTATCGGCTCTACAATTAAAATCCAATGGCCGTCTGCGGAAGCGGCTAAATCTTGAAGCCGTCCCCTTAACGGCGTACTGCCTGAAACAAAAGAAGGATATCCGGGGAGCGGAGTCGGAAGCCCTCCCCCTACGGGAATGCTTGCCGCTCCCAATCTGTTAAGAGCGATAATGGTTTTTCCGTTATCGACAAGGTAGAGTTTTTCGGGGTGCATTGTAAGCTGCTGCATCGACATATCGTTCAGTCTTGTAAGAAAAACAGCGTGCTGTCCCTGAAAATCAGCCTTGAATAAAAGCCTGTCGTCGTTTGAAACAGTAAGTCCGCTGAAGTTTACGGCGGAGAGTTGAAATATCGGTATTAATGAAAGAAGCAAAAAAAAGGAAATTCTGCAAACCATGAATGAGCGTTTATTCATTTTATTTACCTGTTTTGAGAAATAAGAAAATCATTTAGTTCACGTTCCAGTTCGCAGAGTTGATCTTCCATTTCACGAATGCGTCTGATTGAGTATTTAACTTGCCGATCTTTAAGCCCTTCGCAGGCTTTGTCTACAACTTCGCTGAAAGCGTAATAACCGGATTTGGGCATTTGCTGACCGGACGGTCGCTCGCCCCCGTTTACGGCGGCAGATTTTTCTCCAAGTATCATATACTATATTGTAGTATACTTTACCTGAAAATTTCCACAGTTTCTTTTGAGGGAATTTCCCCGGCTTGGGCGGTATCGAATGCCCGAATAAAGGTAAAAATAGCCAAAAACGCCAAAAGTATCAAAATCAATTTTTGCATGAATGCCTCACATTATCATAATTTATTCAGAAGTTCCAGAGGATTAACCAATTTGTTATTTTTATCGTATATTCCAAAGTGCAGATGCGGTCCCGTACTGTGCCCCGTATTGCCCGATTCGGCTATTTTCCTGCCCGTCGCCACTTTGTCGCCCTGTTTTACGGAAAAAGCGTTTAAATGGGCGTAAATTGTCTTATAGCCGTTAGCGTGGCTTAAAATGACGTGTTTTCCGTAAAGCCAATTTTCGCCCGTAAAGGAAACCACCCCTTCAAGAGAGGCAAGAACAGGCGTGCCCGTATTCGCCCTAAAATCGATGCCTGAATGGAAACTCAACGCCCCGTTTATCGGGTCTTTTCGCATACCGAAGGAACTTGTAACGATTTTTTGATGAAGAGGATACATGAAAGTTTCGCCCAAACTCATTCTAAGATCGATATCGTTCATTCTTGCGCCCGGCATAAAAAGCGTCTCTCCGACTGCGATATTGTCGCTTTTTATATCGTTTACGTCCAAAATTACTTCCAAAGGTATCTTAAAAGAGGCTGAAATCTTTGAAAGACTGTCTCCTTTTTGCACTTGGTAGGGAATTCCGTCGATATTCGGGATTTTTAACGCCATTCCTTCCTGTAATTTTCTTGCGTTGGTAATATTGTTTGAGGCGATAACAGCGCCGACGGAAATATCGAACTTTTTGGCTATCGAAGAAACAGAATCGCCTTTTTTTACCTTATATTGCTGCCATTCAAAGGAAACAAGCGAGCCGTGAGGGCTGTCAACCTCATTTTCGGCTTCGGAAACGCCCTCTATTGCGGCGTTCAGCTTGTTAAAAATGGAAGAAATTCCCGTTGCGGCGTATTGTATCGTCCTTTCCTTCGCTTCCGTGTCTTCAACGGGGCGAATTGCGTAGGTATCGGGGATTAAATTGATGCCTTCAAAGTTAAAAGCGGCAAGGGCGACAACAACTACGCCTGCAATAACGGCTAAAGTAGCCAAAGAAGGGATGGGAAAGCTGAAACCGCTCGATTTTCTGCCTTCGGCGATATCAATATTGACGGAATTGACGTAAGATTTGGTCTTTCGGGGCGTTTTTATGTGCGATTTTATCGATTTTTCCCTTCTTGCCTTTGTAAAAGCTTCAAACAGGGAAGGTTCGCCTTTGTGCTTTATGTGCGCAGGTTTTTGAGAAAACTGACCCATAAATCCGTTATTAAAACTTGCCGATCGTTTATTATTGTGCCTGAAAGAAGACGTTTTCCGTCTTTTTACAACATGCTGCATTTCTAATATTGATGCCATACTTGGTTTATCGACAAAAAAAGCGTTTAGGATTATATATGATATAATGAAAGGAACAAAATCTGTGATACTGGCTATAATAGCCGCCCTTGTTCTAAAACTGTTCTTTTTCGATTTTATCATCGCTCAGGGACATTCAATGGAACCGGCGATTAAAGACGGCTCTGTTCTGGTTGTAAGCCGTGTTGCTTACGGGCTTCAACTGCCGACAAACAGGTATTTGTTTCGATGGGGAAAGCCGAAAATTGGGGAAGTTGTAGTTTTTTACACGCCTTCGGGGGAAATAGCGGTAAAACGCTGTACAATAGTAGAAAAAGACGGATTGTTCTATGCTGAAGGGGATAACAGTTTGGCATCCTATGATTCACGTTCATACGGATTTGTTCTTGCTGATAAAATTATTGGGAAGGTATTGGGATATTAAATGAATTTGAAACGTCGATACATCGTAGTTTTTTCTTTTTTAGCGATTTTCCTCCTGTATCTGCTTACCCATTACGCCATGCTGATGATAAAAGGCGAACTTCCTTCCGCCGCCCGCCGGAACTTAAATCTCCCCGAGCGAGGCTCGATTTTAGACAGAAACGGACGTTTTCTCGCCATTCAAATTCGTTTTGCCGATGTAAGCATTTGGCGGCCTTCGATTAAAGATGTCGATGTTTTGGCTAACGAGATCGCCGTAATCCTCGATATGTCTCCTTCCGAAATACGGGATAAAATAAACGCTTCGGAATCGAATTTTTTATATTTGAAAAGACATATTGATGACGCAATGGCAAGAAACCTCGATGTCCTTCTTGAAGAAAAGAAAATCAGAGGCGTGATGATACAACCCATAGTCGGCAGAATTTACCCCGAAAAAAATCTTGCAAGCCAGATTGTCGGTTTTGTGGGAGACAGGAACGAAGGGATTGAATACGCTTTTAACAATGTTTTGTCGGGCGCTGAAAGCAACGGCAAGGGTTCCAATGTCATACTAACGATAGATACCTACATTCAATATATTTTACAGCAGATTTCCGCAAGAACGATGGAAGAAACCAAGGCGGAAGCCGTGATGTTCGTTGCGATGGATCCGCGCACAGGCGATATTTTAGGTTCTGTGTCGTTACCCGATTTTGATCCGAATAATGTCCGCGCTTCGGACGCAAACGGCAGAATGAACCGCCCTGCTATCTGGGCATTTGAGCCGGGTTCCACGTTAAAAGTTTTTTCTATGGCGTCACTTTTGGATTCCGGGGCGATTTCGAGTAAATCTGTTTTTACCTGCAACGGATTTTATACCACAAGCAGGGGCGCTCAAATTAAATGCGAAGGGCGGCACGGCAGGGTAACGGTAAGGGAAATAATAATTAATTCGTGTAACGCAGGGGCGGCGTA
>Ga0268262_10000888_pt1 | contig 38726 bp, 34 predicted proteins | sample TergutNc150P3_FD_190354 | JGI IMG/M metagenome (GOLD analysis project Ga0268262, IMG submission 190354) | Nasutitermes corniger P3 segment gut microbial community from laboratory colony in Florida, USA - Nc150 P3 (SPAdes) (version 2) | ecosystem: Host-associated > Arthropoda: Insects >...
GCCCAGACTACTCTCTGATCTGTGGCGTTGGAGGGGCTTATGCTGGCTGTGAGGGTTTCGAGGCCGCCTATTCCTATGGTTGTGTCGGTTTTATTCAGTGGGTAATGCCGCTGGCGCTCCTGCCCGGCTTTTCGCAGGTGCCTGTTTTGGTGTTGAGCTTCTCGCAAAACTTCGCGGTACGTCTGCTCCCGACTTTCCGCTGTCTTTGGCTGGATTTCGCAACTTGTTTGTTTACAGTGTTTCACGCTGGATACTGCTCTGGTCGGGCGCTGCCTGAACCTCCGGTGACTTGCAAAACTGACGTTTTGCAAGTGGCTCAATAGTTGAACCGCTATAACATCTGCCAGGCCAATCTGAGAATCAGCCCCGTTACTACTAAGGTAAATAGGACGCGAACCCACTTGCTACCTTTTGTCAGGGCTGTTTTTGCGCCGAGGTAACCGCCAATGCCATTGGCTGCGGCCATGCTGACAGCTATTAAAGGCAGCCAACTGCCTCGGGAGATGAAAAACATAAGGCTTGCGATGTTGGATGCCCAGTTGACACTCTTGGAAAGGGCCGAAGCTCTGAGGAAATCAAAGCCGAGTAGCGCGACAAAGAGAAAGATCAATATAGTCCCTGTTCCAGGCCCAAAAAAACCATCATAAAATCCAATCGCGAAAGAAATAATCGTTGCCACAAGGATTTGCTTGTCACGCTTGTAATTTGGCGTGTGCATTGTACCCATGTCCGGCTTGAGGAGTGTAAAGACCAACACGGCAATCATCATCACCAGCATCACAGGCCGCATATAGGTTTCAAAGTTACCCTCAAACAAATAAGCCGTTCTTGCACCAAATACCGCGCCCATGCCTGCGGCAAACATTGGCAAGGCCATCTCTCTGAATGGAACAATGCGGCTGCGTACAAATTGAACTGCGGCAAAAGAAGTGCCTGTGCAAGCGACCAATTTGTTTGTACCGAGTATTGTTGTTGTCGGATGGCCGGATAAACCAAGAAACATCGCGGGGATCGATATGAGACCACCGCCGCCGACAGCCCCGTCAATAAATCCGGCAAAACCCGCTGCCACTATTAGGAAAAAAAATGTCAATGGGTGCGGCATTTGTATTTTGGATCGATCTGATTCAGACCTTCATGATTTCCGCTTCTTTGTGCTTAACAATGTCTTCCGCCTCTTTAATGGAATCATCCGTTAGTTTCTGAATTTGATCCAAGGCTTTCCTTGCGGCGTCTTCAGAGAGTCCCGCTGATTTATCTTTTTCCATTTTTTTGATGGTTTCATTGCCATCGCGGCGGACATTACGTACAGCGGTTTTTATGTCTTCGCCCATACGACTGACCACCTTGCTCAGTTCTTTGCGCCTATCCTCGGTTAGAGCTGGAATAGGAAGTCTTATAACAACCCCATCGTTAGTGGGATTCAGACCCAAATTACTCTTTAAAATTGCTGTTTCGATAGCTTTGACAGAGTTTTTGTCGAAAGGCTGGATCAACAGACAAGATGGTTCCGGAACACTTACGCCCGCCAATTGATTGATGGGCATTGTTGAACCATAGTATTCCACAAGCACCGTGTCCAAAACAGAGGGATTCGCTCGGCCAGTTCTGACGGTAGCTAATTCCTTTCTGAGCGTCTCGATGCTCTGTTTCATTTTCTTTCTGGTGTCTTCAACGATTGAATCAACAGTCACTGTCATGACTTCCTCCAATGGCGTTTCAACAATGAGTTTAGCCCATTCAGAGTATTGCAGCAAAATTATTCGGCAGAATTAAAATGTTTGTGATAGAATTAGTTGGATCGTCTGTAAAAACTCTTGTTTCGCAAGTGGTTCGGAGATGCCAGGCTGCGCCGAAATTAAGCTGGACGCGACTTTGGAGCAGATTGCTTTTAAGCGGACGTGTTAAACAACACGCTTTTGCAATTACATTCGGGAGGGCCGATTTTTCCTCTCAAGATAAATTACTACAGGGGAACTTTCATGCCTGATATGACACTTTCTGACATGGAGCAAGTAATGGAGGCCGACGCGCTGCCACAGTTGGATTTTGAAAGCACCGATTTTCTCGATGCCTTTGCAATGCTCTATCCGCGTCTTGTCAACTATGCGAGACGATACGGGGCCACTTTCCCAGAAGACATTGCCCAAGAGGCTTTTGTCATACTCATGCAGCGGAAAACCCATGTTGAACATCCGGTGGCTTTTCTTTACGGAACTGTCAGGACTCTTTCTCTAACAGAAAGAAGGCCGATGAAAAACCAAAATCTGAGCCTGGACGCAATTCTCTTAGACCCCGGTCTTGCTGCCGATGCCGAAGATCATTTACTAAGCCGCGAGGTAAGAGAACACATGCGTACACTAGCCCCCCTTTTTCGTGAGGCCATCTGGCTATTTGTTGTCGAAGGACTCTCGATAAAAGAAATTTCTGAAATTATGGAAATCCCCGAAGCAACCGTAAAAACCAGAATTTTCAGAGCCAAAGCCCAACTTCGCAAGAGACTTAATCCCAAGGGAGGTGTTCATGCAATGGCATGACCTCATAAAAATCAACGAATCTGAAGAAGATCTTGCTCTTCGCAATGAACTTCAAAACATGCTGGGTATAATTCCCCTTCAGCATTCCAATTCAGATCCGACCCCTGAAACCACCGCTCTCGCCAAATCGCTTCACAGCGAAGCTATGCGCCGACGTCGCACAGCGGCTCCGGTCATGCCGATGTACAGGCGTCCAATCTTTATTCTCATCGCCGCGGCGATACCACTTTTATTCTGCGTTACCGCGCTTGGAACATGGGGGGTTAAGCAAAAACGTCGCGCCGATGTTTTAGCCGCCAAGACAATAGAATTGGAAACCAGGCAAAATCGCATTGACGCCGCCAGAGAAGCTGCCAGAAACAGGGAAAGTCATCCGTCGGCAAGATCGTCAGATTCAGAGCTTAAACCGCTTCAAGTCAACGCCAGCCCGAACCAAAATCCAAACAACGGAGAGTTAATCAAGCCTGAAGAACGACCCAGTAATTTGAACAATCACTCTCAGCAGTATAGAGTCAACAATCGCCGCTAGGGCAATCAGAGTAATCTGACCATTTAATATCAGCCCTATATCAAAGCGTTTCACCACTTTGATATGGAAATTCTTGCGGTTTGTCGCGAGTAATTGTTAATGAGGCGCTTCATACTTACACCAATTTGCATTTCTGCGAATGCAAATTGGTATTATGCAACCAGCCCAAATATGGAGAAAATGCTGATGTTTTCATAACGCTAAAGAGGACGGTCTGTATCCGATGTTACATCGGATACAGAGAGATTTTTGAAAAAAAGACTTTGGCGTAGCTGCGGATACGACATCGCAAGCGTTCCTATAGCCTTCGATGTAAATCAAACGCGACTTGGTATAAATTGCGTTCAAATAGGTATTGAATCTAATTTGGTATAAAATCATGATGGTAAGCAGGAGTTTCCCCATGATGTCACCAGCCCTTGGAATTTTGATTTTGATGGTCGCGGCCATAGCGGCAATTCTTTCAGGCGTGGCCGTTTTCACAAATGTACGTATTGAAGAGCCGCCCAAAGACGACCCCAGAATCCCGCAAATTCTTGATGCCGTTAATGAAATAAAAACCCTGGTTGATGATATTCATCAGTTCCTGCCGGTTATGGAACGCAAAATAGAAAGAGATGGTAAAGATATCAAATCTGAAATGAAAGAATCATTCGATAAAGTAGTCTTGCTCCTGGATAAGATAATGCACACGGAAGAAAGTGAATAAACTTAACCGTTTTCTGTTTCATTCAGCATTTGGTACCAGACAGTCGGTTCATTGAGATTTCCTGAATCATCAAAGTACCTGTTTTCGATCAAATACCTGTAGCCCTGTTCCGTCAGAAACAATTGGCGGTTGCGGGCAAATTCCTGTTCGTTGGTGTCTCTGGAGACCAGGCTGTAAAAATATGAAATATTGCGGCCTCCTTTGGGGCGCAATATTCTTCCCAGGCGCTGGGCTTCTTCCTGACGGCTGCCGAATGTACCGCTCACTTGAACAGCAACATTGGCGTCCGGCAGATCAATGGCAAAATTGGCCACTTTGCTGACAATCAATAGGCGCAGCTCGCCGCACCTGAAACGCCCATATAGTTCCTCCCGTTCTTTCTCAGGGGTTTTGCCCGTAATAACCGGCGCTCCCAAACGCGCTCCAATAATCCGCAGTTGTTCCAAATACTGACCAATGATCAGCACACTGTCCTCTGTGTGCCTTGAGAGCAGTTCGTCAACAATTCTCAATTTATGGCTGTTTTCCGAAGCTATCCTGAATCGCTCCCTGTTTCCCGCCACAGCGTATTTCATGCGCTCGTCCGTTGGCAACGGCACACGAATTTCCAAACAATGAGCGGTGGCGATAAATCCGTCCTTTTCAAGCACTTTCCAGGGCACATCAACCCTCTTTGGCCCAATTAGACTGAATACATCTTCTTCCTTGCCATCTTCTCTGACCAAAGTCGCCGTAAGCCCTAAACGGCGTTTTGCCTGAAGTTCAGCCACCGAGCGGAAAATCGGCGCAGGCAGCATGTGCACCTCATCATAGATCAGCAATCCCCAATTAGCGGATTCAAACAGCTTGAAATGCTCAAAGGGCGAAGTCTTAGTCTTGCGATGAGTGAGTATTTGGTATGTGGCAACCGTTACCGGTCTGATTTCTTTGGTATCACCGGTATAAAGACCTATTTGCTTATCCATCAGCGTGGTTTTATCCAAAAGCTCTTGTTTCCACTGTTTAACAGCGGTGACATTGGTTGTCAGAATCAACGTGTGCGTTTGGAGCTTTGCCATACAGCCAATGCCGATAATTGTCTTTCCAGCCCCGCATGGCAGCACAAGCACTCCAGCGCCACCATCCGGCCCACCTCCGGCATGAAACACATCAATCGCCGCCTGTTGATAGTGCCTCAAAGCAAAAGCGCCATTACCATTGAGCAGTTTTCGTCTGATTTTCAATTCCAACGGATCGCCGGGTTTATAGCCCGCCATATCCTGAACAGGGTGTCCCAAGCGAATCAGTTGAAGTTTGACCTCCCCCCGCATTCCCTCTCTGAGGAAAACTCCGCGCTGGTCGGGATATGGTTCAGCGATAAGCTCTTGCAGGCTTTTTTGGTTCTCGATTTCCCAAAACAGTCCCCTGTCATCTGTTTCCAGAGCCAAGCGTCCATTTTTCTGAACCAGTTTTATACGTCCATATCTGCTTCCATGATCCTGAATCTCCTGAATAATATTTTGCGGAATCTGGAATTTTGACCATCTCTCTAAAACAGCGATCATTTCTTCGCACTTTATGCCAGAGGCGGAGGCATTCCACAGCGAAAGCGGCGAAATCCTGAAAGTGTGTATATGTTCAGGACTTTTTATCAACTCAGCGAAACCCGTAAGCTCATCCCTAACCCGCTCAAAATCAGGATGAGCCGTCTCCAGAAGGAGCGTCCTGTCGCTTTGAACGATCAAAGGGTTATCTGGGCGGTATTCTGTCACAAAAATCCAAGAAATATAGCCGGTTGCAAAACTTCGGTGTTGCGATGCCAACTGAATTGATAGATTACACCGTTATAAAGCCGAACGCGGCTTTGAAGATGGCGGCAAAACGGGGGGTACAGATGAAAACAGGCCTGGCAATTACTTCATCAGTCAAATTTTTCAGTTTATTGTTTAACAGCAAAACAGTCAAATATTGATTTTGTAGCATTTCAACCTTTGCAGGTTGAAATGCTATATTGCGAGCTTCTTGCAAAACTCTGCGGTACGTCTGCGCCCGACCTTCCGCCGTCTCTGGCTGGATTTCACAACTTGTTTACTGACAATATTTTATACCAAGTTGCGTTCAATTGACATTGAACGCTCTACGCCAAAGTTTTTGAAAAACTGGGAAACCCAGCTTTTTCAAAAACTTGCGGGCGTCGGTTCCCGCCGCCTCATACCAACTCGCAATCTTTTGATTGCAAGTTGGTATTACGCCAGAGCCTGCTCCGGTCGGGCGCAGCCTACCAACTCCGTTGGACTTGCAAAACTAACGTTTTGCAAGTGGATCTTGCTATAAAACAAAATCCGAGAAATCCAATAGCAATCGGCTCTGCTAAATAGAATGAACTATACTCAAGGCATATACGCGAGTGCCTCTATGACATGAATTTGTTCTGTCCCAACGGGCCATATCCAGCGATTTTTACTCTCACATTTGAGTAGGTTTAGTTCCTCCAGAACATCTACTCCCGGCATCGGTTCACTGATGTCCAAAGTTGATTCAGTCGCCCTCAGTTGTTTAGGCCAAGGGTCTGTCCATTCTCCCAGAGCCAGGTCTGTAGCTTGGTGTACCACACCCCTGTCATGAAGCAGATATAGCTTCGAACCACTTTGGCGAAGAACATTAAGCAATGCCCTGACAACCCTTGCCGTCCACGCGTCCAGCGCGTTCTGGAGGGGATCAAGAATATCTTGATCGACAACCCACGGGCATCTTGGCTTAAAAGCCAACTCTATGATCTTGCAAGCCATGGGTCTAATCTGACCCAATACATTAGCGCAAATGATTGTCCCGGGACGATATTCCTGAATCCATGCTTCCAGAGACTTTGGCTGGGGTGAAAAAGATGGCAGCAATCCAGCCAGGCGTTTTGCGGCTACATGGGTTGGACGGAGCGCCAAAAGGCCTTCCATGAATTGTAATCTTTGGGCGAGCTTATCAAGTTCCGCAAAAGCATCGGTAAAATCACTGCAAATCCACTGCGCCCAGCGGCGGTGCCGAATGAATGTTCCAAACCTGCTAAGCGGGTCAGCGTCCCAGCCAAAGGTACCAATGGGCGCCAAATGCCAGGGGATTTCCAAACCCCACCCAGCTCCCAAGACAAGCACCGATCTCGCCGGATTTGAATTTTGAAAGCCCGACCCAATAAATTCTCTGGCTAAATTTAAATGATTTCCCCAGTGCTTGCGCGAACGTTTCAAAAACGCAAGCTGTTCCATCATAAATAAACGTTTTAATCTGGATTTGGAACCCATAATACAGACTGCTCCCATCCAGATTATATCGCCAACAAGCCTGAAAAACCGGCTTTATGGCAATTTGCGCTTTTATTGTTCGCTTTACGGCGGACTTGAAGCGATTGTACTTTCCCAAGCAAGCTATACAAGCTAAAATTGCTATAAAGACTAAACACAAGGTAAAATGCGCCAATGGGAGTTTGAATGGGCAGGTTTTCCAAAAGCGCCGGCCGGGAGGTCTTGGAAGGCCATGAGCGCCTTCCTGAGTGGATTGCAAAAGAACGAATAAAACTATCAGAATTGCATGTCATGAAACAGGGCTTGAGAGAAAGCCGGCTGCATACTGTTTGCGAAGACGCCTGCTGCCCCAATCGCGCACATTGTTTTCAGCGTGGGACGGCGACTTTTTTATTGTTGGGTAATACATGCACCAGAGAGTGCGGATTTTGCGCGATAAAGCACGGCAATCCCCAACCGCCTGACTATAATGAACCGCATGAGACAGCGGAATATGTAGCCGCGCTGGGTCTAAAATTTGCCGTGCTTACCAGCGTCACGAGAGACGACTTGGCCGATGGCGGCGCGGCCCACTTTGCGGCCACGATTCACGCCATCAAAGAAAAAGGGGTTGATGTTGAAGTCTTGGTTCCGGATTTTCAAGGGAATCTGGACTCTGTGGCCAGAGTGGTGTCGGCCGGCCCCACGGTTTTCAATCACAACCTTGAAACCGTGCCGGATCTATACACACGCGTCAGACCGGGGGCCGAATACAAACGCAGCCTGGAGATTCTGTCTGAGGCAAAGCGAATGGGCCGCGCCTGTTTTGGTTCGGATTTCCGCACTAAATCAGGGCTTATGCTTGGACTGGGCGAGACAGAAGAGCAGTTGACAAAAGTTTTCAGCGATTTGTCAATGGTTGGAGTTGACATCTTGACCTTAGGGCAGTACTTGCGGCCAAGCAGACGCCAACTCCCAGTGTATGAATACGTTCATCCCGACCGCTTTGAGGAATTAGCCGAACTGGCAAAGGCACAGGGCATCCAAACCGTGTACTCAGGCCCCTTTGTGAGATCCAGTTTTAATGCCGAAGAAATAGCGAGACAACGGAGTGTCACTAAGAACTATTTACGGCACGGCCTAATGGGTGATGCTGAAATTATAGAATATGTTAAGGAGACTCATAGCAGAACGAAGCCTGATGAATTATTTAACGATGCAAACCTGAAGCCTTTATTTGAAGATTCAGACAAGCTGAGACGAAAATACTACGGCAACTATGTGTATCTGCGCGGCCTGATTGAGTTCTCAAACATTTGCAAAAATGACTGCTACTACTGCGGCATTCGCAAAAGCAATACACAGACGAAACGCTACCGAATGACTGTGGATGAAATTCTTGATTGCTGTGAAAGAGGATATGCGCTTGATTACCGGACATTAGTGCTACAAAGCGGAGAGGACGGATTTTTCACCGATGAAGTTATGTGCGATATTATATGCGGAATCAAACGCAAATTCCCGGACTGTGCCGTTACCCTGTCCCTTGGCGAGCGGTCATATAACAGCTATAAACTTTTACGAGACGCAGGAGCTGACAGGTATCTTCTCAGGCACGAAACAGCCAGCCCTTCGCACTACAACCAGCTTCACCCAAGAGAGATGTCGCTTGAAAATCGCAAGCAATGTCTGTGGAATTTGAAGTCACTCGGCTACCAGGTTGGCTGCGGGATTATGGTTTGCTCACCATTCCAGACGAGCGATAACTTAAAAGAGGATTTGCAATTTATCCGTGAACTTCAACCGCAAATGGTTGGCATTGGGCCATTCATTCCGCACGCCCAAACACCATTTGCAAGCGAGCCGGACAATAAAACCTTGAAGCTCAATTTGACTTTGGTTCTGCTCGCGTTAGTCAGAATTGCCGTACCTAATGTGCTGCTTCCCGCAACAACGGCTCTAGGAACGATACACCCCTTAGGGCGTGAACTTGGACTGAAAGCGGGAGCAAACGTAGTAATGCCAATCCTTACGCCGAGAGGCGCGCGTGAAAACTATGTACTTTATGATGGCAAAATCTGTATTGACGATGAAGCAGAGGAATGCCGCCGATGTTTGGCAAAGCGGGTTGAGTCTGTGGGCTTGGAAATTAAAATTGACAGAGGAGATTATAAAAATGCGGAGTGACTTGCAAAACTTTAGTTTCGCAAGCTGCTCAATACACTTAAAATGGCAAGAATGACATCGCTCTGATTGACAGCTTGCGCGGAAACATGGAATTGCTATAATAATCGTGATGGAAAATATCACACAGACAGATTCAGAACCTGAAAGCTCACTCGAAAACACCGCAATGGAGCAGTACCCCGCCAGATATTTTGAGCCGCCCAAAGGTTTTGAGAGCAAGTTCAGCGGCATGGCATTGGATCTTCCCCTGTTTGAAGGCCCATTGGACTTATTGCTACACCTCATACGCGATCAGAAGCTCGACATTCTGGATTTGCCCATAGCTTCTGTCACTAAGCAGTACATGGACTACCTGTTGCTAATGGAAGAACTCAACCTGGAAATCGCAGCCGAATTTATCGCAATGGCGGCTCAGCTAATCCAAATAAAAAGCAGAATGCTGCTGCCTGTCCCGCCAAGCGAAGGCGAGGCCGAAGACCCCAGAGAAGAATTAGTCCAGAAACTGCTTAATTACCAGGCCATAAAAGAAGCGGCGAAGGAACTCTACGAGAGGGAGAGCAATTGGCGTGACATAGTTTTTGTAAGCGGCCTTGATATTCAAGACCACGCCAGGACAGAGGACGAGCCTATTAAGGCCACACTAATGGATTTACTGGGCGCTTACAGAGACACACTGAAGCGTCTGCTGCCACCGCCGCCAGTTGAAGTCATGACACCCAAAAAGACACTGGAACAGCGTATAGCAGAAGTGCTGGATCTGCTGCAAGACAGCGTGTGGCTACCATTTATTGAACTGTTCGCCAAATCCCAAACACGAGACGAACTTGTCCTCACTTTTTTAGCCCTGCTGGAACTTGTAAAAAATGGCCGCGCAAAACTAATACAAACTGAAACCTTTGGCGAAATCCGCATTCAGGCGGCATGACAATCATAGAAACTTCCTTTCACATAAAAATCCTGTCTTGCAATTTTGTGAGGTAGTTGGACTTGCAAAACTAATGTTTTGCAAGTGGCTCTTGTTATGGGAACTAATCATCTGACTTTGGACGAAAACGAGAAATTATTAATTTAACGAATATTTAGCGAAAAACAACTATTGAAGTTGAACATTTAGGTCGATAGAATAATTAGACAGGAGGAACAAGATGTTATGCAGAGCACGCAAACTTGCCCAGATGGCTGCCTACTTCTTGCGCAGAGGAGGCGATGGCCCAATGGACTGGGTCAAGCTGATGAAGCTGATGTATCTTGCGGACAGAGAGTGCATGGATCAGTACTGGTTTCCAATAAGCTACGATGAATACTACTCTATGGAGAAAGGGCCAGTCCTTTCCATGTCACTAAATCTTATGAACGGTAGCGAAGATCCCGAAGTAAAAAAATGGATTGATGCCGAGTCACAGCAGGAGTGGAATAATTGGGTTTCCCCGCGTGTAAAATTCCATGTGAGTCCCCAAAAAGAAATCATAGGTGCTACTCTCGACGAACTCGCAGACGAAGAAATAGCTGTTATGGAGCGAGTTTTCGACAAATATGGCGATTGGGACATGTGGGATTTGGTAGAACATACGCACCGCTACCTTAAAGAATGGAAGGAACCTCCCCCTGGCAGTAGGCTTCAGATAACACTTCGGAGTATTTTTGAGGCACTAGGGAAACCAGCGGACGAAATTGAGGCCGCGCTTCGATGTTTGGTAGGCGACAAAGAGAATACCGCATCTCCGCCATCAGTTCCTGCAACTGAACTACTTGCTCGTTTGGCGAACTTCAATCCTGATCCCCCAACAGACTCGGCGGTTTATGCTGGCAACCTCGATGCAATCTTCAGTGCAGGGTGACTGAATGCAAAACCCAGAGCGATTGGATGCCCGAGAAGCGATTTGGAGAGCGTTTAATCGATTTTGCAGATATAGCGGTTCAAGCAACGACCTTTCAATAGCCGATGATTTTCTCGAAAGCGTTTCAAGGGAAGCGGAAACATCTCAAGACGATGTCATAACATTTGCCAAGAAAATGATGCTTAGGATCATTAAAGAAAGACCAATTCCAGATCTTTCTACTAGGCTAGGTACGCTTGAAAGCCACAAGTTGCTCAACGAGAAGTTTGCTTTTGTATTGGGACTTGCGCTCATCGGCATTGACGCGTTTCAACTTGAAAAAGATGACAAAGCAGCAAAGTATCTAACCAAAGAGATACTTTCGCCAAACTGCCGAGAAGGACGTTTGGAGTTCTGGTTGCGAATATTCCATATGCGCCTTCGTCTCGTTAGTTCTGCGCAAACCTCCAAAGGCGCGGAACGCTAAACATCAGGCTGTCAGATCGACCCACGAGAGCCGCTTGCCTATGCAAATCTCCAACATTGAGTTGATACGCTCCAGAGTGTGTGCCCTCACATTGCCAAAATTGAGTCTGAAGCAGACCTCGTTCAGGTAGAGTTGCGTGTGCTTCGCACTGAAGTAGTAGTAAATGTCGTAGAATGCCAGTTTTAGCAACGCCCAGACGCTCTCGATCCCGTTCGAGTGCGCCATGCCGTTGACAAATCCCTTCGCGCTATGCGTGACAGTTTTGTGTCTGTAACCAGCCATCCCTTGATAAGAGCGGAGCTCGTCCGTGCAGACCGTTGAACCGGTACATACGGCATCCGCCACATGTTCCTTAATCAATGAGCCGGTGTTGGGAACTACCTGTGCCTTGACGTTCCCACCGCTCTCTCTCATACCGAGGACAATGGTCTTGTCATCCTTGTGTCCGCGCTTCCTTGACTCGTGGCGGTTCTTGTCCTTGCCGCCAACATAGACCTCGTCCGCTTCCACGATACCGAACAGGAAGCCATTTCCTTCGTTGTCGCCCTCACACGCCTTGCGGATGCGCTGGAGCATAAACCACGCCGTACGCTGGGTGACTCCGATTTCCTTGGACAACTGAAGGGACGAGATACCTTTCCTCGCGGTCACAACCTGATAGATGGCAAAGAGCCATTTGTGGAGCGACACATGGGAGCGTTCAAAGATGGAACCCGTCCTCACGGTATAAACGAACCTGCACGATCCACACTCGAAGTAGCCTTCCGTGCCATCGCGTTTCACCCTGTACTGCCGACTCTGTGCCCCGCATTTGGGGCAGGTCGGGCTTCCATTCCAGCGTCGAAGTTCGAGGTATGTTCTTGCTACATCCTCATCTGGGAAGTTCTGTATCATCTGGAATGCTGAAATTGTGACCCTGCACATGTTTCACCTCATCATTCTAGTTTCGTATATTATTCGCCAAAATAAAGTGATTAGTTCCCCTTATTATAGAATTCAACTTATTGTTCTACCTTATATATGTTGAATTGCTATATAGACAGTGGAGCCGCTTAAGAAAATGATATTTTTTAAGCGGCTCCACTATTTTTATATAAAATCGCCATAAAAAAATACCCCGCGCCTCTCAAATCCCATGTCAAAAAAGTCAAAGATGTCAAAAACATTTTTGTAAGTACCGGTGTGCCCTCAAATAGGGAAATTGCAATATATCTTCATTGTTTTTAACAATTATATTGTTCATACCCTGCCGGATACAGGTCTTTATACCTCCTTTTCCCGCCTTTACACAGCGGGAGCAAAAAAGTCAAGCATTATCAACACATTGTGCGATTTTGCACAAATATCATTCGGAGGAGAGTAATGATATTCAAAACAACTCGGTACCTTCTTTTGGGCCTGGGCGCAAGCCTTATTATCAGTGCCCAGGAGCCGACACTAAGTTTTGGGCTAAAGATGGGGTCGGGTTTGGGCATGGCTTCCGGGAACAAGGAGCAGGCTTCAAATCTTTCACTGCATTTGGCTCTGGCAGGTCAGTATCGCCTTAACAACAAATCATCGTTGATCGGCGAAGTGAAATACGTATATTTCCGCGCTGAAGAGTGGGAAACATCGGCAATACCACTTGAACCGGCCCAGATTTTTTATTTCCCGGACGGCTCACCAGCCTGGTCGAGCAAGTATTGGGGAGCGGATATACATAAAAACGACCTGGACGGGCTGGTCTTAAACCTTGGCTACAGGCGCGCCATTGGCGACACAAGGTGGTCATGGCAGGCCGGCCTCAATTTTCATTGGCTGAAAGCTCAGGATCAGACGCTTGGTCAAATTGCTTTGTTTGAGCATGAAGCAGATTGTAATGATCTTGATGCTGATTGGGATGAAGTCGTAAGTTGGGTGAAGCTGAATTCCGATAATTCCATCAAACCAGGTGTATTCGTGGGCTTACACGGGTTCATTAGTGACAACGTCTTTGTGGAAGCAAATCTTCTAACGGTTGCTTTCAATCAGCCGTTTTACAGACCGCACGCAATATCCGGCAAGCAGTCGGCTGTTGAAACGTACTCCAGAACCAAGGTCGTGTTTGAATTCAGCGCCGGGTTCAGGTTCTAACAATAAGGAGAATTTAATGAAATTATCACATTTAACATCATTGAGCCTTTTGCTTGCCAGTGCTTCCCTTATAGGGCAGGAAAGCACGGGAACATTGCTGGGTTCGGTAACAAACGATGCCGGCAGACCGGTGGCCGGCGCGAGGGTGTCAATCACATCCCCCGTTTTGCTGCAACCCAGAGTGGTTGCGACAGATCAGAATGGTCAGTTCCGCGTTCCGATACTGCCGCCGGGTACAAACTACCATCTGACAGTTTCCGCGAGCGGTTTGCTGACACAAAGAGTTGAGGGTCTTACCATCAGCGCCGGTGTCACCAGAAGGCAGGACGTTGTATTGAAAGCCATTGTTACAGCCAGCGCCACAGTGGAAATTACGGGGACATCAGCCGCCGTTGATAAAACAGAGACAAAAATATCCTCGTCTTTCAACGCGGATGAAATCCAGGCGCTTCCGGCCCCAAGCCTTAACGCTTACGGCGCTCTGGCTATGGCGCCTGGCGTTGCCGGCAACATTACTTACCCTGTTATCCGTGGCGCTATAACGGGTCAGTCCCAGTTTGTGGTCAATGGCGTTTCTGTAAGAGACCCGCTGGTAAGAGAAGGGCGGCAGGATGAGAATGTAATTGACGACCTGATCGAAGACATTCAGGTCATCCAAAGCCCCATGAACGCCAGATATGGCTTTACCTCCGGCGGCATAGTAAGTATTGTCACCAAGACAGGCAGCAACGAGTTTCATGGGGGTGTGCGCGTCAAGTTGAGAAATGACGCGTGGCGCGCAGGTTTGCCTGATGCTCCCGAGCGTGTTGAGACTTTTGGCGAGCCGGTTCGTTATTATTCAGATCCTGAGGACGATACACTTTGGAAAACGTATGAGATCAACCTGCGCGGGCCTATCTGGAAAGACCACGTCACTTTCAGCTACGCCGGAAGGTTTACTCCCCCCACACTTTGGCCTTATGAGGTGACTAACCTGTATAGGAATGGCAGACGCTTTAACCCCTTTTACGGACAGGGAAGCCCTGGCTATACGTATGGTCAGACCAGCACCGCGCCTATGTTAGTTAGCGGAACCGATAAACTGCTGACACAGAATTACAAATTATTCTGGCAGATAGCGCCCACGCAGACACTGTCCTTTGAGGCCATGGTTGACAAGTCCATATACTTTGATACCCAACTCAGTGGTATAGACATTGAAAATATGATGCATAGCCAACTCGCTGATTCAGATATACGTTCGCTACAGTACAACGGTATTTTCGGGTCATTTGTCGTGGATTTGAAGTGGGGACGCAACACGACCTTTGTCACATTTTCTCATGGGCCTGGTGACCCAATCTATCAAGGTACTTGGACAAACCGCGCTACACCCAACAGTTTCTTTACCGTAAATACCACCGCCAACCCGAACGGCTGGGGAACGACTTACTTAACCAATGGAGATCTTGGTGATGGTATCCCTGAACACAGAAATACTGAAACTATTGATGCCAATGTTCAATGGGTATTGAATTCACATCAATTTGACTTTGGTTTTGGCGAATACAAGGAAATGGTCCGCGGAGGTGGTTACCCCGGTATTAACAATAGAATTTACTATGTACCGGGCCGCGTTGCAAGTAACCCAACTGAACCGGGTAAGGAATATGTGGTTTGGAATGTTACAGGAACCAGTTCCTCTCCTTTAGTGAACACAGCTTCTAACGCTATCTGGCGCACAAACGGGCGCATACCGATGGTGAGGGTCCTTTCAACCACCAACGATGCCAGACAAGATGTCGGCATCAGTAAATCACAGACCATTTACGCAAATGATTTTTATACTATAAATAATCATTGGAATGTAATGCTTGGTTTCAGATATGAAAAGTACCTGTATGACAGCAGGCTTGGCCGTGAAATTGACACATCTTCCATACTGCCGCGCCTGACAGTCAAATACGATGTACTTGGTGATAACCAGCATGTTGTTGACTTCAGTTTCGGTCAGTTCAGGGGAACCATTGGCTCCGGCAATCTGGGCAGCTTTTACCGTTCGCCCAATAATCGAAGCGTGAATATGTACTGGAACCAAGGGACATTAGGTACACCGAGTGGCCCTGGCGTAGCGTACTTGGTTGACAAAGATACGCTGCTTGACGTAAAGAACTACACGCCATATTTATACAGTGACTCGGACATTGGCCGCGAAATTGACCCGAACCTCAAGCCTGAAATGCGAACCTCGTTCACGCTGAATTACATGCGCTCCTATAACAGCGGCTACTTCCGCGCGTCCGCTGTCTTTGACACCTTCAGCGACTTATGGTACATAAACATACCCGAGTGGAAAACATTTGATATACCTGACTTTGCCAATACAGGTTTGACCACTCCAATGCCCGCCGTCCGCCGGGTTATGACTTTTGACCCTCATGGCGAACGTGATTACAGGAGTTTGGAAATAGAATGGCAGCACAGAATATTTGCCACTGCAAAGACCTCTCTGACTTGGGCCGGCAACTGGACAATGGCCCGTATTTACTCCACCAGACCCTGGCGCGAGGGCAATGTTGGCGATAATGCCGCATACTATTACAAAGAATGGGATGCGATGGGTGTACCCCTGAGCGCCTGGAATCCCAAAGGCGAACTCGCCGGAGTGAGCGAACACCACAGCATTAAGTCATGGCTTGCCTATCATGTGGGCGACCGCACGGGTGTGCAGACTGACCTGAGCTTGATGGCCTCGTATGTGACGGGCAGACCATACGATATCAATATAAGCGTGAAGCTGCCGCCGGAATTGATGGCTCAATCCCAGGTGTTTTCGGTCATAAATTACGCGCAGTACGCGAGTTTCTTCTACGGCGATAAACGCGGTTGGTTCCTCAATCAGGACGGGCCGCCCTCCTTTGACCTGAAGTGGAACATGAGCATTCCCGTGGGTAAGAAAATAGAATTTTACAGCTCCGCCAGTATTTTTAATGTGTTCAACCACTTCAGCAAAAATGGCTTTTCCAATAGAGGTAATTTTGCTTACGATGCCCTTTATACTGGAGACTATTATGTTTGGGATAAAACGAAACCGAACGGCGCTCTTCCTGAAGCCCCGTTATTTTACCTGTTCCCTTATACCCAAAATGAAGGATCCCATAACTGGGTAAAGTTAAGCTCGGCAGGCAATCAGGGCCGCTATAGCGGGGGTGGCACAAATTATAATGCGCGCTACTTGCAGTTTGATTTTGGTATTCGTTTCTAATTAGTGCATGAGGAGGTAAATACATGACTAAATTTTTCATTTCTCTGCTCATGCTTGGAGCAGCCTTTACAACTGCTAACGGGCAAGAAGCAGACGCCAAGCCATTCTATGTCAAGGCGTCCATAACCTCGCCTTTTGCTGAAACCAAAGTCTTTTTGGGTGGGAAATCCAACGGATGGGGCTTTGAGGGCGGCTATGATTACGCCATGTCCGATAATTTCAGCTTTATTTCACCTTGGTTTGCCTATTCAAGATTTATCGGCAATACCAGGACTGATTTTGATCCCGCAATTACTTTTGATTTGCCCTCACCGGCTTTTGGACTTGACGTATATCAGTTGGGGATCAATTTCAAGTATCAGACACCCCTCAAAGGTTTGCGCCCCTGGATTGGCGTCAGCGTCAACTGGTTTGACGGTAGTCAAATTACTGATGGCTATACCCCGGGTGAATTTGATATGTATGGCAACTTTGATACAAAAGCTCATCCCTTGGGGTACAATCACCCAAAAATAGGGCTTCGCGTTGGCGTGGATTATCACATTAACAGCTATTTAAGCGCCCATTTCCAATTTGACGCAAGTCACTGGATATCAGATCAGGCGAGGGAAGTGCCGGGTCAGGATCCTATACGCGTAGCTGGTTTAAATCCACTCAACCCAAACTGGTTCTCAGTTTCTGTGGGTTATCATTTCTAGTAGCAGGTGTTATTAAGGACACGCGCGTTAAAATATGCGCGTGTCCTGTTTTTTATTTCATTCCAATTTCAAATAGAATCATCTCAAAATTAAGGGAATTATCATGAAAAAATTGGTCGCGTTAATTTTGTGGCTCTTATCGGCAACCATAATGATTGGTCAGGAAAGCGAAGAGTCTAAAGTTGATTACAGTAAGTCCGCTTACGACACCATAGTCGTGCCGATGGGAGTCTCTAAACTGGGCGAAAAGTCACTGCCCAGATACCACGACCAGGAAGAGATTCACAAAAATGTATCCGCTGCAATGAAAGGCCTGAGGATTTTTGCTTTGAAAGTAAATCCTGGTGAAAAAGTCAAAATAACACTTAAATGTATGCCATCCACGGCAATTAAAATCAACTGGAACATCCCCGCCGCTGATGACCCATACGTTGCTGAAATCAAGAGGATTCACCTCAACCAGCAAAAAATCAACTCACCCGTCATTGAGTTTAAAAACAAGCTGGATAAACCCTATTCCATGAGCTTTTTTCTGCAAGGCTCGTACGATATTCCCTATACAGTGACTATTGACAGGAAATGAGCAATGTCAAACTGTGCTGGATAGGTTTTATAGTGATACGCGTTCTTTATGGCAAGTAACATCCAGCAGACCTTAAAAACAGAACGCAGCCTGTTTTTAAGGTCTGCCTGATATTTTAAAAGAGAACTTTTTTATTTAGGCGTTCTCATTGTCATTGCACAAAACGGGAAATTTTATCACAAATTATTTGAGGAAGTTTGGTGGTCTTTTAAGTTTTTAATAATGTCCTCGACATTTGTGGCTTTTAGAAGCCGATCTGTTTTTTCAAGCAGTTTAGGATTGTGTTTTTGCCAGTAATCGCAGTCTTTTTCCGCTCGCGGCTGCAATTCAATTTTGTGCATGTAGTCTGGCCTTGACGGTTTCCCATGACACTGTTTCTAGTTTTCCTGCGTCAAAGTCATCACTTTCTTGCAGAATGGCTTCCATATCCCAGATTTCGTCATTCTTGGGATCATCTGGATAGCAGACTTCAATCAGTTCCTCATCGAAGTTTTTGTCCACAAGCCTTAGTCTCTCTTGCAAATTGCGAATGTGTTCCCGCAGTTGGAATACAACCGAGTTGTATTTTGTTCGTAAGTGTGCGTAATCAGTGGTGAGATGTTCGATCTGGTTTTGCATTTCAGTGGGATTGGTAGAAACGGCTGTGGTCATCTCTTGGATTTGACTGATAGACATATTGTTCCTCTCGTATCAGCATAGCAGGTGATTCAACGCTGATGGTGTCGTATTTGAAAAAACAAGGTGTACCATGGTTTTCAAATACAACAATGGAGTTGGCAGGCTGCTCCGGTCTGGCGCGGAACTGACGTTTTGCAATTGGCTCCGGTACGATTATTTTCAGGATATACTTAAATTGACACAGGGGGGAACGAGATATGACTGACTTGACTATCACTCTGTCAGATGAGGTGGCGAGGATTGCACAGGCGCAAGGTCTATTGACTACCTCCGCGCTTGAGACTTATGTGCTTGAGAACGCAAAGGTAAGTGAAGAAGCTGTGGAATACCCGCCTGGGTTTGATCCCCGATTTATAGGGGCTGTAAATCCCGCTGCATACGGACGAGGCAAGATTTTAGGGGATATTATTTCGCCCATTGATGTGGAGTGGGAGGCTATGAAGTGATCCTGCTTGACACCCACATTTTCTTGTGGATGAATCTTGAGCCAGAGAAGTTGCCCCAAACGATAGTCCGTGCAATTGCGGCGGAGCCTATGCTCGGCCTTGCGGCCATCTCTTTGTGGGAAATAGCTATGTTGGTAAAACGTCAGCGCATCGCCATTCCAGATTCATCGTTGCTGAAATGGTTTCATGTGACGCTATCCGCTCCTAAACTACGCGTTTTGCCATTGACGCCGGAGATCGCCGGCGCTATGCGACACTGGACATGCACGGCGATCCGGCAGACCGGCTAATCGCTGCTACGGCTTTGGAACATGGTTGCCGCTTGGCTACGGTGGACAAAAAACTCATCAAACTAGATTTGCTGAAGGATGTGTGTATAACCATGCCTTGATTATTGTCAGAGGAGCCATTTGCAAAACGTCCGTTTTGCAAATATGGCTCTTTTATTCAGTGATTCTCATTATCGTTGCACAAAACGGGAAAACTTATCAAATAGAAGCGTGTGTTGATGACATCATCTTCAGACCTGGGTCATTTCCTCACTCCTGCGCTTGGAGTTGTCCACGATCTCAATAGGTCTGCCTATTCTCTTTTCAAACCATTCAATGACCCTTTGAGATTCTAGTTTCCGCTCTTCGGGTGTCTGCGAAAGGTAACGCAGTGAACATTCTTCCTTTATGTGGCGAACTTCTTCAAGTGTCTTGCAGACTTTCACTGGCAACCTCCTTTCAAAAAATATTCAGGCGACAATATCCCTATCCCTTTGTATCGGTTTGTCGCGTTCGCTTCCTTTACCTTCCCTTTAGTCCATTCTCTCGTTTGATCAAAGTTCCAAGAGAGAATTATATCACAATCATTGACGACTGCATAGGCGATGTGCAGACAGTCGTTAATACTCTTTTTTGTGAGAGCGCCACTCCTGATGTATTCTGCGGCTAATTCTTTCACTTCGTCTGATTCCGCTAAACGCCTGATTTTTACGGCTATCAGTTTTTCAATCATATTGCTTAGTTTTGGTTCAGGGCAAAGTTCTAGTTCTTTATAAAAGACTTCCGAAACATAAAGATCAAACTCCCCTGCCTCGCACCTTTCCCAAAAGCGCCATGTAATCTCCATCCAATCTGGCCTGTCCTCGGCAAAAAGGAAATTTGGGATGGTTGTATCCAGGTAAACCCTGAGTTTTCTGACTGTGTCCATTTCAATGCTCCGCTATATTATACAGCATTATTGGATTCCACAGTTTGAGCTACTCTGGAGCGGACGGCGAAATGGAGAATACAGACTGAAACATGGTTTTGCAAAAACCTCAAAAGATAGGCATAATGTAGCATTCACTTACAAAAAGTTGAATTGCTATACATGCAGATGATTTTTTTCACATAGTGTTTCCTGTATAAGTTTGGAATAGTTGATGTGATGTGATTTCGCAAAAGTATCCAACCATACAGGAATTGTAATGCTTTTTTCTACAAGTTCGCCACCGTGTTTTTTGGCAAATTCATCGATGTCTAATACCAACAAATCCACAAAACCGTTTTCATCTGGTGTTATTTCGTTCGTTGGACTAGGAGTTGGTATAGGTTGACCATCTTCTAATTCACCTAATATCCAGCCGGAAGCGGCATCAATCCCCATTAGTATGGCTTCAGTCAAGTTTGCGCCGCCAGTGGCACAACCTGGAAGGTCTGGAACTTCTATGGCATAAGCGCCGGTCTCTGTATTTTTGTAGAAGCAGGCGGGGTAAATAAGCTTCATAGGATTCTCCTATTTTAGTTTAGCTTGTTTTAGTACTGATTGGACAATGCGGATATCAATGTCGCCTGGATGATTTGGAATAGTTACTTTCCCTGATTTGATTGGGTGTCTGTAGTGGTGGTGTGATGCTTTGGTTTTGACATGAATCCAGCCATCCGCTTTGATTATTTTCTCTAGCTCTTTGAAATTCATGAACCGCTCCACATTTTTATTATACACGTTTTTGGAGCATTGAATCGCCATATATATAGCAATTTCACTTTTTATTGTCACAATAGCTTTCGTATGGGCTTGTAATGAAGTTTTTAATATAGGCAATCGTTGTAACGTCTTTGACGCTGCTTATGCTTTGAGCCTCCTTAATGCGGCGATTTGACTCCATTCCTGGATAACCATAACTTGAATGGCTATAATTCACCCCCATGAAAAACAGAATCCGCTTGTTTTTCAGGGGGGTTGGCTTACATTAAATGTGTTGGCTTACATTAAAAAGAGTATTTAACTCCAAATTGAAACCAAGAGGCGTTCATGGGTCTTTGACCGAACTCTTTCTGCGGGTCAAGTGGTTCCTCCAGGATAGGGTCATGGAGTCCCACTTCAGCAAGCTGGAATATGGCATTAAAGGCGAGATTATCAGAAAATTTGTATTCCAGTCCAATGCGACCACCAAACTTAAATCCGGGAATACTATGCTTGCCATCGAATTGTTCAGCTTCAATTTTTTCATTGATAGTCCATTTGTTTAAGGACAGGCCAATAAAAAACTGCATGTTGTCATCAATTCCTGAGTTTATAAAGAAATCACCGGCAACCTGATAACCCAACAATGATCGCTCAAAGTAGGTTTTCTCAGCACTGCCCGAAGGCGACATGTTGACGCCCAGCGAAACTCTGAAAGGGACTGTTGTAGCGGCAAAATTTCCGGTATAACCAAAGTCAGCGGTATAAGTACTGAGACCCCATGTACCCGTGTTGGTAATATCCTTGAGGTTATCAGTCCCTAAAGCAAGGGAGCCGCTGACGCTCCACCTGTTGGCCGATTTGCCGGCCTGAGCATTGAGCGAAGCGCCGCCCAAGGCTAAAATAATGCCTAGTGTCAGGCTGCTTAATTTTAGATTCATAAATATACTCCAAGTCGAAAACGGGGTTAGAACTTAAGTCCCAGCGAGAAATCAATACTTCTTGAGTCGGTCCAGTAATTGGCTATGTAAGGATGTGTCTGACCATATACATTCACACCCGGCAAACCTGTATAAGCATTATTAATTCTAAATCCTTGATTGTTTCCCACTGTCGTAGTTTGGAAAGAATGCCGGATTCCGGTTGTCAGAGATGTGTTAAACAAGTTTTTAACCATGATATCGCCAATCATTTGGATGCGCTCTCCAAAACCCGGCAATCCCAACGGGATGTTAAAGCTGGTCTTGAAATCGCAGCGATAAGTATCGTTGCCTTGCAGGAACTGACCCCTCTTTTGGTTATAGTAATAAGTCCATTCGGTAGGTATGCCGGTGATATTGGTGGGCCGTCCATCTGGGAATGGAATCCCTGTGACAGCGTTAAAGCCGTTTACCGCATATGATCTATTATAGGTAAAGTTGCCGGATTTGGCCGAATCGTACCTCACAGACCAACTAAAACTCGCGTGTCCCTTGCCTATCGGCAGTTGCAGAAGGGCATAGAGGCGTCCTCGCTGTGGTTGGTTGTTGTTGAGGGGACCGTAAGGCGATACATCGCCAATAGTAATGCCACGCGCTTCAAGCAAAGACCTGTTTAAATAGGCCCGTGTGGCGCTGGTTTCCATAAACGAATAATCGTTTTGGTCGCCACCTTCATCGTTACCCGTCAGGCGGCTGACTGTCCAACTTCCGCCCATTGTCCAGTGCTGGTTGAGTCTTGCTGTAAATTCCAGTTCCAAAGACTGATATTCGCGCTTGAGAAAATCGGAGTTGCCTATGTCGGTTCTTATTCTGTATTGGTTTGGAAGACCGGAATTAGTGGGATCATTTACCTCAACAACAAAAGGAGTGGCGTATTCACTAATCCATACCCACTGGTTCTGCCAGACGCGATTTGCGTATGTAAGGGATAAGCTGGAGCCATTGTTCAACTGTCGTCTGTAGGAGAGTGTGTACTCATCCATGTACGGCGTTGACAAGTCGTTTAAAAAGCGATAAATGGCCGAAGTATCGCTGTAATTCAATACGCGTTTGTAATTTGACTGGTCAGTCAATGTATTATAATCCACAAACCTGACGCCGTATCTGCCGCCGTGCTGGTCTCCTACGGAGTCAGTCATGTCATAGAGGTTATGGGGATTTCCCGTCCAGCCGTATGTGACATATTTGGAATCAGCTTTTGAGACAAAATTGGTGGAGAAAGCGACCTGGAAATCTGTCCCGAATCTGGCGGCCGTCAAGCCAAACACATGAGTGCCATCGCCGTTAACATCGTACTTCAGTTGGAACCTTGGACTGATGAAATTGGTATTTGCCAGTTCACTTCCATCCGTGTCCTTTACTCTGCTGTTTTGGAAACGAATTCCAAACATGCCATTCCAGTGTTTATTGATCGTGAACTTGTCATTGACGTAAAAGGCATAGGAAGGATTTTTATTGGGGCCGTCATCGCCGTAGAACTTGCGGAAAGCCGGCGCCGGTCCCCATGAACCGGCTAGACTCTGTCCGTACCAGCCAAAATCCACAAAATTTGCGACAGGGAAGAGGTAATCTTTGTAAGGATCATCGCCCCCGCTGAGACTCTTATAAATGCCGCCGGCAAAAATTCTGTAATTGCCTAAACCGTATGCGTTTGGCCAACTGTGCAGGCTTTCATAAAAATCAAAACCAAAGTCAAAATCGTGAGAGCCTTGGGCAATGTCCGTAATCCACTTCACATTAAAGTTACCGCTGCTACTACCGCGCGTTTCAGGCAGAGGTGAAATGCCGGTGCCAAAGACGCGTGTTTGCTCAACCCACTCGGCTACACCGTCGTTATAGCCCATGTTGATGTTTACCAACTCGTTGCCCGGTATGTCTGTCTTAGGCCAGTTGACGTCAGCGGCATTCTTACTGTACCTGGCTTCAATGAAAATATTGCTGCCGATTACGCTACGGTAGTTAACACCATAAAACTCAGTGATTTCGTCCTGATAGCCATGTTGGGCCAGTCTGGGCAAGTAGTTGCCGCCATCGCCGTAGGGATTTCGGGGACCAAATTTCTCTTGTTCTCTTGAATAAGTAAGTTCGAGTGTATGATCCCGAAATATCATCCCAGTCAATTTAGCTTCAAAAAAACTGGTTTTATAAGTCTGATGATAGCTCTTGCCCGCATCGAAAGTCGGCATGGTTTCATATCCCAGCGGCCCTCTGATAAGAATGCTGTTGACCGGATCATTTAAATCCGGTTCATAATCAAAATCCGCATTTCGTCCGTTGACAGCTAACATTACATTATCCGCTGTCGGGTAAGGGCGGGTGATTCTAAAATCATCCGCGGTTCCAGGTTGTAAGCGGGTCGCGAGGGCAAACCAGAGTCTGTCTTTTACTACAGGCCCATTCAGTGTGATGTGGTATTCCCTTGACATGGTGTCATTAAAAGTCTCATCATCGCCCTGTTCCCAGCCCCACCAACTATCCCGTTTGCCAACGCCGTTCCAAGTGGGTCTGCGGATATTCGCTCTGATGGAACCCGAAAATGTGTTGCTGCCCGACTTGGTGATTACGTTGATGGAACCTCCCAGCGCTCGGCCAAAGCGTGGGTGCAACTCTGATAGAACAACCTGGATATCCTCAATGTTGTCCTCAAGCGTCCCGGTATGTGTCATGGAACCTTGGTAATCGTCCTTGACGTCAATTCCGTTGATTCTGTACTGAGTTTGCTGCGTTGGGCCGCCGCGCATCGAAAAAGTGCCACCTGAAGAAGTCACGCCCGGCGCGAAATCAGCCGCGCCTGTGAACCACCTGTTTATCACGGGCAGGCTTTGCAGTTGTTCTGCCGAAAAGTTGACGCCAGCGTTTGTATCCGCCTTATCAACCTGAGCTGATTGCGCAACAATGTCAACCGTAGCGGAGGCTTCTGATACCTGTCTCATTGTAAAGTTCTGCGCTGCTGCCGTCCCAAGACCCACGCGGACATTTGCGGCTCTGGAGCCAAGCCAGCCCTGCCTGCTGATTGAAATAGTGTAATACCCTACAGGAAGCAGCGGAGCGCGATACTCGCCACGGGCGTTAGTTGTGACAACCCTGTTTCCGAGCATGGTCGGAGATGAAATTGTCACTCGGACATCGGGAACTGGTCTGCCGGCTGAATCTGTAATGACGCCATTTATTGCTCCAGTTTCTTGCGCCGACAGTCCTGCGCCGGCGGCCAAAATAAATACCAGGGCGGTAGTCAAATTTTTATTGATATTCATGCGCATTCTCCTTTTAAGCTAAAAACGAAAGACATAGGCAATTTCTATATGGGGAATCATTCTGCTGTTTTCCTCAAAATAGTCCAGGCTGTTGTTAAATCCGGGATTATTTGTGCCGCCGTTGGCCGTGGTGCCTGTGCCGGCAACGTGGACATAGTCAATCGCTTTGTAACTCAGTCCGAGCAAATTAACTTCAAAGGCTGAATTTCGCCCTATTCTGTATCCGAAACCAATAAAAGGACTCGGCGCAAGTTCACTCTGCGTAAAATTACCGGCGTAGGCGTCAGTTATATTTGCCGTACCATATACGCTTGGATTTCTGTAGCCGACATTCGCCCTTACGTCCTGGCGGAACTTTGCTCCGCCCACCTGCACGCCGCCGCGAATGATGGAGGCGTTGCCGAGGTTGTATTCATACGTAGCGCGGAAAGTCAAACCCTGTAATGAAGTTTGCCTGTTATCCCCGCTCAGCTCAGGCCGAAGTTCTATTCCGTCAAGTTTTGGAGCGGAACTCCAGTCATGGACGTATTGATCGCCCGGTTTGTACTGGAAGCCTAGCTCAGCGGCAAAACGGCCAATGGAAGTTGTATATCCCAATTCCAGGCCCATACCTATAGTCCTGTGTGTGAGATTGTCCTTGCTGTCCATCCCATATCCAGTCCTGGCCCTGAACTGCAGGTCAATTCCGCTTTGTTCCTGAGCAAAAGCAGGCATTCCAAGCGCTACAAGCATAAGCGCCGGACTGCATATACTGATTAGATTTTTCATGCAGGTTCTCCTTGCAGAAAATGAAGTGAAGCAGCGTCACTTCTAGAAGTTGATAGGGTTATCAGGCATGAAATCAGCAACGATAGGCTCCCGCTGTGTAAAGGCGGGAAACAAGTGCCGAATTGTCTGGACTGAAAGGGCATACAGTCCCTCCGATACTGCCTGTGTCAAAATACCAAAATGCGGAAATTTTCCAAATTTGGCTAATTCAGTTTACATTGGAATGTTTTTCTTTTTGCAAATTTTTTTTCGGGCATAGGAACTTTTTTCTAATTTATTGTAATTATTGATTTCTAATGTACTTAGAACCCATGCTATGACAGTTTTTGCTTGTACTGCTTGCTTATATTGGGCAGAACACGCCTGCAAACAATACGCAGCCATGATTTAAGAAACAGAATGCGCTTAAAATCAAGGAAACACATGTCTGCCAGACGATTTACGGATTATAGGCAATCCCGATTTGCAATCAAAAGCGGGCTTCACTATGAAGTTTGCTTGTAGTCATTAATCAATAGCAATTTCGACTGCTATAAATTATGTCAAAGGTGTCAAAGCATATTTATAAACATCAGCATATCGTTTAGCAGCCAATCTGCAATTTATTTCTAACATTATCAATATTTATATTCAGCGATATATCAACGTCATACCTCCTTTTCCCGCCTTTACACAGCGGGAGCAATCTTTTTCAACCCCGCGTTACCCGGCGCTGTTTCCGTAAGCGTTTTTACTGATTTACGGCCAGGTATCAGCAACTCTAAGGAGGCAAGAAAGTGAAACTCCCTAAATTGGCAAACTTACTGATAGCCACAGCTATGCTGTCAGTCACGCTTGCGGCGCAAGACGCTGGAAACTCCAGATTCCAGCCCGAGTTCAAGATTTCCGCCGCGTATAATAATGGCGCTTTAGCTACTGACGTTTTACAAAAACACGTAGGCTTTGTTATCAGCGCCGCTGTCGGATACTCGCTGTCTGACAGCGCTTCCATCATTGGCAGTATAGGCTACCGCGTCCTGTCCGGCGATCAATACCTCGCCAAAAGCTACGAGATTGTAAACAACGCCAGTCCATATACGGGCTATCAGCCTAACACAACCTACTCGGCATTAAACCAGAAACACGATGGCGGGGGCTTTGAGATTAGTTGCCTGTACCGCATGAATCTCCTTGGCGGAGGTCTATATGCTCAGGGCGGTCTCAGGCTGAGCAGCTACAGATTATCCACAAACAACTTTGGCGCGAATATCACCACAGATGCTAATGGAGCGATGAACGGGGTTAATACTGTAGTTGAAACCATCTCCTACATTGCTGATACAAACACCATCAGCCCCGCCGTTGTGGTTGGTTTGGGTTATCGGGTAGCGCCCCAGCATTCTTTTGAATTCAATGTGAGTTCACTGCGCGCCCAAGGCGAGGATACGGGAACCAAAATCGGTATTGCCTATGAAATCGGCTACTCCATACGGTTTTAACTTTTTGGGAAACAGGAGCGAAAATTTATGAAAAAAATTGGTCTTAATCTCACTGCATTGTGCGTGGCTGTAGTCGCTGCCACTCCAATGACAGCGCAGGAAAGCACGGGTCAGATTCGCGGGACAGTCAGGGACAGACAAGGAAATCCGGTTGCTGACGCAAGCGTGGAAATTTCCGGCCCTAGCCTTTTACAAAAGAGAGTCATCAGGACAAACGAGCGCGGTGAATACCGTGTTCCCCTGCTGCCTCCAGGCTCCGGCTACAGCGTTGTAGTCAGCAAGTCCGGCTTTATAACTTCAGCCGCCAGAAACATTCAAGTTGGCTTAGGTCAGACAGTAAGCAACAATTTTTCGCTGAGGGCAATCAGCGCGGGTGAAGCAACTGTTGAAATCGTTGGCAATAGCGCGATTCAGGATAAAACCGTTGTCCAGACGCAACAGACACATGATGCGGCAAAATTGGAGCAGTTACCACTCACCAACAGGGGCATTGAAAATGTTGCCCAGCTGGCCCCGGGTGTTTCAACCAACTCCAGCGGCTATGTGACAATTCGCGGAGGCATGGCGCTTGATGTAAAGTGGCTGCTGAACGGGACAGACATCAGCGACAACCTGAGAGCCATGGGAAATAGCCGCAATTTTTTTGTTGACGACGCTGTTGCGGAGACACAGGTCATAGTATCGCCCGTAAGCGTCCGCTTCGGCGGCACCTCCGCGGGTCTTGTGAACGCCATCACAAAGACCGGCGGTAATGAATTCTCAGGCTCCATTCGCCTGAACATGGATTCCCCATCATGGTCTGCCTTCAGACCCTATGGCCCCTGGAGGCCATACGCTCTTCAGGACGCAGTGGGTTCCGGTAATATTCAGTCCACGGCCTCAGACACCATAAACAGGGAGTGGAGCGTGTTCGTATCCGGGCCCATTATCAAAGACAGGCTATGGTTCGCCACATCCACAAAGCTGAATCCCCCAAGTGTCTCTACCAACAGGTTGGGCAGCCTTTCAAGAACATATTATGACACTTACTACACTACGCCGACTATTGGCGATTGGATTGAGGAAGCTGTTGACGCTGAAGCCAGGCCTGAGGAATTTGGCTATCCTAACCAACCTCTTGGTCTTGGGCCTATGTATGGGATCAATTCGCCATTTTATATCGGCTCAAGTCCCGGGCTGCAATATAATAGGGTCAGTACCAATCAGTTCTATGATTTAAAGCTGACAGGGGCCATCACTCCCAATCACACTATAACCGTTTCAGGCAGTAGCAATATCACAACCGACACAAATTATTACGCACGAACTTCTGGCGATCCCAATGTTTTAACCCCCAGACGTAACACACAAAAATACCTCAGCGCACAGTACGCCGGGGTTTTTAATTCCTTTACGACGCTGGAATTGAGTTATTCACAGAAAAAATCGGAGCTTGGCGGCGGCAAAGACCCTGCCGGAGGTCACCCAATAGCCTCGGTGCATGACGCTCATACCTTTTATTATTACAATACTGGGGTATTCAACCGCGACACCCCGGACAGCCGTTATATAACGATGTACTCGGCCAACATGAACTTTATGGATTTGAACGCCGGCGCTTTTGGCCGCCACAATGTCGAGGTTGGTGCTGAATACGTATTAAGGGAGCGAGCCGCGTCAAACATACAATCGCCGACAGGAATGACAATCTGCACGCAAGGAACATATCTGGACGCAAGCGGTACACAGAGGTTCTATCTTGCGCGCCATGATCCTTTAGCGGACATCACCGACCCTCGCGATGGTGATATACCCTGGCTGATGTGGGATGATAAAGACCCAGATTGGTACACTTGGGTGAACATTGAGTTTGGCGATGCCAGGCCGACCACTACAAATGTCTATGCGCTGTACGCCGGGGACAACATTTCTTTTGGCGATAAGTTCAATGTGTATCTGGGATTTCGCTATGACAGTGTGAATTTTGCCGATACCTACGGCACTTCTATGATAAAAACAACAAATCTGTCGCCCAGAATCCAAGTGACCTATGATGTTTTCGGTGATCAAAAGTATATTGCGAAAGCCCACTGGGCAAGATATACAGCGACATTGACAGAAGGCACCACAAACAGGTTCAGCCGCGCCGGGAGTCCATCTACAGAGTATTACACGCTGAAAAAGGGCTATGACCGCCCTGATTATACACTGGATGAACTGCGCTTTCTCAGCTATAACGACATAATCAATAACAAGACTATCTGGGATGTCAGCCCGGAGGGGATGTTATATATTCAAAGTTCAGCCGCTGCTTCCGTGCCAGCCCCGGATTTAAACGCTCCCGCCAACGAGGAACTCAGCCTCAATCTGCGCTACAATTCCCCCGCCGGTTCATACGTGTCTGTTACTTACTCGGAGAGAACAGGCTACAATCTTATTGACGACAGGATGATTGTATCGGGAGACGCGCAAGTTTCGTCAGGCTCTGAGCTTTTCCCCGGATATGACACGCCGGTGCCCATGGAGTACTATTTCAATAACTCCGATTTGAAGCGCGACTATAAGAGCCTGGAAATTGATTTTCACGGACAGATTAAAAGCAATTTCAGCATAGGCGGCAACTACACTTATGCCATATTAAAGGGCAACGGCGGCACGGATAGCGAAAGTTCTTATTTCACGACCAGCAATCTGAACTACTATGCGGATATTCAAGCCAGAATGAACCATGCGGTTGACATGTACGCGCCCTATGGCTACCTGGGCAATGATGTCAGGCACAAGGCTCGCATTTGGGCCACCCATATAGCGGGAGGCAAAAATACTCCCAGGCTGGAATCAACACTGCTGCTGAATTACAATGGCGGAACTGCCGCAAACGTCACCGTGACTAACGCTTTCCAAGCTCGCACTGTTGCGCAGAGTTTAGGCCTGCTTAACTCCGGCGCGTATCCTAATACCTATACCCGCTTTTTCGGACCAAAGGGCGTTATACGACAGAATGATACATTCAGCGCGGACGCGAAAGTCAACCTGTTTATCCCGGTCTATAAGAGAACCACACTCTTTACTGAGCTGACCATTACAAACCTGTTCAATCACAGCGTGTTGAACGGCCTTGCAACCACTGTCCTGACAAGCGGAAGCACAGCTTACAATGATAACTTGCGACGGAACGGATACACCCCCCAGGGTCTGATCAAGCGGGCCGTAACGGGAATGGCGGGCGCATACAATGTCTATGGCTTTGGCACTTATGGCTGGGGGGACTTTACAGCCGGCCGCACAGTGCGCGTCTCCACCGGCATCAAGTGGTAGTTCGATTTTCTTGAAAATTTGCATAGGAGTAATGTATGAATAAAATTTTTGGCAATGGCGCGCTTGCTTGTCTCATTATGAGCGGCCTGTTTTCAGCCTCCGACCCACTAGTCGCTCAGGAAATGCCCAAAAATGGCTGGCAGGCGTCACTGGACTGGGTAAATGAAGTCGGCGATATGAAAGAGATGAAAGATGGGCTTGGCTATTCAATCTCACTCGCTTACCAGTTCAATCTGGAGAGCTATGGGTATCGCTTGTACTTAAACGCCATGTGCTTTGACAGCTATGATGGGACGGGCTTTAATAAAAACCGCCCTCATTTTTATGGCGGCGTTGATGTTTGTACCACCACCTTTATTAATGGCAATGTTTCATTTTTCGGCGGTGTGCTTGGTATGTCCTGGAACCAAGCTCTGGATGGCATAAGCGATCGCAGATTTTACGATACGGCTGTCGGTTCCAGGTTTAACAACACCAAGTTGGGCGGACGCGCCGGTGTGCAATATCACATCAACAATGATGCCTCTGTCAATCTCACATACACTGTGTCACAAGGCAATCGGGCATTTACCCCAAGCTGGCTTACGCTCGGCGTTACATACAGGTTCTAGCCGATACGCCGCACGGCAGATTGGATTAATACCAAGTTGCGTTCAATTGACATTGAACGCTCTACGCCAAAGTTTTTGAAAAACTGGGAAACCCAGCTTTTTCAAAAACTTGCGGGCGTCGGTTCCCGCCGCCTTATACCAACTCGCAATCTTTTGATTGCAAGTTGGTATATAGCAATTTTAGATGGCGTAGTCCATTCTCATGACTTCTGAATCCAATTTTATCAATATGTTTCGCATGAATGTATTGCACATTTTGGACTACGAAAACTAAAATTGCTATAAAGAGAGCTTCTTGCAAAACTCGGCGGTACGTCTGCTCCCGACCTTCCGCTGTCTCTGGCTTGATCTCGTAACTTGCTTGTTTACAGTGTTTCACGCCAGAGACTGCTCCGGTCGGGCGCAGCCTACCAACTCCGATTGACAGCGTTTCAAGCTGCAATAGCTTGAGCCGCTATAAAAATGTTGAGCTGTTATAATCTTCAAGTTGATTATTTTATGCGTATCCTACTCGCCTCGCGCAACACTCACAAAGCCAGGGAATTTGAAGCTCTCTTTCACGGGGTTGAGTTCGTTCTCTGGTCTGGCCCTGAGATACCTGAAGACGGGGCTTTTTTTCAGGACAATGCTCTGCAAAAAGCCCTCTTTGCCAGGGATTGGCACATGCGGCATGGTGGTGAACAAATAGACGGCGTGATGGCCGATGATTCCGGATTATGCGTTGATGCGCTGTTTGGCGGCCCGGGTGTGCTGTCCGCCAGATTTGCCTCGCACCTTTCATACACCGAAAAGAATCCGCTCCTGTTGAGTATGATTAACCCTGGGGAACCCCGTACGGCAAGGTTTGTATGTGTTTTGGCCTATGTCGGCCTTATGGGAACAAATATGGAGCCATTTACAGTTTCGGGTACCGTGGAGGGAGTTCTGGCAACAGAAGCGCGTGGAGACTCAGGCTTTGGATATGATCCGATATTCATCCCGAATGGCTTCAGCAAAACTTTTGGCGAAATGGAAGCCGAAATCAAAAACACTCTGAGTCATCGCGGCAAGGCCGCACATAAGCTGGCATCGCGATTGGGATTGACTCATTGAGTATCGCTTTTTTGTCAGCGGTATTGATAGTCGGCGCACTGCTGGGCTGGACTCTGCGAAAACTCAATACCCTGACGGCAATCAATCGCCAACTAATGCGCGTTTCTCTCTGGGCGCTGTTAATGGCGATGGGGGCTAAACTTGCTCTGCACCGCGCGCTGTTCGGGAGTGATCTTGGCATTTTTTTCGCCGCAGTCGGCTCCAGCGTAGCCATTACGGTTGTTTTTTTTCTGCTTTTCCGGGTGGCGGCTCAGCGCAAAAGAAAAGCTGGGGGAAATTACGGGCATCGCGCAAGAGAAAATATTTCACTCAACACACAAAAAGCGCCGCGCCTGACTGACGGTCAAGATGACGGCGGTTTTAGGGAAATACTCTCCATCGTTGCCAATCTTGCTTTTATTTTTACAGGTTTCCTGATCTTCCTGCTTACGCCGGAGCATCATGCAGGCCGTTTTCCCATTGATACCTTTACTGATTGGCTGTTGAGGGCGCTGCTCTTTTTCATTGGTTTTGACCTCGGCATTGAATTCCATCGTCTGGATCTGCGGCAATTAAGTCCCGGTCTATTGTTTTTACCTTTCCTGAATATCACGTTGAGTTTGGCGGTGGGTTTGCTGTTCGGCTTGCTGACCAGTCTGGGTGCGCGCGGCGGCGCGCTTTTAACCGCGGGTATGGGTTGGTACAGTCTCTCATCTGTAATGCTGGCTGAGCGCGGCATGATGCTTATCTCCATACTGGCGTTTATTCACAATGTGTTTCGTGAGCTGTTGGCCATATTGTGCGCCCCGTTTGCGGCCAGGCTCTCGCCACTGCTGCCGGTCTGTCTGGGCGGGGCAACGAGTATGGATGTAATGCTCCCGTTTGTTCAGCGTTACAGCGGCAGAGAATATACACTGGTCTCATTCTATTCGGGCATCATTTGCAGTATCGCCGTAATGCCTCTAATTAAAGTTATCAGTTGGTAGTTGGAATCACAGGTGAACTGCTATAAATCCTCAAGGACATGCTGAATAACTGTTGGCCAGTCACCTGGTTCTGTCTGGCGATAAATTTTCAAGGTTGGGTACCAGGGGCTGTCATCGCGTCCCAGGAGCCATCGCCAGTCGGGTCTGAAAGCAAGCAGAAGCCTGACCGGGATACCCATTGCCCCGGCAAGATGGGCTATGGCCGTGTCAACTGTTACGACCATATCCAGTTGGCTCAATGCGTACGCTGTATCCGCGAATGTTTCCAACAAGTCGCCCAGAGGCAGCGCGCCGGAAAATGGTATGATCTCCGGATTTTCCCGCTGCAAGCAAAACCATGATATTGCTTCCGCGGCTTCAAGTGGGCGCAGCAACTCAGGTGAGACGGAGCGCTCAGCGTCTAGTTTGTGGGTTGGGCGGCCGGCCCAGACAAGACCGCCTTTTTTGGGACGCCGACTTTTGCTCAAACGAGAAAGAATCTGCGCTCTGTTTGGCACATGCGCCGGAATGTTTATGTATGGTATTCGGGACGGGATTGTGTCAATTCTCGTATTTAAAATCAGGGGAAGGGACATCAGTGGGAGCTGGATATTAAAATCCGGCGATCCGTGCGGATGCCCAAAAACATAATCCGGCCCGGGGCAAGTGCTGGCAATATCAACAAGCTGTTCTTGTACAAAGAGCAGTACTTTTCCACCCAGGGATTTAACTTGTTCTAAATAGCGCAGCATCATTATTGTGTCGCCAAAACCCTGTTCCCAGTGAAGAAGCAGGGTTCGTCCCTCAAAGTTCTCACCATTCCACCGAGGCGGAGTCAGTAATTCTTTGTTCCCAATGAATTCAGCAAGTTTGAGGCGTGATTCGTACATCTGCCATCCATATTCAAACTCACCGAGCAGCAATTTGAACATGCCGAGTTGCCATGTGGCGTAGTCCGGTTCAGCGCCCCCAAGTTCGATCAGTTGACTGACGGCGCTCAGGATTTCGCTTGATCTCCATTTTTTAATGCCATAGTCCAGTAATCTGTTCAGCGCGAATGTAAGGTTGTGTTTCGCTATGAAACTCTCCGGCTCTATATCCAGAGCCTTGCGACACGCTTCCGCGCAGTCTTCAAATCTTTCCAATGTCAATAACAGACAAGACAGGCTCTCCCACGCCATTAGGTTTGATACATCGCGTTTCAGAATTGTTTTGTACTGCAACAATGATGCGGCAAAATTCCCGCTCTTGTGATTTGTCAGAGCTTCCTGCAGCAGAGCGGCTGTGTTGTTATCCAAAAGTGCGCCACCAGTCATCCGGCTCTGTTATCTGGGGCATTTCCGCAGTCAACTCCCTTTTGCCATCGTCAATTTTTTCGTTTGGGATACAGAGCATGTTTATAGAGATTGTGTTGCCGAAAATATTGTTTGTGTTTCCCGCAAAGTTGTCCTTATTGAAAAGTGGTGTGACGTGCCACCAGAGCGAATAATCCATTGCCAGTAATAGTTGAATCAGGGCAGGCGATTTTTCTTTGCGGTCATTTTCCACGTACATGAGCGGCCTCAAGTTATAGATCGTGTTCGCGGCGCCCTCAATAACCTGATGTTCCATGCCCTCAACATCAATTTTTATAAAAGCGCATTGTGGAATAACAAAAGAGTCCAGCCTTTTAATTGGTATGGCTATCCCTTCGTCAACCAAGTCCAGGCTGATGCCGCCAAAATTGAGCTGCGCGCCATAGTCTAATGGTGGTATGTGAAGAATCTGGCTTTTGTTGCCCAATCCAATTCTTTCCGCTCTTACGTTGACGATGTTATTTATTGTCAGATTGGCGCAAAGGGTTTGAAAAAGAACAGGCTGAGGTTCAAATGCCAAAACGGCTCCCGCCTTGCCGACAATGCGGGCAAGAAGCACTGTGTGCGCGCCTATGTTCGCGCCAACCTCAATAACAATATCATCAGGATTAACAAGCGTTTTAAAAATCTCTGTTTCGCCCTGGCTAAATTCACCATACAGGGCCAGGGAGCGGCCAACGTACTCGTCTCTGGCGGGATAAATCATCTGCCCGTATCTGCATTTGTTGGCGCCATAAATCGGCGGAAAAACAGATAGGGGCATTATCGCATCTCAGTCATTTGAATGCCGCTATCTGAAATCGTATCCACGCGACCTTTTAATATTGTCTCCGCATCAAGCAAGGCATTTTCAGGCCCGGCTAACACAATGCGATCTCCGCTTTGTAGTTCCGGCGATGGATGCAATGGCATCGCGCTTTGTCCATGTCTAAGCAACGCCACAATTGTAACGCCGGTACGTCCGGAAAGATCCAATTGAGACAATCGGTGTCCCAGACTGGGGCAGTCGGAGCCAATCCGTAAAACCCGGAAAGTCCCCGTGCGATCCATCGCGATGGTTGCATCTTCCTTCCACTGCGTAGTCTCGAAAAGCCTTGACAAAAGCCATTCCGTACCCAGAGGGATGTCTTTTGACAGCTTGCGAATCCTGTAAATCTGAGTTGACACAACGAGAACCAACACCGTCATAGCAACAAAGAAGAGTGACCACGTCGGGATAAATGCCTGCATTAAAATAACCATTGGCAATCCCACTATTACTAAAGTGGCGATTTTAATTCCGCCGGCCAAAAGATGACGACCTCCGCGGCCATTGCCCAGGGCTTCGGGATTTGGAGCCAGGATTGCCAAACGGCGGGCTAAATTGTTGCTCTGTTTCAATATGCCTAAAATAAATAACGCTGTGCTAAGACCCAAAAGAATGGCCAACGATGTGCGAACCAGTATTTGGCTCCAGGGGTCAACACCAAACCAGGCTGGGCTGCTCTCCGCCACTATTTTGTAAATAACAAACACACAAAGCATCGCCAAACAATCTAAAAGCATGAAAAATAGCGGTTTCGCCAGTGAGCTGCTCTCACCTTTATGGATTCCCCTGATTCGCAAAGATTTAAGCCATACTTGATAAAGAGCAAGACTGGCGCGCAGACCTTCCGGGAAATGTCGTTCAATCGCGGTTGCCATGATGCTTGAATGCTTAAACAAGTACGAGCTGGTAAAGGCTGTTATGACTGCGACTGAAACCATTACCGAAAACAGTTCGGGCCTTACTATGCCGGCGGCAATTCCTATAGTCATAATGACAAACGCGAATTCTCCGAATTGACCGAGCGCTATGCCTGTTCGGAAACTGTTCTGAAAAGTATGTCCGGTAAAGAGCCCGCCCAATGTAAGCGAAAACGCATTTGAAACAATTACCACCAATACAAATAAAAGAATGACGCCAATATTTCCTATAATGGCTGACGGAACAATCATCATTCCAATCGCAACAAAAAACAGCGAGGTGAATACGTCCCGCATTGGTGCAATCAATTTTTCAATCATTCCTTCCCGGCCGCTTTCTGATGCAAGCATTCCTGCGACAAAAGCCCCCAACGCAAATGAAAAACCTGATGCTACGGCCAGAACCGCTATGCAAAAGCAGAAAGCGGTGCTGGCTATCACCAGGTTTTCAGACTTTTCATGATCAGCCAATTTGCGCAGCCACTGGGGTATAAAATAACGGCCGATAGTCACAACACCAATCAAAAATAGTACCAGCTTCGCAATTGTCCACCATAAATAAGAGGCATGAAAGCCTTTGGCGCCAACTTTCGCGAAAGCCGAGAGGGCTGTCATAAGAATAATTGCGATGAGGTCGTGCAATATTGTTACGGGCAATACAATTTCCCTCAATGCGCGGGAAGGGCGCAATTCCCCAAAGAGCTTTACTATTACGACCGTGCTTGTAGCAACCATCGCCGAGCCGATAAATATCGCTTCTGTGCTACTCCACCCTAATGCTCTGCTGACGGCAATTCCCATCGCGATAATGAAGCTTGCCTGAATGGAAGCCATCAGTATTGCCGTCAGACCGGAACTGATCACTTTCTTTATGTTAAATTCCAAACCAATGCCAAACATTATCAGAATGACGCCCAGCTCTGACATGATGTAAATATTTTCCGCATTCGCTTCAAGGGGAACGGGAGCTATTGGACCCACCAGGAATCCGGCTATTAAGTAACCAAATACAACAGGCAACTTCAGTCTTTTGAAAACCAGCGCCGTAACCGCAGCGGTACTAAGGGTAATAGCCAAGTCAAATATAAGATGAGCGTTATGCATCCAACTACCTCAAGGATATGAATTGCTATATCGCCTCGAAAGCAAAAGCAATATGAGATGTTTCCTGCAAAGCCGCGCTTCCGCTGCTAAATAACTGCATGTTAAACATAAAACAACATGGCGCTGAGCCTTGCTTGTCCAGAGTTTTTGCCTGCGCCTCCATTTTGCCTTCCACTCCAAAGTAGCGTTTGGCTTTATTCTGACGCAGTCAATCAACTCCGTTGAAATCGCAAAACTGATGTTTTGCGATAAGCCAGTACAGTATATCTAATTTTTCCCAATTATGCCAGTCAGGGGACTGCTGGCTGAAGCATATATGCGGCGGGGCATACGACCTGATTCAAAGGCAAGGCGTCCGGCTCTGACGGCCAAGTCCATTGCTTCGGCCATCAACACCGGATTACCGGCCTGGGCAACGGCCGTATTGAGCAGTACGGCGTCAGCGCCAAGCTCCATCGCTATGGTGGCGTCACTGGCTGTCCCAACACCGGCATCAACTATCATAGGCAGTTTGTAGTTGTCACAAATTTCTTTTATGAGAATCAGTACATACGGGTTCTGTACGCCAAGCCCGGAACCAATAGCACTGCCCAATGGCATGATTGCGTGTACACCGGTATCGCAAAGTTTACGGGCGAGAATCGGATCCGCGTTTATGTAAGGTAAAACAATAAAACCCTCTTTTACAAGTTCGGCGCAGGCAATCAGTGTTTCCTCGCCATCCGGGTAGAGGCTCTTGGTGTCGCCAAGAACTTCAACTTTAATCCACGGGTTATTGAGCGCTTCTCTGGCCAAACGAGCCACTCGCAGCGTGTCATCCCGTGTGAAACAACCTGCGGTATTCGGCAGCAAGTGAATATCTTTGGGAATCCAGTTGAGAATGTTTTCCTCGCCTTTGGCTCCTA